>Ga0310691_10000579_pt1 | contig 66012 bp, 83 predicted proteins | sample 176DNAGHGlowgp2_FD_203887 | JGI IMG/M metagenome (GOLD analysis project Ga0310691, IMG submission 203887) | Sheep rumen microbial communities from Palmerston North, Manawatu-Wanganui, New Zealand - 1766 DNA GHGlow gp2 (v2) (version 2) | ecosystem: Host-associated > Mammals > Digestive system >...
CTCCGGCGACGGCTCCGGCTACGGCGACGGCTACGGCGACGGCTACGGCTCCGGCTACGGCGACGGCTACGGCGACGGCTCCGGCGACGGCTACGGCGACGGCTACGGCGACGGCTACGGCTCCGGCTCCGGCTCCGGCTCCGGCATAAAATTCTTTAACGGCCAGCGCGTCTATATGATTGACGATACGCCCACCATCATCGAGCAGGTGAAAGGGGCCGCCGCCCGTGGCTTCATCCTCTGCGACGATCTGACGCTGCGCCCCTGCTGGATAGCCAGGCACGGTAACTGCTTTGCGCACGGCGACACTCTTAAGGAGGCGACCCGCGATGCTATTGAGAAGTGGATGGACGAGCAGCCCACCGAGGAGAAGATTGCCGCCTTCGTGAAGGCCCACCCGGAGCTGGACAAGCCCTACGACGACCTGTTCAGCTGGCACCATCGGCTGACGGGGAGCTGCGAGTTGGGCCGACGCGAGTGGTGCAGGGAGCACGGTTACAAGCCCACGGATAGCATCACCGTGCGCACCTTCATCTCCCAGACTGTGAACTACTACGGCGGCAACATTATCCGCCAGTTGGCGAATGAATATGGTATGGATATTAAATAGTATTCTATGGACTACGAAAAGAAACAACCAACAGCAGATTGCATAGTAGCAAGACTTGTCCCCAGTTGGGGCAGTAGAGTATCATTACTTTTTAAGGCAACAGAGCCCTATGAACATTATTGTGATGAAAACGGGGTCGAGGTTCCCTGTGGAGCGATTGTGTCTTGGACTGATGTGGAACTACCACCTGAAAATGAGGATGAGAGGATAAGGAAAGAGATTATCAACTATATTCTTTACAAAGCGGATGGCGTTTCGGAAGAACAAGAACACTCTTGGATTGCCTACCTCGAAAAGCAGAAAGAGTTTCAGTTTGATTATCCCGGAATATATTTCTACGATGGAGAAAAACTGCATTTCCAAGGAAATCCTGCGATGGAAGAAAGGCAGGAAGAGCAGAAACCCAACATTGAGCTTATCCAGCGTTCATGGTATATGGAAGGCTACCACGATGGCAAATTTGAAATGGAGCCAATGTGGATTCTTGAAACGGGCGAAGGAGGTCCAAGGTATAAAAAGAACGAAAGATACGGACAGCCCCTTGAGCAGAAGTCTATCGAAGATGCAGCAAAAGAAGCAACAAAAGATAAGGAGTCTGCAAAAAAGTTTCTTAAGACCGCAGGAATTGTGGACGAGAATGGAAATTTGGCGGAAATGTATTGTTCAGAGCAAGAGCCAACAGAGATGGATAACGAAGAGATAGAACTATCTGATTTTGAAAGCGAACTCTTTTCTGCATTTAGCGACGGGTGGCAACAATATTTACACGGAGAGGAAGTAGATATGGCACAGTGGGCTAAAGAACATTCAGCTCAGCTCTTGAATGCGGCTAAGCTGGAATTGAAATCCGCAGAGTGGAGCGAGGATTATGACGAAGAAAATATACAGACTCGCTTTGCTTTTTATACCTACAAGGATGACCCAAGTGTACTCTACTTATCCAATGTATTTGTAGAGGAAACAAGCCGTAATCATGGGTTTGGAACAAGGATTCTGAGAGCAGCTGAAAAAGTTGCAGAGGTTATAGGCGCAATCACTATTCGCTTAAAAGTAAAACAGGATTCTCCTGCTAACGCTTGGTATCGTAAACACGGCTATGGCTATATAGCATTTGAAGATGGTTATGATTGGCTTGAAAAGACTTTAGAGTATATGAAACCAAGTAAGCAAGAGTGGAGCGAGGAGGATGAAAAGAATTTCTACTGGATTTCAACGCGAATTCAGCAAGCGAATATGACACCAGAGTATTCTGCGAAAGTATACGAAATATTATCCTGGCTGAAATCTCTCCGGCCTCAGTCTTATTGGAAACAGCTTTCAGAAAAAGATATTCTCGGAAGAGACAAGTGTTATATTGCAGTTCGTGATTCTGAACTTTCTGATGAAGAAAAAGAATGGGCATTTAATTTTCTGAAAAGATGTGAACCCAAATCTCATTGGAAGCCAAGCGAGGAACAGATGAATTACTTATGTGCCGTAGTTGATGAAGCAAAAAGAAAGCATAATATATCTGTAAGCGGGTATCCTCCTGCAAGAATCCTTGAATCACTTTACAACGACCTTAAAAAATTATAATTATGACGATGTATTTATTTATAACAAGTATGTCAATTATTATACTTGCGATAGTATTTGCGTCTACATGTGCTATACTTAAAAGGCTTGATGAAATTGATAAGAAACTGAAATAAAACATAGGGCGCGGTAGGCAACCAACAAGACGCGGTCACGTATTTGTGTTGCTTAGGAGGTAAAACGCCGCGCCCTTTTATTTAATTTAATTATGAAATACATTGACGCAGACAAACTGAAAAAACTCATTGATGAGAAATGGAAAGAACTTGCTGATAAGGGTGTAAAGGATGGAGGAGGTAAATATGAAATTGAAATTTACACATATTTGTCAGTATTGAGACTCATTGACTCTCTCCAGCAGGAGCAGCCAGACGATTTAGCGTCTTTAATCAGTGAAGCTACAAATGTTGCAAAGAGAATTGTTGACTGGGATTCTTTCTATAATTCATTACCACAAAACCTTCGGAATAAATACACTTCCAAGGCGTGGCGTGAAATTTTGGAGGCTCTTTCAACGATGAAAGGACAGAAGCAGCCAGAGAAAGCTAAAAAGAACTGTAATAGTTGTCCACATTGTGTTGACAGAAAAGACCAATATGGCTGGCATTTCAAAGGGTGTTTCGGTGGATCATATAATGGAAAGTTCATCGCCGAAATAGATGAGTGCCCTCTCCAGCGGGAGCAGCCAAAACCGAATTTAGAAAATGAGATTAAGGATTATACAGAAACCTTATATCAAGAGACATTCGGTAATGGCCAAGGCACGTTAGATGAGTTTGATTGGGAGGATATTGTCCAAGTTATTGATGAGACGGCTCGTTATTTTTACAATCTTAATAAAAATGATGCTTAAGTATGAAAGATTATCCTTATGTGTCCGGCTGGAGGCAGAACAAAGAAAACAATAAACCAGCAATAAAGCATTCCGTTCTTATGCTCACTACACACGGTATCGCGGAAGGAGAATGGGTTGGAAACGAATGGGTGCAATACCGTTGGTCTTGTAAAGTAAAGGATTCAGATGTTCTTTATTGGATGCATCTTGAAGATTTGACACAACTTGAAAAAGAAGGAGATTGTTTCCAGCAGGAGCAGCCAGAGATGGAGTTGGAGAAAGAAGTCAAACACTACATTAACGAGAATTTCACTATAACGGATGAAATTCAAGAGATTCCTGAAGAAGATAGAATGTATGGCATGGATAAAGGGGATATGTTAAAGATTGCTCGTCACTTTTACGAGTTTGGGCTTAAAGTAGGAAAGGAGGAATAGATATGTGGCCGTTTAAGAAAAAGATTAAGCCACTCAATAACACCATCCTTTTAAGGTGGAGGCATGAAGCACTTGGGAGACTAACTTTCTATGGTGGATGGAGCGGTTATTGGGAAACTCGTATCGATGGAATTAGATATCGTGGAGAAAGAATAAGCGGACTAAAATACATTAAAGGAGACTTTGGTACATTTATTCAAGACGCTCTCATTGATAGGGCAAGATTGAAAAAGACTCCATCTAAATATAGCGAAGAAATTGCTATGTGCAACTATGGCGGATATAGATATGTCTATGAGGATGGTAGTGTTCAACAGTGGAATTGGTAAAGCAAGAAAGGAGGAATCAAAATGAAAATACCAGATAAGATTTATGTAACTCCAGTTGGGACTTGGGATACCGAGCGTATTCCTGATTTGCAGGATAATATTTACATCCGCAAGGACACTCTATTGGAGTGGGCGAAAGAAAAGGCCGAACTTTACAAAGGGACGGCAAATATCAGGAGGTCGTTTGAAATGATGATTAGAAAAATCGAATCGCTATGACAACAGAAGAAGCAAGATTAACACTGCAAGATAATTTCGGTTATCTTTCTCAAGAACATCCAAGGATTCTTGAAGCATTAAGAGTGGCTCTTGATGCACTTTCTCAGCCTTTCCTGCCTTCCAATCTTGATGAGGTGGCATTAAAGGCATATCCAAAGATGCCTCGCCTATCTGAACCTCACGGAGTAATTCCTGCGGATAACAAAACACACTATCTAGGCGATGCAAATGAAGAAAATAGGGCTGCTTTCAAAACTGGTGCAAAGTGGATGGCGGAACAAGGGATATCTTGTGAAGCAGAGGCAGTAAAAGATGTTGGTGTTTCGTTCCTTAAAGGAGCATTAGAAAAAGCCACTAAGGAGTTTGATGGTAAGATTATTGTTCAAATCAGAAAGAAGGAGGAATAATTATGAAAGGAACATTTAATCAAGGATGGTGGAATTGCTTTGAGCATTTTGCAGCAGAACTGCTCAGTGTAGACCAATATATGGACGACTTATGTGTTAGTGTTTTGACAGGAGCTGGAATCACTAAAAGGGAAGCAGGTTATTGGCTTGAACACTCGGATTGTCCGTATCAAAGAGTTATTGATGTTGTTAGGCAATATTGGTTAAAATAAAGCAAGAAAGGAGGAATAGAATATGGCTACAAAGAAAATAACACTGTTCCGTCAAGGGAACAACTATGGTGCGGAATTTCGTGATGGGGATAAGATAACATCTTGGAAAGAACTCACAAAACAAGAACAGGAAGATTTACTTGGTGCAATGGCATCGATGTATGAATTTTTCTATCGATTTTTAAAGGAGGAATAGAATATGAGACCTGAAGAATTAATGATTGGGGATTATGCACAAGTCAATCGCGACGGGCTCTGTATAAATAAAGACACCATCGTAGAGATTAGAGAGATAGATGCCAACAATACGTTTAATACCCACATAGGAAGTGCTTCTTGCCGACCATTGGATGATATACAGTACGAAAATGGTATATGGTGTGACGACCTTAGTCCTATTCCCCTTACCACAGAAATCTTGGAGAAAAATGGGTTTATAAAGCGATATGATTATCAATGGGAATATCGTGATAATAGTTGCGCGATAGTTGTCAATATTGCTCCACAAATTGAGATTGACGGGGAGGCGCTCGGAACGCCACCTATCAATGTGAATTTGGAAGGTGCATTGTTTGATATAAATATAACATCTGATATGTGTGTCCACGAACTCCAGCACGCCCTACGCCTTTGCGGGATTGATAAAGAGATAGAACCATGAAACGCAACAAACAATTTGACAAACTTGTAGCACGCATTCCTCAGGAGACGATGGATCGTGTCTCGAAGGAGATGTCCTGTAAGTGGTTTAGGGGTGGAGATTGTGGGAAAGGATTGCCGGGAACACCTTGTAAGGCTGTTGGCTGTGCTGCTTGGGTAGAATATCATGCAAAGGAGGAAAGCAAATGAAAACAATTCAAGAAATTATTAATAATTATGAGATATGGGGAACCCCCATTGATGACAGATTTGGGAAACGCCTGTGTCAGTTTCTTACAGTGGACCAAGTTAAAGAAATTGGTTTTGAGTTTATAGAAGAATATGCAAAAACTCATAAACCAAAAGAGTGGACAAGGGAAAATATTCTTGCTCAATTAAAAGAAGATGTGGAGTTTGGTTTTGAAAAGGCACTTGACCAGCGTAGTATCTCATCCAGTCTTATGTTTGATGTTGTTCTAAAGTGGAATAGGGTGCTTGAAGAGGGCCTTGAAAACTGGAACGAAGATAATTATAGATGCTATGGACTTCCTTTATTCAAAGCCACTGCAGTAAAATACGAGTGGGATAATCCTATTGGGGATGATAGTGGTGGCGAGAGTAAATATATAGAATAAGGGGAGGAGTAGAGTATGGCCTCTTATGGTATCCGTAAATCAAATGCTCTCCACCAGCATTGGACTTGGAAAAGCGGAACGATGAAACCAAAGGTCCAATTCAAGACGATCAATGATTGTTTGGAATTTATGGATAAACACTATATCGATAAGAACAAATATCATCCTTATGTCTGCTCAGATTGTGGAATGTGGCATATAGGACATAATAAACAATAACCCGGCGAAAGCCTAAAAGAAAAAGAAGATGATACCTACAGGTAATGGATACTACAAGGCTGGCAAATTTTGGAAAGCCTCCACACTTTGGAATGCAGTAAAGAATAAAATTCCACAAAAGGTAGAAAATAGATATATTCTTCAAGAATGTACATGGAATATCTGCATACTTCAAGATTTTGCCGAAGAAATGCGCATAGTGCAAGGAGTTAATCTTGACTATCCGATAATTCTTGACATGAATGGGCATATTCTTGATGGTGCGCATAGGGTTGTAAGGGCTTATCTTGAGGGAAAGGATATAGATATTGTCTATCTCGGTGATGATGAGTGGCCAGAACCCGATTATGATGAATACGAAGCCATAAAAAAAGAGAAAGAAGATGAGAACAACGGATCTTATGCTCGGTGACATTATCACCTTCAAAGATAGTGTAGAAACAGATGAAACCACGATTCCCGTAAAAGTGATTGCACTTGGCTATCAGCATCATGGGAACGAGAACGAGGCTCTTGTTCAGATAGATAATGCCGAAGGCAACGACATTGTGGAGATAGATGATGAATTTGTAGGCTATCCTCTCACTTCCGAAATTTTGGAGGAGAACTTCCCGGAACCGACAGACGGTCTGACTTGGTTCCCAGAAGAAGGCGGGTTCAACTGCCACACCTACGTTCCTAAGTGTGAAATCAACGCTTTTGGACTTTTCAAGTATGTCCATGAACTCCAACATGCCCTTCGTCTTTGTGGAGTTGAAAAGGAGATAGAATTATGAAGCGATGGTTGAAAAGGCTATTCTGCCACCACGAATATGAGGCCGTTTACGGCGGCCTTGCTTGCTATCCATCAGCATGGTTAAAATGTAAAAAATGCGGTAAAGTTAAAAAGATATGACACAGGAAGAAAAATTGCTTTTATTCAAAGATTTATGCGCAAGACTGCCTTATGGCGTCATCTGCCAGTTATCATATAAAACAACATCAATAACCGAAAAATTAGGACTCGGAGGGCTTGGGCATTTTATTGTAGGTGATATGGCTGTCAAGCCATATCTCCGTCCAATGTCAAGTATGACCGAGGAAGAAGAGGATGAATACATGATTGCTCGGCAAAAAGATATTGCAGAGGCATATATTCACACAACCCCTCAAAATGCTATTGATTGGCTCAACTCTCATCACTTTGACTACCGCGGACTGATTGAGAAAGGGCTTGCTCTTGAAGCACCATATGGTATGTATAAAACCGAATAAGGTATATAAAAAGGGAAAGGCAAAATTATGAAAAGAAAACTTATAAAAGTTACCCACAGAGATGGCAGTATTTCGTATACAATTAAAGTAAGAGTGTTCCCATTTATATGGGTAGTAGGGCGTGAAGATATGGGACTTTACGAACTAGTGTTCAAAGATATGGATTTTGAACATGCAAAAATGGTGCTTAAAAGACTTAACAATGAGGATGTAGAGCGTAGAGGACATGAGATAAAGTGTACTGAAGTAGTAAAAATCGAGGAGAACTAATCATGATTACAGAAGATTTCGTCAGCTTTGACGTTGCTAAACTTCTTAAAGAGAAGGGGTTTGAATATAATCCAGACGAAAGTTATTGGCTCATTGATGCTAATAATAAAATGTATTGGGTAAGTTGTATTGGTGCTTACGAGTATGTAGATGTTCCAACTAAAAGTTTTCAAAGACCTAAAAACGGATATCGACTAGTAACACAAGCAATGGCAATGAAGTGGTTGAGAGAAGTGCATAATATATTTATAACCATAACATTTAGATTTTCACGCAATGCAGATAACGATATAAATTTTAGTTATTATGCAGAAAAGTATGAAAATCATTATGGTTACGGAGATGGTGAATTCAACTCTTATGAAGAAGCCTGTGAAGCAGCTATTAATTATTGTCTTGAAAAATTGATTTAGATATGGAACTAAAAATTCTCTCCCTCAATGTCCGTCTCTGGACCAAAGAGAACAACCCATTCAAACCACACTTCTGGTTGTGGAGAACATTTAAACAGGCGAGGCTGTTCCGCAGGGAGAATCCCGACATTATCTGCTTACAGGAAGTCGAGAGGCCGGTGGGTAAGTTCCTGCTGGGATTGCAAGATTATGTGGGCTATGGCACTGACACAAGGTTGCCGATATATGTCAGGAAGTCTCTTGACACCTTGCCGGTGCGGATAAACGGAGGAAGGCCCGAAGATAACGGGCACGGAACAAATCAAATTTGGCTGTGGAGTGAAGAATACTACAATCTGCAAATCGTGAACTGCCACCTTTCGTGGGAGGCGGATAAGCACGAGACGGAGTATGAAGCATTCTTGTCCAATAGCATTGTCTGCGGGGATATGAATGTCGGCAGAGACAGGTTCATAGAGAATCTTAAGGAATACGCGGGTCTTAATGGTGAACACTTCTTTGTTTACCCCAAGACACCGGAGGGCCCGACTTACATCAGCTATGCAGAGCCTGTCAAGTATCGTGGTGACATAGACCAGTTCGCCTTTATCGGTATGTTCCCGCCCAAAGCTGAGGTTACCATCCTGCCTGACAAGGTAAGTGACCACTTTGCAATAAAATGCAAGATAATCTTGTGATACCTATTATATTATTTACTATATTTGCCGCAGTTCTTTGAACAACCCCTAATGATGTCGTAACCCCCGTGCAAGGCCGGTGCAAGAGCTTTAACGAGTAGCGTAACTTATTAGGATTCAAAGCCTTAAAGCGTTTATTTAATGCTTGACAGGCAAGAGGTCACTGGTTCAAATCCAGTAATCCTCACAATAAGAATCCAAATAGTTAAGTTGCTGTAAATAAAGCACTTAAATCAATAGAAAGGCCGTTGTTACGCGAGGTAACAGTGGCCTTTTTGCTTTATTCGTCTTGCATTTTTATTGCGTTTTATTGCACATTATTGCAAGAATCGGTGCAAAATCTGTGCAAGAGATTTTTGGCGAAAGGCCCACTGGGCGACGATAGGAGCGGGATTCCGTGCTTTAACGCCGGCAATCTCGGTGCAAGGACTGACAACGACAACCAAAACAAACACACTATTATGGCAACGACAAGATTGTTTTTAGACACCAGGACACTGGATTCTTCAGGGTGCGGAACACTCCGTCTGAGGATATCCCACCGCAACACATCCACCAGCACTTCACTCAACATCAAACTGCGCCCAGACCAGTGGGATGGTGCGCAGATAGTAAACCGCCCCGACAGGAAAACGCTTGATCTCATTGCGCAGAAGCGCAAGTCCGACGCGGATATGGTTCTCTTCCGCATGGAGTCCGGCACGATACCCATGCCCAGGAGCGCGACCGAACTGATGGCACAGATAAACGAAACGCTGTTCCCGGAGAAGTATGCACCCAAGGTCATCACCTACTATGATATATACAGTAAGGTGGTGACGAAGAAGAAGGGCACCACAAGGACCTGCTTTGAATGCGCCTACAAGAAGATGCAGGCTTTCGACCCACACATTGCAGACAAGACCTTTGACGAACTTACCCTGCATTGGTTTGAGGATTTCATCGCCTTCATGGAAAGAGACATGAAATGGAACGGTATGCGCAACTATCTCCGCACCATAAGGCATGTATTCAACTATGCACGGGACGAGAACATAACGACCAACTATCCCTTCAAGAGAATCAACATGAGCCCCAAGGCGACGATAAAGCGCACCCTCTCCCTCGACCAGCTCCGTCGGCTCAAGGATATGGAGCTGCTGCCCTGGCAGGAGGAGTACCGCGACATGTTCTTCCTTATGTTCTATCTTATAGGCATAAACGCCATAGACCTTTTCTACGCGAAGAAGACGCAGGTGGTTAACGGAAGGCTGGAGTATATCCGTTCCAAGACAGGCAAGCCCTACTCCATAAAGATTGAGCCCGAGGCGCAGGCAATCATAGACAGGTACGCGGGCAAGGAACTCCTTGTCTCTCCCTGCGAGCGTTATGCGGATTACAAGGACTATCTGCATCACATGGACGAGGCCCTCAAAAAGATAGGTATGACCTATCGCCCAGGTCTACCCAGCGAGGGCAGCCCCGCCTTCCCCGGGCTGACCTCATACTGGTCCAGGCATTCGTGGTCCACGCTCGCCTACGAACTCGGCATATCCATAGATATTGTAGGGCAGGCGCTCGGGCACTCTGACGACGAGCACGCCATAACGATGGTGTATATAAAGAAAGACCGCCGGAAGGTGGATGAAGCCAACCGGGCGGTCATTGATGCAGTAACGGCAGACGGCTACTCGCCGGAGTTGAGGTAACGCCAGATCTTCTCCTTACCGAAGGGGTTGTCCTCGTCTTTCAGCCAGCAGACTGCAAGCTCCACGATTTTCTCCTCCCTGTCGGGCATCTCCTCTCCCGCGAACCACTTGGTGATGAGCGGGCAGTAATCGCTCTTAATCATCTGGAGCGTCACATAGAAGTCCCAGAAGTTGTACTCCGGGGGAAGGGATGCCTTAATGGCGGAATAGACATTCTTCACTTCTTCGACGCTCCAGTATGGAGCATACCGCTTATTGCCTTCCTTATCCACATAATACATCTTCTTGACATCTTCAAGAGCGTATTCCTCGTTGTAGTGCCCGCCGTTGATGGCGTTGTAGATCTTCCGCATGACGGCTGTCTTTTCCTCGTCCGAGAGGAACTTCTCGAATGCGTCGGAGACGGTCCTGACCGTTTCCCACATGGCCGCTTCGCCTTTGCCGCTGCCGTATTTCTTCGTTTGTTCATAAAGTGTCATAGCTATCTTTTGCATTTAGGACACGCCATGCCCACCGGCTTGGGGGTTATCGGTACTGCCGGCCTCCTTACCGGTGGCATGACCTGTCTTGGGGGTTGATAATATCTGTTCATATTTATTGTTGTATGCCGTTGCAGCAATGTCGTACAAGAGCGACAGCCACAAAGCAGAATAAGCACATAAAAGGGAGGTCGCAACCGACAGGAGCAAGCCGTGTCCAGAGAAGAGCAGATAGGGGAAACAAGACCAGAAGGTGAGGCATTTGGGGCAGGACAGAAAGACCACCCGCACTCGCAGTGTCGTTTGCACCGCCTCGCTCAGACCCATCTGGATGAACAGCACGCAGCTCACCAGTATCAGCGCGACCTCCGTAACCATCGTCTACGCCTTCTTTGCGCCGTTAGCCGCCGCGGTGGACGCGAGGTTGAAGGAACCCACAAGGGACACCGCGTTGGTCACGCAGCAGCAGTCCTTGACATTGGTGGGGCTGGCAAGCACCTCGCCAGCCGTGATGGTGGGAGCCACGGCAGATGCCACGGGGACGCTGACCACCGCCCAGACATTCTCCGATACGGGGCAGTTGCAGTTGCATCCGCATGCGTTCTGCCCTGCGCGATATGGGAGGTAGGTGCAGGTGCCGGTGATGAGGACATCCACGACATAGCTGTCGTTGCCTACCGCCTTGGGAGCGTCAAGCGCCTTGTAGTTGAGGGTGCCGGTAACGGGGTATGCTCCGTTGGCGCATATCTTCCTGTTGCCGCAGGTGTAGTGAGTGAGGTCAACGACATAGGTCGCATCCGTGGCGGTAGCACCGGGCACGGGGATGCATGTGTTGACATAGGTTTGACCGTTAAGGTAATTTCCACAAGCCATAATGAAAGATGTTTAGATCGTTAATGATGAACTCCTATTGTCTGCACCGAGTTCGGATTGTGCTCCTTCTTTCAGGATGGGGTTTATATCGTTTGAATCGAAAGCGGACAGCTTGTCTTCCAGCAGGTCCAGTCGTGTGACTATAACCTCCTGGTTCTTCATCATTGCATAAGTCCTCTGCGCCGAGCAGTATATCTGCTGCTGGAGGGAACAGACAAGGCAGTTCCCGTCACATGTTTTCTCTGCCATATTACTTGAAATAGTTTGTTACCAAAAAGTTGTTTTTCCATTTAGTCACGGCTTCCGCAATCTTGTTGGCGGACACCGCGATACCATTGCCCGCCATATCGGAGATGAACTGCTTTATCGCAGTGGCGGCTTTGTCCGCCTCCTCCTGTGAGTCGGCATAGACATTGAACCTCAACTCATATCCTTTCATGGCTCTATCCGTTTATCGGTGGCAGGGGAGCTGTCGGAGTGGTCACCCCTTTTCTTGAGGAAATGATGCCCTTGATAAAATCTACGCCCTGCGAAAGCATGTCCTGGTTCTCGCGCAGCCATGCCATAAGCCCCGAGACCTGCTCACCCATGTTCTTGATAAAGGGTTTCTGCTCGGCCTCGAGGGATGGGATGTCGTCCATGCCCTTGACAAGGAAATTATACATCTTCTCTGCCTTGTCCACATCCAAGTGGGAAAGGTATAGGCATTGCTGCTTGAGTGCTGACTTGCTTGTAGGTTTTATCATGCTGATTGCCTCCATGAGTTTCTCCCGCTTTCGTTTTCCGTTGAACATAAAAAATTGTTTTACTTTTCTTATATGAAAGGCGGGAGCCGTACAGCCCCCGCCAATCATATACCTATGTGATTGGTTACTTTTTATATCTCCATCTATACCCCTTATAAGTCTTGCTCTGCTTGTCGCCCTTTGCACAATGAATGATATTACAAGCGTAAATACCGAGAGTATCTGCGGCTTCCTGAACACTATTGTATTCTGCAATTACATCTTTCCCGTCTTTTGATAGTTGTTGAATTGGTCTCTTGTTTGTTGGCTTTTTCTTAACCGTAGGCGCAATTCTCCTTTTTGCACTGCCATCATAGGCCCAGATGAATCCGCCAGCACTGAATCTCTCTCCCCGGCAAACCTTCCCAATACCATCGCAACTAATGCCAACAAACTCTGCGGCATCACTTAAACAATCAAAGGTGCGAGCATACTCACCGTCTAATGAGTACATCCTAACCTTCCTTGAGAAAGGGTTGTCTGCTCCTTTTTGAGAAATAAATCTACTTGTATCCTCTAACATTCTTGCCCTTGTAATGGTATTGTTTTGATTCTCTTTATGAGTTACCCATCGAAGATTGGATACATCATTATTTCTTTTGTTGTTGTCTATGTGATCAACCTCCGGTTTTCCTTCGGGGTTTGGAATGAAGGCTTTTGCCACAAGCCGGTGAATATATCTTTGTGTTCCCTTTCCTTTTCTAAAAAGGCACACAAAAGGATATCCGCTACCAGCGAGGTGGGATTTTAATTCTCCGCCAACCTTTCTATTAAATCGGTCATACCGTTCTGCTGATATTACGCGACCAGTAGAAGTAATCCAATAAAGGCCCTCAAAGCCTTCAATCCATTTCCTTTTTTCTTCCATACTTACACTATTAACATTATAGCGCAAAGATAATAAAAAGGAGTATAAATGTCAATATTTCAAAGAACTAAATCACAAGGTTTGGTGGCTACTCACACCCGCCAGGGCACGAGCAAGGCTTGCTTGCACTGTAAAGGGAGACTGGAGTGGGATTCAGCGAGGAGCGTCCGGTGATAGCATCCGAGAAGGTCTGCTGCATCACGGAGTTGACTGCTGAAAGTTCAGCCGCCTGCTGTGCGGTGAGAGTTCCCTGCTGCGAGCCGCTAACTGTGTCAGTTATTGTCTGACTGATGGTCGTGCCCTGGGCGACACGCTCTGCACGCTCGGTTCCGAGGAGGTTCGCAAGGCTGCTAATCTGGGCGTTGTTGGCGGCGAACTGCGCATTGGCAAGGTCGCGTATGCCATTAGCCTTGGAGTTAGCAACGAGCGGGCCGAAGATCCATGCACCGATGGCGGCGGCAGTGCCTACGCTGCCGAGGACAAGACCGGCTACAGCTGCACCAGAAGGGCGGCGAGAGGACTTCTCGCTGACCATAAAACTCTCATAAGGGGAAAGACCCCAATGGTTCATTTCTTCTGCCATAGCAAATAGAGATTAAAATTAAACTTCGCATCAAACGGAAATCATCCGTTCTTGATGCAAAGTTCTCTATTGTACTTGGCCTATGAAATGTTGTGCCTTTATTCCTCTTCTTTATTGTGTTTCAGCCACTTGGCTGGCACCGCCTTGAGGATTGCGAGGAAGGGGTATAGCACAATCCGCCTGGGTTTGGCAAAGACCTTCCTGTTTATGACATGGCGGACATTCTCCTCGCTCGTTCCAAAATAGTGCGCCATATCCTTGATGCTGCCCATGGTGTTCATGTCGCCGGCAAGAAGTTTTACTCCCGCCTCCAATTCCTCGGGCATGCAAAGGTTGTTGTCCACCTTGTATTTATAGAATCCGAGCATCTCGGATAGCAGTTCCTGGCTTGTCATGGGTTAGCAAATACTTTATAGGCAGAAACGATAAACAATAGTATCATTATTGCCGCCGATATATTGAATAGTATCGCAGTGCCGACACCGAAGTTGATGATGCTGTCCAGTGTGAGCAGCAGGGGAGACACCAGTGGTGTGGCGCATGCTACCTTATGCCAACTGCATAGCTTCAATATAGACGAGTAGATAAGATGTGAGGCCACCATTATCGGCGACACATAAAAGAAGGCGTCAAGGTAGCAGAGAACGATGTCCGGTAGCTTCAGGTTGTAGATAACGAGCAGGGATATATACCCGAACAGGTACACGAAGGGAAGTAGTTGCACCATCCTCGTTATCCTGCGCAGGACAAGTACCAGCCCCTCAACGACGCCTCTTGGGTCTTTCTCTTCCATTTACTACTGCGCTTGGATGAAGTGCTACTTGCGCTCTTGTGATGCGGGGAGTCCTTGCGGGTGCTGCTGCCCTCTGCGGGGCGAAGACCTTCTGCCGTACCGGCGTAGGGACCGGCGCACTCTTTGCTTGTTTAACTCTTGCCATGTCTTATTAGTTTATGAAAGGCCAGACAATAACGCCGCAGACCGAATATGCAACCCTTGCCCACAACGGCTGCGGATAGTTGAGGTCCACATCTTTCGTGTGGTCTCGTTTATAGCCTATAGCATAGAGGGCGTTGTGTGATGCCCATTCAAGTTTGAGGGAACACATGGAACGCTTCCATACATCACTGTGTGGATGGAGGTTCTTTATCCTTGCAAGGACGCCGGCAAAGCGCTCCTTCTCCACGAAGGCAGAGTCCACTATGTGGAGATTGTTCTTCGTTATGGTATACTTATTCATATCTTCGTTATAATGAATTTGATAAAGGCAATGATGTACTTGCGATAGGCGAAGGCGATGATTGCCAGCAACCACCAGAATGCATTGATCTTAAACTTCTGATGCCATTTGAGGGGCTTCTCCACCTTCTGCACTATAACCTCCGAGGCTTTCTCCACTATGGTGGTGTCGTGCACTTCTACCGTGTAAGGCACCTTGATTATCTGCGGTATGCTCTCCAGGGAGTGAGAAAGGAAGCCGTCAGTGTACGATGCGTCACTCACGGCATAGGCGTTCTCAAGATGTGAGGCGGTGTCGCGGGTTACGACCTTTTCCACTATCTTGGGTATCTCCAGTGTCGTGGTGTCGTGGATGATGCGGTCACGGTACACGATTGAATCTTTCTGGACCGGCTGGGCCTTCCTGCATACACCGCACGAGGCGAGCAGGAGGATGGTGAGTATGAGTATTACCTTTTTCATATCAGCTTCTGAACTCGTTTCTTATTACCTGCTCCACTGCCTTGACAGTATCCAGGTCAAGGGTGTTGTCGCATCCGAGCCTGCCTATGGTCTGCAGCACGAAGTCTTCATACTCTGCAGAGAGGTTGAGGTCGGAGAGAATCTTGTCTATGGCTTTCTGTCGTGTCATACCTTGAATCCATATACTTTATCAGTTATGCCGTATTGATTTAGGCAATCTATGTGCAGCCAGCTCACCCCTTCCTCTATACGCACCTGGCAGGGGAACAGATTGGCATTGGCCTTAATCATCTGCCTTGCTTCCTCTGCCTTCAAGCCTGAGACATCAAAGTCTCCAGCCTTCCCGAGTACATGGGCGGAGAGGTACGGCGCCTTCTTGCTCTTTACGAGGTCGCAGCAATTACACCGCAGACCTCTCTGATGCTTGCTCCTTCCGTTGCAGTACATGGCACGCTTGAAGATGTCCCTTCGGAGGATGAGAAGACAATGCAGGAAGTCCGTGTCAAGGAACTGCCAAGACTGCTCGCCCCACTTGGCATACACATGGTCACAGACCAGTTCTGCCGCACTGAAATACTTCTTCAGCGCATCGATGATTTCATTCCTTTCCATCGTTATCCTTACCTTTAATGAACTCATCCGGATTGATTTCAGTGCCAATCTTCTTGCTGAAAGCCTTGATGATGACCTTCCATAGGTCAACGATTGACATCTCTATGCCTTTGCATTCAAGGTAGTTGCCGATGATGCTGGCTATCTCGTTGAAGTAGACTATGCCGAGCATACCCCACTCTATCCAGCGGATGCCGAAAGCAAGAGAGGCGGTACTTGCAAGCACGCACCAGCAGACATACTCCACCATCTTACCCAGGGTGCCACGGATAGCCCGAGAGAAACGGGGTCTGTCCACCCTGTTGTTTGTCTTGGCATACCTGTGCTTCGCGGCCTTGATGCCCCAGTCGAGGTCAAGGACTATAAGCGGTATGGCCACTATCAGATAAGGCACCATCTTCACCATCGAATCTCCAAAGAATGCTATCGCCGTAGCGGTCACTCCACTCTGCACAACGACATTGGCCGAGTTTTGAATATGTTGTACGGCAGTGGTCATACACATAAATAAGTTATCCAGCCAAAGAGCACCAACCCCGCGGCAATACCGATATTATCACAAATTAGATCGTGCCAGGTTGCCGTTCCTTCCTGAATGCTCTTATATAAGGAATACCCCGCGCAGAGTGCTTCCATAAGTGTAACGGAAAGGCACTGGCCTACAATCTTGTTTGGAACAAAGATAAAGAACACAGGTGCGAATACGAGGAACAGGAAGGCGCAGATAGATATGTGAAGCCATCCTTCGGGTTTTGCCCAGTTGTAAAATTTAGTAAACCATTTCATAATACTATAATTTTATTCGTTAATTTTCCTTGCATACCTTATCTCTGCCTTGAACTCAGCAGATATGGGTGATACTTCCTCAGTACCTCCGAGCTGAGGGAGATAGGTCATATCCTCGTTGATGTCTGTTTCGATGGGGTCGGCAAGAGGATAGTCGAGTTCTACACCGGACATAGCTGCCTTAAAGTCGGCGGAGGAGAGAGAGGATATGGAGTTGTCGTAAATAATGATGTTGCCCTGCGCTACATGGCCGAAAGTTGTTATCCCTTCTGTCAGACCAGATGGATTTAGATTCTCCCGCGTAGTATATTTTGCGCACAAAATGCTCATAGTCCCGGCAGGTATAGATGTTTGCAAGCCGGTCGTGAAGAAAACGGGGTAATTATAAGGCCCAGCCGTTGATTTGCCCCAAGTTAAAGACCCCAAATCCACCACTGCCCTTCTCTGCACCTTCTTCTTTGGTCCAATCTCGTCATAGCTGTCACCTACACCACGCAGTCCAGTAGGGAAATGCTTAAGGATAGGCAGACCTACATCACTGTTGTGGTGAGGGAAGTACTGGCCATTGATAGAAGAGTCGCTTATGTTGATGCAGATGTCGTGATTGTAGGTGGGGTTGTCGGCATTAGTCTGCGTAAATAAATTAAAATAGCATTCGTTGCTATTGGTAGTAATTATACGACTTTGAGATGCGGAGTAGTATGCCCTTGTAAAGTTTAGGTTTTCATCATAGAATAAGATAGCAATATCTCCAAGTAAATAATAAGATGTCGTCGGCAAACATTTGCAAGGGTGTTTTGACCTAATTCTATTTTGATCCCCATCGTATTTTTCACCGGTGGTTGAATAATACGCACCCACTTCCCACTCTTCGTCCCACTGATTAACTCCTCTTGTTACAATCTTCTCCGCCTTGACTGGCAGAAGAGAGCCCGCATCGTAAGGAGCAGTGAGTGCTTCTGGATGCATAGAAAGAAACTCTTCAACGGTTGAGGGCTCGTTACCTTCTCCGTACATCTTGGTGAGGTCGATGAGTTTAGGAACGAATACAAGTCCCGCAGTGTCTAACCCGCTGGCGAGAAAAATACTCAGCGTATTTAAGTCAGAATTTGATGCAGTGATAATTTTGCCTGCGCCAGTTTCGCCAAAGCCGTTAGTGCTATATCGGAGATTATAAGTGGTTAAAGAGCCTCCAGATGGGCAGCCTTTCAAAAAGTATTTATGCCCAGTAACAACGCCGGTGTATGTAATACTGTAGGTATAATTGCCGGAAGCAACGCCAGAGAGACTGATTCTGCCGTTCTCCATTGTAAATGTAACCCCCGCAACCGTGACTGTGCCATCGGTGACATCCACCAGTTGATTCCACACCTCCGTCTTACCATAAATCTTCTCTATGGTAGCTGGCCCGTCCCCTCCAGACTGCCTCCTTGCGAAGGTAGCCAAGACGATCTCTGCAGATGGTAACCACTCACCACCTGCTATGCTCTCTATGGCAGAAGGAAAGTCATCGGCAACAATGGGGTCAGAGCTACCCTTGAGCAGTCTGACCTTATTGGCTATATCCGTAAAGAGCGAGGCTAAACTATCGTGCTTGAGTGACATAGGCGTAGCGTTTAGTAAGAGTTAGACATAGCACCGAAGATGGCAGTTTGCACATAGTCGGCTACGGCTTTGCAGTTAGGGTACTTGGATGTGCTCGTAGAGTTGTTGGCTATGTCGGAAGTCTTGTTTGCCGTTTCTTCGAGATTCTTCTGTGACGATGACCAGGCATTACTGCTCTTATTTACACGCAGTATGTTGGAATAATTTACTGCTATGGAAGAGAAAATCAGTTCAGTGTCACTGTTATAAGAAGTAGCAGATAGCGCATAAGCCTTATTATCATACAAACACATCACCGCCTTGCCAGCATTATACGCTGAAATTATCTCTGCCGCCGTGGTAGTATTATATGTCGCCACAAACACCTCTGACTTTTGACGTACTATAGTCCATTCAACAAAGTCTCCGGGACCAACATAACTTGCACGAAGAAGGACACATTCCATAGGGGCAAGATAGACGAGTGTAGATTGGGAGCCATAGTCGCCATAGGATTCATAGCACTCCAACTCAACTTCCACATCGGAGGGGTTGAACACATAGCATTCACGTATGCCTTCTGACAACAGGTTGGCTCCTATAACGCTCGTACCACCAGCGAAGGCTCTATATATTCTTCCCTCAACGATGTCGGTAAACTCCACCTCATTTAGTTCAGTGGAGAAGTTCGTGACATCTCCAGCACCGAGAAGGCTGTTGCCGTTCAGTGTCTTGATATTGGTGCCGCTTATCAACTTGTCCTGCTTGCTCTGTGCGTAGCCGTCATACTGGCTTACCTTGTTGCTGGTGATGCCGGAGTTCAGCGCCGCGAGCTGTGCTGCGGTGAGTGGAGTCTCATTGACTTGATACTCTGGTTGCCAACCAGCCTTACCCATGATGTCCCAGTTGCCGGTGTATTTGAAGCGCCATGTGCCTTCTAACTGCTCCCAGAACAACCACTGCTGCCATTTGTCCGTCTCCTCATCAGGAGGGAGGAAAGATGTGAACGCACCAACACCGTCGTCATATATGCAGATATATGCATAATCTTGGTACATCACGACAGCTCCCGTACTGTAGGTCTCCCCAGATGTCCATTCCGGGATGTCCTCCATATCACGGACTACGAGATAGTCGTTGACGGTCGGAGTATGGCCCCCTGCATAGTCTGCGGGATATTCACTAGCATGTATCGGGACATCATCAATGGTCTCCCAGTTGCCCCTGAAATTAGCCGTAGCGGTCTGCACCGACGAGTTGACGAAGGCCTTGTCAGCAAGGGGATTGCTTGTGCTCGTCTGGGCGGGGATAAGATCTTCTATATCCTCAATCTTGCCTGCGCAAACAGCCACCGCGCTGTTCACATACGCCCTGTCCGTCAACGGATTCATTAAGGTGGCTTCGGCGGGGATGACCTTTTCAATCTCTATCACCCGGTCTGTGATGTTGTCAAGGCTACTCTCGTTCACAAGCGGATTGGCGACGGATGTGCCGGCAGGGATGACATCCTCTATGTCTCCGACCCTTCCCTGCAAGGCTTGAAACGACGCCTCCGATGCGGATGCGTCGGCCTTGTCAAGGCTCGCCTGCACGGTGCTGTCAAGGTCAGCCTTGGGGATACCCGCCGCGGGCTTGGTGTACTTTGCCGCAATCTGCGCGGCGTCATAGTCGTCAAGGAACGGTATGTCCTGCAGTAAGTCATTGCCTGTGCCTATCTTGACGCCAGGAACATCCTTGCCGTCAAGCGTCTTGTAGTCGGAATATACTATAATCTCCCCGTCGACCGGAGTGAAATCCAAAATGGCGTTCCAGTATGCGCATGTGTTGCGTCTTGCCAAGGTACGCACCACATAGCCCCTGGAGGGACAGGCCCTCTCCACGGGAAGTATATCCGTCCTTATCGCCGGGGTATTGCCCTCGGCATTGTTCACTGGGGTTATCCCTGTACTTACTGCTTCCATTGTCCTCTTATACTAAAAGTTCCTTTGCGTTCTTCTCACAGATGTTCATATGATTGACATCGCCGCGTGAGCCGAAAGCCCTTGCGGCCAGCAACCACTCGAAGGCGGGGATGAGTGCGGCGGGGATGACCGCCTCGACGGCATCCGTTCCCGTATTTGCAATAATCTCCGGGGTGGGGATATAGGTGGCAACGAGGTCTGCAGCCGAGAAGGTGATGCCCTCGCCCAGCGAGTAGCAGTCTATCTCGCGCACCTGCTCGGTACTCTGCCCGGTGCCCCACACTCCGTGCGACATAATGCCCACGGGCCTCGCGGTTTTCGCTACGAGGTACGGGCTGTGCTGGCGCTTGCCCTCCTCCGACTGTTCGGAGAAGACCTCTGTGATGGGGCGGGCGAAGTCCGTGTGGCTTATCTCCGCCACCCTGAGGAAATCTTCGGGCACCTTGAGCCGTATCACGGTGCGCTCATAGTCGGTATTGGCAAAAGCCGTCTCCGTATCCACGGATGCAAACGACTTCTGCTTGATGCGCCAGTAGGGAGCTATGGAGTACAGCTCCAGGCTCGTTCCCCAGATGAGCCCGTCAATGAGCGCATAAAGGGGGTTGTTGTCACTGCCGTCAACGGCGATGACATAATCATTGTCCGGGGTAATCTCGTCCATGTGAAGGGCAACCCCCCTTATGAGTTCATCTCTGGTCATAGCATTGTCTGTTTATTCCACTTCCGCCACCATGACAAGCTGGCTTACGAGGCTGTTGGAATCCATAAAGGAATAGTACACTTCGCCCGCCTTGTTGACGCCCTGCACCAGGGCATATCCGAGGTTGGTCGCGTCATGCAGATAGACCGGCCGCCCTGCGGCTATGGCGTCTTCTATACCGTCTATGACCTGTTGCGACTCCACATAAAATGCGTCGGAATGTTCGCCCTCGACGATGAGTGCACCCTGGGGAATCGTGGGCTTGTTCTTGATGTAGGAAGCAGCGGTACTGGTCGCCTCGTTCCAGTCGGACTGCACCGCAGTGGCGGATGCCGTGGCAACATTGTCAACCGACTTCTTTATTTCCTCAAGCCAGTATTCGGGATTCTTATTGATAGTATCTTTTGCCATAATGATTGTTTGTGTTAAAGGTTATCGCTGAATCTGATAATCGTATCCGGCCTTGTGCGCTGCGGCCTTGGCCGTATTGTAGTTCCATCCATCCTCCACCTTAAGACCGGCTTCCCTCATGGCGTTCTTCATCTCAACGAGGTTACGGAAACGCCTGGAATCCTTCATCCCAACGAGTTCGTTATCCACCTTCTCCTCAACGGGGGCAGGGGCGGCCTGCGGCTCGCTGTTCTCCACTACGGATGCAAGGTAGTAGTCGCGGTTGAATCCGGAGCACTTCTCCAGCATGTCCTGGAGTGCCGGCAGCGTTGTGGAGAAGATTGCGGTGGAATCAAAGGAGAGACCGCCACGGAACACTATCTCCTCGCGCTTGCCCTCATCGTTCTTAAGGAACAGCGTAAGGCTGCGGAGGTTGTATGTCTTGTATATTTTCTTTGCCATATATCCTGTCTTTTAAGAAAAACGGGCGGCGATGAATAACTTACACCACCGCCCGGAATATCGAGAGAGAAGGGACGCCTTATGCGGCAGGAACGATTCTGCGATGGCAAGGCAGGTTCTCCAGGAAGAGACTGTAGGTCTCGTGGATACGCACTGCGTTGTCAACACGGCGCTGACCGGTCCTGTTAAGGTCAAGGTTGGTGGTGGTGAGAGGCTCCATCACATACTTCTTCACGAAGTTCGGGTCAATCACCATACCGCACTTGCTGAAGTAGCCCTCAAAGAGGTTGCCCATAGGCTTGACAAGGAGTTCTCCGAAAGGAGTTTCGATGCGGAACACGCGGAGACCTGCTACGATCTCGGTGTTCTTCGCCTCGAGCTGTTTCTGGTAGCTGCTGACATTGGCAATCTGCTCAAGCAGGGTGTTACCTGCGAACAGGAACCTGCGGTCGCCGCCGTTGTTGCCCTCGAAGATGCTCTTGCCGAGTGCGTTCCAGTCGGTGTCACTCATGGCATCGCTGTAGTCCACTGTGGACTGACGGTCCATCTGCCACCATGCTCCGGTTGAATGGTAAACGGGTTCGCCCTTGGCGTTCTTGGTCAGGCCGCCGAATCCGAACAGGTTGGCGAGTTCCATACCGCGCTTGAAATCGTACAGTGTCTGCTCCTTGTACACCGCGAAGTCCATAGACACTTTCTTCTTGAGGAGGCTGTGAATGACGGATTCCTCAATCTGCGTCATGTGGATCTGGTTGTAGTAGTGGCGCTCTGTCGGCTGGATGGCGAAGCCTTCCACGGATGCCTCAAGTTCACTCACTGCGGGGGAGAGACGCTGGAGTATGCTCTCATCGTCAAGGCTGGGGAGAGCTGCGGTCAATGCGCCCACGCGCTGTACGGTGAGCTTGGCACCGCTGATGCTCTGGATGATGCAGCAGACGGGGGAGCCGCCATCGGTCTTGACGCCGGTGTCGGCATAGCCGCTGGCTTCGTTGCCTACGGTGTGCACCAGGAAGGTGTCGCCGGGGCGCCACATGCTGGCGTTCTTCACCACGAGTTCGTTGGTGGTGCTGGTGCCTGCGACATAGGCGGAATCCAGACGGTCGGAGGTCTCACGGGTTCCGATTTCCCATCCGCCGGCTTCCCAACTTGCACACTTCTCCACATTACCTATTTCACGGGTGAAAGTGTCAAAAGGGGTGTCCTGGGGGCGTACCTTTACGATGAGCTTGTCAAGGTCGTCATCAAGGTAGCCGGGCTTTACGAGGCTCGTACTGGGCGCGATACCGCTTACCACGGTAGTTCCGTTAGGTTCGGAACTGGAGTTCTCCACAACCTCCGCTGCACCTGTTCCTGCGGGAACGACTGAACTCGCGGGAGATGCAGGGGGAATGGTAGCGAGAGAGATACCACCGATAGCACCGATGGAGAAGAAGTTGAGGATGTCGTTCAGGAATGGAACGCCCTCAAAGCTCACACCGAAGATGTTGAGCAGGGATGTCAGGGCTACCACACCGAGCAGCGCAGACATAACGGAATAAAAGACTTTTTTCATAGCTTATAGCGATAGATTTTTTAGATGAACTTTTTAGGCAGGTCGTCGAAGACCGTCTTCTTCCTGGGCTCCGCCTCCCTTGCAGAAGAGCTGCCTCCAGCAGGAGCGGGCACACCGTCAGCCTCACGCTGGGCGGCGTCGCTGGCACGCTTCGCCTCGATGGCTGCGTTGCGGGCGTCAATCTCGGCGGTCTCAACAGCGTCCTGCACATCCTTGTCGTGATTGCGGGCGTTGTCGAACTCCTGGAGCATCTCGGGGGTAATCTTGCATTCGGCAAGACCGGAGAAGAACTCGTTGATGTAGTCTATGAGGGCGGACTTCTCCGCATCGTCATAGCCCTTCTCCTCGCAGAACTTGTCGATGTTCGCGTAGGCTTCCTCCTCGTTCTTCTTGCGCTGCTCGGCACGGGCGGCAAACTCCTTACCCATACTGATGCGCTCGTCACGGCTCTTCTGGTAGTAGTCGTAGTCCTCGTCTCCCTCTTTCGGGGTGAGAGAGTCGGCATCGAAGAACTTGGCGATAGCGGCACGGAACGGCGTTCCGTTCTCTATCATATCGGAAACGACCAACTGGAGGTCCTTGTCTCCCATGAGGATGTCGTCAATGACCTTGCGGTCCTCGTTGAAGATTTTCAGATCTTCCTCGTCCTTGGCCATGTACTGCTCGGCCAGGTCATCCCACTCCTGCTCGTTCTGAGGCTCGGCGTCAGGATAACGGCTCTTTATGCGCTGTCTGTACTTGGAAAGTACAGGCTCCTGCTGCGTTACGGGGGTTTCGTTTTCAGGCATATTTTTCATGTTTAAGTTCTGGCCGAAATTACCATGTTCAAACGGAAAAATTTTCCCAATTTGGGAAAATCAAACATTTGAAGTATCTTTGTAGCTGACCATGGCCAATTACCTTCCATACAGGGACTTAATTGGACACAAAACTTCGCAATCAGCACGCCTTCCTTCTCTTCGACCTTGTGAACTCTTTAGAGCTTCGCAACGGCGCTTCCATCAACAAGGCGAAACATGCGGCACTCGAAGCCGTGGAGATGCGCTACGGCATCACATGCAAGACGCTCCAGAACTACATGACCAGGGAGAGGTCGGCGGGTGATGCCGACCCCACATTCTTTGAACTGGAGAACATCGACTTTGCCAGGAAGCTGGAGGAAACGAACAGGAGTATCCGTGAGAAGATAAGCGGGCTGCAGTCTATGCTGGCCAAGAACGAGCACCTGTTGGAGCTGTTACACTCGATAGATGCGAACATTCACTGACCAGGAATGGAGGGAGCTCCTCGCCGAGGACAGGCGGCGCATGGAGAAATACTTCCGCAAGTACGACCCCGTGAGGGGAGACAAGACGCAGGAGGTCATACCGCGTAAGGAGTTTAGGATGGAGGGGGAGCTGTACTACATCCCCGTCCAGATGTGGGAGGACCCCTTCGTGAGGGCTTACCGCAAGGCCCACTACTCCGCCTCGGACATGCTGCAGGCGGCAGGGATGGAGGACACACCGGAGGCCCGCTCGTCCATAACGGACAGACTCATCCAGCTACGCTTCAAGTACGACTTCGAGTTCTACGCCGTGATGAACCTGCATATCCAGGACAGGACGACGAAGAAGTACATACCGCTTGTCCTCAATGAGGGGCAGCGCACCATCGTGAAGCAGTTCGAGGACCAGCGTCTCGCCGGCAAGCCGATACGAGTGCTTCTTGTCAAGTCCCGTCAGTACGGCGGCTCCACGGTGATACAGTGCTACATGTTCTGGCTGCAGGACATGTGGTACGAGAACTGGCATTCCTGCATCGTCGCCCTCAACCAGACGCAATCGGTGCATATCCGTACCATGATGAAGAACCTCGTGCGGTTCCTGCCCGAATATCACGAACCCCGCAACTTCGAGCGGTACGAGGGGCAGGAGCTGATACGGTGGATCCCCGAGAGGGGCTGCACCATACAGGTGGGCTCGTCCACAAAGCCGGATGCCATACGCTCCTTCACCCTCTCCATGATACACATGTCCGAGGTGGGGCTGTGGAAAGACACGAAGGAGGCGAAAGGTGACGACACCGCGCAGTCGCTTTACTCCACGGTGTCCGATGTCCCCGGCACCCTCATCGTGATGGAGTCCACGGCAAAGGGCATAGGCAACTTCTTCCACACGCAGTACCTCAACGCCCTGGACAACAAGTTGAATCACCGTGACGGCATCTATCCCGTCTTCGTGCCGTGGCACTTCGTGGAGGAGAACCTCAAGCGCATCCCCGACTACGATGTCTTCGTCAAGCAGCAGATGACGGACTACAACTGGTGGCAGTGGGAGCAGGGCGCGACCATATCCGGCATCTACTGGTACAACCAGTGGAAGAAGTCCAAGCACTGGACAGACTTCCAGATGAAATCCGAATACCCCACCACCGCGGAGGAGGCGTTCCAGTCCAAGAGCGGTCGCTACTTCTCCGACGAGGACCTCTCCTGGCTCAAGCGTTATGTCAAGGACCCCGTGTTCATCGGGGAGCTGCGCGGCGCCTCTCCTCTCGGCAAGGAGGCTCTCGACCATCTGCATCTCGTACCCAACGACTCCATTGACAACCCGCTGAAGATTTGGATAAAACCCGAGGACGGAGCCATACCGGGGAAGAAGATCTCCAACCGCTTCATCGTCACGGTGGATGTCGGCGGCAGGGGATACAAGGCTGACTGGTCCGTCATATCCGTCTTCGACCGTCTCTCCACCGCCATGGACTTCGGCGCACTGGAGAGGGCGGCCCTCTGGAGGGGGCATGTAGACCCGGACATCCTTGCTTACAAGGCCGCGCAGCTCGCCCACTTCTACGATGACGCCCTGCTGGTGATAGAGTCGAACACCTACGAGACGAAGAACAGCAAGACGGAGGTGACGAAGGAAGGCGACCACACCTTCACGGTACTCGACACCCTCGGCGGCATATACGACAACCTCTACCGCAGGCGCACCAAGCCCGACAATGTGCGGGATGCGCCCACGAAGCACATCGGCTGGCACATGAACAAGCAGACCAAGTACCAGGCATACGACGACTACTCCATACGCATCCGCGAGGGAGACTATATGGAGTATGCACGGGAGGCCGCGCTTGAGGCCGAGTGGCTGCTCAACACCGCCGAGGGCAAGATAGAGGCCATGCAGGGCACCAACGATGATATACAGGACACCACCGCCGTGGCGAACTACATCTCCTTCGGCAGCATGCCTCCGGTAAAGATAACGGATGCGACCGTCGAGAGGAAGGCCGCATCCGTAGTCAGGGCTGTCGGTGGAGGGGAAGCCGTCTTTTAGTTCATATACACCGTCTTGCGCAGCAGTTGTGTCGCCCTCCTTATGAGTGCGGCCACCTCCGAGGCGTAGCTCTCGTCAGCCATCTTCAGCAGGTCCTGCTGAGAGATGCGCGTGTACCACTTACGGAGTGCGCCCAGCTCCACGACGGAACGTATCGAGGCATCGACGAGCGGGAGGAGGTTGACATTGTACGCGCCGTTGTCCACGATGCGCAGCGTCACATACTCGGTGCCCACCGTCAGGGTGAGCGTACCTATGGTGACGGTGGTGTCTCCCGGCTCTGCGGGCTGGAAGGTCTCCGCTTCATTGTAGGGGTTGCTCACGCCCACCGTCAGCTTGGAGAACAGCTCCCATACGTCCGGGAGGCTGTCGCGCAGGCAGAGGCCGAACATCGGCGCATCGTCCTCGCTGATGGAGAGCTGCTCAAGGAGGGGCTGACCTTCCTTGGTGGTGACATTCTTCGCCATGAAGGCGGAGAGGTGACGGACATCATCGAAGATATCCGACCTCTTATAGACGAACAATAGGTAGTCGTCGGTATCTGTATACTTCGTAAACATATCTAAAACACGGGGCCTAACTGCCGCTCCACGGGATGGCGGCGGAAATGAATAATAGTGTTGATGCTCCTTCTCTCCTCACGGCTCCCGAAGTCCGTGCCGGCGCCGTACCACTTCTCTATGATATACGCGATAACGAACTCCAGGCAGTGTGATGCCAGCGAGTGGAGCAGCTCGCTCTCGTGGTTGCCGCTCATGGCGAGGGAGTATGTCGTCTCTCCCGTCTCCGGGTCGGTCTCTATGCCTCCGCCGAAGCGTGCCGTCCTCCTGGCGAGCATGACGCTCAGCTCGGACAGGGCCTCCAGGTAGTAGCGGTGGAAGTACGCCTTGTCCTCATCGGATATGAAGGTGGGAGGGACCTTGCCCGCCAGCCTTTCGTTGGTGCGCAAGGACTCGTCCGTCACCCGGTTGAACACTTCACTCTCCTTGAGCGTGATGGTCCAGACATTTGTTATTCTTGAATACATAATCTTATGCTGCGTTTTGTCCAATCATCCTTGCTGCCTGCGCTATGCCCTGCGGCGAGGTAGGCAGTGCCTGCTCGAGGCTTGCGAGCTGCTGGTCCGTGACCCCCTGCCCGCTTGCGAGCTGCTCCTGCACCTGCCCCATCTTCTCGAGGAGGTCGTTGCCGAAGGGTTTCGCTCCGCCTACGCTTTGGTACTGCTGTATGCTTGCCATGCCGTTGGCGAGGAGCTGCGCCATGAGCTGCTCGTTGAAGAGACGGGCCACCGCCGTGGCGTTGCTCTTCGTGACCTTGTTGCGGAACTTGAACTTGCGTATCTCCGCGGGGTCGTAGTGCTTGAAGGACTCCGGCGCCCCGTTGGGCGATGCCACATACTCCACCTGGTCGCAGAACTGCTGGATGAGCTGTATGAGCTTGTAGTCCCTCTGCTCGATGAACCAGGAGAAGGCATTGAGGTAGTCCAGAGTGTTTATCTGGCTGTTGTTCACCTCCTGACGGTAGAGCGATGCGGGGGTGCCACTCGTCGGGGTCTTGCCCTGCGCGGCATCGTGCACTCCGGAGATGTCCTTTATCATGCCGAGCATGAGGTTTATCATGTCGTACTGGCCGACATTGATCTGGCGGGACACTATCTGCTCGGGGGCCTTGGCTCCTTCACGCAGCTTGACCTTTATCACGCCGTTGAACTTGCTCCACTCCTCGGCGATGTCCTCCAGGTCGAAGTCGTCGGCGATGGCGTTCTCGTCCACGAGGAGCACACCCTTTGCGGACGCACCCATGATGAAGTCGTTCATCACCACCATACGGTTGAGCATCTTCTCCACATCCAGAAGGTCGTATGTCATGCCGTGCACATGGCCGTTGATGAGAGGGTAGAACACCTCCACATAGGGGTGGCTGTTGTGGTTGTAGGGGTTCTCCTGCTGCCACAGCACATGTCCCCAGGGGGAGAGGTGGTAGTACACCCACTCACGCACATAGGTCTTCTCATAGACGAGGAGCATCTGATTCGCGGGGTCCTCGTAGTCCAGTCCCATATCTGCGGCCATCTTCTTCCTTCGTGCTATCTCGTGGTCAAGGTTGGCGATGATGTTGTTCTTCACCTCATATGTCTCCCAGGAGGCGTCGGAGTAGTCGTGCACCGACACCCTCTCACGCAGTTCGAGCTGCGCTATCCTGATGATGCGGCACATGCCCTCCTTCGGGGCATCCATGATGTCCTGCATCTCTATGTTGCGGGGATAGAAAGCGAGGTCGGTGTCAGCGTTGTATGCCCGTCCATATCCGTAGATGTTCTCCAGGGCTTTCTTCTGCGCCGCCGTCTTCGCATAGATGGATATGGCCTCGTCAAGGGATATGTCCACGAAGTCTCCGCAGAAGTCCACATCCTGCCCGGCGACATCGTTGGCCGAGACGGTACGGAAATAGCGGTGATAGTCTATGGCGCGGAAGGAAGGTACGGGTGCCTTCAGCGTGTCGTTCCACGGGCAGGAGGTGAGGTAGATGCCGCTTCCCGTATTGAGGAAGCCCTCAAGGGCCCTGGCGTCACGCACATCGGCATCGTTGATGCGCTTCACATCGTCCAGCTTGTTGCTCACCACATCGGCGGCAGCCTGCCCGCCCTCGTCAGAGGAGTAGACGATGCTCGTATATGGCGCGGAGATATACTGACCCACGACATTGATGATGGTGGAGTGGATGATGTTGAACTTCAGAGCGGCACGCCCCTGGCTCTTTATCCATTCCTCCTCGGTCATCACAGTGACGCAGCCGAAGCGGTCACGCACCGTGATCTTGTCGCTCCACTGGTCGCCCTCGTAGAAGCGCACGCACCTGTCTGCCTCCTTGCGGAAGCGGTGCATGGCGTTCCACGCATTGGTTGCCCTCTGGAGAGCGTCAACAGCATCCCGGGTGATGACAAACTCTCCGCTTACCTGACGCTCCAGCCCGTCGAGCCCCACCTTCTTGCGGGAGGGAGGGCCGTTGCGTCTACGCTTTAATACCGCCGAGATATCGGCATCCGTAATCTTTCTCATAGTTTAGTTATCTTTCTTTAATAATGATTCTATCTTGTCGGATACGGCCGGGTGCTTGGCCTCGTACTCCAGCAGCAGCTCCACGAGGTCGCTCTCTGCCGCCTTGTACTCCTGCCATGCGGACTCCGCCTCCAGCTTCTTCTCGGCACGCGCAGCCTTCTGCTCCTGCGTCCTCTTCGGCATAGCCTGGTACTCCGCATCGAGCTTGCGCCACTCCTTCTTCAGCTTGTCCACATTAAGCACCACATCACCGTCCTCGGTCTGCACATAGTAGTTGTGCATGCCCTGGTAGTACATCTGCGCGAGCTTGAAGGCGGGACGGTCGTAGAACCGCTGGATGTACTTCGGGTCGTCGTCGAGCTTGTCACTGGAGAACAGCGTGCTCGCCGTCATGCCAGGGTCACCGGTCAGTATGCGGTAGTCGCGCAGCACCTTGCCCGCGAACTGCTTGTACTCGTTGAGTGCGTTGGTGTTGAAGCTGCCCCTGCGGTCATCGTCCAGATGGCCCGACACGCCGGAGACGAGAGGGATGTCGTTGTAGCGGAACGGCTTGTCCTCGTTAAAGATGCCTGCGGCGAGCTTGGAGAACTTCTCTATTGCTGAATACACGCCACCTCCGTACTGCTTGAAGGCGTCACGGACATATCCCGGCGAGGGGTCTATGGTGATACCCGCCTTCGCGGACTCCTTCGCTATGAACTGGCAAGCCTTGACGATGCCGTCGGGCGTGCTGGAGTAAGCAGAGTAGCAGTTCGGCATGTCGGGGTTGAAGGGGTTCTCCTTCTGCAGCGGCTTGCCTGTGAAGTCCGTGTTCGTGGAGACATCTACGATGAACATCAAGGCATCCGGCACGGCGGTACGCAGGAGCGTCTGCCCGATGCTGCCGCTGGCGTGGTAGTCCTCGATAGGGTTCACGGGCAGGATGCCGGAGACCTGGCTCACTACATCGGAGGCGGTATGCCAGAAGCTCCTGTCAGCGTATCTGTTGTTCATCAGACCGGCCATGATGTCGCCGATGCCGTAGATAGCCTTCTGCTCGGGGCCGAGAGGCATGGCGAAGTAGCTGCCCTTATATCCTATGATGATATTGTTCCTGCGCGTCCACTGCGGGAGATCCCAGTACCAGTCGTCATCGTCTCCGCCGCCTATGCCGGCAAGCAGCTCGTTGATGAGCGGTGTGATGAAGCCTCCCGCTATGAGCATCGCGGACATCGTGCTCATCTTCCACGGGTGTTTCTTGAACAGCCCGCCGAAGTTCTGGAAGCCCTGCACGCCTGCGTTGTAGAAGTAGCTTGCGGCTCCGAGGTAGGCTGCGGCAACGCCCCAGAAGCCAACGCCGGACTGTGCGCCACGGCGGTTGAAGTTCACGGAAATCTCCTTCGCGTCGGCTGCGGCCTCCTGCCCGCTCTTACCCATCTGCCTTGAGGTCTGATAGGCGGTGAAGCGGGTGAGCAGCTCGTAGCCCTCGTTGAGCGTGGAGACGGCCTCGGGGTACACCGACAGGAGGTCAACGACCCAGGAGCCCTTCACCTTCTGCCATGCGCTGCCGAGGAAGCTGTTGGTGGGCTTGAGCATCTTCAGCTCCTTCTCGAACTTCGCCTTTATCTTGTCCACGCTCTCGTTGAAGGTATAGCCCGTGGCACCTCCGTCACGCATGAAGTCCATGAACATGCGCTCCTTTTCAGTGGGGTTGGCCTTCTTCTGCAGCGTGCCGTTCTCCCACTGCGCCGTCATCTTTATCATAGGGATGGGGGTGATGGCGCCGTTGGAGAGCCAGTTCTTATAGAAGCGTCTGCGGTAGCCCCTGCCGTTCTCCTTGCTCATGGCGTTGAGACGCATGTTGGCATAGAGGGAGTCACGGAAGAAGTTCCTGATGGCGAAGTCTATGGAGTAGGTCGTGAAGAGGTTGGACAGGGCGCGGGTGATGTTGCGTATCGCCTTCATCCCCTGGCCGCGCAGCGTGCCGTTCACGGCCTTCGCCATGAGCGGGTTGCCGTTGACCCATATGCCCTTCTCCTCTCCGCGCACCTTCAGTTTGATGAGGTGCTCGTTCCTGTGCGAGGGGTTAGCCATGATCATATCCAGCGAGAGACCCTTCTTGCCCCTGCGTGCGAGATGCTTCTCCTTGGCGGCCTGCATCTTTGTCTCGAAGGCGTCGTAGGATTCTTTCTCCCCGGGCTCCGCAGGCATCCACTTGCCCGTCACGGCATCCTTGACATACCACACATCCCTCGGTGTGAGGAGCGTGTTGCCGGGACGGTTGATGGCATAGAGGTAGAGAGCCTGCTTTACGGTGTTGGCGTTGCCCTGTGCTATGTTCGTGCAGCCGATGTTCACCATGTTGGCGATAGGGTCTTCCGCGAGTGTGGTACGGCCCTTATACTTCTTCACGATATCGTCAGCAGGTGTGCCGTTGACGAAGTTGTCGTAGCTGTACACATCCTCCGCGGTATCTTCCTTGAAGCCGCGCAGAGGCACATAGTACTCCCACATCCTCTTGATGCCCTTGCTCTCGTTGCCGTGCAGACGGTCATATTCCTCCCTGGTCAGCAGGCCGTGGTCGAGGGCGTGCTTGAGGTTGAAGTCGGTGAGGGCGCGTATCTTGTCCCAGAGCAGGTCGGTCTCGTCCACGCCCACCTTGTCCTCGAAGACGGAGCAGTACTCCTCGGCGAGTCTCTCGGCTTCTTCGTACTCGCTCTTGTCGAGACCGAAGAGGGCGGTGAGACCCGACCAGTCGCGGGGAGCGTAGACAGCCCGCTCCGCGTCGGTGAGGTGCCTGCCTTCCTTCTCCATCTTCTCCGCATCCGCCTGGGCCTCCTGCTCGGCGGCCCTTGCGTTGGAGTAGCGGTTACGCTCTATGGCGTGCTTCGCATAGATGTAGGTCTCTATGTCACTGTAGGCGGACGCACGCTCCTTCCGGCTCATCTTCTTCTTGCCGCCGATGCGCTCGATGAGGACGCCTATCTGCTCAAGGAGAGGCTTGACCTGGTTAAGCATGAACTCGTCCTGCTCCACGCGGGCTATGCTGCTGGAGAGGTTCTCCTTCGTGAGGTAGTCCTCGTCCAGGCCGATGGGCTTGTTGCCCGTCTCGGCTTGTATGGCGTTGATGCCTACGCGCACCGCCTGCTGCGCATCCTGGTGCTCCATCTGCGCCTTCTGCCACCAGTTGTCAAGAGTCTCGTTGTAGTTGGCTATGGCGTTGGTGCCCTCGGCGAAGGTGGGCGCACGGAAGAGGAACTCGGGCTCATCGTATTCGTTGACTCCGAGTTCGTTCTTCAGGAGCCTCTCGCGTGCGGCGAACTGTATGGATTCGCGCTGCGCGGGGGTGCTGGTGAGGTTAAGGTAGGAGGCACGCAGGATATAGCGGAGATCGTTGTCCGTGAGGGTCACGCTGTCCCTGCCTGTTATCCTCGCAAGGACATCCTGGAATATCTGCTTTATCCTGTCCCATACGGTCTGCTCCGCCTCGGAGAAGTTCTCCTTCTCTGCAAGGCTTGCAAGGTATTCCTCCGTGGCGGTCACGGCATCCCAGCCGTTGCGTGTCATGGAGGCGTTGACCCTCATCCTTGCCTCGGGGGAGAGTGCCGCATAGATGCGTGTCATAGCCAGAGGGAACTGGTCTCCGAAGAGACGGCGCAGCCCGAGGTGAGCCACGCTCTCGTGCATGATGGTGGCTATCGCATCGTCAATGCTGGAGACGTTCTCATAGCAGACATAGACCTCCCCGGTGCGGGTATCATAGTAACCCTTCTCGTCCTTGTGGCCCTTGGGCATCTGCTCGCGGGACACCGCATTGACCTTGACGGCATCCTTAAAGGAATCCGCAAGGCTGTCTATGGCGTGGGAGAGGACTATCTGCCCGGCGAGGCCGGAGGGCATTTGTGGAGATTCTTCTTCCGCTTCCGCTTCCGCTTCGCCTTGTCTTTCACCTGACTTGGAGAACATTAACTGCCCCTCCATGATGGAAGCCTTCATCTCCGGAGTGACACGGACCGAGTGCGCGGTCAGGTCAAGAGAGGGGAGATCGATGTCTTCCACCTGAACGCCCCACTTCTTGAGGTACTTGTTCATAAAGCGGGGGAGGATCTCATCGTAGAAACCCCTCATCCCTTCTGCACCAACAACCAAATCATTAGCGTTAAATGTGGACGGCGCCGTAGATTCAATAATCTTTTGAGCGAGGTCTTTACCAAACACCTCATCAATAGATTTCCCTTCCAACGTATCTTCGCCGCTGGAGACAATCACCCCATTCGATTCTTCTACTGTCCCGTAATAAGAGCCGTCGCTGTTGTAGATTTCTATCTCCTTCCGATTATCGGTTATTGGCTTAACCTCGATGCGACTCACAACGCTACCAAGGTTATATCTTTGCGCCTGCTGCCCCCCAGTAGTCCAAGCCACATAGTCGTAGCCTTCCTCTGCGGCAAGACGCAGCATGCGCTTCATGGCGAGTTCGTGCCAGTTCTTCTCGAAGGGAGCAGGACGGACACCACGCCTTGCTCTATCTATCTCAAGGTAGCGTTCTCGCACTTCAATGATTCTGGCCTTGTCTTCGGGCGACACCTCATCCCAGTGTTCAGCCTGCCCCATAACGCCGTTACCATACTTCGCGTTCATTTCTTCCGCAACCGTATCATATTCGGCCTCTCGGCGGCGTTGCTCATCCTCAGCCATCGGTGTCATGTATCCCCGATCTCTTCCCTCCTGATGCCTCTTGGACTGAATCTCGTCAATAAAGAGGACACTACGATTCTTTAGTTCATTAGGGCGGTACGATGCCTTGTGGCCGTTCAGTGCCTTTACCGCATCCTCGAGTGTAGATTCCGTATTCAGGGGCACCTCATTCAAATAGATGGTATATCTTCCGTTACTCTCTACTATGAAGTCTTTGCTGAACCGATCCCCACGAGGGAAATACACTGTCCTTCCGCTCGCATTTCTCATCGGCGTCCATTCATCCACCTTTGGCAGGGATGCGATATAGTCTTTGACCTCCTCCGGCGTCGCTTCGCCACGGACCGTCGTATCACCGAATCGCGCCCAGGCTATGGCGCGTCCTTCTCCTGCATCGCCGAAGTGGATACTATCGTCGGCGCCCCATGGCTCAATGGTCGGCACGGTCAAAGCAATCTCCCGCTTGTTGTCAAGGTCCTCGGTGGTATAATTAAGCCGAGTATCATTGATACCCTTCGTACCAAGATAATACTCCGCGGCCTCGGAGTTATTTACATACAACTTCCCACCATTCTGCCCGAAAGCGATTCCAAAGTCATCACCGTATTTCTCTACCATCGCATCAAAGGCTGCCTCATAGGGGTCCTGCTCGCCTTCGTAAGACTCGCGTTCCCGCAGGAGCCTTTCTTCGATCTCCTGCTCGGGAGGAGTGAGCATGTCAAGATAGTCCTCGCCATACTTCTCCTCCATCTCGGCATAGAACGCCTCAACTCTTCTGTCGGCATCCTCGTACTTCGCCTTGTTGGTCTCAAAAGGAATGGCGTCGAACTCATCCTGGAGTTCTTTCAAAGCCTCACCATTATCCAGGTCACTATAATGCACCTCCTCAATCTTAATCTTGTTCTGGCCGATGAAGTCCAACAGCTCCTGTTTGGTGAGAGTCTTCTTGCCGGAAGCCTTGAGCCAGTCAGAGAGGCCGAGCCACTTGTCCTCGCCAGCCTTCAGACCGCCGTTCTTCTCCAGCATGTTAAGCCACTGCTCGGGGGTTGCCTTCTCCATCTTGATGCTCTCCACTGCGTTCTCGGCATTGGAGACGAATATCTCCTGATTGGCGTTGGCTATGGAGAAGCGGAGGTCTTCGTTGTCAAGGATATCCACACCCTGCTCCTCAAGGGCGGCACGCAGGCCCGGTGTCACCACCTGGTAGGGGACCGCGACACCTTTCTCCTTGAGTTTGGGTGCGACGATTGACGCCACCTCGCTGTCAGGGACAACCCTCACGGGTTTGAACCACCTTGAGAGGATGACAGTCCTTCCTTCGCCGAGTTGGGCGGTGACAGTACCGCTATGCCAGTCCTTCGGGCCCACGGCATCGTTGGCCTTGTCTGCCTTGTACCCGCTGGTCAGCTCACTCTCGGGTATCTCACCCTCCACGACAACAAGGTTCGGACGGGTATGTGCCGCACTGAACTGGTCGTTGAGCGGGGATGAACTGGTGTGGAAGTAAGGATTGTATAGTACGCCATTAACATCACTGCCGGCATTCTTCTTGAGGTCGAAATACCACTTGCCGTTCTTCTCATAAGCCTTGTCCGGGTTCTCGTCGGAACGCTCCCAAGCACCAAGAGGGGAGGCGGCACGCTTCTTCAACTTGCCCTTCTCGCCCCTGGCGTTAGGCTCCTTCTGACTCATCGGAGGATAGAGCTCTCCGTCTATCAGCTCCATGGCACGATAGACAGTGACCTTCGGCTCACTCTCAAGCCGGTCAATCTCATCCTGGTCGGTGACGATACTGAACTGGATGGGGGCATCAATGGGGACATCCTGCCACTTGCCGTCAATAAACTCGGACCTACTGACAAGATTTCCATTATCATCGTATATCTCGCTAATCTTTGAATCCTGATAACCCCTTAGTGTCCCATCGTTCCTCCAGGTCTGAAGGGTGCCGTGCTCAAAGTCCGTGCGTGACCATATCTGCCCGTTATCGTGATAGGTCTCATCTATGGTCTGCATGCCGCGGCTATCCCACACCCGATGCACGCGTAATCCACCACCAAATTCGGGATTGAAATATTGTTCATAATTTCTCGGGGTACCATTCTCATCATATTCCGTCACACTTTCAAGAGAACCGTCATGGTTATAGCTACGCATCTCACCGACATGGTGGCCGTCTTTGTACTCGGATTCCCGCTCAAGATTGCCGTTGCGGTACCAAACCTCCTCGCGCCCTTCCCTGTTGCCGTCTTTGTAGTTCTGCCTAACCTTGGGGGTGCCATCCTCATACCATTCCTCCTGTATGCCGTCAAGGTCGCCGTCCACATAGTTCCACCTCTCGGTGAGAATACCGTCCTCCGTGTACCGTTCCGAGGTGCCGTTCAAGAAGCCATGGTCGAAGTGATCCACTTTCTTCAGATTCCCGTTTGGCCAGAATGCTTCGTGTACCCCATCGTATTCTCCCTGGTCGTCATAGTTAGTCCTTGTATGCAGGGTGCCGTCCGGGAAATATGACAACCACTCGCCGACGTTTACATCCGTTTCGCCATAATCATTCTCTATGATGCGCTTTTGTCCGGTCATGGCCAGCTTGCCATCGGGGTTGAAGGACTCCTGCAGACCTTCCTGCAGACCGCCCCTATAATGCTCACGGATTAAAAGGCTACCGTCCGCACGCCATTCCTCATAGAGGCCGTTGCCCTTGTCGCCTTTGAAGTAATACTTGATGTCGCTTAATTCACCAGTATCAAGGTCAAGGTCATATGCCGCCTTGCGCTTCAGCTCATCCCCGGCCACCTTATAAGTTATAGGAAGTTTATAGCTCGGTCTGTCTTTCCTGTCCCACCACTCCCTTGTGTTCTCGTGGCTGGCGCAGAAAGCGAGAAGTTTCCCGTTCTGGAAAGCAACTTGCTTGGGAACGCCGCTATAGCTCTCCCAGTATTCCGCGGAATCCTCGGTAAGACGGCCCGCGTTGTCAACCTGAAGGAGGCACCATGGATTGGCTTGCTCGCCGAAATGCGTGTCCACGATGCGGCGCATATTCTCACGACTTTCCTCGCTCTCGTCCACATCATAGATGACCACTCCATATTCCGGTACTTCCTGCGCTCTATGCAGCGTGCGTACCGTATCGGGGTCAACGGGTTTCTCCGTAAGTTTTATATCCTGGTGGTCGGCAAGCAGCTCGCCCGGTGAAGGATAACGCAGAGGATCTACCTTTGCGATTGACGCTACGGCGACAGCCTGCGCCGCCATCCTGATATCTTCCGGCAGACGGAGGGTTCCCTGCGTGTACCACCTGCCTGTGGCAAGCTGCAGCGTGGGGTTATTGAGAGAGTCGATATAATCCTCCACTCCCTGCTTCTGCTGGGCCGACAAGTCTTCCCGCTTATCAAGCCATCCGCGTACCGTAGAACGGATATTCTTTGTCATGGAGAAGAGGAGGTCTTCCTCTGCCTCTTCGGTACTCAGCACCACGGGATATTCCTTACCGGGTACCTTCTGCAGGTCATTGGCGTGCGCCACATCCAAGGGGTCACTGATGGAGAAGCGGATGTCGTCACCCTCACTGGCTCTCAGCGTCGCTTCCCTGCGTGAGCCGGGCTTGTCGCTATCGTACTCATAGATAGGAAGGCCCGCGCTCTGCAGTGCGTTGCGCACCTCGGCAGGAGCATCCGTGGGGACGACGGCTGCTGCGAACTCGTTCAGATAGACGGGACGGTTGAACTTCGTCTCGAAGTACTTGGAAGGAAGGGCCCTTATCTCGTCCAGGCTCGCCGCAAGAGCATCGGCAAACTCTCCTTTCTCGGGAATGGAATACCGATAATTGCGGTTGAGGTAGGCGATGGGATTCCTCTGCATGATAGCTTCCTGCAGGCGGCTCTCCGCGATGTCTATGTTGATGAACTGATTGTCATCCACCTTCTGCATGTCTGCGAGGGTATTGATGACATTGAACCAGTTGCTCTCCGCCTCCTTGTATGCCTCCTCATCAAACTCTCCGCGAGGAGCAAGACGGCCCTTGCGGTCCCTTATCTCCTGGAGGGTAGTGAGGCGCTCAAGAAGCATGGCCTTCGTCGCCGACAGCCCGCCGTTGTCGTAGGCGTTCTGCTCGGGCTCCCTGTTCATCAGATACGATGCGTTCTTCACGGTGTTCGGGAGGTAAATCCTGTCTCCGTCACGGGTGAAGCCGGCAAAGAGCTTGGACTTAGCGCCGTAGCGTTTCTCCTGGTCCTGCAGCCACTGCTCGAACTGCTCGCGGAGATTATTTGAAAGGACGATTTGCTCGGCATTGTTGTATGTGCTCCTGGTATCTACCGCACCCTCTAAACGCAGTGTCCTCTCAAGTCTGTCAATCATTTCGAACACAGGTACCGTCCACATGCCGTAGTCGTCCACCTCCTGATTACGCGCTATGGCGTAGTCGGTGAAACGGCCACGACCTTCCTTCACGGTAATCTTGTGCTCGGCATGGGCGACATCGGCGGGATCCGCCAGCCTCCTGTAGAGGTCTGCGGCCTTCTCCCAGTCTTCCTTGTTGGCAAGTATCTCGCTTTCGCTCTTGCCACGGAGAGACTCTATGATTGCGCGGTCTTCCGCAGAGAGGTCAGTGGTAAAGACCCTGGTCTCGGGAGTCCTGCCCGTGTCCTGCAGGAACCACCAGTAGAGGCTCGTGCCCCTTCTGTCGTTCTCCAGGTACTCGCGCCAGTCGTTGCGCACTTCGGAGTCGAGAGACTCGGGAAGGTTACGCATGTCAGCCCAGAACCCATCCCAACCGGCGTCAGTCATCTGCTTGGTGACGCCGGGGTAGGTAGGAGTCCAGGCATCTCCGGTGAAGGTACCCGCGTTCCTGCCGTTCTCCGTATCAATCATGCTTGAGGGCGCGATGAGGGATATGTCTCCATAGTCCTCATGATCCTGCGTGTCAAGGTCTATGACTGCGAGTGAGGGGTTGGCAAGCCCTCCGGTGCGTATGGCGGATGAGAGCTTCGGTGCGCTTATGTTGTGTATGCCGACGAGTGAACGCCCTCCGTCATTGTCCGTGACGGACAGCATCACATTGCCCTGCGGGGCGTTTCGCATCACCCTGTCGGAGACGAGGCTCCGTGCGTCAGAACGGCTGGACTCATACCTCTTGAGTGACTCTGCGAGAAGCACGGACAGCTCATCGTTGGAGAGGTTCACGCGCAAGCCGAGGCGGAGGAGGGCCTCCTTCACCAGTGCCACGAACCTTGTCCATCCACCGGGGGCGTTATCCAGGTTCACCTTCTCCGCATAGTGAGCGATGAACTCATCCGCCGCAGCACGGCGTTGTACTGCGGGGTTGCCACTTATATGTCTGTTGTATTTAAGCCACTGGGTCCTCTGGTCGAAACTCATAGCGTTCCATACGGAATCCATGAGCCTGTTCCACGCCTTCTTGTTGAAGAGACCGCGCAGACCCTTGTGGGTTATTATCTCGTGCATGATGAGCGCATCCACGCGCTCCGCATCCACATTGGGGATATAGAACTCTACGGCACCGGTGGTCGGGTCGAACCACGCTTCCACCTTTTCGCCGCGGGCTATGGCGTCCCTTGCCTTGGCATAGCGCACCTCATCAAAGCTCTCGATGAAGTTCACCTTGAGGCCAAGCCTGTCAGCCCACTCGCGCAGGCGTTCCCTTACGGGCTCCTTGGCGGGGTCTACGGTCCTCTGCGCCTCCGCTCCACGGCTGAAGGGCAGGTCTTCTTCGTTGGCTACGCCTTGTAGTCCACTCCCGCCTTGTGGTGCTCCATCCTCAGGGCGAGTATCAGCGCCAGGGCCTTCTGCTGCTCCGGTGTTCCCGACAGCAGTTGCTGGTCCGCCTTCTCCAACAGGTCGTTGTCCCTGCAGTACTGCGCTGCTTCCGCCAGGTACTGACTGCGTTCCTGCGGGCTCATTGCCGCCATTTTCTCTTTCGCCTGATGCGTTATCTTCTGGTCTAACATCTTCGTTGAATTTTGCTTTATAGAACTCTTGCAAGTTAGTAATAAAATCAACACCTTCAGTCGGGAAGGCAAGCATCTCCTCGAGGTCTTCACGGATCATCCTGTTGCGCTCCGACTCATATTCCTCGGGAGTCATGCCGAAAGTCTCTTCGATGTATGCGGCCATCAATCCTTCCTGCGCTTCGTTCTCCCGCTCAAGTGCGCCGATACGATTCCTGCGGATATAATTGGATATGTCCTTGTTGTTGGCGACCTGGGAGAAGAAATTGATAATGGCATCCCTTGCTGCTATGTCACTGCCGGTGTTGTCAGAGCCACCTTCGGAGAGCGCATTGTTAGCGTTGGCCGCACCGCCGAAGAGCCCGGGGTACTCCGCCGCTATAGCTTCCGCAAGCGCAGCGATGCTCATGCCGCTCTTGTCACTGAAGAGGAACGGGAAGTTCTTGGTCTCCTTGCTATAGCCGGTCTCCTTACGGAAGTCACTCCTGGATATACGCACATTCCTATTCTTCGAGAGGAAGGCGGCCACGGCTTCTTCCGGTGTCTGCGGCTCCATCTGTTCCTTGCTGAACCGCGCGTTCTGCGCATTGGAAACAAAGGAGATATATCTGGAGTTGATCTCGCTTACCGCCTCACGCAGAGTGTTAAGCCTGCGCTCGTTCTCGGCTATCTCCGCGTCAAGAGCATCCATCTCCTGCGTGTACTTGTCATAGAGAGCCTTCTTCGCAGCGGCATAGGCGGCAAGGTCCTCCGTCATCTTGGGCTTGTCGGTGTCACGCTTCTTCTCAAGGGCTTCGCGTTCCCTGCGCTGCTTCTTGATGTTGTCCTCAAGGAGTTTGATATAGTCCTCCCTGTCGGCATCCGTCAGCTCGTCTGCGAACATCGCGGGGACGGTCTTCTCCAGCCACTCGTCCGTGGTGAGTCCGTCAGCCCCAACGGGACCTTTCTCCTCCTCTACGGCGGGTGCGGGTTCCTCTGCGACGGGGGCTTCCTCCTGCGCTGCGGGAGCCTGCATAGCCTGCACGAACTCCTCATAGCTGAAGTTGTTCGGCAGCCCCTCGGGGGTGGCTATGTCGTTGCCCTCAGCATCCTGGTACATGACGCTGATGCGGCCGTCACGCTCGTTGACTCCGGTGACGGAGACATTGCGTGCGCTACCATTTATATATATAGTATAGTTCTCGCCCATCATATCCGCGAGTGCGGGAGCACCCTCGGGTATCTCGGCGGGCTGTGACTGCTGTGCCGGAGCAGCGGGAGCGGCAGGCGCCGTAGCTGCGGGGGCGGTCTCTGTTGGCGCGGGCTCGTCAGTGGCTATCTGCCCGTTGTCGTCCAAGGCGAGCATGTTGTACAAGCCTGCGGCATCCACCTCGAGCTGCTTTCCCCTCGGGGCGTTAACCCGCAGGGCGGTGCTCACTGCGTCCAGTGCTCCCTTGCTGCCACGGATGACAACACTCTTGCCGTTGTTGGTGGTGCGCACTATCTCTATGGGCTCATAGACGCCCTGCCCCTGGTTGTTGCTGAGATATACCGTCTGGCCGACCTTCCCGGTCACGGCGGCTGCCTTGCCATTCGTGCTGATGGTGTTCTCCGCCTGCTGCCATATCCTGTCATAGAGGGCGGCAATGTCCGTGTTGCTCTCCTGTATGAACGCCTCGGTGTCCGTAGCCTGCGCATCGGAGAGCTCGCTCACCTTTGCGGTCTGCGTCTGTCCCTCGGGGGTAAGCACGGTGACGAGACCGTCCATGCCGCCTTCTCCGACACTTATCTTCCCGTCAGCGGTGACAATGGCATCCTTGGCCGTGACATACACGAGATTGCCGTTCAGCGTCGCGGTGATGACCTCGCCGTTGTTGTCGTACTGACTGCGTATCTTCGTCTCATTCGCGGTCATGGCGTTCTGGGCATTCCTCTTGAAGCCGTCCCTGATGCCGGTCTGCGTAGCCTCAGCAGAGGCATAGGCCATCATGGCGTTATACTTCTCGGGCTCCGTCTCCTTTATGGCGAGAGCGTCCTGCGCTATGCGGTATGCGCCCTTGCCCAGTTCCTCTTCGGTCACGCCTGCAGTGAGTGCGGCGTCCTTGGTCTGCTGGAGCATGTAGTTGGCGTCCCAGGGGTTATATGCCGTGGGGCGTTCATAGGCATCTGCGAAAGCCGCCGCCACTGTCGCCTTCTCTGCGGACTTCTCCCACGATGAGCCCTCAAGCTGCATGGAGAGATTACCTTCCACATAACCGAGAAGCGACTGGGCGAACTCCTGCGGCAGCCTGCCTCCGTTCTTGCTCCGCACCTTGTCCGCAATGTCTATGATGCGGTCCTTTATCTGTTCGGGCGTACTGCCCGTAATGTCTTTCGTGAGGGACTCCAGGTCTTCGTCGGTGAGATAGCCGTCCTTGAGCAATGGGTTCAGTACTTCCACGGCGTGGTTGTAACGCTCCTTCATCTTGTGGTACGCCGCCACATTGGTAGCCGCGCTGAAGGCTGACATGGGAAGGAACGACATGAAGAGCGTGGCGAGGTTGTCTCCCGCAAAGAACTCCTTCATTGCCTCGGAGTCGCCGATGCGGTCCCCGGAGAGCCATCCCGCCGTTGAGGTGAACAGCGAGCCGACAACCTCTTCCATCATTTCGTTGAACATACCGTTGAACTTGGCGTTGTCCAGGAAATTGCCTATCGTCCCGCGATAGCCGTTGAGGGTGCGGCCTATAGCCGTGACGGGAGCCTTGCTTGTGAGAGCCTTGAACAGCTTCTGCTCGCCGGCGGAGAAGTACTCGCCAAAGCCTTCCGACCAGTACTCGATGTACTGCTGGAGCGCACTGTTCAGTGCGGCATTCGCCTTGCCACGGCTGAAGTTGAAACGACCGAACTCATCGACATTCTTTTCGGGATCCAACTGTATGAGACTCTCGCCGTATGCGTTGAGGGTACGGGGGAACATCAATGCCATGCGCTTCGCTGCGACACCCATATCCGAGAGGACGGTTGCCGCCATTTTGGGCAGCCCCTTGGCCATGAGCTTGCTTGCCACCTTCGCACCTCCGCGTGCCAGTCCCTTGGTGAGGATGAAGTCCATCATGAACTCCGCGCTCTGTTCGGCACCCTGTCCGGCCTTTGCAGCGTTGCTTGTGTTGGACGCCCTCATGCCAACGACATAGGTATAGTCACGGAGAGCATCAAGCAGGGCCTTCTCGCTCTCGGAGAGACCCTCGTTGAGGGCGGCGGTGATGCCTTCCACGACAGGCACATACTGCTCCTGCAGTTCGTTGTACTTGTCGAACAAGGGCTTGTACTCCTTCTCCTTGGCTGAGCACTCACGATATTTCTTCTGATACTTTGCGTAGTATGCGTTAAGTTCTTCCTGGCTCGCGCCGTTTTTCGCCATGTCCTCATAGGTGGCACGCATAGCGTCAAGGTCCTTGACCATCTGCTGCAGCTCCTCGTACTTGGGCTTCAGCTCGTTGACGGCGGCCTCGTACTCGTCGCCGAGTTTCGCAAAGTCCTCTGCGCTCCCTTGGTATCCGGATGCCTTGATAGCCTCATCCGTGATGCGGTTGGACTTCTCCGCAATGTCGCGGGCATCAATCATTGCCGATGCACCTGCGAGCCCTGCGGTTATGGTATCCTTGTCTATGCTGTCGCCGAAGGCTTTTGCGAACTGCTTCACACCCTCAACGACACTGCTCGGAGCGGACTGGATGTCGAACTTGCTGCCGAGTTTGTCCGCCTGCTCGGTCAACTCGCCGAGACGCTCCACAGAGTCCCAGTGCTCGGTATCGTTGTCACGGGCCCTGGCTTCTTCGCGGCTGATGCGGTCGGTAATCCCGACTCCCACATCGGGGAAGTCCTCGTTGATGTCGTAAGACGGCTCCAGATGCTCGCGTGCCTTGGCGGTCCTTTCTTTTACGGCCTGCATGCGGGAGGCATACACATCGGTGTTGCTCATGGCGTCACTATACTGCGCACGGAGCTTCGTATAGTTGTCGTATCTCTCCTTGTTGGACTGCAGCCAATCATATTCCGCCCTGTCCTCATCGGAGAGCTGCGGGACCATGTTGCCACGCACATTGCTCAGGGCGTTCATCTTCTCCTGGAAAGCCTGCCGTCTCTGATTATATTCTTCGGCGAAGGCTTTGTCCTGCCCGACCAGCTCTTTGTCAAGAGCCTCTATCTCTTCATACGACCTGCCACGGAACGGATTTGCAAGGTACTCCCTTGTCTCCTGCGGGGCATCGGAGAGACGGCTGACGGCATACCGAGCTTTCTCGGCCTTCCTTGCCTCCTTCTCCGCCTGACGGATATACTTGCGGGTCTCCTTCGGGGCATCCTTGAAGGTGCTGACGGCAGAGGGAGAGCCCTGTTCCTGGCTCTGGTCCTTCCATCCGAGGTAGGCATACATGTCTTCCGGCTTGGCAAAGTTGTCATACTCCGAGTTGAATGCCTCGTAGAGATTACCCATTTTCTCCGCATCTGCCTTGCTCAGCCAGTTACGGAATTCGTCTTCAGTCTTGAAGTTATCGTATGCCTCGTTAAATACCGAGTAGAATTTTGATATGTTGTCTGCCGCCATTCTCTGAAGGAACTATAGTTTGTCGGAATGTTTCCGTGTCTCATTTGTCTTTGCACCGTCTCCCGTGCCTCTGCCGGGACGGCCAGTTGCCGCGTTCTTGGGCTTCTGCCCACGGTCGTAGGTCCTGACGGTGTACACGCCGTCCTTGCCGGACTCCGCCGCGATGAACTCCTCCCATGAGGGAATCTTGTCCGTCATGCCCGCATAGTACTGGTACTCCAGCTTGGCGTACTGCCTCGCCAGGGACTCCATGCGTACCTGCTGGATCTTCGCGTCGATGACCTTGCCGTCGGAATCAACGAACTTATACCCCAGCTTGAGTTGCGCCTTGAGCCTCTCAAGGTTCTCGCGGGACATGTAGCGGGCCTCTATCTCCTTCATGCGGTTCTCATGTCTCTGGTCCTGCTGCTGCTGGGCGAACTCGTTGGCGAGGTACATATCCGCCATCTTCTCCCTTGAGCGTCTCGCATTGCCCGCCTGCTGCATGGCATAGTTGAGGCGGAGGTTGTCGCCCTGCCTGCCTATGTTGGCTATGTCCTGGTCGGCACGCTGGATGTTGTTGAATGCGGTTATGTAGCCCTGCTGGTCGGGGGTCGCGGTCTGCGAGGTCGTCCCGCTGTTGCCGCCGCCTGCCCTCCAGCCTATGGGGTTGAAGAGTGTCTGCATGACATTGCCGAGGGCGGAGAACTTCGCCATCTGCGCGGCGTTGGTGCGCTGCTGTTCCGCCTGCTGTCTCTGCGAGCGCAGCATCTCGCCGATGCTCGACTGCACGGCCTGTTCCTCGGGGGAGGGCTGCATAAGGAATCCATAGATGTCTGCAGGATTCACTATCTTGTTGTTATCTTCGGGCATAATCTAAGCGTGATAAAATCCATTTTCGTCCGGGCCATAGGTCTGCTTGTATGTCTCCTCTGCATTCCATCCTCCCTGCACCGCGGGCTCTGCGTTGTTGGTGGCTGATGAGTTGGCCCCGCTGTTAAGGAGCGGCTGCTGCTTGGAGAGGTAGTCGGCCATGCCGTACTGCATGACGGCCTGCGCCGTAGCCGCGCCCCACTGCTGCCAGTTCTGCGCGTCAGCCCTGTAGTTGTTCGCAACATTCTGCGAATGCTGGTTATCCAGGGCCATCTGCCTGTCGCTGATGGCCTGCTGACGGGCATCCTCACCGAGGAGGAGCCTGCCGTAAGTGTCGGATATCAGCCGGTTGCCGCTCTGCCTCGCGGCAAGGCGGTTCTCCACCGTTGCTCCTGATGCCGCGGCCCTGTTGTCCTCGGCTTCGCGCTCGTCCCGCAGCCTCTCGTCCATGCTCTTGAGCAGGGTGCGGTTCGTGAGACTGGAGAGGGGAGAGCGGTATCTGTCGGCATCCAAGGCGAGCTGACTGCGCCTGTAGGCGGCCTGCTCCTCCTGCCTTGCCTGCTTGTTCTTGTAGGCGGACTGTGCGGCGGAGGCTGCCGCAATGGCGGCTGATGCTATGAGTGACGCTATCATGTTTTTCGATGTTTAAGTTTCAGCGATAAAAATACGCCCCCTCGCCGACATTATTTTCCCAATTTGGGAAAATTTTGCCGATTACCTTTAACAACTTTGTAACTGACAGAAAAAGGGTTACAGATGAATAAAGAAGTAAAAACTTACATCGGGAAGAGGCAGTATGCATACATATACATCCTGCACAAGTTATTCAACGGGGACACCGCGGAGTTCTGCCGTGCGATGCGCATCAGCGGCATCTATCCGAAGGACATCCAGGAGTGGGACAGCAAGTTCTGCGACCAGGTGCTCGCCGACATAGAGGATGATGCGAGGATGGCGGCGCAGCTACGTGACGCTGACGGGGACATACCCACCGTGGCGAGCCTCAAGGATGCCATGCTCATCCGTCTCAAGCAGCTCATCCGCAGCACGGAGGACCCCTCCAAGCTGGCTACCTGCTACCGTGTCCTGTCGGAGTTCGGCAAGGACAGCAAGCGCAGTGTCGCATCCAAGGATGCCGCATCGGTGGTCATGGAGAGGCTGCAGCCCAGGGACGGCAAGAGGATGAAGGTGACGGAGGCGGAGCGTGAGAAGGCACGCCTGCACCCCGAGAAGGAAGAGGAAGAAATCTATTAGGACAACGATATGCCAAATACAATTCAATTTTCGGGTATCAACCGCACGGTCTCGGACTTCTCCGGTACGGGGGCGTGCGAGGAGCTGATAAACCTCCGCCCCCTGGATACAGGGCTCGTCCCCGCCAAGGGCCACACCGTAATTCGTTCCGTCAGCGGCTATGCGAGGGTCTTCGAGCAGGAGATAGGCACGGGCACCAACCGCATAGCGTTCAAGATAACAACCGCGGACGGCTCCAGATACCTGCAGTTCTACTTGCTCGGGAGCCCTGACAGCCCCATCTGGTCCATGGAGGTGCCCGAGGGTTTCTCCGAGGACAGCGTGCATATAGCCAACGCGGGCAACATCCTTCTGATAAGCATATCCGACGCTGCCACCAGCACCTTCACCAATGTATCTTTCATTTGGAGGAACAATACATACGAGACGATGGAGGCTAATGTGCCGGACATCAGCGCAGAGTTCACTTACACCAACCCTCAGATAAAGACCCACAAGGGTGAAGGGTTCAAGACGAGTGACGAATGGGCCAAGATAAACAGCATCATAGATGTCGGGATGAACGCCATCCAGGTCAGCAACAAAGACCTTTGTTTCGGACCATGTATAGTGGCGATAGCCTTCAAGACAAATGACGGCAAGACCTTCTGGACAGGAAGGTGGTATGTCGTCGATCCGCGCCCTATCGTCAAGGAGGAGTTCACCGATGATAACGATTACCTACATATCACGAATGAATCATCCCTGAGGGAGGTGTTCGAGGATGCGCTCGCCCCATCCGGAAGCGCCTTCATCGTCGAGAGGGCTCTCGGGCTGAACGGCGAGGTCTCACCCTCATACACCAGGCTCGGCGGAGCCACGGTCACGATGTCGATTTCCGCGGTCTCCGGGTGGAACAAAGACACTTCGATCATCAGCGGCATAGAGATATACGCCTCGCGCCCCAGACTATACGCGGACACCAACTACCTCAAAGGGGATATAGGCGCTGAAGACGGCCCTCCTGCCACCAGCACTAAATACATAATGGTGGCATATACCGAAGTGCCCACCGACGAGATGCACCTTGACAGGCAGCTCCTTTACCTTCAAAAGAGCTACAGGATGGAGGAGCTGGCGGAGGGGGCGAAGTTCGACCTTACCTTCGGCGGCGACACACAGACCACGGACAAGACCCTGGAGGTGGACCCCGGCATGATGGAACGCACCGGAAAGATACTCTCCTATAATGCACGGTTCCATTTCTATGCATCCAACAGGCGCACCTATCTCGGCATGCCGCAGTTTGCCGTCATGGAGGAGGCGCAATCCGCGTTCAGTTACAAAGTGTTCTGCCGTTACAAGTCGGCGGACCGGAGCATCCTCGTGTATCTGGGACCGCTCAGCGGCGAGGCCGGCGACATGCGTCCCGTCCTCGACAACGAATACCAGGTGACGGTAATCCCGTCACTTGACATCAGCGAGGTCATCTTGCTGAGACACATCACGCAGGGGGACCAATACGCCGTCTACACCTTCACCATGCAGCCTGCGGAGGCGTACAACTACTCCATCTGCCTCGGCTCGCCGACAATCGAAATAGAAGATGACCGTCCGGAGGAACTCGTCACGGCGGAGAGCGCGGGGGTGGTATCGTTCATCGACGAGGCCGAGCCCTCTGCGCTCAATGTCACGGAGCAGTACAACCCCTTCGTGTTCAAGGTGCAGCACTCGTACCTCATACCGGGGGAGATACTGGATGTGCAGCCGCAGCTCGTGGCCGTGGCGGACATCAGCATAGGCAACGCCCCTCTGGACATCTTCACCACCAGAGGCGTGTATGCCCTCCTGCAGGGCAACGGCACTGTGCTCTACGGCGAGACGCGCCCTCTCTCGGACCTCATATCCAGCAGCAACAGCGCGGTGACCGACGGCGGCACCTTCATCCTCGCCTCCGGAGCGTTGTGGGCCGTAGCCGGTCTCTCCGTGGTGCTGGTGAGTGACGCCCTGCAGCTCGGCCCCCACATGTTCATCCGTTCCAACACAAACGGCTACGGGGCGCTCTGCAACAACAGCGAGAGCGACAAGGTATACGACATCTCCGCTCTTGAGTCCCAGGTCTCCTTCGAGAGCTACAGCGAGGGTGCGGCGATATGCTACAACCGTTTCCGTGACGAGCTGCTGATAAGCAACCCCGCCTACCGCTACTCCTATGTGCTGTCGCTGAAGCACCGCCAGTGGTTCAAGGTGGACGGCACCTTCTACCAGGAGCAGCCGGGCACCGACACCGCCGTGACCACCACGGACCGCATCCCTGCGGGCACAGCCTTCCTGCTCGGCGACCTTGACAACGCCGGCATAGAGGAGGGGGCCACGGTGAAGATAACCGTCTCTGTCGCCGGCACGACACGCACGATGACCTATACCGTCACGGATGACGACATAGCGCAGGGCAAGATAAACGAGAGTGTCGCCGAGGCGTGGTTTGAAGGCGGCTATGCCGACTATGTGCAGGCGGAGGTATACGGAGACTACGGTCTGCGCATGTACTTCCCCGAGGATGTCATAGGTACGGACCACTACACCTACTCGTTGGATGCGAGCCCTTACACATGGCTTCCCGAGACGACGAACTACATAGCGCGGGATCTGCTGTCCTTCTCCACGGAGGACCCGACGGGCAGCATCCTCGTGCATCTGCAGTCACGCCCGATAACCTTCGGCTCGCAGTACAGCAAGATAAGGCGGGTGGTGCAGCAGGTACGCACGGACCTCACTGCAGAGAGGAGGACCCTCACCGTGGCCCTCTACGGCAGCGACGACCTGCAGGACTGGCGTCTGCTTGCCTACGGCAACCGCACCGGCGGCAGGCTCAGCCAGGTACGCACCACCCCTGCGGCACGCTCCTGGAGGTACTACACCATAACGATAGGGGGCAGGGTGCCCGCCGACACGGACTTGGGGCCCCTGCTGATAGACTTTGACATGATAACGAGGAGGATAGGATGATACTGATAGGCATAGACACCGGCACGGACACCGGACTGGCGGTATGGGACACCGCGACGAAGAAACTCCTTGAGTGCACCACGCTCAAGCTGCACATAGCACTGTGGAAGGTAAAGGACCTCGCCGACACCTACGGCAACATTGCCGTGTACTTCGAGGATGCACGCCTGCGCAAGTGGATACCGCAGGACCCTTCCTACTCGCGCATGAAAGGCAGGCTCCAGGGAGCGGGCTCCGTCAAGCGTGACAGCAAGATATGGGAGGACTTCTGCAAGGACCTCGGGGTGGAGTACCACGCCATAGCGCCCAAGGATAACATGACCAAGGTATCCGAAGACCTCTTCAAAGCCATAACGCACTGGGAAGGACGCACCTCCGAGCACGCAAGGGACGCAGCCTTCCTCGTCATAAACAGATAAGCACACCATGGCAAAGAAACACGACATAGCCTACGCCAACGACCTCCTCCAGAAACTCTCCGAGTGGCAGCAGGAGGACCCGAAGAAACGCTCCGTACTCGGCCTCGCCATGTGCGATGACGAAAGCGAGGATACCATCTACTCCGTAAGCGCCACCCTCCAAGGCGGCAGGACAAGACTATCCTACGGCATGGCTGACTTCATAAGACGCAACAGCGACCTCACTGCCATACTCCTCACCGCCTTCCTCAACAACAAGCAGACACCCAACAGAGATAACCGCTACTTATCCTAACTAAACTCATCTCTCTCTTTTCTCTGCCAACGCCCCCTGAACGGTCTAACGCCCTACAGGGGGCATACCTTTCCCAGTACCTAAGCATGCTTATATGGGACCCACTATTTCCCCCACAAATCACACCTTTTAGGGGGAGGACTTTCTTTCTTTCTACTTTCTTTCTTCAAGAGGGGGTTTTATTCCGAGCAAGAACTTCCCCTCTTGAATCAAGAAAGTAATCTCCTATCGGCTTCCAGCCTCCAGGTTCGTCACCTCACCCGGAGCTGAATGCCTCCGATCTGACAGGAATCACCAACAACAGGAAGAAGGGACTTATCTGGAGTTTTATCTGGGGATTTATCTGGGTTTAGCTATTGATACTATCCGCAAGCCCCCAATAAGCATGCTTATAAAACCCTGGGTCCTCCTTACACGGACGCATACATACACGCATGCGAGGGCGGAGAACCTTTTTCTTTTGCGTATCCTCGGTGCAAGACAAGTGCAAGATTCCTCTCCTTTCTTGTATCTGCCTATGTGTCAGACACTTACAAGTGTCTCTTTTGCCTAATAAGCAAGGGGTCTATACTTGAGGGAAGAAAGAGTGATTTTCCATGTAACAAAATTGTTACTTTTGGGGTTAAGTGACTGGTTTTGCGGGACTTATGTCCCTTTATTGTAGTAAATCCTCTCTCCTCAAAATCAATAAGTAAGCCCTCCTTGATATGTCCCCGACTGGAGGGAAAACGATGCTGCAGGAGAGCCGACTGGAGTGGAGAGAGAGAAGGGGAGAGGGATGACTGGAGAGAGCATCTTTTTCTTTTCCAGAATCTTTTCTTTTTCTTCCTTGATCCCTCCTTTCCTTTCCTTGTTGGGTGGCGTTGATTTGTGTCGTCGAGGATGCAGCCGTGAGGACTGGAGAAGGGGACAATTTGGGTGTTGAGACTGCAAAGGAGAGAGAGACAAAGAGTAAGAGAGAAATAAACAAAGAGAGAGAGAAGTTTTTCGGCTCTGCAGTGCCGTAGAAAGGCGATTTTGAAAAAAGTTTGAAAAAATATTTGGAAATGTGAAAAATACTCCCCACCTTTGCAACCGAAGCCCGACAATGAGGGGTTTCCGAAACAAGCAAAAACGACCAAACCAAAACACACAAGAATATGGAAAAGTACAACTACAAGGAAGCAGTCCGCGAAGATATTCGTCAGTACTGCATTGACAACGACATTAAGGTAACCGCAGACAACCGCGAAGAGATTGAAGAATCGCTCTTTGACGACCTTTTTGTTTCGGATTCCGTGACTGGCAACGCGAGTGGCTCTTACACCTTCAACGCATACCAAGCAGAGGAAAACCTCTGTCACAACCACGACCTTTTGCGCGAAGCACTGGAGGCGTTTGGTTACACCAACGGACTGCGCTACCTTGACGATAAGGGCGCAGAGGCAGAGGATGTCACTATCCGTTGCTATCTACTTGCCCAGTGCCTCAGCGAGGTGCTGGATGAACTGGAAGAAGAAGCCGAAGAAGAGACCGAAGACTAACCCCTTTGGCGGGGCGAGGCTGACCCCTTACCCCGCTACCAACAAACCCCAAAAACACACAACCATGAAAAAGACCTTTATCATTCTCGCCATGCTTGCGGTAGCCGTGAGCGCGAGAGCCAACGACAACACCACCACCTACAAGCGCGAGGGCACGACCTTCAGCAAGGACACAAGCAAGCAGACACTCGCCAAGAGCGACACCCCCACCGCCTACACATGGAAGGATAGCAAGGGCAATGAATACCCGATTATCCTTCACACCTACACCCGAGGCGAGAAGGCGGGCAGGGTTACTGCCTATGTCATCCGCACCAGTGCCAAGACTGGCAACCAGTATAAGTATTACCTCCCCGAAGGGGAAGCAATCGCAAAGGAGATACTCGCAGAAACCAAGTAAAGGAGGACACGATTATGGCACTTACCTACAACGGCACGACAATGGGCACAATCCGAATCGCCCAAGAACTCGGAGGCAAGACTTACAAGTACGACCTTCAGATACGGCAGAGCAACTGCCTCGCCGTCATCCTCTATGTACGCAAAGCCACGGCAGAGGAACTCGCCAAAAACCCCACTGGCAAATGGTTTCACCAACTGCATACCTTCTTCGCGGATGAGCAACACATGAAGAACATAATGAAGCACGAAAAGACCATTCTTGACCCCATGGACAAGGTTATCAACTGCCGTCTCAATCTCTACTACAAGGAGTGCAACACCCTGCTGAAATACTTTGTCCGCTCGGGCTATAAGGTCACTTGCTACTACGAACAACCCAAAGCCAAGTAACGCCCCATGAGACTATCCGATGCCGACCTCTGCCGCCAAGATGCGGAACGAGCCTACAACGCCCTTTGGAGCATCCGCCACGCGATTGAGCGGGCAACCTACAAGGACGACCTCGCCAACCTCTGCCCCGCAGACCTCCGCAACCTCGTCCTCAAAGTGAACGAACTAACGAACAACGCCCTATGACACAACACCAAGCAACCAACGCAATTGTCGCCTACTGCAAGCGCGAAATTGACGACTACGACCTCCGTGCCGACCTTGCCATGTCCAGAGCATGGCGCGAACATATCCCCTGCGACTACGCAGACCCCTTCCTCGCGGATGAAATCAACAACAAGATTGAGGAGTGGTGCGAAGACCACGACTGCCCCTCCTTGATTGACGACATTACCGCAGACGACATAATCCTCAACTCCTAACACCATGGAAGACCTGCTCATCACTGATGCGAGAGGCTATCGCACAAGGTGCAACCCCTCCAACCGCATAGCAATCAAGAATGCCGTGTGGAGCATGACCCAAGACATAGGACTGGCGGACGACATAGCAGACTGGAGCGAATGCGCCTCCCTCGGCTATTCCAACACCTACAAGGTGCACCGCCTCAAGGTGGAGATTGTTCCCGCCCTTGCCTATTGAGCCCCTTGGCTTGTGGTGGCTGACCCTGCCACAAGCCCCCAAGAACACAACCAAACAAACAAGCATTATGAACTACGACAACGACATTTTCGGTGGCTTCAACGAGGTTGAAGACATGCCGAGCCTTGAGGAGTTTGAAGCCCTCGCACAAGAGGAGCAGACACCCGCAGAGGAAACCCCCGCAGTGCAGGAAGACACCAAGCCCGCAGAGCAGGAGAAGAAACCCGCCAAGCCCAACCCCTACGAGGAGGTCATCCTCGCGGAGATGAAGCGCAGAGCGCAGACCGATGCGCAGATAGCGCAGGGACTGGCAAGCCCCGACAAGAGCATCTCCGAGTGCTTCCAGTATGTGACCAAGCAGGCACGCAAACAAGCCACTGGCAACTGCGCCATGGTAGCCGATGCGGTCGTCTATGGGTGGGCAGTTCACTACTACACCGAGAGCAAGGCAGAGATTGACAAGGAACTCAAGCCCGCACCCAAAGCCAAGGCGACAACCAAGCAGGAAGCGAAGAAAGCCCCCGCCAAGAAGCCCGCCTTCTCGCCCACTTTGACCGCAAAGAAAAGTTCACATGATCCTGCGGATTCCGACAAGATGAAAAAGATGCAGAAACTCCTCCAACTCTCACTCTTCAATTAGCCATGAAACCACGCAACACACAAGAAAGGGAACTGCAACGGATGCACGAATCCCTCCCCGCACTCACAATGGCGCAGATGAACTGGATTCTCGGGCAGGACTGCGAATACTGCCTAAAAGAGCACGCCAAGACCAAGAGAATGGTATGCGGGAACAACTACTACGCAGTCATCACTACCCACAAGGGTTGGCAGGTAAGCCGTTACTATCTCATCCAGTCTCACACCACGAAGAACGGCTATGAGATGCAGTCTCTGACCGAGGTCTCGCAGAGGTGGATGCAGGTGGATGAGAACGGCAAGATGCGACTCTATATCTACGAACTGCCCAAGCTAATGTGTTGGCACTGGTTGTCACAACCATATTCCTTGTCCGCACCCCTCTCGCTCAAACCATGGAGCGCGGGTTGGAATAGGAGCGGTCGCACCTATTTCAGCATGGCAGACTACCAGATATGCCCCAACCGCAGATTCGCAAAGGCTATCGTGGATGCAGGACTGGCGAAGGGCTTCGGCAGATGCGATGAAATAGAACTCTACAAGGATGCGGAACACCAACTGAAGGACATAAAGGGGCTTCGGTTATCCAAGAAGGGGCTACAAAAGGCGCAGAAGAGATGCTATCTGCCCTCTATTACCGAGACACTATTCAAGACTGGCGAGAAGGCACTCGCGCAGTTATCCATGAGCAAGACCGCCTACGCAGGGATGATACGCCAGTACTGGCAGTCCTTCCTTGTCGCAAAAAGGCACGGATTGCGCATGAAAGACTGGCAGATGTGGCTTGACTATGTGCACGACCTTGATGCCCTCGGGAAGGACATTCACTCGCCCAAATACCTTGTCCCTGCAGACCTCGGCAAGGCGCACGCCAAGACCACGGAGAAACTCGCCAAAATCCGCAAGGCGCAACTCGCGGAAATGGAGAGGGCAAGGATAGCGAAGGAGGAATCCGCCTACGCGAAACGCATTCAGCCCTACCTTTCCCTCGTCATCGTCACAAAAAAGAGCCACCTCTCTATCGCTCCGCTACCTTCCGTGCAAGCATTCTACGAAGAAGGCGAAGCCATGCACCACTGCGTGTATAATGGGGGCTATTACAAGAGAGACGACTCCCTCATCTTGTCAGCGAAGGACGAGAGCGGGAATAGGGTGGAGACCATAGAAATCAACACCAAGACCTTGCAGATAATACAAAGCAGGGGAGTGTGCAACCAGTATTCCCCCTTCCACAAAGAGATAGTCAAGACCATGGAAGCCAACATGTGGCAGATAGAGAATGTCGCCACAAGGCAACGCATGGCATGTTAAACCCCAAACACCATACTACCATGAACGGAAAATTCTATGTTATCCTCTACCGCAGGATAGGCTCACAAGAGTGGAGCACATTTGAGGAGACCGAATATACGGAGACCGAAGCCAATGCCGAACTCCGACACCTCAAAGCACTGGATAGTCCCTACCAGTTCCGCAAGAAATGCGTATACAATGGTCCAGTCTGCAGGGTCTCTGCAACTGGCTATATCTACCGATAATGCTTGTTTGGTGGCGGGGGTCTGACCACCCCCACCACTCCCAGTTAACCATTAAACCATTACCATTATGAAACTCTACCAACACACCACGGACGGAGGAGCGGAATACCTCTCCATCAACCCCGAAGGGGCAGACTTCTACAAGGGAGTCATAGCCCGCACGGACGGACAAGAACTTGAAATCTACACCGATGCGTGCAAACAACTCGGCATAACACTCAACATTTGCTTATGAAACCAACTGCAAGAATCAACCGCATCAATGCGGAAATCAACACCCATTTCCCCACCAACAACGATGCGTGGTGGGTAAGCAACGAGACTGGAGCAGACCTCGGCACGATAACCCTGCATAGGGGCTACGGAGGGGACGACATAGACCCCACCGAGGTAGCGAGGCGCATAATGCAGACCGAGCGCAGTGTCCGTGCGGTCTACGACAACAACAACTGCAGAATCTACCTACGCCATGCTGACTGACCGCTTCCTTGCCGTGGGCACATTCAATAGGCATCCGGTACTGGAGCGGGAGCGGGTCTCCCTGCATGTGGGACACCCGCTCAACCAGTTGCAGGAGCGGTGCTACGCAAGGCATGTACGAAGGCTCTACGCCATAGTGGGCGAGTGGTGGGACACCTACCGCATCCGATACATGGACGGCAGGGAGGAGACCGCACGCCTCAAGCGAGGGGAGGTCTTCCCAGTGATACGCAGGAGGTGGCATGGGCAGCTTGACACATACCATGTGTGCACCATACTCCCCACCAGTCCCGCATGCTCCTTCAGCAAGAAGCACTATCCCTTCGTGCCCGCGCTCTCGGAGTTCCTCTACCTCAAGGACTTGACGGATGCCAAGGACATGTACCCGAGCAAGCAGGGCAGATAACCCCGCTTGCTTTTCTCGTTTATTCGGTGTAATTTTACTACCCCAACCAAAACAATGGATATATGATACGCAAGAACAAATCAATCGCATCCCAGTTCAGGGAGATGCAGATAGGTCAGACCATTACGATAGGCGCACGGAGCGGTATCCCCATAAAGACACTGGAGACCACGGCACGCAGGCTCAAGAAGGAGGGTTACTGGTACTCACTCTCCGTTGTCGGGCTTCCCAAGGGCGCGTGCGCAGTGACCCGCATCTATCCGCGCCCCGCAAGGCGTGCTTACCAGATCGTGGTGCACAAGGCGGTCTTCAACGAGCCCGAGGGCATTCGCTTCGGTGCGACCGAACTCACACTGGACTACTCCCTTGACGGAGAGGAGCACAAGGGCGAGCGATTCCCGATAATCTACGACCAGTACGAATACTGGCAGCGCAAGATAAGACTGCAGGGCGAGGAAGCCGCCAACAGGTACATAGCAAAGCTGATAGAGGACAGCCTCCAGTGAGCATGGATGATAGCCTCATAGCCCAGGGGCTTGCCGCTATAGACAAGAGGGCACGCAAGTACCGGAGCCTCGCTTCCCGAGAGAGCTGCCGTGAGCGCAGGGACATGTACACCCACATCGCTATCGGACTGGAGCTGGCGGTACTGGAAATCAAACGGCAATGTAAAGTAATGCTTTAGATAAATCCCCGAAACCCATTGTGGTATTGGGGATTATTTGTATATTTGTATGTAACAAATCGTTTTTCAATCATACTCAAGTACTGGGAAGGTCGGTCGCAGTGATGTGCCCGACCTTATTCTTTAGCCAGTAAGCAAGTAAAAAAGAAACGGATATATCTAAAGTGCAACTTCAAATAAATTCCCCGAAGCCATTGTGGTTTCGGGGAATTGTTGTATATTAGCGGTTGGAATTTTCAATTCGTTGTGTTTGTCATTATACACGAGTTTTGGTTGTGTGTGTAACTTAGTTTTTAGGGTTGGGCGGTTGCTGTGAAGCACCCGCCTTTTTCTTGTCATGATGTAGCGATATGATAACAACCAGTGCGACAATGGCGACTAATCCCATCAGCATATAATCTCCGGTCTTGAAGCTATCAAATACGAGAGCATCCACGAACCAGAACACAGCACAACCAAGTGCGCACGCGATGAAAAAGAAAATGATGGACATCGCAAGCCTTCCACTCCGACTTCCGATGAATGTTAGCACTGCGGCCAAGGCTCCTAATACCATACCGCATGCCTCAAATGTGAATTGCCAGTGCGCGTATACCCAACGGTAAGAGCAGATACCCACCAATACGACCACGTCGAATAGCCAGAACGCTACCTTGTCAAATAGTGAATATCGTGTCTTCATAGCTTCTCTATTAGCCTCGCTATCTGGCGATCCTTCTCCTCTATAATGGAAAGGAACTTACCTATTATTTCCTTGTCGTTGGTAATTACACCAGAGCCGTTTCCGTGTATGGCAAGGGAGGACATATCTTTAATGCCCACATCTTCCCCGACAAACATTTCCCCCCTTCCAGTTAAAAGCCAGTCTGCAGACAAGGAAGGATATGCGAGTAGAATTTTTTCAATACTATCGGACGCCATACCTTTTCTGTCCTTTTTGCATTTCCCAATAAGGCCAACAGAAAGATTTGCCTTTACTGTTAGTTGGTTGTCATTGATACCTTCTGCATTCATAAACGCTTCCAGGCGGTCAACAAATTTTTCCATGTTGTCTTGAAAAATTACTATAAAAAATGTTTGTATATTGAAAAAAAACTATATCTTTGCATCGTAAACAACCCGAAAACAAGTAAGCCAAATTGTTTACAGCGAAAGTTTAATATGCAAAGTAAAGAAAATAAACCCATTGACGCAAGAAGGTTACCCGAAATCTTCCGCTCTCTTTCTGACACCGAAAAGCAGGAATTGCTTTCCCTCATAACCGCCAAGACGGGCGTCTCCCGCATGGCTATCAACTACTGGATAAGAGGAGAGCGCACCCCCCGGACATTATCCGTTAAGCGCGACATCGCAGACGCCGTGAAAAAAGTTGTCGGCGTAAGAGTATCAACCATAACCTTATTCCCGTAATGAATCCCCTTGCAACATCGCAGATAGACCCGAGGGGTCTCTATCAGCAGGCGGACATAGCGCGTATCACCGGAACGAACTATTCCACGGTGTACCGTTGGCTCCGCTCCGGCAAGCTGGCTTTCTCCATCCGCAGGGGAGACAACCGCCCTGTGGTCAGAGGCAGGCACCTGATTCAATTTCTAAACCCCAAATACTGATTCACTATGGACGCCAATCCCAACAGCCAGGCAGCGACATCGCAGAAGGTCGCAATCATCGCCTACCTCAACAACGGAGGCACACTCACCAAGAAGAATGCAGCCCAGCTCTTCGGAGCGGAAGACTACCGCAAGCGCATAAGCGAGCTGCGCAGAGCCGGCTACGACATCCGCGACCGCTGGATAACAGGCATGAACAGATACGGACACAAGGAGAGGTACAAGGAATACTACCTCGTGCCCGTACTCCCGTTCTAACAACCCTTGGGGGAGTGGTCACTTGGAGTAGGCGGGTCCCGCAAGCCGTTTGGCCATGGTTCAAGTGCGGTAAACCCTTGGAGGTCCGAATCCTCCCTCCCTCGCAAAGTCGCGCAAGCGGCCTTTCCATTTTTAGGATTCTTAATACGCAATCGGGCTCTCCTCGTCGGGAGATGCGGAGAGCCAAACAAGGCGGTGTGGTATAAGTGGTTATAATCGCCCCGAAGACATGCAAGCAGTCAATAAAGCGCCCAAGGGGAGATGCGGGTTCGAATCCCGCCACCGCCACAAGGTTAAACAAACATTTTTATTATGGCAGAGACAACAAAAACAAACAAGACCAAGGGGCTGTACCCCAAACTCCTTGAACTGCAGAGGTCAATCAAGGGCCTCGCAAAGAACGAGAAGGCATACGGCTACGACTATGTGTCCGGAAGCAAACTGCTTTTCTTTGTCCGCCCGCTCATGGATGACCTCGGACTGCTGCTCCTTCCCTCAACGAAGGCTTTCTCCAGTCAGATCGTCAAGACGCAGGAGGCCAGCACCAAGAACGGAAAGCCGGTGCCGGAGAAATACGAGAATCTCGTGACCATCACCAAGACCTTTACCTGGGTGGATGCCGAGACCGGAGAGAAAGAATCCTTTGACTTCACCGCGCAGGGCTGCAACAACTGGGACAAGGGCGCAGGCAGTGCGGAGACATACGCGGAGAGGTACTTCCTGCTCAAGTTCTTCCACATAGCCACTGATGCAGACGATGTGGATGCCATCCACAACGAGCCCGCAGAGCCCGAGCAGCCCCAGCAGCAGAGCGGCTCCCTTGAGGGCTACGGCAGGGGCGGCAAGAAGAAGAAAGAAGCAGAGCCCGAGCCTATCTACAACCGCCTTGACGACATTGAGCCCGGCTTCTATCAGATGCTCGTGGAGAAGCAGGCGGAAGATCCAAACGCATATTGGACACTCGCCGACGGAACGCAGCTCAACACCCTGCAGTTGTTCCACTCCTACGGTCCTACCGAGCAGGAGGTCCAGGACTTCCTCAACAGGGCGGCCAACCATAGAGAGCTATTCGTTAACAATAAATAATCATTCATCATGGGAATATCATATCAGCTATATCAGCTAAGCGAGAGATACCAGGCTCTCATGGACCGCATCGACATGCAGGACGGAGAGGTAGGCGAGGACGATGCCCTGGAGCTGGAGATTACCGAGGACAACCTTGCGGAGAACATCAGCGAGGCATACAAGGCAATCAAGAACATCAAGTGCGTCATCAACGGACTGGACGAGGAGTACAAGGCCATGGGCGCACGCATCAAGAGGTACAAGAAAATCCAGGACCGCATATCCGAGTCGCTCAAGACCTGCCTGCTCCGCATGGGGCGTGACAAGGGCAAATCCTACGGCACTGACAACCACTACGCCTACATCACCTACACGCATCCCGTGGAGGTCAACGAGGAGGCGGCTATAGAGGCGGTACAGGACAAGATTGACGCCTTCGCAGCGAGCCTGCCGGACTACTACAAGGTAGATGTGTCCGTGAGCAAGAGCGACCTGGGCAAGCGCATAGATGCAGGGGAAGTATTCAACTTCGCCATCAAGACCGACAACGCAAACATTCAAATCAAATAACATTATGCAAAAGGTTATCATTTCGGGGAACATCGGCAACGATGCGACCCTCACCCAGGGGCAGAGGCCCCAGTACCGCTTCACCGTCGGCGTATTCAACGGCAAGGACGGGCAGGGCAACAGCGAGACGGCATGGTACACCGTCTTCTGCCCCACCTTCGCATGGGTCGAAGGAAGGCTGACCAAGGGGACGAAGGTCTCCGTCATAGGCACCCTCAAGCCGGGGCTCTATGTGAGCAACGACGGCCAGTCCAAGCTGGACCTCACCGTCAATGTGGACAGCATCGAAATCTTTGACGGGGCGGCGGGTGCTCCCTCCAACGGAGGCGGCTATCCTCCGCAGGGCTACCCCCAGGCCGGCTATCAGCAGGGCTATCGTCAGGGTATGAATCCCGTGGTGGCGGCAGGTGCCGCCGTGGCAGCGCAGAACGCCTACCGGCAGAGCACGGCTCCCCGTGGCGTCATGCCGAGGCCGGCTGCCCCGCAGGGAGGAGAAGACTTACCTCTTTAATCCGCAGGAGATATGCCTAAGTTCCGCATACGCAAGCAGGATGGTCGTCTGGACTGGGGACGGTTGCCCGAATGGGTCCGTTCCCTGCCCGACGGCGACTACATGCTTGACGGAAAGCCCTGGCCCAAGCTCCGCACCCTCGATCAGAACGATTACTACTGGGGCGTGGTGATGCCCATCTGCCTCTCCGGTATGATAGACGCGGGCTGGGAGGGTATCAGGGACACGAAGGAGCTGCATGAACTCTACAAGAGCTGGTTTACCAGGCAGACCGTGGTCAACAAGTTCACGGGCACGCAGGAGACCATCCCCGCCTCCACAAGAGGCATGACGACCAAGGAGTTCAGCGCATTCGTGGACATGGTGCGCGACTATGCGGAAGAGTATCTCAATGTGAATATACCGGAGCCCGAAAGAGGCGAGAAGAAAGGCAGGAGGTAGAGCGATGTTCAAGTGGATTAAGATAGACGAGGCATGCATGGCAATGGGGCAGAAGGAGCGCAGGCTCTGGCTGACACTCCTCTCCCTTGCCGGCTACGACGGCTCCGTATCAGTGAGCAAATCCACACTCTCCCATCTTACCGGGCTCTCCGCGCAGGAGGTCAAAACGGCACTCAAGCAACTAATTGCCAACCAATTCATCAACCAATTAGCTAACCAATTAGGGGCCAAAGGAAAGACAAACCTAATTATTTATGATGCAAGTAGTTACATCGTTCAGCGAAAGCCTTACTTTAAGGGTGCTAACCAATTAGCTAACCAATTTGCCAACCAATTACCAACCAATTCCGTTGTAACTTGCGATGATACCCAAAAGACTACTACTGCTATACCAGTGATGTCTTCTACTCAGGCAAAAGAAACCCTTCCCAACATCACCCATAACAACATACCCCCCGTAATACAGGGTATTACTGCCCCCCTTGCTTCTTCTCCCTCTTCCCCTTCCAAGAAAAGTGGCAAGACCAAGCAGGAGTTCGCACCGGGGGTTAGCCTCACGCAGGAGGAGTACGGCAAGCTGGTGTCGGAGTACGGGGAGGGGGATGCCAGGGGAGCGATAGACTACCTCGCAGGCTACAAGGTGGAGAAGGCGTACAAGAACAAGGACGACTATCTCTCGATACGAAGGTGGGTGATTGATGCCTACCACCGACAACAGCAGGAACGCAGCAGGATAGCAAACAACAATGGACCGAAGAACGCAACAAGACACAATCAGGATGTACTCAGAAGATTTAATTCCCAGTTCAACCCCGCAGGCATTAGCCCGGATGAACAATGACATATCGACACCGGAGGCTCTCGCCGCCCTGCGCGAAAGCGGGCTGATACCCTTCTATCGTCAGATCCCGAGGGACGCGAGGCTCCAGTGGCTCGGCGGCAGGGTGGTGAGGCTCAACCAGCTCCTGCATAAGGAGACCGTGGACGAGTACCTCAATCAGGATGTACTGGCGTTGGACGAGAACATCATGGATGAGCTGCCGCTCTCCGCCCTGACACTGGATGAGATTGGCGAGGCTTGGGACAGAGGGGTGGCCGGTGCCTACGGCCCCTACTACGGCGTGAACATCCTCTCGCTCATGAACTTCCTCCGCGCCTATCTGGATACGCCGAAGAAGCGCGAAGCGACGAAGATACAGCAGGCTCACAACAAGGAGAGGGAGAGGGCGGCATTGAGTGAGAGGATGTGGCGCGAGGTCCAGGAGCGCATACGCAAGGAAAGAGGGCAGAAGGATGGCGCATAGCTGGATTGACGGCAAGGCACCGAACTGCGACGCCTGCGGCTGGCTCGGCACGGGCACCTTCCCCGACGGAACGCCATACGAGGTATGCAGGTGGTTCGCCAACATCTTTCACGACACCACCGACGAGCCCTGCGACAGTTACACATCACCAGACGGAGTGAGACGATATATGGAACTTAACGAAGAACGAACAAGAAAAAGGAGATAACTATGGCTTGGCAATACGAACATCTCGGCCCCCGTAGGGAGGACTACGATACCGAGGAGGAATACCAGAACGCGCTGGATGCCTATGAGCAGGCGAAGGATGACTACTATGAGGCCCGCGAGGAGGAACGGCAGATAAGGGACTATTATGGAGGATAGAACGGATGGCTACTTTTGACAAATACCTGCGCTCGTTGAGTGAACTGCTCAACACCGCACACGAACTCGGCTTCACGGCGCAGTCCGTGGCGAACGATCTCATTGTCCTGGAGAAAGTGCCCGGCAAGGCGACCTACCTTAAGGCCCTTGCCCTGCTGGGCGCGGCCAGTGGCGCGAAGAAGAAACTTAATGTGAAACTATGACGGCATCGGAACTGCGGCGGCTGTTCGCCTGCCTTGAAAGCATACGGGCGGAGAGCCTCAAGCCCAAACAGAGGAAGTATCGCATATACAACCTGTGCGACCGGGCCGCGCTTATCCTCAAGAAAGTAAAGAAAAGAGAAACGATATGAAAGCGATTATTGTATTCGGCGTGCTGATAGCGGCATGCGTGGTATGGCAGTTGGTCCTCCGGCGCAGGGGCGTGTTCCTCTGGGAGGTTCTGCCCAATGATGAAGTGTGGGAAATACCAATGACAGGAGACAGCGATGATTAGTCAGGCATTATACTCCTCCGCCTCCGTGGAGTGGGGTACTCCAACTGCGCTGTTCGCGGAGCTGGACCGGGAGTTCGGTTTCACTCTGGACCCCTGCTCCACTCATGAAAACGCCAAGTGCGAGAAGCATTACACCAAGGAGGAAAACGGCCTCTCACGCAACTGGGGGGGGGAGAGAGTATTCTGCAACCCGCCGTATGGCAAGGCCATCAAGGACTGGGTGCGCAAGTGCAGCGAGGAGGCGTGCAAGCCAGGCACCCTGGTGGTCATGCTCATACCGGCAAGGACGGACACGGCCTGGTTCCACGACTATATCTATCACAAGGTGAAAGAGATAAGATTCATACGGGGGAGACTGCATTACAACGACGGCAAGCAGGCAGCTCCCTTCCCAAGTATGGTAGTAATTTTTTAACGACAAAACACAATGGAAAAGTTAGACGGCAAATCACTTATGATTGGCGACTGGGTGCGCGGCACTGCGACTTTAGATGCGGAGTGGTACGACTGGCAGTTCGCGCCCGGAGAGTGTGTCCAAGTGCGGAGCATCCTCCATACGGGTATAAACTACGAAAGCAACGGGGGTACGGAATCTTTCGAGGATGATACCATCCGCTATGATGACATCGAGCCAATCCCCCTCACCCAGGAGATCCTGGAGAAAAACGGATTCTCATTCACTGGTAGCGGCCAGCGCGACATGATGCTTGCCACGCCCTTCGGTATCGCTGGCGACCGCTATAATATCTATGTCGGTCTAAAGAAGAAGACGATAGAGGCATTTGTTGCTTTTGTGAACACCGAGAGCAAGGCCGGATGGCGAAAGCACAACAGCACACTTTTAGAGGTAAGCGGACCTTATGTCCATGAACTCCAGCACTGCCTGAAACTATTAGGTATTGACAAAGAAATAGTATTGTAATATGGACTACGAAATAAAAAACATTATGACAGATTACACAGGAAAGAAGGTTATCATCCGCGCCGACCGCGCTGGCGTGTTCTATGGGACACTGGCCGCGAAAGAGGGTGCAGAAGTGGAACTTACCAACTGCCGCCGCATCCACTACTGGGACGGCGCGGCAAGCATCAGCCAGCTGGCGAAGGAAGGGGTGACGAACCCGCACTCGTGCCGCTTCACCGTCACGGTGGACAGCATCGTGGTGCTGGGAGTTATCGAGATTATCCCCTGCACCGAGGACGCCTGCAAGAACATCGAAAGCGTGCCCGTATGGAAGCGATAGAGAAATTTTTGGCAGTTGATACCGGCTCCGGCGACGGCTCCGGCTACGGCGACGGCTACGGCGACGGCTACGGCTCCGGCTACGGCGACGGCTACGGCGACGGCTCCGGCGACGGCTACGGCGACGGCTCCGGCTACGGCGACGGCTACGGCGACGGCTACGGCTCCGGCTACGGCTCCGGCTCCGGCTCCGGCTCCGGCATAAAATTCTTTAACGGCCAGCGCGTCTATATGATTGACGATACGCCCACCATCATCGAGCAGGTGAAAGGGGCCGCCGCCCGTGGCTTCATC
>Ga0310691_10000581_pt1 | contig 65928 bp, 49 predicted proteins | sample 176DNAGHGlowgp2_FD_203887 | JGI IMG/M metagenome (GOLD analysis project Ga0310691, IMG submission 203887) | Sheep rumen microbial communities from Palmerston North, Manawatu-Wanganui, New Zealand - 1766 DNA GHGlow gp2 (v2) (version 2) | ecosystem: Host-associated > Mammals > Digestive system >...
AAATCTTATAGGCCGCTTTAAGCGGAAAAAGCAAGAATGGCTTGCAACACCCGCCTTTAGGCGGCGCATGTATTCAGCCCTTATAGGGCTATTTGCAAACCACCACTTGAAGTGGTGGTTGCTGACTAAAACAGGGACTGTGAAAATAGTCCTCTATGGAAGGGCGCGCTGCAAAATGCGTGTCATCCTGAGCGAAGCCATGACATGAAGGGCTGAAGCGTTTTTTTTACCTTGCAAAATCCTCGTGTATGGTGTACAATTCCATCACAAGATTTTGTGGAAAGGGGTTGACAGACATGACCGGATGGCACAAAATAAGCTCAGTCAGTCAGTCAGTCAGTCAGTCAGTCAGTCAGTCAGTCAGTCAGTCAGTCAGTCAGTCAGTCAGTAAAGCCTGCGCTGGCGGCCTTTCCCTGTCAAGTATTATCAAGGGCGCAGTATACCCGTTTTGAGGTGTACTGCGCCCTTTTCGCGCGTCTTTTCTTGCCTCCCCCTTTGGGGGAGGTGCCCCAGTGCTCACACTGGGGCGGAGAGGGCGCCCTCTCAGTCACGGCCTCGCGGGGGATCGGCCGTGACAGCTCCCCCAGAGGGGGAGCCAAGCCAAGACCGTCCATCCCGCCGCGCGTGCGGCGTATAGATACCATGGAGGAAAGAGATATGAAACACAGAGGATTGAAATTTCTGTCCCTGCTGCTCACGCTGGTGCTGCTTGTGGGGCTGCTGCCGGGGATGACGGCGTTTGCGGACGTCCAAGCCGGGCTCTGCGGCGATGAGGTAATGTGGAGTTATGATACCACAACCTATACCCTCACTATTTCCGGCAGCGGGGCAATGGAGGATTATAGTATGTATGGTCTTAGACCTTGGGATGGTTTCGCGTCAGAAATCAAGACGGTTGTAATTACAGACGGTGTAACCAGCATCGGCGACAGTGCGTTCAGTTATTGCAGCGACTTAACAAGCGTGACCATTCCCAACAGTGTAACAACCATCGGAGAGGGGGCGTTCGCTGTCACCGGCTTGTCAAGCGTGACCATTCCCAACAGTGTAACAACCATCGGCGACTCGGCGTTCGTTCTCACCAGCTTGTCAAGCGTGACCATTCCCAACAGTGTAACAACCATCGGCAACGCGGCGTTCAGTCCTTGCATGAGCTTGAAAAGCGTGACCATTGGAAGCGGTGTAACAACCATCGGAGGTTGGGCGTTTGCCGGCAGCAGCAACTTGTCAAGCGTGACATTTGTACCCGGAGCCGCAGATAAGACGGTGGCAATTGGTGACGATGCTTTCGATCCCACTGCCGACACTCTCGCCTACGGGGCAGGCAGCACAAGGCTGTTTGAGGGCAACACAGAGATCGAAGCCGGCACAGCACGGGATAAGCTTAATAAGCTTAACGGCAAAATTCTCACCTGGAAGTCAACCGGCTACACCGTGACCTTCAAGCCCGGCGCGGGCAGCGGTCAGGATCAGCAGCTTACAGCCACGGCGGGCGCAGATTTTGAGCTTCCCACCGCTGAAACATGGTTCACCGCGCCGGAGGGACAAGTGTTCGTCGGGTGGAAGGACGACGCCACCGACACCGTATATAAGCCCGGAGACAAAATACAAGGCGTTGATAAGGATTACACCTTCACCGCTCAGTGGAAAGAATCCAGTTCTGGCGGCGAGAAAAAGACCGGCGGCTCCGGCAGCGGCTTCGACCTCGTGTTCAACATCCCCGGCGCGGACAACTCCTGGGAGTATGTCGGCGGCGGTTATGCCCCGCAGCAGGCGTACCGCGTGAGCCTTGCGCCCATGCAGGGCGGCAGCGCGGCCCTCGGCCTCACGACCGGCGATTCCGGCACGGCGCTGAACGTCTACCCGTCCACGACGGTCTATGTCTTCCCGAACGCGGAGCAGGGCTACACCCTTGACAAGATCGTCTGGAGCCTCATCGACGGCTCGGCCAGCTACGATATCACCGAGGCGAAGAACTTCGTCATGCCCGCCATGGACGTGGTGGTCTACGTGACTTTCAAGCCCGTAGGGTAAATAGGCCGTAGGGGCCGACGCTTATCACGCGGCCCGCGCGGTATCGACCCAAAAACACAAACAGCCCCCGGCGAATCCGTAACACGGTACGTTTTCGCCGGGGGTCAATGCATCTTTTGGAAATCTCTCTGCCGGGCCGCCGGGGCGTCGGCCCCTACAATGACAACAAGTTTTTTTCACAACCCCTTTTCCAATGTATAGACAAGCCTCAAAGTCTGTCATTGCGAGCCAGCGCCGCAGCGTTGGCGTGGCAATCCGTATTCCCCGAAAGCTGCATGTAACCTGACATTTTGCCGGAGAACGGATTCCCACGCCAGTGTTGCGACACTGGCTCGGAATGACAGGGGTGGACTGAATCGTTACGCCCCTTTTTTAATATCCCAGCAGCGGCACCGAGCCGTCGTCCTTTCCCTTGGTGATGGACTTGATCTCGGCGTCGTAGCTGTAGGAATCGTTTACGTGGACGGTGATCACATCCCCGACTTTTTTGCCGAGCACGGATTTGCCGAAGGGGGAGTCCATGCTGATGAGACCCTTGCGCGGATCGGTGCGCACGGTGGAGACCACCTGGATCACTTCGGTCTCGTCGTCCTCGGAGATGTAGATCTCCACCTTGTCGTATAAGCCCACCTCGTCGTCGGCCGAGCGGTCGTCGATGACGTGGGCGGTTTTGATCATGCCCTCCAGATAGCGGATGCGGCTGCGGTTTTTGTTCTGGGCCTGCTTGGCCGCCTTGTATTCAAAGTTTTCGCTCAGGTCCCCGAAGGCGCGGGTGCGCTTGACCTCCTCAATGAGGCCGGGCATGAGCTCGAGCCGGCGGTAGTCCAGCTCCTCCTGCATCTTTTTGATGTCCTCACGTGTTAAATCGTTATTCATGTCGTCGTCGCAAGCTCCGTATCCCTCGCTTCCGTCAGGCATGACGAAAGCTCGCTCACTCCGCTGCTCCTCCTCTCAAGAGCAAAGCGCAGGGGCTTTGCTCTTGTAAAAGGCGCGGAACGGAGATTGCCCTCCTTAATTGTAAATTCAGTTGTCGATGTCGATATTGATGGACCCCAGGCCGTTTTTGTCAAACTCGTCCAGGTAGTCCTCCATCCGGTTGGACAGCTCCGTATAGTCCTCGGGCTCGCAGTCCTCCAGACCCAGATCGCGCCGTGCCAGCTCCTCGGCCAGGATGTTGAAAAACACCGCGTCCTCATAGTCGGCGATGGCCTCGTGGATGCCGCCGTCCTCGTACGCCTGGGACGGGAACACATGCCCGTGCCAGCGCTGCACCAGCGAGCGCATCCCGCGCTCGGGCGCCATGGCGAAGAGCTTCTCCTGCAGGAGGTCGTAATCCTCAAAGCGATCCTCGCCGCGGGCGGAGTTCAAAATCCAGTTGCCGATATACACCATGTCCAGCAGGCGCCGAAATTCCTTGTCGCTCAATTCGATGTTCATACGATCCCTCGCTTCCGCTGCTTTTTTCGCTCAAAGTATTATAGCAGAAGAGTATGTCCAATTCCACAGGTAAACAATACAAATTTTCCTTGCCATATGCGGCACTTTGGTTTATATTAGATTGTAAATTTTTTCGGGGAGGCGACGGTTCATGGATTTACGGCCCATCGGTGTGTACGATTCCGGCGTTGGAGGCCTGACCGGCCTGCGCGCTCTGATGCGCCTGCTGCCGGGTGAGGATTTTGTCTACTTTTCGGATTCCGGCCGCATGCCCTACGGCCCAAGGCCGCGCTCTCAGCTGCGCCGCATCGCCGTGCAGGATATGGATTACCTCTCCTCCTTCGGCGTCAAGGCCATCCTCGCCGCCTGCGGCACCATCTCGAGCGCCGCAAAGGAGGAAATCGGCGCCTATCCCATCCCCGCCTTCGGGGTGCTGACCCCGGCGCTCGACGCCATGGCCGCCGTCCCGGGCGACGGTCCCCTCGCCGTGATCGCCACCGCCGCGAGCATCGCAAGCGGCGAGTTTACCGACGACCTGTGGAAAAAATGTGGCATGAAGCGGGAAATCGTCGGCGTGCCCTGCCCGGAGCTTGCCCCGCTCATCGAGTCGGGCCACACGAAGCGCAGCGATCCCCTGGTGCAGGAGTGCGTTGCCCGCGCTCTCGAGCCCATCCGGGGCCGTAAGTTCGACGCCGTTCTGCTCGGCTGCACCCACTACGGCTTTATCGAGGAATCCATCCGGGACTGCCTCGGCCGGGACATGAAGCTCATGTCCGCCGCCGACTGCGGGGCGCAGGCCCTGCGGGATTACCTCGTGCAAAACGGTCTCACCGGCGGGGAGCGTTCTGACCGGCGCTTTTATGTCAGCGGCGACGTGCGCGCCTTTGAAGACTTTGCCGAACCCTATTTGAAAATCGGCCCTGTTCACGCCGAACAGGCGCCCATTATGGAGCTGTAAACAAATGAAAGATGTTGTGATCTATATCCGCAGCCTCTACGGCTATGACGAAAACGAGGAGGAGGCCATCGACTTTTCCACAGACGGCCTGTACACCTACGACGGCGGCACCGCCTGCCTGACCTATCTGGAGACGGATGTCACCGGCATGGAGGGCACCCAGACCCGCGTCGTGGTCACGCCGGAGAAGGTGGTGGTGGACCGGGACGGCACCGTGACGAGCCGCATGGTCTTCGAGCCGGGCGTCAAGCACGCCTTCCTCTACGATACCCCCGTGGGCTCGGCCACCATGCACATGGCCACCCGGGACCTCCGCCAGCGCTTCAACGAGCACGGCGGCCAGGTGGAGATCGACTACGTGCTCGACATGGAGCACGCCTTCGCCAGCCGGAACCGCTTCCGGCTGACGGTGAAAGAACAAAAGAAAACAGGAGACAGAAGCAATGGCTAACATGATCCAGAACGCGAAGGACAGCATCAACGCTCTGCTGGAGGCGGCCTGCGCAAGGGCCGTCAAAAAGGGGCAGCTCCCCGAGGGCGCTTCCCTCAGCGGCACGGTGGAGATCCCGAAGGATACCCAAAACGGCGACTACGCCGCAAACCACGCCATGACCGGCGCGCGCGCCCTGCACATGGCCCCGCGCAAGATCGCCGAGGCGCTCGTTGAAAACCTGGATCTGGACGGCAGCTGGTTTTCCTCCGTCGAGGTAGCCGGGCCGGGCTTTATTAACTTCCGTCTCGCTCCCGCCTGGTATGCGGATGTTTTAAGCTGCGTCAGGGCCGAGGACTTAGACTACGGCCGCGTGGACGAGGGCCACGGCAAAAAGCTGATGGTGGAGTTTGTCTCCGCCAATCCCACCGGCCCCATGCACATGGGCAACGCCCGCGGCGGCGTCCTGGGCGACGCGCTGGCGAGCGTCCTGGACCGCGCGGGCTACAAGGTCTGGCGCGAGTTCTACGTCAACGATGCGGGCAACCAGATCGAAAAGTTTGCCTCCTCCATCGATGCAAGATACCAGCAGCTCATCCTCGGCGAGGACAAGATTGCCTTCCCGGAGGACGGCTATCAGGGCGAGGATATCAAGGAGCTGGCGAAAGCCTTCTATGATGAGCACGGCGACAGTTTCCTCAGCAAGGACGTGACCGAGCGCCACGCCGCCATGGCCCGCTTCGGCCTCGACCGCAACATCCCGAAGATGCAGGCCGACCTTCGCCGCTACGGCGTCAATTACGACGAGTGGTTCTTTGAAAGCTCCCTGCACGAAAGCGGCTTTGTGGCCGACACGGTGGCAAAGCTCGGCGAGAAGGGCCACACCTACGAAAAGGACGGCGCCCTCTGGCTCAAGACCGCGCAGATTTTGACGGAGAACATGTTAAAAGCCGGCAAAAAGCAGGAGGAGATCGACAAGCTCGAGCTCAAGGACGATGTGCTCAGAAGGGCCAACGGCTTCTACACCTACTTTGCCGCCGACATCGCCTACCACCGCAATAAGCTCGAGACCCGCGGCTTTGACTACGCGGTCAACGTCTGGGGCGCGGACCACCACGGCCACGTCGCCCGCCTCAAGGGGGCACTCGACGCCCTAGGCCTCGACGGCGAGCACAGGCTCACCATCGTACTCATGCAGCTTGTCAAGCTCATGAGCGATGGCAAAGAGGTCCGCATGTCCAAGCGCACGGGCAAGGCCATCAGCCTTACAAACCTCCTGGACGATATCCCGGTGGACTCCGCCCGCTATTTCTTCAACTCCCGGCCCGAGTCGCCGGTGCTGTTCGACCTCGAGCTTGCCGAGCGCCAGGACAACGAAAACCCGGTGTATTACGTCCAGTACGCCCACGCGCGCATCTGCACGCTGATTGAAAATCTGAAGGCCGAGGGCCACGCCGTGCCCGACACGCTCGACGCCTCCCTGCTCACCGACGAGACCGAGCGGGAGCTCATCAAGCAGCTCGCCGCCCTGCCGGAGGAGATCCGCCTTGCCGCCCGCGACCTCGACCCCAGCCGCGTCAACAAGTATGTCAGCGAGCTTGCCGCCCGCTTCCACCGCTTCTACACGGTCTGCCGCATCAAGGACGCGGAGCCCGGCGTGCTGGAGGCCCGCCTGTACCTGGCCGACTGCGTGCGCCGCGTCATCGCCATCTCGCTTTCGATCATCGGCGTCCACGCACCCGAGAAAATGTAAAAACGCAGCGATCCCCGGAGAGCAAAAACGCTCCCCGGGGATCCTTTTCATCCGTGTCGGAGGCGCGCCATAACGTCAAACTCCACTCGCTATATTTTCACTTTCCACTTACCGCTTTCCCTTGCGTCCCATCTCCGCAAATGGTATACTGAACCGGAAGAAATATACACACAAGGAGGGAAGGCTGCAATGAAACGCTTTCGCATTGTGCTCGTCAACCTTCTCATCGTGATCGGCATATTGACCTTTCTGACGCGATATGTGGCCAGCGAGCGGGCAGAGATCACCGCCTCCCAGATCACTGCCTTCGAGGACATGACGGTGGCCATGGAGCGGGTCACGGCCAATTACCTCGTGGGGGAGCAGCGCATCTGCGACGTGTGGGCGCGCTATATCAACTCTGTCGGCATGACCCTCGAGGAGGCCGCCGCCTTTATCCGCGTCTCCCACGTGCTGCCCACCGTCTCCGCCCATTTGCTCACGGAGACGGACGGGGTGCTGCAGGGCCTGAGCACCAGGCCGCGCGCCGGGACGGAGGACGACTACGCCGTCTCCTACCGGAATATCGACATCGCCCGCAACCTTGAGCATATCGGGGACATCGGCGAGGGCATCAATATCACCCGCGCCTACACAAACCCCATCAGCGGCACCCAGTCCATCGCCTTCTGCAACCGTATCCGCCTGCTTGACGAGAAGGGGAACCTGCGCGACGGCCTGCTGCTGCGCGTGGTGCCCATCTCGGAGCTTGCCGGGAAGTGGGCCTTTCCCAGCGAGGAATACGCAAGCGCGGAGCTGTCCCTGATTGACAGCGCCGGCAGCTACATCATCAAGGGCCGCTCCTTCAAGAATGCTGACTTCATGGAATTTTACCGCTCCTATAACGAGACGGACGACACCCGCCTCGAACAGCTGCGCAAAACCCTCGTCGGCAGCGCGGGGAGCTTCCAGATGCTCGACTCCAAAGGCGAAAGCTGCCTCATTGCCCATGCGCCGGTAGCCGCCACCGGGGACTGGACGATCCTGAGCATGGTGCGCATGGCCGATCTCGACCGCGGCACCGTGGACTGGGTGCTGCTGGGCGCCATGGCGGCGGGACTGGTGCTGCTTCTGCTGGTGGACCTGCTGTACATGACGAGCCTCAACCGCCGTCTGCGTGCCGCCGCCCGTGAGGCCGAGAGCGCGAACCGCGCCAAGACCGACTTTCTGTCCACCATGTCCCACGATATCCGCACGCCGATGAACGCCATCACAGGCCTTGCCGCCATCGCGGAAAAGAATGTGGAGGACCCCCAGAGTACGCGGGAGAACCTGCACAAGATCCGCCTTGCGGGCAGCCATCTGCTCACGCTCATCAACGATATCCTGGATATCTCCAAGGTGGAGAGCGGGCAGCTCACCCTCAGCCCCGTGCGCTTTTCCATCGTGGAGACGGCGGAGAACCTGGTCAACATCTCCCAGCCCATGGTGAAGGAAAAAAACATCGACTTCGGCTTTCACATCAACCGTGTCACGCATGAGGAGCTCTATGCCGACCAGCTGCGTCTGAACCAGATCTTCATCAACATCCTCTCCAACGCCATCAAGTACACCGAGCCGAACGGCCGCGTCAGCGTGGAACTGTTCGAACAGGAGAGCAGCAAGCCCGGCTGCGTGCGGCTTCTCTACCGGGTGTCCGACACCGGCATCGGCATGAGCGAGGAATTCATGAAACGCATGTACCAGCCCTTCTCCCGCCAGACCGACAGCCGCGTCAACTCCGTCCAGGGCACGGGCCTCGGCCTTGCCATCACGCGGCAGATGGTGGAGCTGATGGACGGCAGCATCGAATGCGTCAGCCGCGAGGGCGAGGGCACCACCTTTACGGTGCTCATCGACATCCCCTACGCAGACCGCCCGGCGGGCGAGCTGCGGCTTGACAATGTGGAGCTGCTGCTGGTGGACGACGACCGGGTCCTGCTGGAGACGGCGAAGGATACGCTCTCTTCCCTCGGCGCCGCGGCGGAGACCGTGTCCGACGGCGAAGAGGCTGTAAAGCTTGCGTCAAAACGCCATCAGGACGGGCGCGACTACGACGTGGTGATCGTGGACTGGAAGATGCCGGGCATGGACGGAGTCGAGGTGGTGCGCCGGATGCGCGAGGTCACCGGGGACGAGGTGCCCATCCTGCTGGTGTCGGCCTACGACTGGTCGGATATCGAAGAGGCGGCCCACAGGGCGGGGGCCAACGGCTTCATCAGCAAGCCTCTGTTCCGCTCCACGCTCTATGAGAAGATCAGCGAGCTTTTGGGCCGCCAGACAAAGGAGCTGCAGGAGGAGAGCAACGCCGACCTTGCCGACATGCGCATCCTGGTAGCCGAAGACAACGACATCAACTGGGAGGTCGTGTCCATGCTCCTGCAGATGAGCGGCATCACCTGCACCCGCGCCCACAACGGGGCCGAGGCGGTGGACATCATGCGCGGCACCGGCAGGGATGACTTCGACATGATCTTCATGGACATCCAGATGCCTGTCATGAACGGTCTGGAGGCTACAAAGACCATACGTGCCCTGGACGATAAAAAGGCGGCGTCCATCCCCATCATCGCCATGACGGCGGACGCCTTTTCCGAAAATGTGGCGGAGTGCTTTGCCGTCGGCATGAACGGCCATGTGGCAAAGCCCATTGATATCAAACACGTTCTCAAGGAAATCCGAAAGGTAAAGGAGGCAAAGCATGATGAAACACGTTAGAACAACCCTGTGCCTGCTCGCCGTGCTGGCGCTCATAATGACAGCCCTCACCGCCCCGGCCTTTGCCGCGGACTTTATCCCGGCGCTGGACACGAACGCCGGCGCACGCATCCGCGTGGTGGGCACCTACTACAACTTTGAGTCCCTGGAGGCGGAGTTCGACGCCTTCAACCGCTATTATCCCAATGTGGAGCTGAGCTATACCAGGCTCGACGACTACAAAAACATCATCGGCACCGCCCTGACGGGAGACAGGCCGAACATCTTTTTCAGCTATCCCTGGATGGTTGGCAAGGAGCATTACACCGCAGTGTTTGAATCCATGGAGGATCTGAGCGACCCGGCGCTGGACATCGACCTCGGCTGCATCCGCTCGGAGCTCCTGTATAAAGACGCCGAGGGCCGCGTGCCCATGGCGCCGGTCTTCTCCACCACCTACGGCATGCTTGTCAATGAGGCGCTGTTTGAAAAGCTGGGCCTCGAGATCCCCACAAGCTACTCCGGCCTGCTTTCGGCCTGCGAGGCCTTCCGCGCCGCGGGCTGCGACACGCCCGTTCTCGGCTACTATGACACCGGCTCGAGCATGCTCTACTCCCTCGTTTACCCCTATGCCTGCGGCCTTCTGAAGGACAGGCCGGAGGCCGTGGAGGCGGTCAACAGCTTTGCTCCCGGCGCGGGCGAATATTTCCGCCCGGTGCTGGAGCTGACGAAAAACTTCATGGACAGCGGCTGCGTGAACAAGGAGGTCTGCACTTCCCTTGCCGACAACTATAACGCCATGATCCTGCGCTTCTTCGAGGGCGACATCCCCATGATGTTCTGCGACGGCGACACCGTCTCCGGCACCGGCAAGCGCGAGGTCCGGTCCGAAGCCTTCCAGGCAAATCCCTTCCCCTACAGCTTCTGGCCCATCCCGGTGACGGAGGAGGGCGGCTGGTTCGTGACCCTGGTGCCCATGAGCTTTTCGGTCAACGTAAACTGTGACGATCTGGACATGACCAACGAGTTCATGCGCTTTCTGCTCAGTACGAAGGAGCTCAATGAGCTTGCGCGCATCAAGCGCCTGCTCACCGCCTCCGCGGACCTCTCGCTCGACGGCGTGTACGCGGCCTTCGGCGAGGTGGACGAGGCGCATTCCCTGTACGCCGAATCCCTCGGCCTGCTGGACGAGCCCTGCCGTGAGCTCCGCCGCGCCGCCTACGCGGTGGCGGAGGGGACCATGAGCGTGGACGAGGCCGTGGAGAGCTTCGGCAAGCTTGAAGGTTAATACTATTCCTTGATAGAAATCTTTAAGTCTTCCCGGCAAAATTTGCGCCATACTGCGTTGAAGCCCTTGACCATATATCTCCATTATGCTCTGCGGGCTTCGCCTTGTCTGGCACAAATTTTCCTCGGGAATCCAATAAAGCTTCTTATCAAGGAATAGTATAAGCGGTAAAAAAGCAACAAACGCGGACAGATCCGAAACGGGTCTGTCCGCGTTTGTTGATGCGGGATCAAAGCAAATCCGCGAGGAAGGGCAGGATGTGGAGCACGGTGCCGACAATGAGCCAGATCTTCGCCGAGCTCAGGAGCTTGTACTTGAGCGCGGGGTCGACCTGCTTATATGCCTTGACGGTCTTGACAAGCCCCACGATGCCGCACACGCTGCAAAGGCAGCTGAGGATGATGCTCCAGGCGAGCATGAGGGACTGGTTCGGCATTTTCTGCTCGGGGGTGTCGGATACCCCGGGCGCGCGGGACATGGTGTAGTCGTGCGGCAGCTCGCTTGTCTGCTGAGCGGGGGCGCGGTAGTCCCCCTGGCTGCCCCGGGCGGGGCCATGGTATTCGGCGTCGGGCCGCTCGTAGTCGCGCTCGTCCGCCCTGTTGGCGATGGCGGGTGCCTCCAGCTGCATGACCGGCGCGGCAGTCTCGGCGGGCGCGGGCTCTTCGGCGGGCTTCGGCGGCTCCTCGGCGACGGCGGCAGCGGCAGCGGCGGACCCAGAGCCCCAGAGATCGGGCTCCAGCGTCAGCTCCGGCACCTTTTCCTGCCCGCGCCTGGCCTTCGGTGCGGGGTCGGCGGAGCGCAGGTTCGGGTCGTTTTTCAGCCTCTCGTTGTCGGTGTAGACGGGCTCGGTCGGCAGGGGGTCAAACTGGAGCTTCGCGCCGCATTCGCCGCAGAAGCGCTGTCCCTCCTCTACCGCCACACCGCAGTTCGGACAATGTTTCATGAAAAATCATCTCTTTTCCTGTTTCATTTTATTACGGTGCCAATATCTCAAATCCGGGAATATTTCGCAGGAGCCAGAATACAGCGATCATCCCCAGCGCGAGCCGGGCTGTCCAGACGGGCAGCTCGATTTTTTTAGGCCCCAGGCCGGGGAACACAAAGCGCAGATACTCCCATACAAGCAGCGCCCCGCAGGGAATGCCCAGAAGAAAAAGCAGCGCGTTGTGGGAAAACGCCTCCCAAACATGCCCGCGCAGCAGCGCGATCGCCGCCCGGCCCGAGCCGCAGCCGGGGCAGTACAGCCCCGTCAGCTCATAAAACAGGCACAAAAGTCCCCCGCCGCGCAAAAGCCGGCGGCAGGCGAGGAAAACCAGCATTGGCACCAGAATACCAACGGCTGTGCGTATCAGAAAGTGAAAAGTGGAAAGCGGAAAGTGAAGTGAAGGAGCGGCTGCGCCGCGATGAAAACAGGCTCTGCCCTCAGTATTTTTCATTGGATGCCGCAAGGTGAGGTATATGAAAAGTACAATTTATCTCCGAAGGAGACATGATAACTCCACTTTTCACTTTTCACTCTCCACTTTTTCATCCGCTTTCTCCTCGTTCTTCCGACAGCTGAAAAGTATGACCTGCCGCTCCCTGGCGATCTCACCCAAGAGCTTCATGGCCTGCTCCAGGCGCTCGTCATCGAGGTTTACCAGCGCGTCGTCCAGGATCAGGGGGCAGGGCTCCCCGTCGGGAAGGGCCAGCTCGCATACCGCGAGGCGCACCGCCAGATACATGATATCCAGCGTCCCGGCGCTTAAATACTCTGCCCGGCGGGAGACCGTGTCGTCGCTGATGCGCGTCATGGCGGAGAAATCGCGGTTGATGAGCACGTCGGCATATCTGCCGCCCGTCACCGCCGACATGTAGCCGGAGGCCACCTTCCCAAGCTCCGGGGAGAAGCGGCGCTGGATCTCGGTGTCCGCGTCCTTGAGGGTGTCGATGGCGAGGCTGATGGCGTCGTACTCGTCGCAGAGCTGTTCGTACTCGGCGCGCATATAGCCGAGAGAGCTGGAGAGCACCAGGGGATCGCCCAGGGCGGTGAGCCGTCCGTTTGCCTGGGCCAGCTGTCTCGACAGCGTCTCGATCTCGGCCCGGCCCGCCGCAAGCTGACGGCCCAGGCGCGCGGCCTCGGAATTGCCGTCGGTAAAGTCCAGGGCCCGGAGGGCGGTGTCCTGCATCTCGGAGAGCATCCCGCGCGCGCTTTCAAAGCTGCCGCGGCAGGCGCGCTCCTCCTTCTCGGCCTGCTCCATCTCCTCCCAGAGGGCGCGGTGCTCGCTCAGGGCCTCGCGGATCTCTCCTGAGGAGCGGGCATGGTATTTTTCCAGTATTCGTTTCTGCGATTCGCGGGCGTCCTCGCGGGCGCGGTGCTCGCGGCTGTAGCGGAAGAGAAAGTACAGCGCCGCGAGGCACAGCACCGCCGCCGCCACGATCAGCGCGATATGCTGATACGTCCCGTACAGCGCCGCGGCCAGCATGGCCAGGGCCACCAGCAGCACCGTCCAGATGGGGCTGCTCTTCTGCCCCGCCCGGGAGCGCAGGGAAGAGAGGGTCTCCAGATCCTCCGCCGCCTCCGCCTCGAGGCTGTCCGGCTCCCGGAGGCCGAAGCGGTCCTGCCGCAGCCGCTCGCGCAGATCGCTCAGGGTCTCGAGCGCCCGGTCGTGGCGGGCGGAGCTCTCCTCCATCTGGCTCTTGCTGCGGCTCAGGCGCTCGAGCGCCTCCCGGCGCTGGCGCTTGCGGCTCTCGGCCATCTGCTTTTCGAGGTCCTCACACTGGGCCTGCTTCTCCCGCAGGCGCTGGTCCAGCTCCTCGGCGTCCTGCACCGACGAGCTCATCTCCTCCAGGCGCCTCTGGGTCTCGTCCATTTTGCCCTCAAGCTCCGGCAGGAGGCCCTTGCGGTTATAGCGCCGCCTCCGCTGCCAGGCGCGAAGGCGCTCGTCCGCCTCGGACCAGGAGCAGCTCTCCTCGCCGGTGGTGACGATGGAGCTGATGCGCTTTTCAAGCTCGGGGCTGCCGGTCACGCCGACGTTTCCCTGGGCGATGAAGGCACTGCGGCGGAACACGTCCTTCGATACCCCGGTCAGCATCTCCCCGGCATTGGAGCCGGTCATGCCCTTGACGGGGACGTTGGTGCCGGTGTAGACGGCGGAAAACTCCTGCATGGGGGCGTTCTTGCCCTTGGTGGAGCGGGTGATGGTGATGTCGCAGCGGTCAGCCTCCAGGTCCATAGTGCCCTCCATGGGCGCGCCCGACCAGGGGGCGTAGCGGAGCTTGTCCGGCAGATAGCCCGCCCGGGTGCGCTCGGAGCTGTCGATGCCGTAGAGCATGGCCATGATGAAGGCGCACCAGGTGGACTTGCCGCTCTCGTTGGGGGCGTAGATGACGTTCAGCCCGTCGCGGAAGGAGAGGCTCTCGTTTTCCAGCTTCCCGAAGGAGGCCGTGCATTTACGGATCTTCATGTCTCACCGCCTCCTCCCGGTTGTCCAGCGCCGCAAGACCCCAGCGGGCCGCCTGTTCGACGGCGCGGCGCGTGGTGTCGTCCGGGGCCGTGTCGTATTCCCTCTTGAGCTTCTTGAGAAACAGACCGCGCAGGGTGTCGTCCCCGGCCTTCTCCCAGAGGGAGCGGCGCGGCGTGGTCTCATCGCGGAGCTGAAGCTCGAAGAAAAGTTCCGCGAGATTTGCCTGCAGGCGGTTTAAGTCCAGCCTCTCGTCCACCTCGCCGGTGAGGGTGATGCGGTAGACATCCCGCACGCTCTCGTCCGGCAGCAGGGTGTGGATGGCGAGCAGAGGGTCTGCCCCCGTCACGTCCACCGTGAGGTTTTCATAGCGGCGCTGGGCGATGGACCTCGTCTCCAGGGCGCAGTGCCCGTCGTCGGAGAGTGTGACGAGGTTCACGGTCTTCTCCCCGGTCTCGTCAAAGCCCCTGCCCTCGGGGCAGCCGGGCCAGGAAAACCAGGTGTCGCCCGCGCGCCTCAGGCCGCTTGCCCGGTGGATGTGGCCGAGAGCCACGTAGTCCATGCCGGAGGCGGCAAGCTCGGCCTCGGTGATGGGGTCATACGGGGAGTCCGCCGGGGCGCCCACCTCGCCGTGGAGGATGAGGATGTTTTTCATGCCCGGTTTGCGCTCCGCCGTGAAGCCCTGCAGCAGCGGCCCGCTGCGCTTTTCCGTGAAGGCCGCACCGTAGACGCGGATGCCCAGCGTGGAAAACTGCAGACCGCGGATGGCGTTTTCCGTGAACAGATGCACGTTCCCCGGCAGCTTGATGCGCGCCCAGGGGGAACGGGGAGAATAATAGTCGTGGTTGCCGGGAGAAATGAACACCGGCGCATTCATGCCCGCAAGGCAGCGGCAGAGCTCCTCGCCGGTCTCGTAGTAGCTGGTGTCACTGTCTAAAAGGTCGCCCGCCAGCAGGATCAGCTGCGCCTGCTCCTCCCGGGCAAGCGTGGCGAGCCTTGCCAGCAGCTCCCGCTGCTCGGTGCGCCGCAGCTGCGCCTTGCCCGCCGGCAGCGCCTCAAAGGCCGAGTCCAGGTGCAGGTCGGCCGCGTGCAGGATTTTCAATGTACTCATAGCAGTCTTATCCCTTCTGCATTCAGGCAGCGGCCGGTGTCGCTGTCGATCTCAAACACGCAGCCCTCCAGCTTGGTCTGGCCTTTGCCGGACTCATAGCGCCGCGGGGGATCGCCCATGAACTTGCCGATGCTCTGCTCGGTGTCGATGCCCAGCACAGAGTGCCGCGAGCCCGTCATGCCGAGGTCGGTGATGTAGCCCGTACCCTTGGGCAGCACCTCCCAGTCCGAGGTCTGCACGTGGGTGTGCGTGCCCCAGACGGCGCTGGCCTTCCCGTCGAGGAGAAAGCCCATGGCCCGCTTCTCGCTGGTGCCCTCGGCGTGAAAGTCCACCAGGATGATCTTTTCCCGGATCTCCGCCATGTAGCCGTCGGCGATGACAAAGGGATTATCCGTGTTGGCGTCAAGGGTGAACTTGCCCATGAGGTTTAAGACGCACACATCGCCGAAGTCCCGGTGGTAGACGTTGATGCCGCGTCCCGGGCACTGGGGGGCGTAGTTTGCCGGACGCAGGATGCGGGTGCGCTCGTCCAGATAGGGCTGGAGCTCGGTGCGCGTCCAGGTGTGGTTGCCGAGGGTGATGACGTCGGCCCCGGCACGGAAGATCAAATCCGCCTGCTTGGGGGTGATGCCGACGACATTCGCGTTCTCGCCGTTTACCACCGTGAAGGCGATGCCGTTTTCCTTCTGAAAGGGTTTTAATTTTTTGTCCAGCGCGTCCAGCCCCGGCTGACCGCACACATCGCCCACCGCCAGTATTTTCACAACCATAGTCTGCGCCTCCGTTTACTTGCGCTCGAAGGGCAGAGGGGTTACCCCTTCCACCGCTGAAGCGGTCCCCCTCCCCCAATCGCCGCAAGCGGCTGGGGGAGGCAAGCAGTATTCTATCGTATCTTATATTTTACCACATATTGCATTGCTACAGCAAGCATTTTGCGCACATAATAACAACACAGCTTCAGTCAGGAGGAAAAGACATGAACAAACGCAATTTTTACGTAGGCATGGGCATGGGTCTGGTGGTCGGCAGCGCGGCGATGTTCGCCATGCGCCCGAAGAAGAACGGCGTCAAGACCGTGATGGGCAAGACGCTCAAGACCATGGGCGAGGTGGCGGACTCCGTCTCCGAGCTGATGGGATGGTAAGATACAAAAAAGTGGAAAGTGGAAAGTGAAAAGTGAAGTTTAAAAACTGCGGTGGGATCGTTGTGATCTCACCGTAATTTTTTTCTTTTTGCGTATCGGCTTAACTGAGCTTTCTCCCGTCATTGCGAGGAACCAGTGCGCACACTGGTGACGTGGCAATCCGCCCGCCGGAGGCACTAAACAGCTCAGAAATCGAAGCTGGCCGCCGGGAGGATTGCGGGCCGCCGCTGCCTGCGGCAGATGAAGGCGGCACGGAATCTCCGCAGCCGCGCCATTGGCGGGCCGTCGCGCAGCAGGCCCGGGAATGGCAATGCGGCAAGGCGTTCAACGGATTGCCACACCAGTGACATCGGTCACTGGTTCGCAATGACAGGTGGGTAGCTGGTTCTTGCTGAGTTAAGCCGATACCTACATTTTTTAATATCTCTCAAAGCAGGCCCGGATCTCACCCACGGAGTAGAGGGAGCCCACCGCGCACACGACGCTTCCCTCGTCCGAGCGGTCGAGGGCGAGGCTCACGCCGTCGCGGATCGAGTCGCAGACGGCCACCGGCTTGTTATAGCGGTTGAGAAAATCCGCCAGCTCCCCGGCGGGCAGGGCGCGGTGACTGTCGGGCGTGATGCAGATGTACTCGTCGGCGGCCTCGTTGAGGATCTCCGCGAGAGCAGGATAGTCCTTGTCCCGCAGGACGCCAAGCAGCAGGATGTGCCTTTTGTCCGGGAAGTAGCGCAGGAGATTGTCCCGCACGGTCTGGGCGCACTGGGGGTTGTGGCCCCCGTCCACCACAAACAGCGGCTCCTCGGATAAAAGCTCAAAGCGGCCCGGCCAGTGCACTGCGTAAAGCCCGTGCTCCACGTCGCTCTGCTCGAGCTTCCAGCCGCGAGAGCGCAAAACCTCCACGACCTCCAGCACCGTCGCCGCGTTCTTGAGCTGGTGCGCGCCCAAAAGCGGCAGGGCGTAGCTTTCGCCCTTGTAGGTAAAGGTCTGGCCGTAGAGGGAGTCAAACTCGGTTCGGATCGCGTCAAAGTCCGGGATGTGGAGCGCTATGCCCAGCTCGTCGCAGCGCTTTTGTACGACCGCGGTCACGCTCTGCGTCTGCTGAAACAGCACCGCCTCCGTGCCGGGCTTGAGGATGCCCGCCTTTTCAAAGGCGATCTGCTCGAGCGTGTCGCCCAGGATCTCCGTGTGGTCAAGGCCGATGTTCATGATAACCGCGCACTCCGGGGCCGCGATCACGTTGGTGGCGTCAAGGCGCCCGCCGAGACCCACCTCCAGCACAACGATGTCACAGCCTGCTTCCTTGTACCACAAAAGCGCCGTGACGGTCATGAGCTCGAAGACCGTGGGGTGGTCCTCCATCGCCTCGGCAATGGGCTTTACGCGCGTCACAAGCTCCGCCAGCACATCGTCCTCGATTTCCTTGCCGCCTATCTGCATGCGCTCGTTGAAGCGGTAGAGGTAGGGCGAGGTATAAAGCCCGGTCTTATAGCCCGCCGCCTTGAGGATGGAGGCGGTCATGGCCGCGCAGCTGCCCTTGCCGTTGGTGCCCGCAACATGGACAAATTTCATCCCGTCCTGGGGGTTGCCCAACGCATCCAGCATAGCCGCCATGCGTTCCAGTCCCGGCTTGGAGCCGAAAAATTCGACAGCGTTCAGATAGGCCAGAGCCTCTTTATAATCCATAACAATTCTCCTTGCATGAAGCTTGGGAGTATATTATCACCTTTTGCACGCCGACGCAAGATGAGTGTGTAAAGTGTAAAGTGGAGTTATGGGTCCGCAAAGCGACTCCTTATCTTCACTTTCAACTTTTCACTTTTCACTCTTTCTTTGCATATTCCCCTTGTCTGTGTTATACTTGGTCGAAACTTTTTGACAGGAGCAAACCATGAACGACATCATCCTCTTGAAGGTGGGCGAGATCATTCTGAAGGGTCTCAACCGCCGCCGCTTTGAACAGAAGCTTTTGGGCAATATCCGCTGGCGCTTGAGCCGCCTCGGCAAGTACCGCGCCTATATCCTCCAGTCCACCGTCTACGTGGAGGGCGACGAGGGCGCGGACATGGATCTGGCCTTTGAAGAGCTGCAGAAGGTCTTCGGCGTCGTCGCCATCTCCCGCGCCGCCGCCTGTGCAAAGGACAAGGACGCGATCGCAAAGCTTGCCATCGAGTATCTCCGCGACGACATGTTGCGCGCGAAGAGCTTCAAGGTGGAATCCCGCCGCTCGGACAAGTCCTTCCCCATGACCTCGGTGGAGCTGAGCCAGTACGTGGGCGGCGAGCTGAGCGACGCCTACCCCGACATCGAGGTCGATGTGCACGAGCCGGAGCTGGTTGTGCATATTGAGGTGCGCGACCTCGCGGCCTACGTCCACGCGGCCCCGGTGCCCGGTGCCGGAGGCATGCCGGTGGGCTCCAACGGCGTGGCGATCAGCCTTCTCTCCGGCGGCATCGACAGCCCCGTCTCCACCTGGATGATCGCCCGGCGCGGCGTGCGTCCCATCCCGGTCCACTTTTTCTCCTTCCCCTACACCTCCGAGCAGGCCAAGGAAAAGGTCATCGAGCTTGCCCGTCTGCTCACCCCCTGGTGCGGCAAGATGCGCATGGAGGTCGTGCCCTTCACCCACATCCAGGAGGAGATCCGCGACAAGTGCCCCGAGGAATATTTCACCCTCATCATGCGCCGCTTCATGATGCGCATTGCCGAGCGCATCGCCCTGGATAACGGGGCCAAGGCTATCGTCACGGGCGAAAACCTCGGCCAGGTGGCAAGCCAGACCATGGAGGCCATGGCCTCCACCCAGGCGGTGCTGCACCTGCCGGTCCTCCAGCCGCTCATCGGCATGGACAAGAGTGAGATCATTGCCCAGGCGAGAAAGATCGGCACGTTTGAGACCTCCATCCTGCCCTACGAGGACTGCTGCACGGTCTTCACCCCGCGCCACCCGCGCACCCATCCGACGGTAGCCGAGGTCGAGGAGGCCGAGTCAGCCCTGGACGTGGAGACTCTGGTCAACGAAGCCCTTGCGGGATTGGAAAGGATTGCGATCGACTATGAAGAGAGTCTTTGATACCGAGATCCTCTGCGTCGGCACCGAGCTTTTGCTGGGGCACATCACCAACACCGACGCCCGCGACATCTCTGAACTGCTGTCCAAAATCGGCATCAATGTCAAATACCACACCGTCGTGGGCGATAACCCCGAGCGCCTGCGGGCGTGCGTGGAGGTGGCAAAGTCCCGCGCGGATATCCTCATCACCACCGGCGGCCTCGGCCCCACCTGCGACGATCTGACCAAGCAGGTGCTGGCCGACTGCTTCGGCCTGCCTCTGGTCCTCAACGAGGCGGAGGAGCAGGGCCTGTACGAGTACATCAAAACCGGCCGCGGCCTGACCCCCAACACCCACCGGCAGGCTCTCCTGCCCGAGGGCTGCACGGTTTTTCACAATCTCTGGGGCACCGCCCCCGGCTGCGCCTTTGAAGCGGAGGGCAAACATGTCCTCATGCTCCCCGGTCCACCCAAGGAGTGTATCCCCATGTTTGAGCACTACGGCGTGCCATATCTGAAAAAACTCTCGGATGAGCTCATCGTGTCCCATTCCGTGCGCATTTTCGGCATGGGCGAGAGCGCGGTGGACGATCTCTTTGCCGACGAGATGAACCGCATGGTAAACCCCACCATGGCCCCCTACGCCAAGGAGTGCGACTGCCTGCTGCAGATCACCGCCAAGGCCGGAAGCGAGGCCGAGGCCGAGGCCATGATCGCCCCGGTGATGGCGCACGTGAAGGAGCGCCTGGGCGACGTGGTCTACGGCGTGGACATCGAGTGCGTGGAGGAGGCCGTCATGGCGCTTCTCAAGGAGAAAAATCTGACCTTTGCCGCCGCCGAGAGCTGCACCGGCGGGGATATTGCCCGCCGCTTTACGGAGCTGCCCGGCGCGAGCCTCTACTTCAAGGGCGGTGTCGTGAGCTACGTCAATGAGGTCAAGGAGGCCATGCTCGGCGTCGATCATGCGCTGCTGGAGGAGAAGACCGCCGTCTGCCGCGAGGTGGCCGCCGCCATGGCCGAGGGCGTGCGCGAGAGGCTCAAAACCGACATGGCCGTCAGCGTCACGGGCCTTGCCGGGCCCGACGGCGACGGCGTGCACGAGGTAGGCACCGTCTTCATCGGCCTTGCCGTCGAGGGGCAGACCTATGTCCGCGAGACGCATATGGGCACCTTTCGTACCCGCAGCTTCATCCGCCGCATGGCGGGCAACCACGCCTTTGACATGCTGCGCCGCTATATGAGCGGGCTGCCTGTAAAATAAATCTTGACTTCCCTTTACAAGTGGGTTACTATGAAATTAATCTATAGTAAGGGAGGAAAACACATGAAAACCGCAAAAACAATTTTGTCTTTCGCGCTCGTTCTCACGCTTCTCCTTTCCCTTGGCAGTACCGTTTTTGCTGACACCGCCGCCTATCAGAACACCCAGGCTTTTCTCCGGGAAATAGACGGCTACACGGATCTGACCGCTACGCTGGTCGGCGTAATTGACTTTGCCGGTGAAAACTATGAGCAGGTCAAGCTCTCCTATAAAGGAGACGCGTCCGACTACACCTCCCATTTCTCCATCCTGTTCAACGAGGATCAGGAGAATATCGTGCTCTACATGGGTCAGGTGATCAAGTTTGACGAAAGCAGGCTGTCAGAGGTGATGACAGAGGTCAACAAACTCAACGCCCAGACCACCGGCGTAAAGCTGTATGTGGACACCTCGGAGAACACCGTCTCGGCGGAGCTCTTTCAGCTCGTAACAAAGGACAGCGCCGCAGAGCTCTCCCTTTCGGCCGTCGGTTTTCTGATCGGCTTTACCGACAAGGTGTTTGAGCGTCTGGCGGACTACGCGGTGTAACGTCTGATGCACACAAAATTAATGCGCGCGGGGCTTTTCAAGGCCCCGCGCGTATGCTATACTGGAAAAAAATGACGAAGGAGCAGCGATCATGGCAGATAATTTCAAAGTCCCCGAGAGCGCCCAGAACCGCATGGTGGGCTTTATTCAATACTGCGGAGGCGAGCTGCTGGAATGCGGACAGAACGGCGTGCTCATGCGCATGGCGATCCAGCCCCACCATCTGAACTTCTACGGCAAGGTTCACGGCGGCCTCATCAGCACCATCATGGATGCCACCGCCGGACTCACCGCAAGCTTTGCCGGCCCCGAGCAGCGCCCCGCCGTCACGCGAAGCGCCGATATCCACTACTTTCTCCCGGTCAGCGGCGATGAAATCTTCGCCAAGGGCCACGTCATCCGCGCGGGCAAGACCATGTGCCTTGTGTACGTGGACGTGCTGAACGCCGACGACACCATCTGCGCCACCGGCGCTTTCGAGTATTTCTACGTAGACCACCATTGACGCGAAAGTTTTTGAGAAATATTTAAAAAAGGGTATTGCAAAACCGTCCGGACTGTGCTATTATTCTTAAGCTGTCAATTGAATGACATGCGCGATTAGCTCAGCTGGATAGAGCGTCTGGCTACGGACCAGAAGGTCAGGGGTTCGAATCCCTTATCGCGTGCCAAAAAGACCATCCCGTTCGGGATGGCCTTTTTGGCATTCTGCGAAAGGGATTCGAATGTGTAATCGTACACGCCGGGGGCGTGTACATGAACCAGTGCGCACACTGGTGAATTCCTTTATTTTGATTTGTGGGTATCGGCTTTAGTCAGCAATATAGGCAGGATCAACACTTGTAGCGTAAAACTTGTACCGTAGGGGCCGACGCCCCCGGCGGCCCGAGCGGTACAGTCCAAAAATAAAGCAGAAAGCCCCCGGCGAAAACGTACAGTGTTACGGATTCGCCGGGGGTCAATGTGTTATTCAGGATTCTCTCTGCCGGGCCGCCGGGGGGAAGGTGAATTGCCCCAAAGGGGCAAGAGAGGCCGGCCTGGGCCGCGTCGGCCCCTACGGTGTTGATATTACTGTGTTCTTGATGAAGGGGACTTTTTTCACAGCCACTGTTTTTCCTTTCCAAAGTGTGTGACGCTTCTGTGATGATGCGTGTGTTACCATGTGCCCGTAAGCAAGAGAGATACAAAAAACAAACCCGCAAGGGACTCTCGACAAGTCTTACTTGACATATAAAAAATAAAAACAATAAACCAACATAAAGCTCACATTTGAAAGGAGAACAAAAAAATGAAAAGAACTGTTAAAATGATCCTTGCCCTGGCGCTGGCCCTCACCATGATCTGCGCCCTCGGCACCGCGGCCTTTGCCGATAACGATACCGTCGTCACCAAGAACCCCACCGGCGAGACCCACTACGTCGGCGAAACCGCCACCTTTATTGCCAACGCCGTCAACTACGAAAGCATCGAGTGGATGTTCATCGCCCCCAACGGCACCGCGTACAGCCTTGACGCGTTCAAGGCCCAGTTCCCCGCCAGCGGCGTAACCGGCCAGGGCACCACCGAGCTCAAGATCACCAATCTCCAGACCGGCATGAACGGCTGGGAAGTCTACTGCGGCTTCAACCGCGGCAATATCTGCACCACGACCACCGCCGCCTCCATCAGCGTCCTTGTCCCCAGCGCTCCGGTTTCCTCCGCTCCCGCCGCCGTTGTGACCGCCCCCGTCTATGTCCCCTGCTACGAGTACGAGCCCGACTACGTTGTCGTTGACGGAGTCCGCGTCTACTCCGACGGCACTGTGGTCAGCGACGATGATACCCCTGTCTTTATCGACAGCGACGGAACCAACTACTACACCGACGGCACTGTGATCACCCCCGACTGCGCGCCCGGCTACTACTGGGTCAACGGTGTCCTCGTCTACGTCGGCTGATTCAAACAGATTGATATAAAATCAGAAAGGACTGTCACCCGTAACCGGGCGGCAGTCCTTTTTCGTGTTTGCGTGATCAAATTCCGCGGAAGGTGAAGCTCAGGTGGAGGGGCTCCGACGCGGGCAGGAGATATTCGGGGTGAGTCTTCGCGCCCCAGCTGTCGTCCCCGCCGACGCCCATCTGCTGCAGGGCCACGCGGGCGACGGTGTAATTGACCGGCGGCAGCTCGTCTTCGTGCAGGGCGTTTTCCAGCTCGTGGGGCGTCCAGGGCAGGACATTCACCGAGAGCCCGTCTCCCGCAAATTCGATGCCGCGGCCCTTGCGGTCCAGGACCCTGGCCCAGCGCACACCGCAGTGGCTGCCGCTCTCCTGCGGGCGCAGGTAGCGGGCGAGATTATTGCGCACGGTCTTCTCGTATATGCCGAGCCTGCCGCCCTTCTGACGGTCGGCATAGGTCTCCTCCGGGCCGAGACCGTACCACCGGAGATTCTCCAGCTCCGCAGGCAGGCGGAACAGCACGCCGAACTCCGGCATGTCGCCGAGACCCTCGACGGGGGTATAGTCCAGCTCCGTGCGGACCGTGCCGTCGCCGAAGACCTCGTAGGAGAGGGTGCACTCGCTCGCGGGCGCCGTGGGGAGATGGTAGTGGTAGGTCACCTTCACGCTGTGCTCGCGCGCTTCCAGCTCCGGGACGTTGTCGGCCCAGGGGTAGAGGCTTGCAAGCTTCCACTGGCCGTAGCGCTGCGGCATCTGATTGCCGCGGTCATTGTCCGTGGGGGCGCGCCAGAAGTTGGGAACGGGGTTTTGCTTCATGAGCTCCCGCCCGCCGTAGACGTAGGAGCAGAGGCCCGGGCGGATGCCGTTGAAGAGCACCGAGAAGCCCTCGCCCCGGACGCCGAGGTTGAAGCTGCCGCGCGTGACGGTCAGAGCCTTGCCGCATACCTTTTCGGTCTTCACCGTCGGCAGTACGGTCTGCCCGAAGGCGACCTCATGCCCGGCCTTTGCCCAGAGCGTGTCCTCTTTCAGTGTGAAGGACACGGTGACGGCCAGCTCATCCGCCGGGGCCGCCTTCTGCAGAAACGCGATCTCCGCCTGCATCTCTTCAGACAGGGGGAAGGAGGCCTCCTTGAGCGGTTCGACGGCGATGTCCATGGGCAGGCGCTGCCGCTCCGCGCCGTTTCTGAGCAGGATGGCAGAAGCGTTATAAGCGTTCGTATTTGTAAAGAGATTGCGATTTTTGATGTTCACGGTGAGGCCGTCGAAGCTCACGCCGATGCCCTGATAGCAGGCCTTGACCTCCTGCATCTTGGGCGAGGGGGCGTGGTCGCCGCCGTAGACGATGCCGTTGCCGCTGAACTCCCAGTCGGTGGGGCGTTCGTCAAAGTCGCCGCCGTAGCCGAGTCGCCAGACCCCGGCATTGTCCTTCTGGTAGATGGACTGGTCGGCCCAGTCCCAGATAAAGCCGCCCTGGTAGCGCGGCTCGCGCTCGGTAAGCTCGGTGTACTTGTGCAGCGCGCCGCAGGAGTTGCCCATGGCGTGGCTGTACTCGCAGCAGATAAAGGGCTTGCCCCGGTTGTTGGCGAGCCACTTTTCGATCTCAGCCACAGGCGGGTACATACGGCTTTCCATGTCGCTGGTGTCGGGGAAGCTGCGGTCCCAGAAGATGCCCTCGTAGTGCACCAGACGGTGCTTGTCGAGGGAGCGGAAGCGCTGGCTCATGTTGAAGATCACATGGCCGCCATAGGACTCGTTGCCGCAGGACCAGATGAGGACAGACGCGTGGTTCTTGTCGCGCTGGTAGATGGACTCGACGCGGTCTAATAGCAGGGGCTCAAACTCCCGGTGGTTCTTCGGGACGATGCCCTCGTCCTCCTGACCTGAGTAGCCTGCCAGGGCCCAGGAGCCGTGGGTCTCCATGTTGGTCTCGTCGATGAGGTACAGGCCGTAACGGTCGCAGAGGGCATAGAGGGCCGAGTCGTTGGGATAGTGGCTGGTGCGGATGGCGTTGATGTTGTGGCGCTTCATGGTGATGATGTCGCGCTCGAGCTCCGCGCGGTCGGGCACGCGCCCGGTGCAGGAGTTGAAGTCGTGGCGGTTGACGCCCTTGAAGACAATGCGCTTGCCGTTTAAGAGCATGAGCCCGCCCTTCATTTCAAAGCGCCGGAAGCCGATGTCCTGGGGGATGAGCTCGGTGACATTGTCTTCCTCGTCCAGCACCTCAACCATAAGACTGTAGAGGGCCGGGTCCTCGGCGCTCCACAGAACGGGAGCGGAGACCTCGAGCGTGGCCTCAGCCTTGCCGCTGATGATGGCGGCTGTGCCCTCGGCAAGCTGCGCACCGTTTCGGCTGAGGCTCAGGCGGAGCCTGCCCTCGCCCCGGGTCTTCGCCGTGACGGCGACGGTGCCGGATTTGAGATTCTTGGAGAGCGTCGGCACGACGGAGAGGTCCGTGACGGCGGTCTTCGGCAGGGCATAGAGGAAGACGCTGCGAAAGATGCCGGAGAAGCGGATGAAGTCCTGGTCCTCAAACCAGGAGCCGGGCGTGAAGCGGAAGACCCGCACGGCGAGGACGTTCTCGCCGTCAACCAGCGCGTCGGTGAGCTCAAAGTCCGAGGGGGAAAAGCTGTCCTCGCTGTAGCCGATGTAGCGGCCGTTGAGCCAGAGGGCAAAGCCGCTCTCCACGCCCTGGAAGGAGACGCACACTGCGTGGTCCCGGAAGCTCTCGGGCAGGGTGAAGGCGGTCACATAGTCCATGACGGGGTTAAAGTGCGTCGGCACCTCGCCGGGTTTCAAGTCCTCGGTGCCGTCCCAGGGGTACTGGTAGTTGTTGTAGGCGGGCGCGCCCCAGCCCTCCATCTGCACATGGGCGGGCACGCGGATCGTGTCCCAGCCGTCGGTGTCCACATCGGGGAAGTCCTTCGGCGCGGAGGCGGGGTTTCGGGCATAATGGAAGCGCCACAGGCCGTCGAGAGGAAGACGCAGGCTGCTTTTGCCCGTATGCTGCTCGGAGGCATTGCGGTAGGCCATGTGGTCGGAGTGGGCGGGCAGGCGCCCCTCGGCAAAGATCGCCGGATCGCGCACGACCCGGTCAAAGCTGAATGTGTTCATTGGCATGTTGCTCCTGAATTTCTGTATTATGGCTCCCTCTTTGAGGGAGCTGTCCCCGGTGTGTGCAACGGGGACTGAGGGAGTCAAAAAATTTTCAGCCCCCTTCCACCGCTGAAGCGGTCCCCCTCTGCCCACCTTGCCGCATTGCTGTTCCCGGCCCTGCTTCGCGACGGACCGCCAACAGCGCGGCTGCGGAGATTCCGAACCGCCTTATTCTGCCCCCGGCAGCGGCGGCCCGCAATCCCCCAAACGCCGCATGCGGCTGGGGGAGGCAAGGGTTACTATACAAAACCCGGCGCCCTCCGTCAAGCGGAAGGCGCCGGAAAACGGATAAAATCTGCGTCTTATTTGACTGCGCCGGTGATGCCTTCCGCAAACTGCTTTTGCAGGATGAAGAAGATGATGACCGTGGGCAGCGAGCAGAACAGAACACCCATCATCAGTGCGCCGTAGTCAATGGTGTAGCCGTTGGCGAGGTTTGCGATAAACAGAGGCATGGTCTGCGCCTCTGGAGCCTTCAGCACGACGCGGGGCCAGAGGTAGGCATTCCAGGCGTTCATGAAGGTGATGACCGCGGCGGCGGCATAGGTGGACTTCATGATGGGCATGTAGATCTTAAAGAAGATCTGCCACTCCTGCAGGCCGTCGATGCGCGCCGCGTCCATCAGGGCGAGGGGGAAGTTTCGGGAGTTCTGACGGAACATCATGATCATGAAGGGCGTGGCGACCGAGGGGAGGATAAAGCCCCACACGCTGCTGAGAAGCTTCATCTTGCTCATCATCGTAAAAAGCGGGATCATGGTGGCGACGCCGGGGATCATCATGGCCATGAGCAGGATGCCGAAGAGGATATCCTTGCCCTTGGTGTGATAGAGCTCAAAGCCGTAACCCGCCAGTGAGCAGATAAGCAGGCTCAGGACCGTCTGCACAGCGGCAAAGACAAAGGAGTTGCGCATGGCGCTCCAAAGCTTGGACTGGAAAAAGGGCGCGCCTTCCAGGAGGGCTTTGAAGTTCTCCGCGCTGAAAGCGCCGAACCAGAGCCGGCCCTGGGAGACATCCACCGTGGCATTGGTGGCCGCGGTCAGCATCCAGAAAAGCGGGAAAACCGAAATGATCGAGCAGATGATCAGAAAGATATAACTGGGGATCAGGCGCCGCTGAATGGCGTCCATACCCTTGCTCTTCTTTTCAGTCACGGGTATCACCCACTTTCAGGTTGATGGCGGCAAGGATCGCCACCAGGATGAAGACGACGAAGGACAGTGCCGCGGCGTAGCCGAAGTTGGCCTTGCCCTGGAAAGCGGTATTGTAGATGTGATGCGACATGGTCATTGTGGTACCCGCAGGTCCGCCGTTTGTGAGGTTGACGGACTCATCGTACAGCTGCAGGGTGCCGTTGATGGACATGATGAAAGTCATGATGATAACGGGCCGCAGCTGGGGAACCGTGATGTGCCAGAAGGTCTTCCAGCCGTTGGCGCCGTCGATCTGCGCGGCCTCATATACCTGATAATCGAGGTTCTGCAGGCCTGCCAGATAAAACACCATGTTGTAGCCTGTCCAGCGCCAGATCAGGGCGGTGATGATGACAGCCCTGGCCGTACCCGTCTGGCCGAGCCATTTGATGTTCTCGTGGATGATGCCGAGCTTCATCAGGATGGTGTTGATCATGCCGGTATCATAAAACAGCGTCCGGAAGATCAGCGAGTAGGAAACCAGCGAGATCGCGCAGGGCAGGAAAATGCAGGTGCGGAACAGCCCGCGGCATTTGAGGTTCGGGTTATTGAGCAGCTGGGCAAGCAGAATCGCCAGCACCAGCATGACGGGGACCTGAATGATCAGGTATAAAAACGTGTTTTTGAGCGCCATGATAAAGGTTTTGTCCTTGAACATGCGCAGGTAGTTGTTATACCACGGTGTCGCCCACTTCATATTGGCGCTCGAGCCGGTCTTGAAGGACATGATGAGCGCGGAGAACATAGGATAAAAGCTGAATATCATAATCATGGCGGAGGCCACGATCAGAAAGGCCCAACCCCAGCGGTTGGTCTTTTTCTCCATAGAAATCCCTCCCTTGATAAATTGCCCCGTCATGAGTACTCATGACGGGGCAATGCCGTTTTTTTAATCAGAGTTCAGCCGTGCAATCAGCCCATCTCGAACTCGACCTGATCCTGAGCGGACTGGAGCTCAGTCGTGAGATCAGCGCCGTTGATGATGTTGGTGATGGCGTTGCCGATGTAGGTACGGGCGGTGTAGTGGTAGTCGTTCTGCTCAATGACAGGAACGTGAGCACCCATGCCGACGATGTCGGAGTAGATGGCCTGGCCGCCGAAGAAGTCAACCCCAGCCTGGTACACATCGGACTGGCCGGCGGAGATGCAGCAGGTGATGACGCCGCCGTCGCGCAGAGCGTTGTCATAGGTCTCCATGGCGCCCTCGCCGCCGCCGAAGGTGTAGGCGAGGAATTCCTTGGCAAGGTCAACGTTCTTGCAGTTGCCGGTGATGTACAGGGAGGAGCCGCCGTTGGCAGCGTAGCCTTCCTTGCCGCCGTCGAGGGTGGGAATGGTGGTCAGGGCCCACTTGCCGCTGTTGTCAGCGACCTGCTCAATGGTGGGGATGATCCAGTTGCCGTTCATGACACCGGCGGTCTGGTTGCCGACGATGGTCTGGTCGCAGTACTCGGACCAGGAGTTGGCGAGGAGGATGGTGCCGTCCTTGGCGCCCTGGACAATGACCTCAATGATGCGCTGGAGGGACTCGTTGCCGACGAAGTTGGGCTTGCCGTCCTTCCACTGGCTCAGGCCCTCAGCCTGCATCATCATGTAGGGCAGATCGTCGCCGTTGTGGTCCATGGACAGAAGGGCAAAGCCGGTCTTGGCCTTGACATCGCGGGCGATCTCAAGCCAGCGGTCCCAGGTGATGCCGGTCATGTCGGCGATGGTGTAGCCGGCCTGCTCGAGCACGTCGGTGCGGTAAGCGAAGATCGCGGTGCCGTTGTCAACGGGCGCGCCGTAGTGCACGCCGTCGATGGTGCTGTAGCTCAGCTTCTCAGCGCCGAAGTCGTCCCAGTTGATGTCAGCGCCCTCGAGGGACTGCCAGCAGTCGGGATAGTCCGCAACGAAGGTCTGAATCGAGTGATCCTGGAAAAGCACGATGTCGGGCAGAGAGCTCAGGTCGCCGGAGGAACCGGCAAGGGTAACGGCTGTCTGGACGTCGTCAGAGCCGGACTGGGTGGAGATCTCCAGCTTGAAGTCAGGGTGGACCTTCTGGAAGGCGGCCTCGGCAGCCTTCAGGGCGGGGATGTTGAAGTTTGCGTCCCATGCGTAGACGGTCAAGGTGTTGCCGTCGTCGGCAAAAGCGGAACCGGACATGGCCATCAGGGAGAAGACCATTGCCACGGTCAGCAGCAGTGCGAAGAGTTTCTTCATGTTTTTGCCTCCATCATAAATTTTCCGTGCGCGAATGCTGTCAAAGCGGCAAAATGTGCAATTTTAACAAATTTCGCCCCTTGATATTCACACCGTAAGGTAATGATAACATGTGCCTGTACTTTCTTGCCTCTGTTTTCGATCAATAAATCTTCATATTCGATTATTAATATTTTCACTTAAGCAGGCTCAACAAAAAATGATTGTGCAATTTGTGCATACTGCTAGAATTTGAAATATTATGGGATCAGGTTTCCTCCCAGCCCCGGAGCAGGGTGATGCTGTAATCGCGCAGGCGGCTGCCGTGTTTTTCCCGCATCAGCTTCCACTGGTAGGGCGTGGTGCCCATGTGCTTTTTAAAATTGCGCGTGAAGCTGGAAACGGAGGCAAAGCCGCACTCCGCCGCCACCAGATCCATCGGGCAGTCCCGGCGGTCCATCATGCGGCAGGCCTCCCGGATGCGCACGGCGTTGAGATAGTCGATGGGCGACATGTCCACATATTCCCGGAACACGCGGCGAAAGTGCGGTTCCGAAAGCCCGCACTGCCGCGCCAGATCCTCGGCGCGGATGTCCTGACGGAACTGCTCCTGAATATAGACGAGGGCCGGCTGGATCTGCGGGCGCGCGGCGCGCTCCGTCTGCGGCTCGGCGCCCGGCTCCTCGTTCAGGCGCAGAAGGCGCAGCAGAAAAATCTTCACCAGATCCCGCACGACGTCCCGGTAGTAGGCATCCTGCCGCTGCATCTCGCGGATGATCTCGCGCGCCGCGCCCGTGAGGGCCGCGCCCTCCTCGCCCAGCAGGACGGCCCGACGGTTGAAGAAGGCCAGCTTTTCCTCCTGCAGCTTTTGGTTGTTGGGGTAGAGCTCACGCAGGATCTGGGCCGGGTCGAGGTAGAGGTATTCCCAGAAGTCCTCTCCCTCGCTGCGGGTGTGGTGCGGGCAGTTTGCCGGGATGACGGAGATCATGCCGCCGGTGTAGGGGCAGTCCCGGTTATCCAGGGTCAGCACGCCCTTCCCCTCGTGGCAGACGCCGATCTCCATCAGATTGTGAAAATGCATGTATTGTACGTCGTGCCCGTAGATGCGCCGCCAGGAGTCCCCCAGCAGCGCCAGGACATGCTCGTTCTGCGGAATTTCATAGAAGCGGAATTCCAGCCGCTGCCGTTTGCTGCGTCCCATGGAGCGTGCACCTCATTCCGTGATTGATTTTGCCTTCTTTTTGCTCAAAACCGAAGGTATTCTTGCAAGGCATAGTTTATAATAGCCTTAAACGATTTGTCAACACGGGAGGCAGAAAACGCATGGATCAATTCATTCTCAACATCATCCACCGCCCCGAGATGGTGCCTGAGTACGCGGAAAAGGTCACGGGGCAGGGCAAGGCAGAGGATCTGGGCCGCAAGGCGCTTTTGACCGAGAGCCTGGATATCTTCCGCACCCAGCAGGAATGCGCCCACAAAAACGGGCTCAAGACCACCATCCAGATGACCTACGCCAGTCTCTTCAACGACGAGGCCGTGGCCCTGGCCAAGGAGCACCACGAAACCTACGGCGACGAGATCGGCCTGACGCTCTTAGGGCTCCCCTGCGAGCAGTTCCGGGAGAAGTACAAGACCAAGGACTTCTGCATCTGGATGTTCTCCATGGAGGACAAGAAGGCCATCGTGCGCGATGTGTTCGAGAAGTTTCACGACTGCTTCGGCTTTTACCCCCAGTCTACCGGCTCCTACTATCTGGACGCGGAGCTCATTAACTTCATCAAGGCGGAATATCCCTCCGTCAAGTGCGCCGTCGCCACCTGCTGGGAGGAGGGGCCGAAGGCCTACCACACCTGCAACAACTCCTGGTACACCTTCATGGACGGCGGTCCCTGGGCGCCCTGGATCCCCTCAAAGGCCAACACCCACGCCCCCGCCGCAAACGAGGCTGAGGACAGCGGCATCGTCGCCATCCCGCACCTGAGCCGCGACCTGCTGGCCTGCTACGACGGCAACGGCTCCAACTTCGGCACCCACCCCCAGAACGTGCTGCGCGGCATGATCTACGACACGAAGACCTGGGAGTACCCCTATCTCTACAACCTCATCGACCAGTACCGTTCCCTGGCAAAGTACAACGACGGCTATGCCTACAACATGATGTTCGTCGGCCCCGGCTGGATGAACAAGATGGGCCGCTGGGAGCAGCCCTATGAGCTGCTGCTCAAGTCCTACGAGGACGGCTGCGCCTACTACGGCAAGCTCAAGAAAGAGGGCAAGCTCGTGGACATGACCATGGCCGAGTTTGCCGACTACTACCGGGAGAAGAAGTCCTACACCGAGCCGGAATGCGCCCTCTGGCGGGACATCCTCTACGGCAGCGACAAGCAGCTCTTCTGGTACTGCGACCCCTTCATGCGCGCCTGCGTCAACATGGACCAGGGCGGCGCGATCGTGGACCTGCGCCCCTATGCCGCAAAGCTCGAGTGGCCCGTCGGCATCGGGACAAAGCACGTGCAGGACGCAAGCTACCCCTTCCTCATCCAGGAGAAGTACCGCGCGGGCTACTTCACCCACTACGCCGGCGAGGGCACCGTCCGTAGCGCAAAGCTCTGCCGCGGCGGGGAAGAGATCGACCTCTGCCTCTGCCGCACCAAGGCGCATTTCTCCCGTGAGGGGAAGGACCGCGTGCTGACCCTCGACCCGGTGGAAGCGGTCTTTGAGGACGGCCTGACCGTCACGGTGCAGAGCGTCATCACCTTCACCGAGGGTTCAAGCGAGATCCGCATCGACCGCAGGATCCTCTCCGTGAGCGACCCCACCCAGACCGTCACCATCCGCGAGTACATGGTGGGCTGCTACGGCACCACCGAGTATACCGAGGACATGAGCTCCCTCACCCTCGGCGTGGACGCCGGAAAGCAGAGCGCGGTGATCCCCTATGAATATAAATGCCGCGAGGCGGAAGCGCCGGATGCCGCGCGCGTCTGGTGCCGTGTCCCGCCGATCAAAACCGAGGTCTCGATGCGCGCCGAGGGACGTGTCGCAAAGGGCTTTGTCCGCGAGGGCTACGCCTTCAGCCCCATGTTCACCCTGGGGTATGAGGGAACATTGAAAGACAAGGAGGTATTCAGCACATGGCTCAGGCTGGAAAGGGCAGACTGAACTTCCGCTGCGCGTCCTGCTTCATGCGGGACATCGACATGGACATGTTTTACGATAAGGAAAAGGGCGAATACTACTGCCTGCGCTGCCAGTTTCACGGCACGGAGGCGGAGGTCCTGGAGAAAAACGAGCTGGCGCGCTTCCGCTATAAGGACATGTACCGCCGCTTCACCTTCGACGGGGAATGAACGCTTTTCTCAAGGGCGCGGACCTCTCCACCCTTTTGGAGGTGGAGCGCTGCGGCGGCCGCTTCTTTGACCTTGACGGGCGCGAGGACGACGCAATGTCCATCCTCGCCCGCCGCGGCGTCAACCACGTGCGTCTCCGGCTGTGGAACGACCCGTACAGCGAGACGGGCGAGAGCTGCGGGGGCGGGGGCTGCGATCTGAACACGGTCGCGGCGCTTGCAAAACGGGCAAAGGATCTGGGTCTTGCGTGGCAGCTCGTGTTTCACTACAGCGATTTCTGGGCCGACCCCGGCAAGCAGAATCTCCCGAAGGCCTGGCGGGGCCTGCGTCCTAAAGCACTGGAAAGTGCGGTGTACGCTTTTACGCGCGATACGCTGCAAAACCTGAAAGCCCAAGGCCTTGCCCCGGAGCTCGTCTCCGTCGGCAACGAGATCACAAACGGCCTCCTCTGGCCCGACGGCAAGGTCCCCGCCTGGGACCGGATCGCGCGGCTTGTGGGTTCCGGCATCCGCGCCGTGCGGGACACGCTTCCGGAGGCAAAGGCCCTCATCCACCTGGATAACGGCGGCAGGCCGGAGGTCTCCCGGGAATGGTTTACCCGCTATACACAAAGCGGCGGTGAGGACTTTGACTGGATCGCTCTGAGCTACTACCCCTATTGGAGCGGGAGCATGGCGGGGCTGGAAGAAAATCTCCGCTGCCTTGCGTCGCTTTATCACAAGCCCCTGCTCATCACCGAGACCGCAACGGGCCACACCCTGCGCGACTATGCAGCGTTCGAGGGCCTTGCGCCCGGTGAGCGAAAGGGTCCGGCCGCCGGTGAGCGGGAGGCAGCAATCGCCCCATACCCCATGACACCCGAGGGGCAGGCGGCATTCCTGACGGCGCTTGCCGCCCTCATCCGCCGCACCCCGGAGGGTCTCGGCGCGGGACTTGTATACTGGGAACCGGCCTGGCTCCCGGTAAAGGGCAGCGGCTGGGCAAGCGCGGCGGGGCTGCGCTACCTGCATGACCCCGGCCCCGGCGGCAACGAGTGGGCCAACCAGGCGCTGTTCGACTACAAAGGCCGCGCCCTGCCGGCGGTGGCTTGCATCCAGAAGCTTTGAATAAAAATGCACGGCGATTTCGTAAGATTGTTGCGAAATCGCCGTACATTATTTTTGAATTGTATGGGTTTACAACAAACAACGGGGAAATACTTGCCTCGCCCCAGCCGCGCAGCGGCGTCCCGGGGGAGAGGTGTCGCGAAGCGACGGAGAGGGGATTACTTCTCTATATACTGCATCAGGTCCAAATCCTCGAGGCCGTCGATGTAGGTCGCGGGGTGGGCGGCGTAGTAGTCGTCGAGCGTCTTGGTGAGGGCGTTCTGGGCCACGGTGGTGCGAGCCACGGTGGGGGTGCCCTGGGCGCTGAACAGGAGGCTCTCGCCGCTCAGGGGCAGGCGCATGATGATGTGGTAGCCGTAGCTGGTCTTGACGGGATCGGAGATCTCGTATTCCTTCTGGGCCTTGACGGTGTCCTCAAACTCGGCGACCATGGTGCCGGGGGTGAAAGTGTAGCCGTCGGGGTAGGTCTGCTTGCCGGTGTCCTCGCAGTACTCGGCCTTGAGCTCGGCAAAGCGCTTTACGAGCTCCTCGCTGTCCTTGATGGCGCGCAGCTCGGCGACCAGCTTGTTTGCGGTCTCGAGCTTCGCGGCGATGTCCTTCTCCTCCAGCTCCTTGCCGGTCATGGGGTCGATGGTCATGAACAGGATGTGGTGGGCGGAGATATAGCCCTCGTCCTCCAGGGCTTTGGCGATCTCCTCCTCGCTGAGCTTCTCGCCCTGCGCCCCATAGAGCTCCTCGGCCAGAGCGCTGTAGAGACCGATGGACTCGGAGTAATAGCGGAAGCCGTCGATGGTCATGTGGCTGCCCTCTTCCAGGGTGTCGGCCAGCTGCTCGAGAGTCGCGCCCTCGCCGCAGATGTCAACGGCCATTTTCTCGGGCTCCAGGTTCTTGACGGCCTCCTCGTCGAGGCTCACGCCCTTCTCCCTGGCATATGCATGGATGGCCATGAAGCTTGCCAGGGTCTCGCTGGTGTCGGTCACGAGGGACTGGGCATAGGTGCGGCCGCTGCCGTCACCGACGGAGCCGTTCCAGTCCGCGGCGATGCCGTAGTAGGCGGCCATCTGCTTAAAGTAATCCTCGTACTGGACACCGTTGGTGCGCAGGAAGTCGGCGTAAAAGCCCCAGTCCAGCGTCTCGCCCTCGAGGGTGATGGCAGTCTCATCCGCCCCATGCAGGGCGCGGATGGCGGCATAGTCCAGCCCCTTTACCGCGGGCGGCGCGGGAGTCGCGTCCGGCGTGACGGCGGCGGAGGGCGCGGGGGTCACGGGAGACGCGGCGGCAGGCATATTTTTCTGGTTGACGGCGGTAAACGCGCCGAACAGCAGCAGCACGGCCACAAGGCCGACGATCAGTTTTTTCATAGGTGTTCCTCCGTAAACGATTGTAGGGGACGGCGCCCTCGACGTCCCGCGGTCGATTTGTCAACACAGGCTGTCCAGAGGCCAGCCCCTACTATAACACGCAATTGTGAACGAAACAAGCATGTTCTTCAGAAACGTCATAGCTCCTCTTAATTCGTAGGGGCGCTTCATGAAGCGCCCGCACAGTACAGTGGGCGGCATCTGTATGCGCTCAGGCAAATATGGAAAACGCAGGCTTTCCCGCCGGGCGATTCGTGAATCGCCCCTACTGATCTGCCTCCCTTTGGAAAAAGGGAGATAAATGCAGTTATCCCGCCCAGTCCCCCACAAACTTTCTCGCCTCGTCGATGACGCGGGCCTTGTTCTGGATCTTGACGCTGAGACACGGCTTGGACCCGGCCTCTACCCGCAGGCGGTTTTTATATTCGGGTCTTGCATAGAGGGCGGAGACCTTCTCCATGTTGAAGTCCGAGACCGTAAAGCGCAGTGTCCCCGCCTTTTGGGCGATGTCCGTAATGCCGGCCCTGCCCGCCTCGCCCCTGAGAAGCGCCACGTGGATCAGGGCGTTGACCCCCGGCGGGGTCTCGCCAAAGCGGTCGATCAGCTCGTCGGTCAGGTCGTCGGCCTCCGCCTCGGTGCGGATCATGGCGATGCGGCGGTAGATGTCCATGCGCTGCTCGGCGGATTCGATATAGCGCTCGGGGATGTTTGCCGCCACAGCGAGGTCGGCGGAGCAGTCGGCCCGGGTGGGGACCTCGATGCCGCGCGCCTCAAGCACGGCTTCGTTGAGAAGCTTCATGTACATGTCGTAGCCCACGTCCACCATGTGGCCCGACTGCTCCGCGCCGAGCAGGCTGCCCGCGCCGCGGATCTCCAGGTCGCGCATGGCGATCTTCATGCCGGAGCCGAAGGCCGCAAAGTCCCGGATGGCGTTGAGGCGCTTTTCGGCGATCTCGGTGAGCACCTTGTCGCGCTTAAAGGTGAGGTAGGCGCTGGCGCGCCTCGTGGAGCGGCCCACGCGGCCGCGGATCTGGTGCAGCTGCGCAAGGCCCAGCTTGTCGGCGTCCTCGATGATGAGGGTATTCACGTTCGGAATGTCGATGCCGGTCTCGATGATCGTGGTGCATACCAGCACCTGCGTTTCGCCCGTGACCACCGAATCCATCACCGAGGCCAGCATGTTCTTGTCCATCTGCCCGTGGGCCACCGCCACGGTCACATCCTCCAAAAGCTCCCGGATGCGCACGGCGGTGCGGTCGATGTCGTCGATGCGGTTGTGCAGGTAATAGACCTGCCCGCCGCGCTGGATCTCGCGGCGGATGGCGTCGGCGATGACGCCCCAGTCGTGTTCCAGCACAAAGGTCTGCACCGGAAGTCTGTCCTCCGGCGGCTCGTCGATGGTGGACATGTCGCGGATGCCGGACATGGCCATGTTGAGCGTGCGGGGGATAGGCGTCGCGGTGAGGGTCAGCACATCCACGCCCTTGGATAATTCCTTGATGTGCTCCTTGTGGGTCACGCCGAAGCGCTGCTCCTCATCCACCACCAGAAGGCCGAGGTTTTTGAATTTCACGTCCTTGCCGAGAAGGCGGTGCGTGCCGACAACTAAGTCGAGCTTGCCGCTGGCGAGGTCCCGCAGCGTCTTCGTGGTCTGCGCCCCGGCGCCGAGGCGGCTCAGAACGCCGATCTCCACCGGAAAGCCGAAGAAACGCTGCAGGGCTGTCTGGTAATGCTGCTGGGCGAGAACCGTGGTGGGCACCAGGATCGCGGCCTGCTTGCCATCCAGGACGCACTTCATCACCGCGCGAAGCGCCACCTCGGTCTTGCCGAAGCCCACGTCGCCGCACAAAAGCCGGTCCATGGGTACGGAGGACTCCATATCCGCCTTGATCTCAGCGATGCATCTCAGCTGATCATCCGTCTCCGTGTAGCCGAAGTTTTCCTCAAACTCCCGCTGCCACTCGCTGTCAGGGGCAAAGGCGTGGCCCGGCAGGCGCTGGCGCTGGGCGTATAGCTTTATCAGGCGGTCCGCCATGTCCTTGGCGGAGGCCCGGGCACGGCTGCGGGTCTTGGCCCACTCGGCCCCGCCCATCTTGGACAGGCGCACGGGCTTTTCCTCGCCCGCGCCGGTGTACTTGGTCACCATGTCGAGCTGGGTCGCCGGGACATAGAGGGTGTCCCCCGCCGCGTAGTCGAGCTTGATGTAGTCCTTGTCGAAGCCGTCCACCTGCATGCGCACGATCCCGGCAAAGCGGCCGATGCCGTGGTTTTCGTGGACAACATAGTCGCCCTGGGAGAGATCGGTGTAGGACTCGATGCGCTGCCGGTTCGGCGGGAGCTTCCTGCCCGCTTTGACGGTCTTGCCGCGCGCGCGCACAAGCTGGGCGTCCGTGAGTACCGTAAGGCGCAGGGCCGGGTACTCAAAGCCCGCAGACACCGCGCCGACCGCGATGCGGCACTGTCCGGCCTCGGGCATGCGCTTTAAGGCGGGGTCGATGATCGCGTCGATGCCCTTGTCATGGAAAAAGTCCTGGAGCGTCTTGGCCCGGCGCTCGTCGCCCGCCAGGACCACCACGCGGTAGTTTTGCTTTAAGTAGGCCGCCACATCCTCGCACGCCGCCTGGGCCGAGCCCGCGTAGCTGGGCAGCTGCTTTGCCGAGAGGCTGGTGAGCGTCTTTGGCGGCACGGGGGTCGAGCCCACCGTGAAGGCGTCCGCCATGTAAAGCGGAAACTGCGGAAGCTGCTTCATGAGCTTTTCCGCCGAGAGCCGGAAGCCCTCCGCGCTCATGGCGATCATGCTCTTTTTTTGCAGTTCGTTTACATCGTCGTTTAACTGCTTTTCAAAGGCGCGGCCACGCTCCATGCACCTTCCGGGCTGGTCGAGAAACAGCAGGGCGCCTTCGGGAATGTAGTCAAAGCCGCTTGCCTCGTCATAGAGGATGGGCAGATAGCGGTCCGCGTCCGTGAGGGAGATGCCGTTTGCCAGCTTCTCGGCGTCGGAGCGCATGGCGGCGGCCAATTTAATCGCCTGCTCGCTCTTACGGCGCTTGACATAGGAATCGGCAAAGCGCTCAATCTCCTTGGCCACGGCCCCCGCGCCGCCCGCCGAGAGCGTCGGCAGGGCCTCCAGCGCGGGCAGGATGCGGCAGGCGCGCATGGGGTCGCCGCGCCGCTGGGTCTGCACGTCGAAGTGGGCCATGGAGTCGATGTCGTCGCCCCAGAACTCCACACGCACGGGCTCGGAGTCGGCGGGGGAGAAAAAGTCCAGGATGCCGCCGCGCCGCGCGTACTGGCCGGGGCCCTCCACCTGCTCGCACTTTGTGTAGCCGCAGCGCTGGAGCGCTTCCTCCAGCTCCTCGGGGGGAGCCGTGGAGCTATCGGTGATCTCATAGGCCGCGCGCTTTAAGAGCGCGGGCGGGAAGGTGCGCTGCATGAGGCCGGAGACGGAGGCGACGGTGATCTCGCTCTCCCCGGAGACGAGTTTATAAAGCACCGCGATGCGCTTTTGCTCACTCGGGCGTGACACGGCCTCGGCGGGATAGAAAACAAAGTCGCGCATGCCGAGCACGGTGACCTCCCTGCCGGTCATGGCGGCGAGGTCCCGCCCAAAGCTCTCGGCGGCGGTATCGTCCGGGCAGATCACAAAGAGCGGCATGTGCAGCTCGTTATACAGGGCCGCGGCCAGATTGGCCCGGTGTACGGGTGAAAGCCCGGAAATGAGCGCGGGAAGTCCGCCGCTCTCCAGCAAAGAGGGGAGGGCGGCGGCTTCCTTGTGGGTCAGTATTTGATTGATGAGAACTTCCATAGTTTACCTTATGCGGATTGATTTCAGAATATGCAGAAAAGAAAGAATTATTTTAAAAGCGTCATTTCCGGCTCGGAGGTATCGGAGTAGCCGCGGATGGTGATGTAGGCGTCCATGATCTGGCGGGCGATGAACTGCACGTCGGCGCCGGCGCCGCCGCGCTCGACCACCACGAAGATGGCGACCTCGGGGTCCTTGTAGGGGCCGTAGCACATGAAGATACCGTCGTTCTGAATGCCTTCGCCCTTCTGGGCGGTCCCGGTCTTGCCGGCGCAGCGCCAGGCACAGGGGACCCAGATGTTGGCGTTTGTCTCGTTGGTGTAGTCGTTGAGCACCATCCACATCCCCTCGTGCACCGCGTCCCAGTTGTAGTCGGCGGTCTCGACGGTGGACATGACCTTCTTCTCGCGCTCGTAGAGCTTTTCGGAGTAGTCGTAGTTGCGGATGGTCTTGATGATGGAGGCGGAGTAGCGGGTGCCGCCGTTTGCGACCGTGGCGCAGTATTCCGCCATCTGGATCGGGGTGAACACGGAGTCGGACTGGCCGATGGCCGCCTGCAGCGTGTCACCGATGCGCCACTCGGAGCCCGCGTAGTCCTGGTGGTTTGCGCGGTTTGACATGTTGCCCTTGGCCTCCACGAGCTCGATGCCGCTGTACTGGCCCAGGCCGAAGGCAGCGGCAAATTCGCCCATGTCGTCGACGCCCAGATCGTTGCCCAGCGTGTAGAAGAAATAGTTGCACGAATCGCGGATAGCGGTGGTGACGTTTTCCTCCGGGTGGGTCAGGTGCTCGTTCTTGTTGGCGTTCCAGATCCAGCACTCAGGGGCGTAGCCTTCGGCGGCGTACCGGGTGTACACGCCCTGGCACTTGATCTTCTTCTCGGTGTTGATGATGCCCTTGGTGAGGCTTGCGATGGCGGTGCAGGGCTTGAAGGTGGAGCCGGGGGCGTAGGTGCCGAGGAGCGCGCGGTTGAAGAGCGGGGCGTTCTCCGCCACCAGCAGGTCCTGGTAGTCCTCAATGATGCGGGAGACATTGTAGGTGGGCCAGCTTGCCAGTGCCAGCGGCGAGCCGTCCTTCACGTTCACCACCACGGCGGAGGCGCCGGTGATGTTGTCCTTGAGGTCTGCGTTATAGTCGCCGCGCGCAAGACCCTCGGCGCGCTTCTGGGCGATGTTCTTTTTGAGGATCTCCACACCGTTGCCCAGGATACGCTCGGCCTGCTCCTGCAGGACGCTGTCGATGGTGAGATAGATATGGTTTCCGGGCACCGGGTCCTTGGTATAGACCGTGGCGAGGATGGTGCCCTGGGCGTTTCGGGTCTCTTCCACCTCGCCGTCCTGGCCGTGGAGGTAGTTTTCAAAGGCGTATTCGATGCCGTCCTTGCCCACCATGGCGTCGGTAGAGTAGTCGAGCAGGGAGTATTTCTCAAATTCCTCCTGGGTCATGAGGCCCACATAGCCCAGGATGTGGGCGGCGTAGTCGGTGGAGTACTGGCGGATATAGGCCCGCTTGACCTCGATGCCGACGAGCTTGTTCTCCATGATGGAGGAGATGAGGCTCATGCTGGCGTCCTCAACAAAGACGTAGTCGGCGGTGTTGATGGCGTAGCGGACGTTGATGGAGTAGCGCACGCCCGCAATGAGGCGCATCTCGGCCGCGGAGTAGCTGTTGTCGATGTTGTAGCGGGTGCGCATGTAACTCATCAGCTCCACCGCCGAGCAGTTGGGGTCGAGGTTCTGCCGCTTGTAGTAGGCCTCGAGCATGGTGCGCTGGATGGCGGTCATGTTCTCGTCGTACTCGAAGGGCGGCTCAAAGGTGATGGGCAGGTCGTCGGTGTACTCGTCGCCGTAGGAGCGCACCATCTGCACCAGCTCCAGAATGACGGCGTTGGGATCGTCGTTTGCAAAGAGCTTGTCCGTGTCGATCTTGAGGTTGTAGCACTCGGCGTTCGACACCAGCACGCGCCCGTAGCGGTCGAGGATGTTGCCGCGCGCGGCGGTGACGGTGCGCTTGGTGACGCTCAGCTCGTTTGCACGGTTATAGTATTCCTCGCCTCTGACGATCATCAGCTGATAGAGGAAGTACATGTAAACGCTCAGCAGCAGCGCCGCGATCAGCGCCAGGGCCGCGAGCCGCCCGGGTTTTATGAGTCTGCTGTTCATAGAAATCCTTTCTATTCTCTGCTCCACTTTGCCGGCAGGGGGTAGGCAAGCGCACCCACCGGGAGGGAGAGGAGGGTCTGCAGGGCCAGCACCTTGAGCATCTCGAGGCTCCAGGCGTCGCCTGCCAGGGTTTTCAGCATCTGGAGCGTGCCGGTAATCAGCAGGGCGATCAGCGCCACGCCCAGGAAGGCGAAGAAACGGCGGTTGATGAAAAACTGGGACAGGAAGGCCGACAGCAGGCTCACCGCCGGCAGCACCACCAGGAAAAATACCCGATGCTCCACAAAGCTCATATCCGCGAAAAAGCCCATCGCCATGCTCAGCAGCGGGCCCCAGGTGCCGCCCTCAAACATGCCCACCGCCGCCGCCACCGCCGGCAGCACCAGCGGGCACACGTCGAAGGGCCGGATATGGCTGAGCACCATGTTCTGCGCCATGAGCGTCAGGAACATGAGCAGCACATAGCGCAGCACCTTGTTCAAATCTATTTTTTCCAGAAAATCCTGCATGGCGTCAAACGAAATCTGTCCGTGTCCGCGTTTCCATCTTAAAGCAGCTCGCTTTAGAAAACATGAAAAGCGCGGCTCTTTGCTTATTCCACCACTGTAAAACGTCAAACGAAACTCGCTCCATTTTGCTTTCCCGGTTGCGAAGAGCCGGGAAAGCGCCATTTCCGCTCCTTCCGTTTTCCTTCCCATTTCAAAGCTTGATGCTTTGAAATGGAGCGGACGAGCATCATGTGGAACGGGATCACGTTTTATTCCACCACTGTAAAATCTTTGATGACGAACACCTGCACCAGGGAGTCGAGGTTTGCCTGCGGCTCCACGATGCCGTACTCGATCTGTCCGCCGGCCTCGGTCTGCACGGCGGTGAGGGTGCCGATCATGAGCCCCGCCGGGAATGCGCCGCCGGAGCCGGAGGTCAGCACGTCGTCGCCGACAAAGATCTGCGCGCCGTCGGCTAAATACGTGAGCTTTGCGGTCTTGTTGCGCATGAACGAAAATTCGCCCACCACCATGCCGGAGTTGCCGGTGGCGCCGACGAAGGCGCCGACGGACATGTCCACGTCGATGAGGGTGCTCACAGTTGCCCAGTTGGTGCCGAGCTCCGAGATCTGCCCGACCACCGCGCCGTACTCGGTGATGACCGGGTCGCCCAGCTCGATGCCGCTGGACGAGCCCTTGGAGATCGTGAAAGCGCTGGACCAGTTGGAGCTGGACCAGAGCACCACCTTGCAGGACTCCATCACGTAGTCCGTGTGCTTTTCCCGCAGCTCCAGGAGCTTTCTCAAGCGGGTGTTCTCCTCGCTGGCCTCAATGCCGTCGCGGGCGGATTTCTGCGCGTCGGCAAGCTGGGAGCGCAGGGATTCGTTCTCGGCCATGAGGGAGTCATATTGATATAAGTAGCCGTACATGCTGTCAAACCAGTTGACGGCGGAGGACAGGACCTTCTGGATGGGCGACTTGATGATGCCGGACAGGTTCTGCACAAAGCCGATGCGCCCGTCCCGCGCCGCCGCTCCGAGGCCGATGATGAGGGCCGCGGCGGCAACGATGATGCCCACTCGCAGGCCGTGCTTTTTCAAGAAATTCTTCAAAGAAGACGTACCCCCAGCTTATTCAGCATAAGTCCCAGCCTGCAAAGCGGCAGGCCCATAACATTAAAGAAGTCTCCCTCGATCCCCTCAACAAAGAGCGAGGCCCGGCCCTGGATGCCGTAGGCCCCGGCCTTGTCCATGGGCTCCCCAGTTCGGATATAGGCGCCGATCTCCGCGTCGGAAAGCGCCCGGAAGTGTACCGCGCTGCGCTCGGCCTCGAGCAGGAGCGTATTCCCGCGCAGGACTGCAACGCCCGTGTAGACCTCGTGCGTGTCCCCGGACAGGGCGCGCAGCATCGCGGCGGCCTCCGCCTCGGTATGCGGCTTGCCGTAGACACGCCCTGAATGCCAGACGATGGTGTCGGCGGCGATGACGATGTCATCGGGCGTGCACTTTGCCGCGACCTCTTTTACCTTGTGGGCGGCAAGGGCCTTGACAAGCTCGTCGGGCCCAAGACCGGAGTCGGCCTTTTCCTCTCCCACGGCGGGGATGATTTTCAGATCGCTGACGCCCAGCATCTGCATGAGCTCACGCCGCCGCGGCGACGCGGAGGCAAGGATGATAGACATTCTATTATATCTCCGAATAGCATTGTAGGGGCGATTCATGAATCGCCCGTTCTCTGTTATTTTGCAGCTCTATACACGGGCGCTTCGTGAAGCGCCCCTACGTTTCGCATTTTACTCCACGCCCCGGTAATAAAGCCCTCTCGTCAGCACGTTGGGCTGGTAATCCGAAAGGCCCATGTAGACCTTTGCAACCTCCAGGCACTCGCGGGGCGTCTCGGTGGTGAACATCATGCGCATGCCCCAGAGACCCGCGCCGTAGAGATCCTCCGCCTTGTCGGCGAGGTAGAGCTTGTGTGCGTTGTAGATCACGTTCCGGCAGCCGAACTCCTTGACCACCGGGAACACCGCGCCCATGCGGTCGGCCATCTGGGCCGGGGTCGAGCAGGTGCAGCGCCCGGACGAGTGCCGGATCACGCACTGGTCGGACACCATGAGCGGGAGGCGGCCGTAGACGATCATCTCCGTGTCGATGGTCTTGCTCAGGTCGCGGATCTGCGCGATGCGAAGCTCAAAGGAGGCGGTCGCGGAGACAAAGCCCGCCTGCCGCACCATCTCCATGGAGAGCGAGTTGAAGACGTTCAGTCCGAAATCGCCGCGCACACGCATGCCGGCAGACTTTGCCAGCATCGCGTGGCCGAGGTTTCCCACCAGCGCCTCGTTGATACCGAAGTCGAAAAGCTTCTCCAGCGTCTGGCGCACGATGACCTCCTCGTCGTCGGTGATGACACGCGGCAGCACCACCACCGGGGTGGTGCCGTGCTCTTCAAAGGGCTCGAGCAGGTCAAAGTACTCGCTCATCACAGTCATGGGCACATAGAGGTATTTGGGCTTCAGAGCCGCAAGCTCGGGCGTGAGCTGCTCGGCGGAGAGCACCTGGAAGATCATGGCCGGGTCCTCGCCCGGCGGGGTGCTCCCGGGCTTGGAGGGGATCATCCCCACCCGGCGCCTGGGTGGCTTGCCGCGCTGCTCGCTCAGGTCGGCTACCAGGCTGCGCCTCAATTCGTTGATGGCTGCGGCGGGCAGGAACAGACCAGGCTCGGCCTGCGCCCGGTTTTCCGTCACGTTGTAGGGGGTGCCGCCGGTCTTGAACATCTGGTCCATCAGATACCCGGCACTCAGGCCCTGGCCCCGCGCCTTCTCGGGCACGCGCCCGGAGGCGACGACCTTATGCCCGTCGTCGTCAAAGGCGATGGCGCGGATGGGCTGGTTTTTCTCGACCACGGTATAGAAATGCACCGGCACACGCCGGAGCTCCCCTTCGCTGTAGCCCTTGCGGGCCTCGCTGAAGAGCTGCTCGGTGTCGCGGGCGGGCTCTGAACGCACGCCGAACATGTCCTCACGGTCGCCGTTAAAGTAGCCCTGGGTGAAGCCCTGGCGAGAGAAGGCGCGCTCGAGGTCGTTGAGCTCGTCGGCGGAGGGCTGGCGGTGCTCCCTGAGGGCCGCGGAATAGATCTTCGTGACAATGGCGGTATACTCGGGCCGTTTCATGCGGCCTTCGATTTTGATGCACGCGACCCCCGCGTCCTCGATCTCCTGGAGTCGGTCGATGAGACAGTTGTCCTTGAGGGAGAGGGGATGGTCGTCCATGCGCCCGCCGAGAGAATACTGGAGGCGGCAGGGCTGGGCGCACATGCCGCGGTTGCCGCTTCTCTGCCCGATGAGGGCCGACATGTAGCACTGGCCCGAGTGGCAGAAGCACAGGGCCCCGTGGACAAAGATCTCCGTCTCGATGGGGGAATTTTGCGTGATGAAGCGGATCTGGTCAAGGCTCAGCTCGCGGGCGAGCACCGCCCTCGTCATGCCGAGCTCGGCGGCGGCTTCCACGCCCGGAAGGTTGTGAATCGACATCTGGGTGCTCGCGTGCAGGGGGATGTCGGGCAGGTACTGTCTGACGGCGGCGATGAGGCCGAGGTCCTGGATGATGATGCCGTCGGCGCCGACCTCGGAGGCCAGGCGCGCCGCCTGCAGGGCGGACTCGACCTCGCGGTCGTTGATGAGCGTGTTGAGCGTCACATACACCTTGCAGCCGCGCACGTGGCAGTAGCGCACGGCGCGCTCAAATTCCTCGTCGGTGAAGTTCTTCGCGCCGCGCCGGGCGTTGAAGTTGCCCATGCCCATATAAACGGCGTCCGCGCCGTTCTGCACCGCGGCGATCACAGCCTCGGGCGACCCGGCGGGAGAAAGCAGTTCGATCATGATTCGTGGTCCTTTATATATCTGTAAATTGTGCGTTACTCTGTACTTGAAACAAATTGAAAAGTGGAAAGTGAAGTGAAGGAGTGCCTTCGGCACAATTAATAAATGGCTCCGCCCTCAGAAGAAAAAGCCGAATGCAGTATGGCTTCAATTTCAAAATATGATTCGTCCGTGAAGCAGACACAATATCTCCGCTTTTCACTTATAACTTTCCAATTTGTTTTGCGCCTGGGCGCAAACATACATCATAATTATACCACACTGTCAAGGCTTGCGGCAAGGGGAAAGTCGTGGTATAATACCTTGTTGCATGAAATTTGCGTAAACAATCGGTGAACTTTGGGGAGGTGAGCACATGCAGGACACGCTGAATATTCCGGCTTCCGAGGCCGGGCAGATCATCGCCGCCCATGACGGGGATGTGGCCCTGCTGTGGCTCTGCCTGAAAAGCGCGCCGGGCACGACGGTCGAGGACGCGGCCCGCAGGCTCTGCCGCACAAGAGCGGAGATGGAGGCGGCCCTGGAAAAGCTCCAGCGCATGGGACTTGAGAAGCGTCAGGCCCCGCCGGTCCCCGCGCAGGCAGATACGCCGCCGGTTTCCGTTCAGCCGGACCACCCGTTATTAAAAATGCCCCCGGCGGACGAGCTGCCCCAGTATGCCTCGCAGGACCTTGTGGCACGCAGCAGGGAGGACCCCCGCTTCGAGGCTCTTGTCAACGAGGCCAAACGCGCGCTCGGGCACGCCCTGTCGACCACCGACTTGAAAAAGCTCTTTGGACTGTACGACTATCTGGCCCTGCCGCCGGAGATCATCATGATGCTGCTCAATTACTGCATCAAGAATACCCGCGGCGGCAATCCCCCCTCCATGAGCCGCATCGAGAAGGAGGGCTATGTCTGGGCAAACCGGGAGATCCTCACCATTGAGCAGGCGGAGGAATACATCACCAATGCCGAGCGGGCGCGGGAGGATACCGGACGCATGGCAAAGCTTCTCGGCATCACGGGCCGGAACCTCTCCCCCACCGAGAAAAAATACATCGGCGCATGGCTGGAGCTGGGCTTTGACGATGAGCTTATCGAGATCGCCCTTGACCGCACCGTCACCAACACGGGCGGACTCAAGTGGGGCTATATGAACAGCATCCTCGAGAACTGGCACAAAAAGGGCATCCACACCCCCGCCGACGTGCGCGACAAGGACACGCCGCGCAAGCGCGGCAGCGCAAAGAAGGAAGAGCCGCAAGACCTCGGCAGGCTGCTTGCGGATCTGGACCGCATATAAAAAAGTGAAAAGTTGAAAGTGAAAAGTTGAAAGTGAAAAGTGAAGATATGCTCTGCGGGCGGAGCCTGATTTAATCGTCGCGAAGCGACTCCTTCACTCCACTTTTCACTTTTCACTCTCCAATTTCAAGAAACCGCCTCCCTGTACGGTGAAAAGGAGGGTATACAAATGCCATACGACGGAAAGCTTCTGGCCCGGGCGCGGGAGGAGCTTGACAGGATCCGCACCGAAAACCGTGAGCAGACACGGCGGCGCTACAATGAGGTAACAGCCCGCCTGCCCGAGATCCGCAATATCGACGCGCAGCTTCATGCGCACATGACAAAGCTTGTCGGCCTGACCATCGGCAAAAAGCCGGACATGCAGGAGCAGATCGCGGCCCTCCGGGAGGAAAACCTCGACCTGCAGATGCGCAGAGCCGAGCTCCTGACCGCCGCAGGCTTCGGGGCCGACTATCTCGATGAGATCATCTCCTGTCCCCTCTGCCGGGACACGGGCGTCTACGAGGGCGGCGTGTGCCGCTGCCTCGACCGGCTCTACAACAAAGAGCTGACAAAGGAGCTCGGGGTCCTCATGCGCCGCGGCGACGAGAGCTTTGAAAAATTCAACCTGTCCCTCTACCCGGCGGTTACCGACCCCGCCACCGGCATCGTGCCGCGGGAAGCGATGCGTAAGGTGTCGGAGGCCTGCAGGCGTTATGCCGAGAACTTTTCCGGCACGTCGGCAAACCTTCTCTTCCAGGGCGGCACGGGCCTCGGCAAGACCTTCCTCTCGGCCTGCATCGCCCGCGTGGTGTCCTCCCGCGGCTTCTCCGTCTGCTACGACACCGCCGCCTCCGCGCTGGATAAATACGAGCTTGCCAAGTTCAACCGCGACACCCCCGAGGGCGAGGCGGCGGCCGTGCGCATCAAGCGCATGGAGAGCTGTGACCTCATGATCCTCGACGATCTGGGGACCGAGATGCCCACCCCCATGGCGCAGAGCGCCCTGTACACCCTCGTCAACAACCGCCTTGTCAACGGCAAAAAAACGATCGTCAGCACCAATCTCACAAACGACGAGCTTAACAAGCGCTATACTCCGCAGATCGCCTCCCGCATCCTGGGCGAGTTCCGGTGCCTGCCCTTCGTGGGCACGGATATCCGCCGCCTCAAGCGCGGGATATGATAACAGGCGTATCACTTTATATTTTGAACAAAAATGGGCGAATCCGCAGGGATTCGCCCAAAATCTTATGCAGTTTGCCAGAGCGGCGGCATTACATCTTGTCCGCTTCGACGTAGTTTTTCTCCGCTTCCGCCTGCTTTGCCGCCTTTGCCGACGCTTTGCGGGCGCGGCGGGTCTTTGCCTTTGCGAAGAGCTTTTTCAGCAGAGGGAGGAACACGAGCACCAGCACCGCGAGAATGACCAGCGTCGGGATCGCGGACACCAGGAACACCAGCAGGTCCTTGAAGAACTGCCCCGCGTTTTTGAGCGACCCCGTGAAGGCACGCCAGAGCTCCTGGCCGTAGCTGAGCTTCGTCACCGTCTCGGGGGTGTAGACCTGCACCTCCTTGACCGTGATGTTCAGCGTGCTGTAGGCCACCCGGCGGTCCCAGTTGTTGAGGCTCGACTGGAAGGAGTCGATGCGGTAGCGCACATCGGTGAGCTTGTCCTCGATGGTGATGATGTCCTCCACCGTCTCGGCGATCTCCATCATCTCGAGAAGCCGCTTCTCCTGGGCCTGCAAAGCCGTCAGCCGGGCCTGCACGTCGTAGTACTCGGCGGTCACGTTCTCGGTGTAGGTATAGGTATAGGGGACGTTGCCGATGTCGGAGAGACTGTTCATCAGGGCTGCGAACTTCTCGCTCGGGACCCGCAGGGTGTAGCTTGCGCTGCGCTTCGAGGTATAGCCGCGGGAGCTGTCATAGTAGTTATTGCCGTTGACGGAGCTGGACTGGACAAAGCCGCCCGCCTCCGCGATCATGGCCTCGAGCGCCGCCACGCTCTTTTCAAACTCGGTGGTCTCGATGGTGGCGTCGCCGGAGTAGATGATCTTTTCGGGGTTTTCCTCGGGCACGTCGGCCTTGGAGCCGCTGTCTGAGCCGCGGGCGGCGGAGGTGCCGGCGGTCATGTTCATCATGCCGAAGCCTTCGCTCTCATAGGCCATGTCATAGGCCGCGTTGGTTGCCATCGGCGCAGGCATGGAAGCGGCGGACATTTCGTAAGCGGCATCCTTGTAGCTCGTCTGTGTGGATTTCGCATTGCCGCAGGCACAGAGGGACAGGCACATCAGCGCCGCGAGAAGAAAAGCGAGGGAGCGTTTTCTGTTCATGATCGTGACCTCCGTATATTTATAAATAGTATGTGGACTTGCCTTCGCTTTGTATGACGCAGGGGATGCCGAAATGTTCCCGGCAATTGGATTTTTATTTTCATGTTCAACACCTGTGATGGTATTATCTTGAAATCGCACAAAAACCCTTTGCCGTGCCGTGCCGTGTCTGGGCAGGTTGAATGAAAATGCAGTCCGGGGCCGGGAAGGACTTGACTTTTCGGAAGCACGAGAGTATAAATATACACATCAAACGAATAATACTCACTCCGGAGGACAATAAAATGAATAAAAATGAAATCAAGAAAATCGTGCTTGCCTATTCCGGCGGCCTGGATACTTCCGTTATCATCCCCTGGCTGAAGGAAAACTACAATAACCCCGAGATCATCGCCGTGGCCGGCAATGTCGGCCAGGTGGGCGAGCTGGACGGCCTGGAGGAAAAGGCCATCGCCACCGGCGCAAGCAAGTTCTACGCCCTGGACCTTGCCGACGAGATGGTCAACGACGTGATCATCCCCTGCGTGCAGGCGGACGCCAAATACGAGGACTACCTGCTGGGCACCGCCTTCGCCCGTCCCATCATCGCCAAGGGCCTTGTGGAGATCGCCCTGAAGGAAGGCGCGGACGCCATCGCCCACGGCTGCACCGGCAAAGGCAACGATCAGGTCCGCTTCGAGCTTGCCATCAAGCACTTCGCCCCCGGCATGAAGGTCATCGCCCCCTGGCGTGAGTGGTCCATCAAGTCCCGCGAGGAGGAGATCGACTACGCCGAGGCCCACCACGTCCCCCTCAAGATCAGCCGTGAGACCAACTACTCCAAGGACAAAAACCTCTGGCACCTGAGCCATGAGGGCCTGGACCTCGAGGACCCCTGGAACGAGCCGCAGTATGAAAAGCCCGGCTTCCTGGAGATGGGCGTGAGCCCCATCGACGCGCCCGACGCCCCCGAGTACATCACCCTGGACTTTGAAAAGGGCGTGCCCGTGTCCCTCAACGGCGAGAAGCTGAGCGCCACCGACATCATCTGGAAGCTCAACGACATCGGCGGCAAGCACGGCATCGGCCTTTTGGACATCGTGGAAAACAGGCTTGTCGGTATGAAGTGCCGCGGCGTGTACGAGACCCCGGGCGGCACGATCCTGTATGCGGCCCACGCGGCGCTCGAGACCCTGTGCCTCGACAAGATGACGGCCCACAAAAAGCAGGAGCTGAGCGTCTGCTTTGCCGAGCTTCTCTATAACGGCCAGTGGTTCAGCCCCCTGCGCGAGGCGCTGAGTGCCTTCGTGACCGCGACGCAGAAAAACGTCACCGGCACGGTCAAGCTCAAGCTCTACAAGGGCAACATCATCAAGGCCGGCATCAAGAGCCCGTACTCCCTCTACTCCGAAAATATCGCCACCTTCGGCGAGAGCGACTACGACCAGGCCCAGGCCGCGGGCTTCATCAATCTCTGGGGCCTGCCCACCACGGTCCAGGCACTGATGGAGCAGGGAAAGCTGTAAGGCCCTCTTGCCTCCCCCCAGCCGCGCATGCGGCGCTTGGGGGATTGTGGGCCGCCGCTGCCTGTGGCAGAAAAAGGCGGCACGGAATCTCCGCAGCCGCGCCTTTGGCGAGCCGTAGTGAAACAGGCTCGGGAAAGGCATTGCGGCAAGGCGAGCAGAGGGGGACCGCTTCAGCGGTGGAAGGGGTTGATGGACACCCCTTCAGTCTGCGCCTCGCGTGAGATCGGCGCAGCCAGCTCCCCCGGAGGGGGAGCCGGGACTTGCCTCCCCCCCTGGGGGAGGTGGCACGGCGGCTCGCCGCCGTGACGGAGAGGGTATAAGGAAAGGATTTATCATCATGACCAAACTCTGGGCGGGGCGGACGGAGGCCGAGACGGCGAAGCTTGCCGATGACTTCAACTCCTCCATCTCCTTCGACAGCCGCATGGCGCGGCAGGATATCACCGGCTCTATGGCCCACGCGGCGATGCTGGGCGCAAAGGGGATCATCACACAGGACGAGGCCGACGCACTCATCGACGGCCTGCACACCATCCTGGACGACCTTTCCTCCGGTGCCCTGCACATCGACCCCGCTGCCGAGGATATCCACATGTTCGTCGAGCAGGTGCTGACAGAGCGTCTCGGGGATGTGGGCAAGAAGCTCCACACCGCGCGAAGCCGCAACGATCAGGTGGCGCTGGATTTCCGCATGTATCTCAGAGACGAGATCGACGAGCTCACAGCCCTGACGAAAGCCCTGGCCGCGGCCGTGTGCGACAAGGCGGAGGAATACAAGGCCGCCATCATGCCGGGCTACACCCACCTCCAGCGCGCCCAGCCCATCACCTTCGGCCACCAGCTCATGGCCTACGCGATGATGCTGCTGCGGGACCTGGGCAGACTGGAGGACTGCCGACGGCGCCTGAACATTTCCCCTATCGGCTGCTGTGCCCTGGCGGGGACCACCTACGACACCGACCGCGAGCTGGAGGCCGGAAAGCTCGGCTTTGACGGCATCTGCTTAAACTCCATCGACGGCGTCAGCGACCGGGACTTTGCCGTGGAGCTCTGCGCGGCGCTGAGTATCGAAATGATGCATCTGTCGCGTTTCGCGGAAGAGCTCATCCTCTGGTCGAGCTGGGAGTTTCAGTTCATCGAGCTGCCCGACGCCTACACCACCGGCTCCTCCATCATGCCGCAGAAGAAAAACCCCGACATGGCCGAGCTTGTGCGCGGCAAGACGGGCCGGGTCTACGGGGATCTGATGGGCATCCTGACGGTACTCAAGGGCCTGCCCCTTGCCTACAACAAGGACATGCAGGAGGACAAGGAGGGCGTGTTCGACGCCTGCGACACGGCGAAGATGTGCCTGGAGGTCATGGCGGGGATGCTCCCCGGTATGAAGGCGAAGACCGACAGAATGCTCAAAGCCGCCTCCGAAGGTTTTATTAACGCGACAGATTTTGCGGATTACCTCGTGACGAAGGGACTCCCCTTCCGCAGTGCATACAAGATTTCCGGCGCAATGGTTGCAAAATGCATCCGCGAGGGCAAGACCCTCGAGACCGTAAGTCTGGAGGAATATAAAAAAGCATCCCCTCTTATTGAGGCTGATATATATGAAGCGATAGACCTGCGCAACTGCGTACAAAAGCGCGTGAGCGCGGGGGGAACCTCCGTACAGTCGGTCGAAAAGCAGATCGACACCGTGCGGGATGTGTTGAACTCATGAAAGGAGAACTCAAAATGAAAAAAACATTTGCAATGCTGCTGGCCCTGAGCATGATTTTTGCCCTGGCCCTGAGCGTCCCGGCCTCCGCCGCCGACACCCTCACCATGGCGACCAGCCCCGACTTCCCTCCCTTTGAAGAGCTGCAGTCCGACGGCAGCGTCGTCGGCATCGAAGTCGACCTTCTGAACATGATCTGCGACAAGCTCGGCATGGAGCTCAAGATCGAGCAGATGGACTTCGACTCCGTCCTCCCCGGCGTGCAGGCGGGCAAGTACGATGTAGGCGTGTCCGGCATCTCCGTGACCGAGAAGAGGCAGAAGAACGTCCTCTTCACCGAGCCCTACTGCCTGGCGGCTCAGGCCATCGTTGTGAACACCGGCAGCGACATCACCGGCAAGGCCGACCTTGACAAGAAAAAGATCGCCGTCCAGACCGGCACCACCGCCGAGAGCTTCTGCATGGAAAACGGCTACAAGGTATCCTCCTTCCAGGCAAACTCCGATGCGGAGATGGCCCTTGTAACCGGCAAAGTCGACGCCTGGGTCATTGACGACCTGACGGCGGCCGAGATGGTCAAGGCCTACAACAAGGATCATCCCGACGCCCTGACCATTCTGGACGAGGCCATGACCACCGAGCCCTACGCCTTCGCCTTTGCCTTCGGCAGCGAGGACCTGGTCGCCAAGATCAACGAGATCCAGGCGGAGCTCATCAAGGACGGCACGGTCGCGGGTCTGTTCGAGAAGTTCGACGCGCCCTACACCTCGCCGATCTCGGAATAAACCCTTGGCTCCCCCTCTGGGGGAGCTGTCGCGAAGCGACTGAGAGGGTGTCCGTTGACGAGAAAGACCCCTTCCACCGCTGAAGCGGTCAGACAAGCTTGGAATGTCGCGCCGCGCGTCAGTATCCTCCCCCAAACGCCGCAGGCGGCTGGGGGAGGCAAGTAAGTCCGCACACCCGGGGCAAGTCCCCGGGCTTGCGGCGTCTGTAAAGGAGAATGCCCATGAGTGCATGGTTTGCAAAGCTGCACGAAACCTTCATAGAGACCGGCTATTACCGCCTGCTGCTGCAGGGCCTGGGGAATACCCTCATCATGACCCTGGGGGCGCTGTGCATCGGCGTCGTGATCGGCACGCTCATTGCCGTCATCAAATACTTTGCAGAGGATGTCCCGGCCTTAAAGCCGCTGGACATGCTGTGCGACCTGTATGTCACGGCGATACGCGGCATCCCGGTGGTGGTGCTGCTGATGATCTTCTTCTATGTCATCATGACCTCCGCCGAGGGTATCACCGTCGGCATCATCGCCTTCGGCATCAACTCCGGCGCGTACATGGCGGAGCTCATCCGCAGCGGCATAGGCGCCGTCGACAAGGGCCAGATGGAGGCCGGGCGCAGCCTCGGCATGAGCAAGGTGCAGGCCATGCGCAAGATCGTCTTTCCGCAGGCGGTGCGCTACATCCTGCCTGCCATCGGCAATGAGATGATCGCCCTTCTGAAGGAGACCTCGGTTGCCGGCTATGTGGCGGTGGTCGATCTCACCCGCGCGGGAAACCTCGTGCGCAACAACACCTATGACGCCTTCAACCCCCTCATGGCGGTGGCGCTGACCTACCTGCTGCTGGTGGTGCTGATGTCAAGGGGACTCAAGAAGCTGGAGAGGAGGCTTGCAAAGAGTGATAAGCGTTAAGAATCTCAAAAAGGTTTTCGACGGCAACGAGGCCCTCAAGGGGGTCAGCGTCGAGATCAACAAGGGGGATGTGATGTGCGTCATCGGCCCCTCCGGCTCGGGCAAGTCCACCTTCCTGCGCTGCCTGAACCTGCTGGAGCGCCCAGACGGCGGGCAGGTCATCTTTGAGGGCGACGACCTCATGGACAAGCACATTAACCTCAACCAGCACCGGCAGAAGATGGGCATGGTGTTCCAGCAGTTCAATCTCTTCCCGCACATGACGGTGCTGGAAAACCTGACCTGTGCGCCGATGATGTTAAAGAAGATCGACAAGGCCGCCGCCGAGAAGACCGCCATGGACTATCTCCAGCGCGTGGGCCTCGCAGACCGCGCGGGCTCCTACCCAAACCAGCTCTCCGGCGGGCAGAAGCAGCGCATCGCCATCGTGCGCGCGCTGTGCATGGAGCCGGAGGTCATGCTCTTCGACGAGCCCACCTCCGCCCTCGACCCCGAGATGGTCGGCGAGGTGCTGGATGTCATGAAAAAGCTTGCCGAGCAGGGCATGACGATGGTGGTGGTCACCCACGAGATGGGCTTTGCCCGTGAGGTGGGAAACCGCGTCCTCTTCATGGACAACGGCCTCATCGTCGAGGAGGGCACTCCAGAGCAGATCTTCGAGCACCCCAAGAGCGAGAGACTGCAGAGCTTTTTATCGAAAGTACTGTAGGGTCAATTGCGAACGCGGTTCGCAATTGAGAAACTCGCGCTTATCGCGCGCGGCGGAGCGTGACGCGCCGCGCTTGGTCGGCGCGAGGCCTCGCTAAGCTCGGCTGAGTGTGTTTTTGAGGCGGCAAAGCTGCCTCAAAAACGATTTGAAATCCCTTCGGGGGCAACAGCAATAACCTGATTGAAGAAGGAGAAACAACCATGAACCTGCACGGAAGAGATTTTCTCACCCTGCTTGATTTTACACCGGATGAAATCACCGGCCTTCTGGATCTCGCCGCCGAGCTCAAGGCAAAGAAGAAGGCCGGTATTCCCCATAGAATGCACGAGGGCAAGAACATCGCCCTCATCTTTGAAAAGACCAGCACCCGCACCCGCTGCTCCTTTGAGGTGGCGGGCCATGATCTGGGCATGGGCGTGACCTACCTCGATCCCACCGGCTCCCAGATCGGGAAGAAGGAGAGCATCGCCGACACGGCCCGCGTCCTCTCGCGCATGTTCGACGGCATCGAGTACCGGGGCTACGGCCAGGCCATCGTCGAGGAGCTGGCAAAATACGCCTCCGTCCCCGTATGGAACGGCCTGACCAATGAGTTTCACCCGACGCAGATTTTAGCGGATTTCCTCACCATCAAAGAGCATTTCGGCAGGCTTAACGGCGTCAAGCTCGTGTATCTGGGCGACGCGCGCTACAACATGGGCGACTCGCTCGTGGTGGGCTGCGCCAAGATGGGCATGCACTTTGTCGCCGCCGCGCCGGAGAAGTATTTCCCCGACCCCGCGCTCATTGCCAAATGCCGGGCCATCGCAGCCGAGACCGGCGCGGTGCTGGAGTTTGAGACCGATCCCGTCAAGGCGGTACAGGGCGCGCATGTGCTCTATACCGACGTGTGGGTCTCCATGGGCGAGCCCATGGCGGTCTGGGAAGAGCGGATCCACGATCTCGCTCCGTATCAGGTCAACACCGCCCTCATGCAGGCGGCGGGGCAGCAGGCCGTCTTTCTCCACTGCCTGCCCGCCTTCCACGATCTCAAGACCGGGATAGGCAAAGAGATGGGCGAGAAATTCGGCAGGACCGAAATGGAAGTAACCGATGCGGTTTTTGAAAGCGCGCAGTCCCTCGTCTTCGACGAGGCCGAAAACCGCATGCACACCATCAAGGCCGTTATGGCCGCGACTTTGTGAGCGTATGAAAAAAGCTTATCTGGTTTTGAATAACGGCCGTGTCTTTGAAGGCACGCGTACCGGCGCGGAGGGCGACGGGCTCGGGGAACTGGTGTTCACCACCGGCATGACCGGCTATCTCGAGACCCTGACCGACCCCAGCTACGCCGGGCAGATCATCATGCAGACCTTCCCCCTTATCGGCAACTACGGCGTCATCCCCGCGGACTTCGAGGGCCCGTGCCTTGCAAAGGGCTACGTGGTGCGCGAGCTGTGCGAGACGCCCTCCAACTTCCGCAGCGAATACGCCCTGGACCGCTTCCTCAGGGAGCACGGCATCCCCGGTATCTGCGGCGTCGATACCCGCGCCCTCACCCGCATCATCCGGGAGGAGGGCGTTATGAACGCGCTCATCTGCGACGAGGTCCCCGCCGACCTGACGGCGATTCAGACCTATGCAGTGCTCGGCGGCGTCGCACAGGCAAGCAGCACCGAGCCGCACGTCTTCCCCGCCGAGGGCGAGGAGAAGTACCATGTCGCGCTGCTCGACTACGGCGCGAAGCACCACATTGTGGAAAGCCTCCAGGAGCGCGGCTGCCGCGTGACGGTGCTGCCCCACGATACGAGCGCCGAAGATGTGATGGCCCTCAGCCCCGACGGCCTCATGCTCTCCAACGGCCCCGGCGACCCGAAGGAAAACGTCTTTGAGATCGAGCAGCTTAAAAAGCTCATGGGGAAGCTCCCCGTTTTCGGCATCTGCCTCGGACACCAGCTTGCGGCCCTGGCCCTCGGCGGCGAGACCGTAAAGCTCAAGTACGGCCACCGCGGCGCCAATCAGCCGGTAAAGGATCTCAAGACCGGGCGCTGTTTCATTACCAGCCAGAACCACGGCTACGCCGTGGTGGCGGAGAGCGTTTCGGATATCGCCGAGCTGCGCTACGTAAACGCAAACGACTTCAGCTGTGAGGGCCTGGACTACCCCGCGGCAAAGTGCTTTACCGTGCAGTTTCACCCCGAGGCCAGCGCCGGGCCCCACGACACCGGCTTTCTTTTTGACCGCTTTGTTTCCATGATGGGAGGCGAGAGCCATGCCTAAAAATCCGAATATCGAAAAGGTGCTGGTCATCGGCTCCGGCCCCATTGTCATCGGCCAGGCGGCGGAATTTGACTACGCTGGGGCCCAGGCCTGCCGCGTGCTGCGGCAGGAGGGGATCAAGACCGTGCTCGTTAACTCCAACCCCGCCACCATCATGACCGACAAGCACCTCGCGGACGCCATCTACCTCGAACCCCTCACGGCGCAGACCCTGACGCGCATCATCGCGCTCGAGCGCCCGGACGGTCTTTTGGCGGGCCTCGGCGGACAGACGGGGCTGACCCTCGCTATGCAATTAACAAAAGACGGGACGCTCGAAAAGTACGGCGTGAAGCTCCTGGGGTCCGGCATCGATGCCATCGAGCGGGCCGAGGACCGGGAGCGCTTCCGCGAGACCCTCGCTGAAATGGGCCAGCCCGTCATTCCCTCCGCCACCTGTGAGAATGTGGACACGGCGCTCAAGATCGCCGACGAGATCGGCTACCCCGTCATCGTGCGCCCGGCCTATACCCTCGGCGGCACGGGCGGCGGCATCGCCCAGGACGAGGCCGAGCTTGCCTCCATCGCGAGACAGGGCCTCGACCTCTCGCCCATCACCCAGGTGCTGATCGAAAAATGCGTCTCCGGCTGGAAAGAGATCGAATTTGAGACCATGCGGGATGCGGCGGGAAACGTGATTGCCGTCTGCTCCATGGAAAACGTCGACCCCGTGGGCATCCACACGGGCGACTCCATCGTCGTCGCCCCTGCCCTGACGCTTGCGGATAAGGAGTACCAGATGCTCCGCTCGGCGGCTCTCAATATTGTGGGCGCCATCGGCATCGAGGGCGGCTGCAACGTGCAGTTTGCCCTGAACCCCGACAATTTCGAATACGCCGTCATCGAGGTAAACCCCCGCGTGTCGCGCTCCTCGGCGCTTGCCTCCAAGGCGACCGGCTACCCCATTGCCAAGATCTCCACCCGCATCGCCCTGGGCTATACCCTGGATGAAATCAAAAACGACATCACCGGCAAGACCTGTGCCTGCTTTGAGCCGACGGTCGATTACGTGGTGGTCAAGTTCCCCAAGTGGCCCTTTGAGAAGTTCGCCGGGGCCAGCCGCAGGCTCGGCACCCAGATGAAGGCCACCGGCGAGGTCATGGCCATCGCCCCGTCCTTTGAGATGGCGCTGATGAAGGCCGTGCGCGGGGCGGAGCTGGGACTCGACACCTTAAACGCCGCGCCGCTCAGTGACGCGCCGCTTACCGAACGTTTAGCGGCCCAGGACGACCGCCGCCTCTTTACGGTCTTTGAGGCTTTGAAGGCCGGCATGACGGTGGACGAGATTTTCAACATCACCAAAATCGACCGCTGGTTTTTGTGGAAAATCCAGAAGCTCGCGGCTTTTGAGGAACAGATCAAAAACGGCCTTTCCGACGCGGACTACAAAAAAGGCAAGCTTTTAGGGTACACCGACGAGGCCCTCTGCCGCCTGTCCGGGGCTTCTTCCGTACCCGGCGTGGAGATGCACTACAAGATGGTGGACACCTGCGGCGCGGAATTTGACGCCGAGACGCCGTACTTCTATTCCTCCTTCGATGCCGAATGCGAAAGCCGCCTCTTCCCGCGCTCGGGAAAGCCCGTGGTCATGGTCCTCGGCTCCGGCCCCATCCGCATCGGCCAGGGCATCGAGTTTGACTACTCCTCCGTGCACTGCGTCTGGACCCTGCGGGAGCTGGGCTACGATGTGGTCATTGTCAACAATAACCCCGAGACCGTCTCCACCGACTACGATACCGCCGACCGGCTCTACTTCGAGCCGCTGTGCAAAGAGGACGTGTGGAACATCGTGCAGCTTGAAAAGCCGGTGGGCGTGGTCGTCGCCTTCGGCGGGCAGACCGCCATCAAGCTCACGGAGTTTCTGGACAAAAAGGGCGTGCAGATCCTCGGCACCTCCGCCGAGAGCATCGACACCGCCGAGGACCGCGCCAAATTCGACGCGCTTTTAGAGCGCTTCGGCATCCGCAGGCCGAAGGGCAAGGGCGTCCTGACGCTGGATGAGGCATTGGCCGCCGCCGAGGAGCTGGGCTACCCCGTGCTGCTGCGCCCGAGCTATGTGATCGGCGGGCAGAACATGTGCATCTCCCGCGATAGGGCCAGCACCGAAAAGTACATGGCGGGCATCCTCGCCCAGGGCATCGAAAACCCCGTGCTGGTGGACAAGTACATGCCCGGCACGGAGCTTGAAGTGGATGTCATTTCCGACGGGGAGGATGTGCTCATCCCCGGCATCATGGAGCATATCGAGCGCGCGGGCGTGCACAGCGGTGACTCCATCGCCGTCTACCCGCCCTATAACCTGAGCGACAAGTTCCTGCGCCGCATCACCGACGTGTCCGAAAAGCTGGCCCTGGCCCTCGGGACAAAGGGGCTCGTGAACATCCAGTACCTCATCTGGCAGGACGAGCTGTATGTTATCGAGGTCAACCCCCGCGCCTCGCGCACCGTGCCCTACATCAGCAAGGTCACGAATGTGCCGATGGTCGACCTCGCCTCCCGCATCATGCTCGGGGAGAAGCTCGCCGATCTCGGCTGGGGCACCGGGCTTTACCGCACGCCGCCCTACTACGCCGTGAAGGTGCCGGTCTTCTCCTTTGAAAAGCTTTCGGACGCAAACTCCATCCTGGGTCCGGAAATGAAGTCCACCGGTGAGGTGTTGGGCCTTGGCCGCACGCTGGCGGAAGCGCTGTTCAAGGGCCTCACCGCCGCGGGTTTTAAATTGCCCGATGCGTTCGGTTCTCATGGGGTTCTCCTGAGCGTGGAGAACGAGGACAGCCAGGAGATTTTGTCCCTCGCCCGGCGCTTCTTCGAGCTGGGGCTTACGCTGTACGCAACAACGGACACCGCCGCCGCCATCGCCTCTCTGGGCATTCCGGTCCGTGCGGTGGAGACGCAGGAGGTCACGCCGCTCATGGAGAGCGGGAAACTGAGATACATCGTCTACACCGGCGCTGTCAAGGACGGCACCATGGGCGATTACATTGCCCTGCACCGCCGGGCCATGCAGCTCGGCATCCCGTGCCTGACCTCGCTGGACACCGCAAACGCGCTGGCCGAGATCATCGCCTCGCGCTTCCACGAGAGCAGCACCGAGCTTGTGGACATCAACGCCATGCGCACCCGCCGCCAGCGCATTTCTTTCACCAAGATGCAGGACTGCGGCAACGACTATATCTTCATCGAAAACTTCGACGGCTCCGTCACCTGCCCCGAATCCCTGTGCGTCAATCTCTGCCGCCCCCACACCGGCGTCGGCAGCGACGGCATTGTGCTGATCGAGAAATCGAAGGTCGCCGACGTGAAAATGCGCTCCTTCAACCGCGACGGCAGCGAGGGTAAAATGGCGGGCAACAACATCCGCTGCGTGGCAAAGTATGTCTATGATAAGGGCATCGTCCCGAAGGAGCGGATCACCGTGGAAACCGGCGGCGGGGTGCGCGCCCTGCGCCTGTTCCTGCGCGACGGCGAGGTCAGCTCCGTGCAGGTGGATATGGGCAGGGCCAGCCTTAAAGCCGCCGAGATCCCGGCGGTGAGTGAGTGGGAAACCCTCGTCGACGCGCCCGTCACCATCGGCGGGAAGAACTACAATATCACCTGCGTCAATGTCGGCAACCCCCACTGCGTGGTCTTCTGCGACGCCATCGACGGCCTGAACCTGGAAGAGATCGGCCCGCAGTTCGAGCACGATCCCATGTTCCCCGAGCGGGTGAACACCGAGTTTGTGCGCGTGGTCAACCGCCACACCCTGCGCATGCGCGTCTGGGAGCGCGGCAGCGGCGAGACCCTGGCCTGCGGCACCGGCGCCTGCGCGGCGGTGGTGGCGGCCTGCGAGAACGGTCTCTGCGACAAGGGCAGCGACGTGAAGGTCAGCGTCCTCGGCGGCGAGCTCACGGTGAATTACTCCGACGAGCGCGTCCTGCTCACCGGCGGGGCAAGTGTCGTGTACGAGGGAAGCTTCCTGTACTGAACAAAACACAGCAGACAAGCCCCCGGCAAAAGCCGGGGGCTCAGACTATAGACATAGTCCGTCTTTGTCATTGCGAACCAGTGACCGATGTCACGACAAGCAAGGATCGCGTCACGCGTTTCTCGCGCGTCGCGTTGGTGTGGCAATCCGTATTCCCCGAAAGCCGCATGTTTTTTGACATTTCACTGGAGAACGGATTCCCACGGCCAGTTTGCGAATTGGCCTCGGAATGACAGACTTGGGGGTTGTCTACACATTAAGCCCCCGGCTTTCGCCGGGGGCTTGAAGCATATTCGGCTGAAGGTTTACGCCTCGGCGTCTCTTGCGCGGGAGCGCATCACGAAGAGCACCGCGAGGATCAGCGCCGCGCCGATGAGAAGGCACACGGCCCAGCTGCGGATAAAGCCCGCGATGATGTAGCACACGAAGCTCACGCCCGCGACGGTCAGCGCGTAGGGCAGCTGCGTGGAGACGTGGGAGATGTGGTTGACGTTGGCGCCGGCGGAGGCCATGATGGTCGTGTCGGAGATGGGGGAGCAGTGGTCGCCGCAGACAGCGCCCGCGAGGCAGGCGGAGATGCCGATCATCAGAAGATCGGGGTTATTCTGGAACACGGGCAGCACGATCGGGATCAGGATGCCGAAGGTGCCCCAGCTCGTGCCGGTGGAGAACGCAAGGCCCAGGGCCACGAGGAAAATCACGGCGGGCAGCATGCTGAACAGGCCCGCAGCCGCGCCCTCGACGAGGCCGGCCACGTAGTCGGCAGCGCCCAGCAGGCCCGTGATGTTCTTGAGCGTCAGGGCAAAGGTCAGGATCAGCATGGCGGGCACCATGGCGATGAAGCCCTTGGTGATGCAGGAGGTGGCGTCCTTGAAGCTGATGACGCGGCGGCAGAGCAGGTAGACGAAGGTGAACATCACGGCGATGATGCTGCCCCAGGGCAGACCGACGGAGGCGTCGGTGTCGGCGAAGGAGTCGATGAGGCTCGCGCCGTCCCAGAAGCCGCCGACGTACATCATGCCGACGATGCAGCAGATGATGAGCACGATCACGGGGATCAGCATATCCCAGATGGAGGCGCGGGGGACGTTCTGCTCGTCCTCGTTGCCGAGGGAGCCGAGCTCGCCGCGGGCGGCGGCCAGCTCCGCCTTGGCCATGGGGCCGTAGTCGAAGCCCAGCACGGACAGGGCGATGACGAACACGATGGTCAGCAGGGAGTAGAAGTTATAGGGGATGGCCCGGATGAAGAGCTGAATGCCGGAGATGCCGGAGTCCAGATCCTGCGCGGTGGCGGAGACGGCGGCGGCCCAGGACGAGACCGGCGCGATCATGCACACGGGCGCTGCGGTGGCGTCGATGATGTAGGCAAGCTTTGCGCGCGAGATCTTGTGGCTGTCGGTGACGGGGCGCATGACGGAACCCACGGTCAGGCAGTTGAAATAGTCGTCGATGAAGATCAGCACACCCAGCAGGAAGGTGGCGAGCATGGCGCCCGTGCGGGTGTGGACATGCTTGACGGCCCAGCGGCCGAACGCGGCAGAGCCGCCGGCGGCGTTGACAAGCGCCACCATGATGCCGAGCAGGACGAGGAACATGAAGATGCCCGCGTTCCAGCCGTCGGCAATGGCACCGATGAAGCCGTCGCCGATCATGGTGTCGAGGGAGTCGACGAGATTGAAGCCGCCCACAAACAGCGAGCCGACCACAATGCCGATGAACAGGGATGAATAGGTCTCCTTGGTGATGAGGGCGAGGACGATCGCCACGATGGGCGGTACCAGGGCCCAGAAAGTTCCAGCCATAAAGTTTTCCTCCAAAATAAAAATGTCATGAACAAGGTAAGAATCTGTTCATGACCGCCTGTGTGCGGGTAATACCCGTGGGTCTGACAGCTCTCCGCGGATGCGACAGTACACAGGATATTCTCCCGCGTCCCAGGCATACCGGCCCGGAAAAGCCGATACCCTTCGGCGGCGTCCCCTTTCGCACCACCGCGATTCCCGTCGCCTTCGATGGAGCTACTGATGTCGGCCGCGCCTCTATCATGCCTTGTTCAATTGCCCCCATTATAATCGGGTTTAAGCTTTTGTCAAGGCTTGACAAATTCACCCATGTAAATTTGGTTCATTTGCCGGATTTGCGGTGCTCTTCACCACTTTGCACTGTTGAAGATGATAAAGGCTTTTTCCGGTTCCCTTGAAAATGGTACATAAGAATTTCGCTTGACTTTCATTTTGAAAAGCATATAATAAAGACAGAAGGCACCGCAACAAGCGGCTGGCTTCGTTAGGGATTATTTATGTTGGACTGTCAAGCAGCCCAAAAACCCGTCACTTGGCCGAGTGGCGGGTCTTTTTATGCGTCAGACTAATCACAATCTGGACCGTATACGGCCCGACATGAAAGGTGATTCGCATAAGACATCACCCCCTTTCGGAGATGATAGCCAGCCACTATTACCGTTGCATAGGTGTCTTCTGCCCCTTCTCAGGTAACCCGAAAGACTCCGGGCTGCCAATATTCTATATAGTTCGACCAATGATGTCAAGAAAAAACGACTGTGATCTCCCCCTTGACAAAGCAGCCTGTATATGCTATACCATAACTGTATTAAACAAATTAATACAGTTAATACGCGTACTGACACAGCAAAGGAGGCGGCAGTTTGATCCAGATAAGCTATAATGATTCCCGCCCGATCTATGAAAAAGTAAAGGACTCGCTGCGGCAGCTCATTTTCAGCGGCGCGCTCGGCGAGGGGGAAAAGCTCCCCTCCGTGCGGGAGCTGGCGGTGAGCCTGACGGTCAATCCCAACACGATCCAGCGGGCCTATCGGGAGCTGGAGCAGGAGGGCGTCATCGTCTCCGTCCCCGGCAAGGGCAGCTTTGCCGCCCTGGGCGGCAGCGCGAAGGCCGCGCGGATGGCGGAGCTTAAAGAAAAGCTGAATGCCCTCGCCGCCGAATTTGAAGCCCTGGGCGTGACAAGGGACGAGCTTGCCCAGATCATCAAGGAGGACAGCCATGATTGAGGTAAAGGAGCTCCATAAGAGCTTTGACGGCTTTGAGGCCCTGCGGGGGCTCAATATCCATGTGCCGCGCGGCGCGGTCTACGGGCTGGTCGGCCCGAACGGCGCGGGCAAATCCACCGTGATCCGCCATCTGGCGGGCATTTACCGGCAGGACGGCGGCGAGATTTTGATCGGCGGGGAGCCGGTGTTTGAGAACCCGGCGGTGAAGGCGAAGCTCGCCTACATCCCGGACGACATTTTCTATTTCGGCGCGGCGACGATACGGGACATGAAAAATCTCTACCGCGCCATGATCCCCACGTTTTCGGACGAGCGCTTTGAAAAGCTGCGCGAGGCCTTCCCGCTGGAGGAAAAGCGGGCCATGCGGCGGCTCTCCAAGGGCATGCAGAAGCAGGCGGCCTTCTGGATCGCGCTCTCCTGCTGCCCGGAGGTGATCCTGCTCGACGAGCCGGTGGACGGCCTCGACCCCGTCATGCGCCGTCAGGTGTGGAGCCTTTTATTACAGGACGTGGCCGAACGCGGCACGACGGTGCTGGTCTCGTCCCACAACCTGCGGGAGCTGGAGGATGTGTGCGACCATGTGGGCATCATGGACAAGGGCAGAATGCTGCTCGAGCGCCCGCTTGCCGCCCTGCAGGAGAACACCGTGAAGATCCAGCTTGCCCTGCCCGACGGGGCCGAGCTGCCCGCGGGCCTGGACATCCTGCACGAGACGAGAACCGGACGTCTCAGACAGCTCATCCTGCGCGGAAACGGCGAGGCGCTCGCGGCGCGGCTCCAGACCTGCAAGCCTTTCTTCCTCGACGTGCTGCCGCTCTCTCTCGAGGAAATCTTTATCTATGAGCTGGGAGGTGAGGATCATGAGATCAAAAACATCCTTCTTTGACAGGCGCGTGAGCCTGCACCTGCTGCGCCGCTTCTGGCCGATCTTTCTTTCATGGTTTGCGATCCTGCTTCTGGCATGCGTGAGCCTCAATGTGCCCGAATATCTGCGGGATGAGCCAACCCTTTACATGAGCAATTTCCGCCAGATCATTCTGGACTCCACCGAGCCTCTGGTGTGGGCGGCCTTCTTTGGCGGGGCGCTCGTAGCCATGGCGATGCTGAGCTATCTCTACTTCCCGCGCGACTGCGGGCTCATAAACTCCCTGCCCCTGCGGCGGGAGACCGTGTACTTCACAGCCGTGCTCACCGGGCTTGTCCCGATGCTCCTGTGTGACGTCCTGGCCTTCGTACTGCTGCGGGCGCTGTATGGGCGGATCGGCGTCGGCACGGAATATTTCCTCTGGTGGTTTGAGACGGTTACGCTGGCAAACGTGGGCTTTTACGGCATCGCCTGTTTCTGCGGGACGCTCACGGGCAGCGTACTTATCCTGCCCGCGGTGTACGTGGTGTTAAACTGCGCCGCGGCGATGTTTGAGGGCGCAGTGCGCTCAGTGTTCTCCGAACTCCTGTACGGCTATACCATCGGCTCGATCTGGTCGGAGCGGCTCTCGCCCCCGGTGTGGTTTACGGATCACCGCGTCTATGAAACCGTGATCCGCGCGGACGAGAAAAAGGGCATCCTCGGTGAGTACGCGCCGGGCTGGATCGGCTACCT
>Ga0310691_10000583_pt1 | contig 65895 bp, 94 predicted proteins | sample 176DNAGHGlowgp2_FD_203887 | JGI IMG/M metagenome (GOLD analysis project Ga0310691, IMG submission 203887) | Sheep rumen microbial communities from Palmerston North, Manawatu-Wanganui, New Zealand - 1766 DNA GHGlow gp2 (v2) (version 2) | ecosystem: Host-associated > Mammals > Digestive system >...
CTCCAGACATGACTAACCTTTATACGACTCACACAGTAACCTCGAAAGAAATATTATTGAGACCTGTAGTGATTGGAAAGATGTTAGAATTTTGGAGAAGTGAACGAGAAGATGGATTTAATGGTGAGGGTTATGTTTGTTCATTCTGTCAGCCTTCCTTAAATTATATCTTGGCTTCTATGCTTAAACGACTAAAACAAGGAGAATTGGAGGTAAAGCCAGATGAGTTATAAGCAGAGAGGGAGGAATGATAAATACCCAGAGATGATAGAGACTTGGAAGATTGGTGAGAAAGTTCCGGTATGGCTTTCAGATCGTGCCAAAGTCAAGTTCATCGATGGGAATGGAGATGTAACCTTAGACCGACGTGATAGAGGGGATGGATCTTTTGAAATAATTGGAGCGTCGGGAGTACAAACTTTAGTGACAGTTTCTGAAAGGTCCGGAGTAGTTTGTTTTGGTGGAGGTAGAGTTTTTAGTCTTAGGGAACGACAACTTGAGATATTATACGAGACCTCAAAACCTTAATAGTAGTGAAGATTGGGATGTGGTGTAATTTGGTAGCACGTTTGAATTTGGATCAAAAGGGTGGTGTTAAAGCCGTTCCAGGTTCGAGTCCTGGCATCCCAACAAAAGTATAATTGTCAAATGTAAATGTAATGGGGATAGTTGTTCGTGATGAATAGCTGTCCCTTCTTTTTCCTTATATATGTGAATAAATTTTATAAGTGTGTAATAGGAATTGATGAATACAAATCAAATATTCATTATTTTATCTCAGGAAAGATATATGAAGTTAAAGAGGATATAACGGGTCCAGATTTAAAACTTTGTATAATAGATTCAGATATAATAACTCTTATTGATGAATTAGGAGAATATCATAGAATGCTATCTGATGTATTTAGGATACATTTTAAACCTCTGATGTCTAATAAAAGAAAAAGACATGAATGTAAAGCTAGGAAGATGTTATAGATGTATTAGAACGGTATATATGAAGGGAGGAAATCCAAATGACCTTAGATATATTGAAGGGAAGATCTATAAGTCAGAACGGGAAGGGTGTATAACTGATGAGACTGGCGAAAAATATCATATCTGGACAGGTAATTGTGGTGATGATACTTTTGTGCTAGTTTCAAATAAGAGGAGGAGACATGAAAATAGTAGAGATAATAGACCCTAGATTTTTTCCTCTCTACTCGCCACATCATTTAGCTGGTTGTAAAGATTGTTTTCATATTTTAGCTACAATCGGAAGGGGAGAAACGCATAGATTCTTAGTTTGGCCAGGAGGAGAAATTACAGTAAGGCATGCGATCTCTAATAAACGCCTCGGAAGATTGAAAACTAAGGAAGTAATGTTAGAGAAAGATATGTGTCGCTGTGTAGTTGGTTCTTTTGGAGAGAGTGGTAATTGGATGACCTTGAAAGAAGAAGACAGTGACTATTGGACTCTATGCTATGATCCGGCTATTGGTGTCAAGATTATGGATGAGATAATGTGGCTTTTATCTCGACTAAAACCGTAGGCCCTGAATTCCTTATACCTGAAGAAAATATAAACATAAATATAAAATCATGAGCGAACAGAAAAAAGTTAAGGTGATTAAAGTAGACGGAGAAGACGGAGCAAAATTCGAGTTTAAATTTCGTCCTTTATTCAATGTAGGTGATGATGAACTTGTATGTGAAACAAGGTGTAGTTACTGTGATATCTGTGATAAGATTGGTGATCCTCGTGCCCTGAAAGATGGAGAGCGTTGTTTTGAAGATTTCTGTGGTGAATTAGGAGAAACTGATGATCCAGAAAATCTCAACATGATTCCGGTGCCGGGTTCTCTCGAGGAAGGTTTCAAGAATGAGAAGGATATTTTCCAGAGGCTGATCGAGAAAAATCCGACTATCCGATTGAGTGACCTTATTGAAAAGGTTTGTTCGACGGGATGGTGTGAGGATTATAACAAGGAACATACTAATTGTGTAGCATCCAATAAGAGTTGTCTCATGCAGGACCTGTTTATAAAGAAAACTGCAAGTGAGTGAATTTTTTGAAAAGACTGGTGGGAGTGAAGAGAAAAGCTTCATTCCCCCTGATTATTCTGACTTGAAAGGAGAAGAAGAGCTGCCATTTGATGCTGATTTATCGGGAGATGATGACGATGATGATGGCGATCTTGTATCCGACGAAGAATTAGAACATGATAAGATTGTTGAAGAACTTGAAGAAAACAAACCGAAGATGAGTTTTGGGTCTGGATTTGGTTCTCCTAGCAGTAAACCAACATGGGGAACTGGTTGGGGGGATCAAGGGAATAAACAGGAAAATAATGGTTGGTGGGGATCAGGTAACCCGCAACAGAATAATGGCTGGTGGGGTTCTGGATCTGGAGGAAACAACGGATGGGGAACACCTAAGACGGGAAACCAGAATGATAAACCGATTAACCGAGATAAGAAAGTGATATTCATAGACTTTTTTGACGGTCTAATGGAAACTTATCAGAGCAATGGTCAAGCCGGTTTTTTACCTAGAGCAGTTTATGATTTGAAGCCAAGATTTGAAGTATGGACTAAGATTGCGGCCTTTAATCCCTCCTATGTGTTTGGTATTGTACAAAAAGAATTTCTGAACGATATAAATGGAATAGAAGGTTGGTCAATGGTTTTGGAAGGTTGGTGTTGTTGTCTATCTAGCTTCCTCCGTAAACAATATGGATGTGCACAGATATTATTGTCAACTTCCATTTATCAGCCGAAAGATTGGGTGATTTCTAATGCTTTGGCTAACTTGAAGAAAGAAGATTGTATCTATATAGGACTTCAATCTGGCCTCTATAACCAATCGAATCAAGACTTGGTAACAGCTCAGAAGTGTGGAATTGATTATGTAGATTTGAATCAGTTATTAAACAATATGTATTAATTATGGCTAGACAAACATTAAGCGAGTTTGAGAATGCAGTTCTTGATGTTCTTAACAGATGGGACTACGATGAAGATTGTGGCTATTTTTCTGATGACACTATTAGAAAAGAAGCTAAAAAATTATTAGAGGTAGCTAAGAAGGAATTAGGAGTATGAATCAGAAATGGATTAATGAAGGTGGAGTATTTTATCCGATCCCAGGAAATGTTGTCTTGCATGTAACTCCGGGTCCTGGTGTTTACGAAATAGTACAACCTGGAGCACCTACCGACCGAAGAATAGGGTTGAACAAAATATATGATAAGTTTGAGTTTGCCGGGAAGGTTTATAATGTATGCCCGAAAAAACTGAACCAACGTATTAAGACAGTATGGGAGAGTGATCAGTTTAGAGATGAGAAGAGAAGTTTAGGAGTTATCTTGAATGGACTTAAAGGATCCGGCAAAACATGGACAGCAAAACAAATCGCCAATGAAATGGATATGCCGGTCTTGATTGTTGATAATTCTTTTGACGGAGCAATCTTAAATTTCATCCGATCTCTAAATTTCAGCTGTACAATTTTGGTGGATGAAGCAGAGAAGATATTTAAACTAGGGGAGGATGATGATGTATTGCTGAGAATAATCGATAACGCAGGATCAAATCTTAGCCGCCATCTCTTCATTCTTACTACTAATACCTTAGATGTAAATCCTAATCTGCTTGGAAGAACTGGACGTATAAGATATTTGGTTAACTTCAGAAATTTGCCGGAAGAAATCGTTAAGGAATATATAGACGATAACCTAGACCCAACATTAGGACAGGAGATTAAAGATCAGATTATTGAAAAGATTAATCTGCTTGAGTATAATTCGATTGACCTGCTCCGAAGTATCATTGAGGAGGTGAATATTACGAGAACAGTAGATAGTCCTGATGATGAGTTGATGAATATTCCTTTGTGTCGATATGCTTGGGAAGTTCTGGAGTTTGAAAACGCAGATTGGAAACAGGCACTCGAGATTAAGAAATTTTACTTTGAGAATAATCCTAAGAATCTTCCGTTCAGTGAGTGGTTATCCGAAATTTATGAGGAGAAAGATAACGAGAAATATACAATGGAAGATACAATCGAAAGTATAGTTCCAGGAGTTTATACATATCGAAGAAGAATTACATCTAAGTTCTCACATCTCTGGAAGGATATGGAGATTAGCAGTGGAACTATAATGCAAGAACCAGATAAAGAAGGATTTTTCAGTTATCTTGAGGGTTATAGTAAAGATGAAAGAATATCGGTAGTCTTGAAGCAAAAAACTAACAACAACTTATATAATAGAGGAATATTATAAACAGGAAAAAGAGATAGGACTTGGAAACTTATCTCTTTTATTTTTTTTGTGTTGGTTTCTCTGCGCAAGTTTAATTTTACGAGTTAAGAATAAGGTTGGAAATTTTAGACGGCCGTAAGATAAAAACAACCTTAAAAATTACTCGTATTCTTTTTTTTTGGCATGATTAAAAACACAAGAAATCTAAACGGCCGTAATAAAAATCTTGTGTAATCTTCATGCCAATTTTTATCCTTGCGCATTTCTCCCAACACGAATGCCTTATAAGTGATGAAAAGGAAAAAGAAAAGATTTGTTGAGGAATTTATTAAGAAGATAGATTTGCAAGAAAAAAGAGCTCTAATATTTCCCTATAAAGAATATGATATTAGACTAGTTTTGGGAGCTGGAAGAATACGAATTTCAATTATAGACAGTCATGCACATATAATTAAAGACTATCCCTTTATTTATGACACTCCAATCTCAATACTTGAAAAAACATTTATTCAGCTTATTAATGAAAAAGAAGAAGAAAAGGCTAGTTAAGGAATTTGAAAAACTAGATATATATGCGAGATCTTTTCAATTTCAATACTCTGAAGAAATATATATAGATTTAATGTGGACAACTAGAGGGAGATGGATTTCAGTAAGGGATAATAATGTGAATGTGATAAAAGACTATCTAATCCTTTCAAACACGCCTCTCCATATTCTTGAAGCATCTATTCGGTTTCTTAATGAACAGATAAAATATGAAAAAGCTAAAAGGGAAATTGACTAGGAGAATAACTGATATATTGTCGGCATTAGTCTTGTGGTGTGATGGAAGAGGGTGTTTTAAGGTTTCCACACAATATCGGTTTCAAATCTCCGATAATTTCTTCTTGGACATAACAAAAGGAATGGGCACAGTATTTTCTTATTATGTTATCCTGAAAGAAGAAGGATGGGCTGTTTTGGATACTACACTTGACTATGACATATTTCGAAAAGATGTACCAATTCAGAGAGCCTATACAGCAAAAGGAACTAGAGTAAACGGAGAGATAGATAATATACCCGGACTGAAAAACTTATTAGGAAAGTTGAATGAAGAGATTAGAAAAAAGAGTTGAAAGAGAATTGGTCGACATCCTTTATTCAATTATTAAATCTATAACCTATAATCCTTCCAGTGTTACTATAGATTTGAATAGTGGAATAAAGGTAATGATTAGTAAAGTAATGAACCCTGAATATCTTTTTCCACTACATTTTGTTGCGATAATTAATAAACATATACTAGCACAAACAACTCTTATAATAAACCCCTACGAAACCGGATATACAATACAGGACCTAAATTTCGATAAAGAAGTGCAGGGATTGAAAAAGAAAAGATGGCTAGTGGAAAGGTTAAAGGAATGAAAAGAATAGAAAAGAAAGTGAGAGATGAGATTTCTAGAATTATTATTAATCACCACCTCAAAACAGGGAAAAAAGGACATATTGGAAAAGTTTTTATTGAAGCGTATAAGTATGAAGATGAGCTTTGGATAGATTGCGTTTATAATGCTATCTTCGTTCGTTTGATTATAGATAGTGAAGATGTTATTAGAAAAGTTATCGTCGGGAAAAAAGGATTAACTCAACTTCGACAGCTCTTGGAAAAATTAAAAAGATAAGGATAATTAAATATCCCTATCTTTTTTTTCGTTTATCTGAAATAAACTATACTTCTATCAACTCATCAAATTCGGAAGGATCTACATCGCGACTAGAAACCCACATCTTAGAAATAACGTCTCCCGGAATTTCTCCTCGTCTCCGCTCTATACAATCCTCAAGTTTAGTTTTCATCCAGACACCAACCACATGATATCCGGCCTCCCTAAGTTCTGTTACTAGCTTCTCTCGACGAAACTTCCTTATGTTCGTATCATCTATCGCAAAGTCAACACCCTCCTTGATAAGCTCTTTTCTCTGTTTATCACATTCCTCTGTTACTCTCTCCTCTTCCTCTTTTGTTCCTAGGTATTTTTCGCTCGGTCCACAAAAACCAAGATCTATCCTAACCTTATCACGACTAACAAAAGGAAGTTCATGTTTGTTCACCCAAGTTGATTTTCCACTCCCCGGGCAACCAATCATTAGATATACTTTTTTCATACTGTGTGTTTCCTTCGTTAATTTACTTCGTACAATTAACTCACTCGCTCCACTAAAATTTAAAGGGGAAGCTTATTTGCTATCCCCGTTAGCTGACTTAATTTCTTTAATTCTACCGTACGCCTGAACTCCGGTTATTGTGCTAATTAAAATACTAATAGCACTTCCAGCAATTGTCAACCACTGTTTACTTAAATCTAAATTCATAATCTTTTCTCCTTTGTTTTAAGTTATACATTATGTTAATTTATTATTCTATATATAAGGCTTTTAGACGATTTCAGACGGTTAACTTTTTCTATCACAAATAGAAAATAAAACTCAGTCCATTCATCACGAACAAACTGAGTCGGCAAAAATGCTAAATCAAAGTTATTACTTCATTATTAAGGATTTCATCGTTTTCCAATCAGCTCTAAACCGTTAACCCATTTACCATCTTCTTGTAATTTTATCGCTTTAACTATATAGTAAATCTCAAGGTCTGTGGCTTTAGCAGTCTTTTTATATTCTAAATCTTTATAAAGTATACTAAGTTTTTCTTTTATACTTTTATTTGTATATTTTTCACCAACTTTGAAAGTATAATAGATCTTAGATATAACATTGTCCTTAATCTCACTATTAGACACAGTTTCCATCCACCTCTTCTTAATCTCAGATTCGGCATAACTACAGGCTGTTATAATTTCAGGACCGACAATAGTATAATAATCCTTGTATTTACCGGGCACTAACTCTAAGAAATTTTCAAGGTTTTCTTTTGTTGTTATCTTAGAATATTCAACCAAAAACTTAAGTTTATCCTTTACATTTCTTATTCCGTTAAACTCTTCTACTTTTTGTTTTATCTGATCATCTTGGTTAGTCTCTAATCTTTTCTTTTGATACGTAGTAAAATCTTCTATGTCAAATTTATATTTTTCTTTAAGATAATTATATTGATTATTCTCTGTATATTCTCTTAAAGTAAATTCTAGCTCTTGTCTTTTATTCTGAATCTCTACTACGTCTTGAATATCTTTATGATAAGTCTGGACCATATAATCAAGAAGCATGTAGCTAACTTTATGAAAACTAATCTCTGATTTCTTAATAGGTATCTCTAAGATCTTTTGTTTAAGTTTTTCTGAGGTATTATAAGTGTTAAAAAATCCTAAGACCTCTGGACAACACTTAAACCATTCATTACCAAATAAACAATAATCCTTAAGATATTGTTTTATAGCAAATTCATCTCTATCCTGAGTAAAATCCCCCTTATATACATGAAGAACTTTACATGCTTCCTTACCATAATAAGCTTCATAACCAGCTTTCATTCTATTCTTAAAATTCTCAGCATATCCAAATTTAATCTTATAACTAAGATTGTACTCTTCATCCATATGAGGAAGCAAGAGTACGTATAAATAAGTTTCTTTCATATTATTAAATAAATTAAAATAGAGAATAGTAACTATATTTTTTATTTTATAATCACTATTCTCTTCGTTTATCGTTTACCAATCAGTTCAAATCCATTCTGTTTATCTGGAGTTAGAATTGGTTTCATAATGTAATACAGTTCAAGATCTGTTGCTTTTGCTGTTTTCTTATATCCAAGACGCTCATAAAGATCACTTAAAACAACTTTGATATTTTTCTTAGTATATCTTTGACCAACCTTAAATGTTTTGTAAATCTCCGAAACTACATCATCTTTAATCTCACTATTAGATACAGTCTCCATCCACCTCTTCTTAATCTCAGACTCAGCATAACTACAAGCTGAAATAATTTCTGGACCAACGATTGTATAATAATCCTTATATTTGCCAGGAACTAATTCTAAGAAATTCTCTAAGTTTTCTTTTGATGTAGTCTTAGAATATTCAACTAAGAACTTAAGCTTATCTTTAACAGTTTTGATCTCATTAAATTCTTCCACCTTCTGTTCTACTTCACTCTCAATGCTATCAAAATTTTCTACTTGAGCAGCACTAAAAACAGAAAATCGATCCGCATAATCTTCTTGCTGTAATTCGAAAGCACGTTCCTCTGTTATTTGGACTAATTTATTGAAAACTGGCTTCAACTTAACTACTTGTCCTGTCTTTTGATTTATAATTCTTGTTACCGCAATATAATCATCTCTATAATGAGAAACCTTAGCGTCCTTTTGATACTTTTCGGCTAAATCCCATTTTTCTTCTTCATCCACTTTATAATAAGAGCTTAATAGCCTTTCAGACTTCTTAGTTTTTAACTCTGTATATTCATCATATTCCTCTTGTGTTGTCTTATGTTTTTCATTCGTACATTTAACGTACATAAGAGCTGTATTCTTCCATGGATTTTCATCTAGTCTCTGACGTCCTAAGATTTGCTCTAAATCCATTGAAATATCTACCGCCAAGCATTGAATATTAGAGTCTGAAAATACAAAAGTTCTAGCACAGGTTGAATAGAAATCTGCTCCTAAGTAAACAGTTCTTGTACAAAAAGTGAACATTTTATGCTTCTCTCCTTTGACCGGAATTTTGCCTATAACACCATCCTCTTTCTTAATAGCTGTATAAGTTTTTCTTCCCTCTTTTTCGGCTTCTTTCTTCAAGACATCGTTAAAAGCTGCTCTTACCTTGGATTCATTTGTAGAAGTTTGAGCACAAATAATATTACATTGATTTAAATGAAGTTTGTTAGTTCTGATAGCTTGACAAATACCTGATACTGAATTCAAGAATAAAACGGCCTCTCTTGATTCTATAAATTGCCCTGTTTCAGAATTAATTCTAGTATCAAATCTTCCTGATTGATAACTTTCAATGACTGTATTTACCGATTTATTGAGAGATGAAGTTACAAACCTAATCTCTAGTTTTGGCTTCTTAACACGTCCAGGATCTTCAGTTTCCCAATCAAATTCATAATAGGGCAAATCTTTAAACTCATCTAATTTTGAAAGATATTTATCAAGAAGAGGAGTAGCAGAGACAAAACATACTTTCTTCAGCCCTTTAAGATTATCTAATAGCTCAATTTCAGTATCTGATTTGAAACGAGAATCAATCATTATAGATTGAAATTCATCTACTACTATTTGAAACTCTCCCAGCCTGTTGTCATATCCTCCCAAATGATCGTCCTCTTTCCAATAGAAATGCTCAAGGGCATCCTTCACATGCCTGAATGAATCATATGTCACCAGGATCTTGAAAGGTTCATCTCCTCTATGCAGTTCCCAGGCTCTCATAGCGTCTCTCAGATCTCTCTTAAGGATATCAAGATTTTTAACAGTTCCTCTTTTACCTGCTTCTGTTTTTTCAGCTTTTTCCTTGATAGATTTAGTGTCATCTTTATTCAGATCCAATTCATAATCAACAGAAGTTTCCAGCTCATTCCTGACATAATAAACATCTCCCTCATGTTGTTCTTCCTTATTTTCTAAGAGGAATTTTCTAGGAGATATCAGGATGAGCTTTTGTTTATTCTTCAAACAATACTCAGTATATCCGCATCCAGTCAGTTTTTTGTTTAGAATATGAGGAAAGTCGTAGAGATCTAAATCATAATCCCACAATCTTTTTTGTGTCTCAGGATTGACTTCTCCTATATATCTCAATCCTTTAGGTACAATAATTTTATGTTTTTCCATTGTTAATATAATTTTATATGTTGAAACAAATGAAAGCCTGGTTCTTCGAACACAGTCTCTCACAAAATCCGCTAACGCGTATTTTAAACGTATCAGCTCTCTTTTCTTTTTCAGTTGAGAATCCCCTAGTTGAGACTCTTGCTTTCATGTATTAGGATTTCAGCCTTTCTTAGGAGAGTTTTATCAATTTAAGAAAATCCTGGTTCCATACCTAATATAACTCATGAAATAAAAAAAATAATAAACCTGTTTAAAGAGAAAGCTGTGATTTCCCTGTGGAACACAGGATCTTAGAAACAGCTTAAAACCAAACAGGGATAATGAGTTTATTTTATATAAAAAGAGATTATAGATTAATTAGGGTCTTCTTCAATGGAAAGTGAAACGTAACATTGAAGAGAGGTTAAGGGTCTGACAAAGTCTGGACAAAGGGTTATCGGAATGTAATGGAGATAAGACTTCTGGACAACTTTGGAGTGGCCATGGGGAGGCTTAACCTCATCCTTATGCTTTGTCGAAGACGAGTGTTAACGCAAAAAGCATAGGCACCTATTATAGCTTTTATTTCTGCTATCATAAAAAGCGAAATCTAATCTTTGTTGTGAACGCAGTTCTCAACTAGGACAAAAGAAAATCATCCGTTCCAGCCTTCCCGGTTGTACTAGGATGATAACGACAACAAACTTATTATAATTTATTTAAATACCATCCATAATCATTTTCATGTTTAGCTTCTTCCAGTCTAGCTTCTGTGAGTGTTCCGGCGTTAGTATTTATAAGTTTCATCATTTCCTCTTTACACATTCCTCCTGTGATAGATAATGATTCTGCCATTTTCTTCAGGAGTAGGCGGTTAGAGGATAGAATTTCTTTTGTTTTTTCACGGAGTTTTTCAAATTCCGTTTTCATTTTTTGTGCAATCTCATGGTCATCGAAGCCTTGTACGATTCCATCACTGCTTGACTCTGCATCTTTGTAGCTATAAGAATAAGGATCTCCAAAATACCCACCCTTATAAGCTTCTGCAGAAAATTCATCCCAGCAAGTTGTAATATCTTCATAGGATCCACACAATAGCATTTCTGGTCTTTCTCCGTATACCAATCTTTCAGCTTCATATCCTGCGAGTCCTATACAGATGTGGTTCATGATATCGAGTCTAGTTTTTATTTCGCCATCTCTTTCTTTATCGGCCGTAATACAAAAACCACCATGATCTGTAGAGACTGAGATAATTTGTCGTGGTACTTCTCCAGTTAAGTATGCCATAACGATAGCGTGACCGGCTTCATGAACACTACAGATTACCCTAGTTTTTCTCTTCTCTGGGTCTCTTTCTTCGCCGAGAGGGAGGTTTACTGTGATAGATTCTCTGAGGGTGTCCGAATAATCAATGAATGCTCGGATGGTAGATTTTTTAAAGTCTGTTTCTCCATGCAATCCTATTCTAACGTTATAGGTTTCTTTCTCCTCTTTATTTTCCAGGTATATTAAGATTTTAGACAGGATAGGTGTTAAGATTGTTCCTATTGTTGTAAAAACTGGTCTAACACCTTGCACTGGATATACGCCTTCCGAGTAGAGTAAGTTTTTCATATCTTCCTCTACGATCACTGATATTCCAAATTCTTCTTCAAACTTGGTACATATTCTTTCCGTCTCTTGTCTTATAACCTCTTTAAAATTTTCTCGAGACAGGGAAGGGTATTTGATGATATTATTTCCGAATCTTGCTATTTGTTCTGGTCTAAATCTCTCTTTCAATGCTTCCTTAATATCTCCCACACTAACTCTTTTGGTGGACTCTAAGAAAACATCGGCATCTACATCGGGGTTCAGTTCTTTACTATCTCTAAATGCTTCGTCCAGGTTTCCCAAGATGAAGACGAGAGAATCTGAGCAGTCGATATATTTTGGGGCCACTACATAAGGTCTTTGTTCCTTAAGAATTTCCACAATCTCATCAAGAGTCGTAGCTTCTTTCATAGACTTTAGTACCTCTTTAAAATATTGTGGTCCTTTTCTGCTTACCAGTTTCTTTCGGAGGATTCGGATTATATCATCTCCCACCACTCTCAAAGGCTTATATGGATTATCGTCTTCTGTCCAATCTTTTTCTGAGATGGATGAGTTTGTATAGGTTCCTTTTCTTGGTCTCATAAATCCTGGAACTCCTCTATCGAAATATAAGAGTCCAAGATCTTCCAATATTCTCTTAACGTCTTCTTCTTTCATTACATTACATTCGTCGACTTCTATACCCGGATTAAACTTGACAAAACCGGTTAAGTCTTCTAAGAATGTAGTATAAGTTCCAGAGTCCCAACCATTAGAAGTTAGGTTTATAATGCCAGAATCGATAATACTCCATACTGATCTAAGTCCTGGTTTTCCTACTTCTTCGTGTGATTCATTCAAAGTTCTGGCATATTGGAATTCATCAAAGACAAATACCAATCCTTTTCCAGTTTCTTCTCCTTGTCCTCCTCCCATATCTTCTCCATCATCGTCCCCTAAGTAATCCTCTATTTTATCGGTAACGCTTCGATTTTCTGTATCTTCTCCACAATCGAAAAATAGGGTACGAGATTCAAGGTCTAGGAGTTTAACAAGGCGATGAACTACGGATGTTTTTCCTGTTCCCGTCATGCCCCAGAGTGATATTATCTGAGGTCTCTTGATTAATTCAGGAGTTATATACCAAGGACAGAGTGAGGTTTCAATATCATCCAAGATTTTATCAAGACCTATAAATTCTGTCTTTAGTATGGCAATAGCTCCTTTTAGTTTTTCAATTCTTTCTGCTCTATTCATCATCTAACACTAAATAATGATTATAAAAACTATCACAACACACAGTCTCAAATCTTCTAACTTCGTGCTTAAATTCCTCAACACTCATTTCTCTAGACAAAACAAATTCATCCTTCCTGAAAAAGTGTTTAACTCGTTTATATTCTTTATATACTTTACCATCTTTTACATAGATAGAGTAATAGCCTCTTGGAATAGAATCTAAAATCATATCCAATAGTCGTCTCCAAGTTCTGTAATAACCGATTCATAACCATCATATTCGTCTATGTGGTATTTTGACTCTCCAATATCAGTTACCTTAAGTTTTGCACAATCTCCTGAGGCTCTATCTCCTAAAGTTTCAACCACCTTCACTAAATCTGGGTCATGTCTTTCAAAGTCGGAAATCCAAATATAATGTTGATCAAATTCCCGATAAAGTTCTGAGTTTCTATCACCCTGAGAAAGTGTGAATGAGTCTCCCAAATCTTTCGAAAGTGTTGTAACGTTGAAAGATCTGAATCCCTCTATCTTGTCTTCTGGTATCTTCGTATAGGTATCTTTCCCAGTTTCCCAGTCTGATTCCCGTTCATAAAAGTAGATAGTTTCTCCAGGATGTTTCAATTCATAGAACATCTTAGTAGCCAATGGTGAAAGTCCAAATCCACCATAGCATGAATTCCAAACAACTTTTCTATTCATGATTTTTCTCAATGTCTTCTATATCAAGTTCACCTTTTTCAATCCACTCCTGTTTCCAAAGAAGGTGTGCAGTGGTTTTAAGTTTATATGCTTTCTTTCCCACTCTTATAACGATTCCTTCTTGTGGTACTTTATTTTTGCATTCGTCCTCGTCTTCCTCCATTCCCAGTCCATGATCTCCAGCCAATCTCTCTACAAAATTTTCAGAAAAGTGTTGAGTTGGGGAAAGATCTGGGTATAAGTCTTCCGCTAATCCTTCATACAAGATTTTTACAGATTCTAGTCCTCTCGATTCTGCCCATTCATTAACTTCCTTTGGGTTCATTTCCATCACTATTCCCTCTGGTGTAGTAATGGTTATGCGATAAATCAAGACTCTAAAATTTTGTCGTACTCTAAATGGTCCTCCTGGTTCTGGTTTTACGCACCCAAAATCATCGGCCTTCTGTATAAATTCTCCGGTAGGTAAGTATCCGACAATTTCATAGTAAGCGGTCATCCCAGAATCTAATCTAGGTCCCACTACTTTATCGGCTTCTTTCCAGATATCCACTCCATACCAACCCGGGCCTGCCATCTTATTAACGTCTTTACTTCTGATGACACCGGATGAGGAATATAGTCGATGATAATAGCGCTTAGGTTTCCAGAATTCCCACCACTTTCTTTTAATCTGTGTATGGCTTGAAATACCAGAGGTTCCATCTACTTTCTTCGTAATCCATATATAGGTTTTTGGTTTTATCACCCAAGGACTAAATTTCAGGAGTTCAGTCTCATAGTGGAACCTGAATTGATCCTTTGGTACTCTCTCCACTAATCTTCCTGGTACTTTTCCTCTAAATCTCTGATGTTTTGTCTCCGGATCTCCCTTCATTATATACTTTTTACAAATCCAGGCTGTTCTTCCTTTTTCAATCTGTACGGTGTCAAAGATTCCTGTTCCATAATCTATTTCCAGGTCTTCAGTTCCGGCCACTTCAGAAATCCAGCCTTCAAGGTCAATAGATTTACATAACCAGCCTTCTGATACTTCTCCCCTTAATCGAATGGCCTTAACTCTTCCGCTCTGTTCGAAGGTTCCACTTACGGTTTTATCTTTATTCTTGTTCTTATTCTTATAGTTCGAAGTATGAAACAAGAATGATCCCGAAATTTGTGAACCTGCGGGGAAATAGATATACTCGCCTGGTTTTGCATCTATTCCTACAATTACCTTAAACCCAAAGACTCTAGCCAACTTAAGTTTTTCCGCGTTTGGATGTGCTATAAAGTCTTGTTCGGTAAGGGTAATTAATCTAGCTACGTATGCAATATCGCAGCTTCCTGAATAACTTAATTTAATTGTTTTCATCACGATTATAAGGCTTTAAGGCCACATTCCTTGCTTTCTTAGCCAATCATAGAGAGTAGAAACATTACATCCATATTTTCTTGCGACCCTAACTTTTGGCATTTCGCTCTCTATATCGTTTATTATGCAATCTCTATATTTATCAAGCTTAAGTTGTTTAGAGTATGATCCTTTTGGTCTTCCTAGTATTATTCCTTCTCTCTTTTTCGCTGCCAATCCCTCTTTCGTCCGTTCGCTTATTAGAATTCTTTCAGTTTCAGCAGCATAAGAATAGACGGAGAGAATAAATTTAGACATCGGAGTATCATTCAGGACGTAACCTTCTTTCAGTGTCACCAATTCTACTTTCCTTTCTAAGCATCTATTCATCACATCAAAAACAACTTGCATACTTCTCCCCAACCTACTAATCTCTGTACAAATCAAGGTATCTCCAGGTTTCATTTCTTCCAGTACCACTCTAATCTGACGAACCCTTACACTTTTTGTTCCACTTATTTTCTCATCTATCCAACAATCCACCTCAAGTCCTCTCATTCTACACCACTTCTGAATTTCGTATCTCTGAACATCGGTACATTGTTTCACAGTACTCACTCTAACATATCCGTAAATCATAGTCTTAATTGTTTATAGTTACATATATAAGGATGTCTCAAATGCCTTATAAGTGATGAATAAAAGATTATATGAAAAAACGGTGACGAGATTAGCTGAACTTACGAAAGAGTGGGGAAAGGCTGATATCTATTTGGTGGGAGGTTGTGTTAGGGATTCTCTTCTTGGTGTTGGAGTTAAGGATATAGATTTAATGGTTGACTTGGAGAATGGACCGGCTTTATTTTGTGATTGGTTAGAGAAGGAAGGAAAAGCTAAGAATTTTGTGACCTATCCGAGATTTGGTACTTCCCGTTTTGATCTGACAGTAAATGGGAGAGACATACCAATAGAGTGTGTTATGCCAAGACGAGAAACCTATAATAATGGACCTCGCAAACCTGATACGATCGAATATGCGTCCTTGAAAGAAGATGCAGAGAGAAGGGATTTTTGTTGTAATGCCTTATATCAGAATGTACAAACCAGGGAGACTATAGATCCGACTGAGAAAGGGTTAGAGGATATAAAGAATAAAATACTCCGAACTCCTCTTCCCGCCGCGCAAACCTTCAGGGATGATCCACTCCGCATGTTAAGAGCTTTCAGATTTCGGGCAGAGAAAGATTTCCATATTGATTCTCTCGTCTTATCTGAAATTAAACCTTACCCTGAATATGAGCTTTTAAGTATGGAGAGAGTGAATGCGGAGTTTTGTCGTATCCTGAAGTCTAAGAAAGCGGCGGAAATAATTCGGGAGTTACATAGGACTGGACTTTTAGGTTACATTATTCCGGAATTTGAGGAGGCATGGGGATTTAATCAGAACACACATTACCACTCTATGAACCTTACCGATCATTCTTTGGCTGTCTTAGAAAAAGTTAAAGGTAATGAAGTGACTAGGATGGCTGCTCTCTTACATGATATCAGTAAACGTAGAACCTGGAAAATGAAAGATAATGGTGAATTTTCGTATCCAGGTCATGAGATAGAGAGTGGGAAGGAGTCAGTTCAGATTTTAAAAAGGTTGAAATGGTCTGGAGAAGATATAGAGAAGGTGGAGAAAATAATTGAAAATCACATGCTCCTAAAACCTTTCCGAGATCCTCTTACTGGTCTTTATAATGGATCGGCCAAAGTAACGAGAAGAATAGTCAGGAAGTTTGGAGATGTGATGGAGCAAAGTCTAGATCTTATAAATGCTGACAATCTCTCTCATTCTCCTCAATATAACATGCCTCATCAAGTTGGGTCATTCTATACAACTCTCTCTAAACTCGGAAAGGTGCCTGTTGTGAGATCTTGTCCTGTGTCTGGGGAAGAGATAATGAAGAGACTTGGATTAAAACCTGGACCTGTAATTGGGGAGATTAAAGAAATTATGTTGGAGTGGCTTGATGAAAATCCTAACACCGATCTTCTTACCAAGTTTGAAGAAGAATACGGCGGGAAAGAATTTTGGGTATGGAAAGAATCGCGTGATATTTTTTCTATAACTTTGACTGAACCTGTAATGGATGGGAATGGAGAAATAACAACCATACCTTTCGAACTTCCTTACAATATTGAAACAGGGGGAAAGGAACTGAAGGATTGGAAGGAGAGATGGAACGCGATAGAACACCCAAAAATATACTCCGCCGTGATGAGATCCAAACTTGCTAGATCCATTTTTGACCAAGCTGCGGATATTTTGGCTGGACTAGAAAAGATACCCGGTTTTAGACAAGTAAGAATGGAACTAGATTCATATAATGACCTCTCCGGAACAATCGAATGGGAAGACTTAAAACCAGATTATATAATATGACGAAAAGGATAAGGTTTAAATATTGTCCGAGTTGTAAAACAAAAAGAGAGACTCTGATACAACCCCTCAATAACTTAATAACTATTTATTGTTGTTATTGTGGAAGAATACTAGGTAAACATGGATGAAAAGAAAATCTAGAACCTGTCCTTATTGTGGTGTGAGAGGAAAGTTTAAGATAGAAATATTGAAGATGGGAGATTTGAAAGGCAGCATAAAAATAAAAAAATGTTCTGCCTGTGGTTGGGGAATAAAAGAAGAAATGGTATGAGTGAGATATTTACTGATGAACAAATAACTGAGATCTCCGATAATATACAAAGAGCAGTAAATGAGGAGATGGACAAACAAATAGGAAATATTATGGGTGAAAAAGAAATTATTTTAGGAGAGGTAGAGAAATTAATGAGCTATCTACCGTCTACAAGAACTGAATGCGATGAGTACGAAAAAGGACAACGTGATGCCTTAGAAAGTATTCGTTGTTTTATTAAAGGACTGAGAAACAACCATGACAGAATTATTTGGACAGGAGATAATCTTAAGGAAGTTCTAGATTTTGTTGGTAAGGCTCCTTGGTTTGATGAGTGGTTTAAGAGTTGGGAAGAATATGAAGCCTATGTAAAATCCCATAACAATATCTTCAAAATATTTTCTCTCGGTGGACATTATGAAATTTATCCTGGCTGTGAAATAATGAGATTGCCTAGGATAGATAGTGTTGTGCCTATTACTGACAAGAAATATCAATACATTATAAATGGCTTACAAAAATGAAGTACTTAGTTAGAACTTTAATGATGCTGGTGTTTATTCCAGGAGCAATCATTCTTTTGCTTGGATTTCTACTGGCTATAATTCTATCTCTCCTCCAATTCCCTGTATGGTTTGTCTGGAAAGGTGAATTTTTGGAAGATGATGATACCTTAATTGTATGGTATATAGAACATGTAATAGGTTGGACAGAAGATATGTTGGAGAAGATGCTGAAGTGGAGTAGAAAATGAGAGATAAAATATGAAGACTTAAGGTGAAATAATCCTTAGGTCTTTTTTTGCTCCTCTAAATCTAAAACGTACGCAATTATGATCTCAAATTGCTGAAACGCGCTTCCCAGGACCCCAAATCCTTATCAGCGAGAGAGAAGATAGTTGAAGATGGGACTTTGACGAACGGACTTAATTCCCAGGCTAACCCAAATAGCAATGTTAAGTCTTTCTTCTCTTTGTTTTTAATTTTAATCATTATGGAAAATATAGATGAACATTCTTTAGAATTTGCTCAAACATTAAAAACGGAGGAAGACTTTCAAAACTTCGTAGACACACATCCTGAAATCGAAAGATCTATAGATTTAAGAAAGAAATACTATCATATTGATAGAAGGTTTTATAATCTTAAAAGAGATGGAATATTGGATAAAGACTTTTCAATAAAATATAAAATTATGCTTTTTGATTGGTCTGATTATAATACTAAGGAGGATTTTCAGAGATTTATAGATGAGAATAATATAGAGTCCTCTTCAGTAATATATGAAAAATTTGGAGGATTGGCAAAAAGAGCATCTCGATTAAAAATAAAGCTATATGAACTTAAATATCATATAGAAAATTTATCTAATATTATTGAAGATGCAAATAAATTTATAAAGGAAAATAATATCATTTCTTTTAAGCATCTCGAAATGAGCTATCCAAATAAAGCCAAAGAATTCTTGGTTGTTAAAAAGTACATAGACTTTAAGATTAAAAAAGATAGTCAATGGAATGATTATACTACAGCTGAAAAAGTACAAGACTTTATTGATAGTCATGATATTAAATCAAGGACTAAGTTCAAAAAGAGCTATCCTGGATTTTTTAATCAATGTGTTAAATTGGATATACTGAATTTATTAACCTTTGAGGAAGATAAACATTTTATTAAATATAAAATAAAAGAAAGATTTAAAACCATTGAAGATGTTTATAAATTTTTGGATGAAAATGGAATATCAAAAAGCAGTCAATTAGATAGTACTGAAGAGGGAAGATCAATTCACTGGTTCGCTAGAACTAATGGATGGAAAATAGAATTTTCTGGAAAACCAAAAGATTGGTCCGATTATAATACTGAGAATGACTTTCAAAAGTTTATAGATGAGAACGATATAAGATCTGCAAGTGAATTTCATGAAAAATTTACTGGGATGTATTCTAGATTATCTAGGCTTAAGTTAAATAAAAAGGTTAAATATCCAGAATCTCCAGGAAAGTCCACATTAGAAATAAGAGTATCTAAAGAATTAGATAAACTTGGAATAGTTTATTTAGAACAAGAAACTTTCCCAGATCTTAAAGATAAATCATTACTTAAAGTTGATTTTCTAATTGAGTCAAAGAAATTAATTTTAGAACCCGGCGGAGAACAGCATTTGGTACCCTGTGGGCTTGTTATGGGAGAAAGATTTGAGACATTACAAAAACACGATGAAATGAAAAGAAAATATTTTAAAGAAAAGGGATATACTATTCTTTATTTATTTTCAAATAGTCGTAAAGATATCAGCGATAAAGAATTTAAACGTTTAGTGAAAGAGTATCCAGGAGAATGCTATACTTTGGATAATTTTGATTCTTTTATTAATAGAATTCTTTCATTCTGATATTTTAAGGGGATTTACTTTTAAAGTAGGTCCCTTTATTTCCTTATTAGTGAGAAAATTTTAATATTGATTAAAAATGATTTATGCAAGATTATTAAGCACAGTAGTAGTAATTTTGATTTTAATTTACTATGTATTTGTAGTATTACAATGTTGGGGAATTATTAGATTTTCACATGAAAAAATAACATTCCCGAAAGTATTGATACCTTTTTATTACTTTTTTAAATAACATTAAAATTAAACATTATGAAAGAATTAAAAATTTCTAAAAGCGCAATCATTGGTATTTTTAGTGCCGTGATTATTGTTATTATGATGTTCCTTTTTACGGGAGCATTTGAAGACTGTGACAAATCAAAAATCTATGTAAACCAGTATCCATTTTCTGGTAAGTATGCTGTATGGACTGAAGGTGGACTTCAGCAGCAGTGGTGGGGAAACACTTACGAGTATAGTAAGACAACTCAGGTAGAATTTACTGGTGTTGAAAAGAACGATGACGGTTACGTAGCCGCAGGGGAGAATCCTGGCGCTGCTGTTACCTTTAATGATAGAGGTCGTGGATTTTTGATTGGCTCTCTTCGCGTAGTTCTTCCTATTGATTTCGAGCATATGTCAAAAATTCAGCAGGATTTTGGATCTGAACAAGCTCTTATATCAACTCTGGTAAGGCCTACTCTCTATAAAGTAGTTACATCATGTGGACCTTTGATGAGTTCTCTTGAGTCTGTATCAGAAACAAGAACAGACCTTATTCAGTATATTACTGATCAGTTAAATAATGGTGTATATAAAACAAAGATACATAAGATTACTGTTATTAATGAACTTACTGGAGATAGTGATATTGTTGCAAAAGCTGAAATGATTGCAGATGGCAATTCTCCTGGTGGTTATAAGCGTCAGGAGGTATCACCCTTTAGTCAATATGGGATAGTTTGCAATCTTGTTTCAATTACTGATATAAAATATGACAAGGCAACGCAGGATCAGATAGATGCTCAAAAAGCAGCAAATTTGGCGGTCGTCACTGCTAAGACGAAATCATTAGAAGCAATTCAAAAGACTATTTTAGTAACTGAGCAAGGTAAACAAGCAGCAGAGACGGCCAAATGGGAGCAGGAGAAGATTAAGGCTAAAGAAGTGACTAAGGCTCAGCAGGAGTTTGAGGTAGCAGAGTTGGCAGCAAAAACAGCTCAGCAAGTCGCTCTTAAAGTGAAAGCCGAAGGTGAAGCTAAAGCGGCAGCAAATGCAGCTCTTGTACGTGCAGGTCTTACTCCTCTTGAAGCCGCTACGATCAAAAAAGAAACTGCTATTGGTATAGCGCATGAATTGGCAGCATCTAATGTTCAATGGGTTCCTTCTGTAATGATGGGAGGAAGCGGCTCAAATGGGAATAATGCTATGGATGCCGTTGGTTTAAAGATGCTAATGGATATTGTTGATAAGATGAATAAATGAAACGTAAAAGGATATTCTGCCCAAAGTGTAAGAAAAGAATTATTCCTGAACATTTTGCATGTGATTATCCTTATGTTGTATCGAAATCTTGCCCAGAATGTGGTTATGTAATTTCACTGATATCTGACTATGAAACTATGGGTTCGAACTCTAGTTTATAAAGAGATAATAACTGGGATAACTATAAACTGGTGTAAAGAGCTCCGTGTATTTAGGACCGTTGAGGATGAGTTTAAGGTTTTGAAAGAATCGGGTCACTCTCTCCTCATCGGTTCTATTTTTAAGAGGTTAGAATTTACTGATGCTGCAGGTAATCATGGTATTTATCCGTTTGATGATCATTGGAGGAATCCAGTATTATTGACATTAAGGGCTCTAATAATTAGTGGAATAGAGTTTGAGATTATAGGAGATAAGGAAGAGCTGGAGTGGTTACAAAGGAATAGCCCACCTCTTTATGATAGAGTCTTAGAGCATATAGTATGGAAAGGGAAAAAGCATGGATCTAAGTAGAGTTAAGGAGATATTGGCGGAAAGAAAATACCAATTTGATGAAGATGCTGAAGAGATAGATGATGTAATCTATGAAATTTATAATGACAAGGGTGAAGATAATTTTGTAGAGGTTGGTTATATCACTGGTGCCGAAAAAATTATTGAAATTTTTGTATCAAATTCCTGCTATTCTTTTGGAAATGATGAGAATGATAGAAGAGGAATTTGTTTGGGCGGGAGATCTGAATATAAAATAGATGAGGAGTTATTCATTTATTGTTTAGACATTCAGAAGGATCCCGGCTTACATGAGATTAATTTCTGTAGAGATTACCTGAAGTTTTCTGAGTGGAGACAGGCCGAATTAAATCCCGTCCTTAAAAACTTAGACTTTCTATTATATCAGGACGTTTGTGAGATTGACGATACCTTTTTCCCTTTCGTCATATCCTATACTTATGATGGAGAATACTACAATGTTTTTCTTGAGATAAATCCGTTAACGAGAAAGGTTACACTCCACGTCTCTAATGAACTGGAGACTGAGGACCTATCTTCTTTAGTGGGTGAACCATCTGATATAATTTTTGGAGCTCTTGAAGGTTTTGCTGTTAGTAGGCCTTCAAATCCTTAATGATGATATGAAAAAGATATTTATTTTCGTGTGCATGATTCTAGGTAGTTGTGCACTCGTCGGCTGTAACGAAAATGGTACAGCTCAGTCGGAAAAGAGTGATTCAGTGGCAGTAGATAGCATTGAGGTTGTTGATTCAGCGATGATTGATACAATAACGCTCGATTCTATGGTTTGCCCGGATTAATAGTACGAGATCTTCTAGTCAATACAATAAAGGCTAGTTGATCTCCTCTATTTTCCTTATATGTAGAAATATAAATTTAACGAAAATATAAATGGAAAGTTTAGATTTTAGAGTTTCAGGAGAGCTTAGAGAAATCCTGAAGAAAGCAAATCAAGTGGCAAAGGATAATGGAGACAAGGAGATAACGATTGAACTTGTTACTTATCTAATCTTGAATGAGTATGTAAATGAGGGAGCTACTGAGTCGGGTTTGATTACGGAGGTTCTACATGACTATTCGAAGGAAGATCGTTTGAAGATAGTAGATGCTTGTTCGAAGGCATATGTAATAAGATCGTCAAAGATTAAAACGTCCCTTAGTTCTCATTCCGATAGCTACTCGTTTGATGAATATATGGAAGATTCTATTTCAAAGTCTCGTATTTCTAGAAGACTGAGGAAGGAAATTCTTGGAGTACAAAAGGATAAGCCAGCAGATATTATTACAACTGAGGATCTTCTTGTTTGGGGTATCTTATTTCAGGAGAATGTTTTAGTTACTACCTTGAATGAAGACTTTGAATTTAACAAAGAGAAGTTCCTAGCGCAAGAAATGGCTGATGCAATGTTATCTGGAGTTATAAAGACAAAGAGAGTAGAATCTGAGTCGCCCGTAGAAGTGAAGGATGAAGAGGAAGAGAAGCCGAAAGAAGAGGAGCAACCAAAGGACAAGTCGGAAGATGAAGATAAGTTTGAAAAGGCTGCTATGTCAGGATCGATTTCCATTAAGAAGAGAGATCCGAACTCAAAGACTCCAGTTCTTGATCAATATGGACTAGATATGACTCGAAAGGCTGGAGAAGGCGGCTATGATCCTTTGGTTGGTCGTGAGAAGGAGATTTCACAGGTTATTGAAATTTTGTGTTGTAGAAAGAAAAACAATGCAGCACTTCTCGGAGAGGCTGGAACTGGAAAGACTGCGATAGTTGAGGGTTTAGCTCAAAAGATTGCCAAAGGAGATGTACCTGCCGAATTGAAGGGAAAGCGTATATTCTCTATTTCGACAACAGATTTACAGGCTGGAACAATTTATAGAGGTCAGCTTGAGGAGAGAGTTCAGGAATTGTGTAATGAGGTGAAAGAAAATGATGATGTGATTGTTTATATTGACGAATTTCACCAAGCAGTTTCTGAAGGTTCATCCAATATAGCTCAGATGTTGAAACCTAGTCTTGCACGTGGAGAAATGAACATGATTATTTCTACGACAACTAGTGAATATCGGCGTTATATAGAGAAGGATGCTGCTTTGAAGAGAAGATTTGAGCCCGTCCAGATTGAAGAACCAACTTTGGAAGAAACTAAGGCTATATTGAAAGGTATAGCTCCACAATATTCCAAATTCCATCATGTTAAGATTACGGATGAAGTTATCAAAGCATGTGCGGAGTGGTCTGGACAATATATAACTGATAGACAATTCCCAGACAAAGCGATTGGAATTATGGATATGTCATCTTCCCTCACTAAACTTGAAAATCCACTCGACTATAAGAAGAGAGAGGAGTTACAGGGGAAGATTGAGGAAATGAATAAAGAAGTTGATACCCTGATTGAAAATGCTGAACTTGAGAAAGCGTCTGGAATTAGGGATGAGAGAATAAAGGTTGAGAAGGAGTTAGCCAAACTTATCGAGAAGCAGGAGAAGGATGTTAAATCTTGGCCTGAGGTAACGGTTGAGAATGTCAGCAAAGTTATTTCAAAGATTTCTGGCGTTCCGGTTGATAAGATTAGAAGTAGCAGCATGAAGAAATTAAAGGAAATGAAAGATCAGTTAGCTAGCAAGGTGATTGGTCAGGAAGAGGGAGTGTCGGAACTTGTGACAGCTCTTCAGAGAAATATCCTTGGTCTTCGTGATCCCCATAAACCAATTGCATCATTCTTACTTGTCGGTGGAACTGGAGTAGGAAAAAGTTATGTATCAAAAATCTTAGCCAGTGAGTTCTTTGGTTCGGAAAAGTCTTTGGTTACGATTGCCTGTTCTGAGTATATGCAGGATTGGGCAGAGTCAAAGTTATTAGGATCTGCACCTGGTTATGTTGGATTTTCAGATTCAGAGCCGAGATTGTATATTCTAAAGAGAAAGCCATTCTGTGTACTCTTGATTGATGAGATTGAGAAGTCAAGTTCAAATCTCTATAACATTTGGCTTAATATGTTGGAAGAGGGAGAAGTGACTTTAAGTTCCGGTGAGAAGGTTAGTTGCCGAGATTGTATCATTATCTTCACTGGTAATGTTGGAACTAAATCTCTCGAACTTAAGTCGGCAGATATTGGTTTTGGATCAGTCAGCAAAGAAGATCGTGCCAAGAAAGATAAGGCTACTGTGATGAAGGAAGTACAGAAAGAATTTAGACCTGAGTTCTTGAATCGTCTCTCTAAGATAATCGTATTTGACAGTCTTGGAAAGAAAGAGCTGGAGAAGATCTTTGACTTAGAATTGGCCAAACTTCAAGAGCGACTGACTGATTATAAGGTGACAGTGAGTAAAAAACTTAAGTCTTGGATTATCGATAAGACAGAACCTAAGTATGGAGCTCGTTCACTTCAAAGACTTATAATTGAATATATCGAGCAGGAACTTTGTAAGGAATTGTTGGAAACAGATACAGAGTCAATGAAGAAACCAGTGAAAGTAAAGTTTGATCTGGAAGGTGAAGACAAAGTAAAGACAGAGATTATAATTCCAACTGCTAAAATCAAGAAAGATGAAAAAGTATTGGATTGATGAAAGTAATGGATATCCCGTAATGATGACAACAGACGGGAAGATGCCGTGGAGAGAATGTTTCAGAGAATCTTGGAAATCTTGTCGTAAGGCTGGACCAAATTACACAATGTACCTTATCTTTGGAATTGTAGCAGTTTGTGTAGTTATTACGTTACTCTTACGTTCGTTCTTATCATGAAAGTAACATTTTTGGCAGATAAGTATAGAGTCGGTTCGGAGAGAGGACTTTATGCACATGAGAAGGAAGGTATATTGGAGGACTTGAATTTAGTGGTAGATCTTGAAGGTTCTGTATATCCGAAGAAGTGGGTAGAGACAGAAGATGGAAAGGCTTATCACGAAACGGAGATGACCAAGGAGGAGTTTTTCAAAGATAGAGAAGAAAAACTTATGCCAGGTGATATGTTCGTTTATGAAGGTCAGGTTCTTGCAATAGATCGTCCAGATAGGTTGATTGTCTGTCTAAGTGAATCTGGTCCTCTCGCAGTTCAGAGATTTGTAGAGGAGATACTGAGTGCGGAAGTAAAGATGGCAAAAGGTGATCCGGAATATGGAGAGGGAGAGATTATGATGAAAGAAATTGAATCCTTACCGCCTGATATTCCCGAAGACTTTACCCCATATTACATTCCATACTATACAGAGAAAAGTTGGAGAGAAAAAACAAGATGGCCAAAGAATTTTCAAGTAACATTCTCAACTCCCATTAGCTTTCTCCCCGTCAGATTATTCGTGGTGGGAAATAAGGTGTGTGGATATCCGGAAGAAGTAGAACCTGAAATGCTTGAAACACTTACTTCCGAATTCATGAGTAGGAGTTGGAATCAGGTTAACGATAAGACTATGACCGTAAAGGAATAAAAATAAAAGAGTAGGTAGTTCATTTTACCTATTCTTTTTTTATTCTTCTTATGGTAGACTTGAATCAATTGGAATGGTCATAAATTCAGTAACCTTCCGGGAAAACCACACCTTGATCCGATCCCACCACTTTTCTTTTTGACGGGTATTTTGACGGATATTTCTTCGTAAATGTAAATATTCTCTATAGATTTGACAACTAACCTTATATTTTCTTATCATATCACGAATAAAATAATAAGAGGATTTATACGGGATTAAACACACAGCATCTTTCCTATATACCGACCATTCTGTGTTTCCCATATTATCTATGTGTTTTAGATATAGATATTTCAACTTCTGATGTCTTTTATTTTTTATCCTTCTAACCAAAAATACTTGTTCTTGATATACATTTATAATCGTAGTCTCTTCTAAACAATCAAACATATCTTTCATATTAATAAGGGTTTTAACGTAAATTCCTTATATACGTGAAGAAAGAGAATGAATTAAGAAAGGAATTGTTAAGCACTATAGAAGACATTCGCAACTTAACTCAATTAGTCAGAGAAAATGTTAATTTGGTAGATCGACTAGGAAGAAAATTATTGGAAGAGTTACAATCAGTGGAAGGATGGGAGATAATGATTGATAAACCTTTTGATAGTGCTGAGTGTGTTGTTGTTTATTCCTTTATTGATCAGATTATTAAGTTTGTGATAGAGAAAGAAACTGTGTTAACTATTCGGCTTGATATGAACATTGAAGATCAAGTGAGGCAAGCGCAAGAACTACATGGAAAAGAAATTTGGAGAACTGAAACCCGGGGAGAGTATATACAGGATTAATGGACTCGAAATTATTGAGGAAAAGATTACAGATGTTCACTCTTACTACACACCATATTCAGTCTGCATTAATAAGAACTGGGTAGTAGGAAAATATACGGGGAGTAGTTACAATAATTCTGTGTTTTCCGATTATGAGAAAGCAGAGGAACAATTAATCGAGAGAGCTAAGGAACGTGTTAAGTGGCTGGAAGATAATATTGACCTAGAAATACAAGAATATGAACGTCTAGAAAAATTCCTATATGATAAAGAAATTTATAGATGTGAAGAAGGATGACCTAATTTATATTGTTTATCCTGAAAAATATGAAGTGGTTGGACATAAAGTACTTAGTAGATATAATACCTATTACGGATTTATTCATTTTCGAGTAGAGAATTATAAATATTGTATTTTCGCCACCAATAATCAGACTAAAGTAGGGAAATATGCTTTTACTACGGAAGAACAAGCCACTGAGTTTTTGATTAGGGCTATTCAGGATAAGAATAAGAAATTAGAAAAACAAATTGATCAGGAAGTAAAAGAATATGATCGCCTTTCTGATTTCTTAAGAATGGTAGATGAGATTGGTGAAATAAAAGATTCCACCTGTTTTAAAGATATTAAAGCAGGAGATCATATTTTCTGGATTAACAAGGCGGATCTAAGGGTTGAGAAGATTAAGGTGCAAGAAATCAAGAAAGAAAAAATGCCTTGTTATCAGCTCCTAAAAATAGAATCTGAGAGAGGATCATTCACAGCTTATCCAGGTTCTATCAAAAGTTTCTCCAATGAATTTTATACAAATAGTGATCTAGCCTTCATGGGTTTGGTTAGATACGTTGAGAAAAGAGTCAAAACGGTAGGAAATAAGATGGAGAAATTGATGAAGGAGTTAGAGCGTAATGAAAAATTCTTAGATGAAAACATTTGGAGATTTGAAACCCGGGGATAAGGTTTTCTGGGTAAGTTCAGATTGGGTATTTCATACTTTCAAGGTCTTAGATGTAAAATATGGAAGATATATAAAACTGACTATAAATAACTCTGCTTGGTCTGGTTATTATCCAAAAGATCAAGTTGTTAGTATTAATTCTTTGTGGTCAGATAGGGAAGAAGCTTTGAGTTATGCCTTAGAAAAAGCAATGAAGGAGAGGGATTATCTGTTGAATAAAATAGATGTAATGATTTTAAGATATGATGCAATAGAAAAATTTATTAAAGATTATGAGTAACGAAGAATTATTTGAAGAGCTGGGATATAGATTAGATGAAATTAGACAGGAAGAATATCTCAGAGGTTATACAGCAGCAAATCAGGAGAAAGAGCCCGACCTACTTGGAAGAGAGAATGTCAATTTTTCGATTACCGGAGATGCAAATGTCAATCCAGAGAGGGCCGAGGAATACAAGAAACAAAGAATAGAACGAGGATTTGATGATACAGAGCTTTGGAACTTAGATACTACTATTCTCAAGTTTGTACTTCCAAGGCTAAAACGTTTCAAGGAGTGCACTATTGGATTTCCGCCAGATTTTAAAACTCTTGAAGAATGGCAGGAATGTTTAGAGAAGATGATTACTAATATAGAGAAGATTATAAACAGTGAGGAGGATGCAGATTATGAAGATTTTGAATTGTTTAAAAAGTATTTCTTCAATTTGTGGTGGTAGTATAAAAGAAAATGGAGGAGCTTGGTTTATTTTTGTACTACTCCTTTTGTCGGACTGGAAGATTGCAATTTTTTCTTGGATTATCCCGGTATTAACGTTTATTGTGTTGGAACGGAAGAAAGAAAAGAAGAGAGGTGACTGGGAAATTATACTGACGCCAATCATAAATTTCATCATGTTCTCTGCTGTCTTAACTGGTTTTGTGATAAAGTGTTTTGAAAAGTTGAAAAGTGTGTTTTTGCGCTCCTAAGGCTCCCAAATCCTAATATATGTGATGAAAATAAAATTCTGTCATGTGTGTTAGGATTTTCCTTTCACACAATCTTAAGAAGCAAAAATAGATTATGACAAAAGTAAATTTTAACGTTGCAATTGAAGAAGTAAGTGCAGCGGTTATGAAGAGATATCCTTTGGCACGTTTTTATGAAGCTCAGGGATATCTTACAGAGGATGTTGATGGTGATGTTAAATGTGATAGTATAAAACTCGCTTTTGGTTTGTCTGATAATACTACTGTTATCGGAACTCTGGATAAAGACGGAAAGCCAAAGATTAAAAAAGTTCAGGATATTTGGTGTGAAGATTTTGTTACCACTCCTTACGTCCCAATCACTGCAGATCAAGCCATTTCCATCCTTAAGGAAAAGTTTGGCGAGTTTAGTGCATGTCCTATTACTCTTCGCCATATGTTATATCCAGGAGAGATTGAGCCTAAATATTTTGTAGGTACTTTCATGGATTGTCATACAGTAGGAGTTTATAGTGGACAGGTTGATCTCAGTTTTACCCTGGGGGACACTAAACGTATTTTGGCATTAGATTAAATTAAAAATTGAACACTCGGAGACTGATAAAGTTCCTGGGTGTTTCAATTCGCTCCACAATATATATGTGTAAGAATAAAGATTGCCCTCTATTCCACCTATGTTCTTCACGGCCGGTTTCTCACGCGTCTCCTATTTTCGACCCTTCAAGAAAACGACGTAAAATCCGGAACGAAGAAATAACGTCGTAAAAATTAGGGTCGGGTAATAAATGGCGGAAAGATCAAGGCAGAAAGAAAGGCGAAGCAAAGAGAATGAAACTGCCTTAAATTTCTCGCCAAAACGTTAAAACGCGTAAATCTTCGGCCGTAATCTTTATAGGTGAGATAAGATGACCAAAACTTATCCTCAAATTAATAGAGTATGATAAAAATTGTAACCGCTGTAGAAAAATATGAGGTTAAACCCGGAGATGTTTGTATATTTTTATCTGGAAGCATCGACAACGGGAATGCAGGGTTGTGGAGGGATGAATTGTTGGAGTGGTTGAAGGATTACCAGACTGAGAAAAATGTTATAGTTTTTAATCCTCGCCGAAAAGAATGGAATCCTAACCCAAGTAAAGAAGAATTGGATGGACAGATAGAATGGGAACTTGAAGCTTTATCTAGATGCGATTATATTATTATGAACATTTTAGGGACTTCAAAATCACCAATCACACTTCTTGAACTTGGCTTATTCCATCGCAATCCAGGTCTTTATGTTTTCTGTCCTCCTGAGTTTTATCGTTATGAAAATGTAAAGGTTAGCTGTCAGAAATTCGGAGTTAAACATTTCGATGATAACAGCACAGAGAATATAAAGAAACTCCTGAACTTACTTATTTAAAAGCTATGAGACTAAAGAAAGTAACAGGATGCATCGCCGATTCCTTGACTGCCGAATTTGAAGGGATTGAGGTTGAAGAAATAGACATGACTCCCGATCAAAGAATGGAAGTCATAGAAAAGATTGCAGACTGGTTGAAAAAGAATCCTGATCAACTAAATTATGTAATGCAGGATTTTATTGAGACCTTTGCGACAGATTTTGAATATGATCCAGAACCTTGTGAATGCTGTGGTGATACGGTTTACACTTGGACTTGGGATATTTAATATTAACAATTTAAAATTTTAGAAATTATGAGTATTGATATTACTGGAATTTTTTCAGAGAGTTTTTGGTGGGTTAGTTTAGCTATTGTAAATATTAGCGTGGTTGCTACCCAGGCACTTAAGGCAAAACTGAACATTAAAGGTGTTTGGCAAGAAATTACCGCATGGATTATATCTAGTGCACTCTGTGTGGGTTCGTATTTTTTAAATCTTATTAGTTTAGGAGAACCTACTTGGCTGTCTTTGGTATCACTATGTTTTATCACTTCGATAGCTACCTGTGGCTGGTATGACATTCCGGCTATTAAGAAGTTTGTTAATATGCTCTTCAGTCTTAATCCGAAAGCATAAAGATACGAAATCGAAAAAGGGGCTACAGTAGAGAGCTTCAAACCAGAGCCCTTGAACCTTAAATCCAGCAAAAGGATAGGTGACAGACCAAGGAGTAATTTCCTAGGAGCGCTGTTAGGAAGCTTAAGTTAGTGAAAGTCGAGGTGAAGAGACTTAAAATTTTCACAAGAGTTATAGACCAGCATATTGTCTGGCAAGTGTGGTGGGATAGGGCCTCTGCTAAGCATGCAAACTTCCATAACTATCCCAGTATTGCTTCCTTAGTTTTAACTGGAAAAACAAATTCCCCATAAGTAGGAATAAATATTGGTTCGATCCCAATAGGAAGCTCAATTATATGTTTTATAGATTATTTTTGTATTCCATAATTAAATTAAGAGGTTGAATTATCTGTGAGGAACATATTCAACCATTTACAAGAAATATAGTGTACACGCCATTTTTTCCGGATCGTCTGCACTTTAAAAAATCAAAAGTAGGTCGCTGCCTCAACGTAACGTGGATAGTCCCTGAGAAATCAAACTAATTCCCCTATCGTAAGTGAGGGTGTTTTCTGTTTTCGGTTATAACATTAAAAACAGAATTTTCATTAATGTCAGGAGCAGTTGCAAATGTTTCTGAATCGTATGGCCTAGTGGTTCTGTCTGCTAGGGAAGGAATCGTAAGTCCTCCAATCTTAAAATTGCATGATAGAGATTGCTTTAGTTTAGGAAGTAACTTAAGGACGAGATGCCAAAACTTCCAAATATCATGCACATGCTCTCTTCGTCTATCGGTTAGGACACAAGATTTTCATTCTTGGAAGAGCAGTTCGATTCTGCTAGAGAGTACAAATAAACGTTAGAATATCAGTCAAACGTTAGGTAGAGAATTTATTTTATTAATCAAGTGCACTTTTAGATTTTAAAGTAATTCTCTACTTTTATCATGTTTGGCTGAGAAATAAAATTATATTATGACTGATATATCTAATAATTCAAAACTGGTATGTTCTGACCAGAAAGATTTGATGAATAATAGTAGTCAAAACTCTTTAAATGAGGGGCGTAAAAATCAGCCTATTCAAATAGACTGGGAAAAGGAAAAGGATAATTTGGAAAAATATGTTAATGAATTTAGAGAAAGTAATGTTATAATAAGTAAAAGATACGGGGTTTCTTCAGAGACTATTAGAAGAGTGCTTAAAAAATTTGAAATTACCAGAAAACTTCCTTCTATAACAAAGAGAACTCCTGTAAGGTGTAATGATGAGGAGATCATATCTGTTGTAAAAAAGAGTAATTCTATTTCTGATCTTCTCAAAAATCTGAAGTTAAAAGAAAATGGAGGAAATAGAATTTGGATTCTAGGAAAGATTAAAAAACTTGGCCTAGACATCTCTCATTTTTCCAGATATTCTTCACATGGTCATCATTCAAGTAAAAAAATTGATTTGAAAAACATTTTAGTGGATAATTCTACATATCAATCCTCTAAATTAAAAAACAGACTAATTTCTGAGGGTCTTAAAGAAAGACGGTGTGAATGTTGTGGAAATATCTCCTGGAATGGAGAAGAAATACCTCTAGAGTTACACCATATAAATGGAAATCATTTTGATAATAGAATAGAAAATCTTCAAATTCTTTGTCCTAATTGTCATTCTCTAATAACTAACCACGATATGAAAAATAAAGATCAAAAACCATACTGTGTTCCTTTTTCTAAAACAGAAATTTTAGATCTTTATAAAGAACTAGAATTTACTTATAAAGTAGCTGAGAGACTTGGAGTAGATCCTTCTACTGTTCGAAAGTGGATAAATAATCTTGGTATAAAGGACGAAGTTAATGAGATTAGAGAAAATTTTAAAAAGATTAATTAAGTACGTCAGAGTTCGATTCTCTGTATCCGCACGAAATATATTATATAAATACAATATTTACCAGAATATAGGGTTTATTGCCTTATATTTGAATTTTTACATAATTATTTAAACGATATGCTAGTATATAAGAAAGTTTTTGACCTAATTACAAAAACATGGGTAACACTTCCTTTTGAAACTGATCCTAGTATGGTTGAAACTAATAAGCCAGGTAAGGAGAAACTAAAAGCCATAGGACATTATAAAGGAATGAAGACAAAATCATTTTCAGAATTAACAGAAGAAGAACAAAAATTATTCACTGAAGGAAGAGAGGAGTCAGAGGAGGGACCAGAAGATGATAGTTAGAAGAACTTTTAGTCACAGGGATCCGATGCTTCCTCTAGAAAAACAATTTAAAGCAGATCCCGAGGTAGAAAAGGAATATAATGTTGATTTGGAAATTGAGGTAATTGAAACAAAAAATTATAAGGAAGAATTCTCTAAGCATTATTCCGTAGAGAAGAAAACGATTAAGGAATTTAAGAAAGACATCTTAGACGGCCATCTTTATGATGATGGACCTTCTGGTGGCGATACTCACTATCTTTCTAAATTTTCGAAAGAGAAAAAGCACCATACATTATCTAAATGTATTAATACTATTGATAGACTAAATTACATTGTATATCCTCCAAAATTATTTGAAGATGAAGGAGGTAATATAAGATATATACAAAAAGTAGTACTAACTTCTTGCAAAGAGCATGAACGTTATGGTGTTGGGACTTACTCTGAAATTGAAGATATAACAAGCTCGTGAAAGAGAACATAACTTACTGTGTTCTAGAGGCGAGACGAATTAGAATCTGTAGTAAGTGTGGGAAGGGATTATGCGCAAGTCTCTTCGTCGGGTTCTTGAATTCGGGTTTGGCTGGTAAGATCCTAAAATCCAGTCATCATGATCGGTACCTGAAGCCGATTTTTGTTCATGTTTGTTTTGTTCTGGAGTCTCGGTTCGTGATGAATAGGGACTCTTTCTTTTTTGCTCCCATCGTCCTTAGAAAACCTTATACATGTGATAATTAAAAACATGAATTATGATTGAGATAGTTTTATTAATGGCATTTATAGGTCTTGGTGTAGTCTGGTGGTTATTAGAACGGAGACATGACAAGACTTATACAGAGATTCTAATTACTTATCCATTCGATTCGTTAAAGAAAGGAAAGATCGCAGTTTTTAAATCTAACATAATAGTGGAAGTTGGAGATTACGTATTGATTCGCCTCCCCGGTTATGATATGATTTGGAAGGTAATAAGTAAAGAGGGAGAAAAGGTGGAACTGATAAACCGAAAAAATGAAAAGTTAACGGGTTTTCCAGTGCATCATCTTTGGGGTAAAATGATAGGTTATAAAGGAGAATTATGTTAAAAGAATTCCTAATAAGACGAATAATAAAGAAAATCAAAACTAGCCGTCATCATTTCTTATATGACCCAGAGAGAGATTTTGTTATTGAAGAACGGCCAAACGAAGAAAGAAATTTATGGTCTGGCTGGATTTTCTTAATTAATCATTTAGAATATGTATTATAAAGAAATTAAGGGCTCGATATTTGATGTTGGGGCTCAGGTTATTGTACATCAGGTAAATTGTATGGGAGTTATGGGATCAGGAGTAGCAAAACAGGTAAGAGATCGTTTTCCTTCTGTGTTCTTAGCTTATCATCATGCCGTAAAGACTTTGGATCATAATTGTCTTGGAGGTTGTTTGGTCGTGGAAGCAAAAGAAAATCCCGACCTAAGAATTGCTAACCTCTTCGGACAATATTATTACAAAGGATTTAAAGAGGATGACTTATATCTTGTTGATGAATTTTGGAAACAACCTGAATTTGATAAACAGACGGGAGAAGCAATCCGGTTTACAAATTATGAAGCTTTTTGGAGAGGTTTGGTTCGACTTAAGGAGGAACTTAGGGAGGATGAAATCAAGATAGCATTTCCGTTTAAGATTGGTTCTGATAGGGGAGGTGCATCTTGGGAAGTACTATTTGCAATGATCTTATATTGTTTTGGAGACACTAATAAAGAAATAATGATATGCAGAATTTAGAAGAACTGTTGAAGAAAATGACGGAACTGCAGGAAGAAATAGGGGAACTTATTTCTGACATGAGAGCTTCGAGTCGTGTTAAGGAAGTAGTCAAGAAATTGTTTGATGCTTTCCCAGAGACTAATGCAATCGTTTTAATGGCTGCCTATAAAGGAGATCGCGGTGAAAGATTTGTTTATGATTTCAGCGAGATAGAGGAAAGTGTTGAAGAGGGTTTAGGAGATTTAGTGACCATAAACTCTTGGATCTCTAACAATCGACCTCCTTCTTGGGACCCGGAGATTGATGCCTTATTTGATGAACTCGCTGAAGTATTTCCCGCGCCTCTCGAATCTGAATTTGACTGGGATGGAATGGAACTTGGAGAAAAGAAAGAAATAATTTTGTATAAAGAAGATGTATAGGAATGGTTCTATCTGGTCCGGCGTGTTAATAGGTTTGGCAGGCTGGATATTTGTGTCAGTGGGAGGAGGTTTATTAGGTTCAATTCTTTTCGCAATAGGACTTCTTTGCGTCGTATTATCCGGCTCGTTTCTTTATACCGGGAAGGCAGGATCTTGGAGTTTTAGGCCTTTCACGTTTAGGAGAGATTGTTGGGGATTATGTCGGATATTGTTAGGGAATATTCTGGGATGTGCGATTATAGGAATAGTAGCTCATATGTCCGGAACCTTAGATGGAAATGAGACTTTATCCGGTATTATTCAGAGCCGGGAAGGACACGACGCGATTCAAACTATTGCGAGAGGTATAGGCTGTGGTATATTGATGGAACTTGCAGTGTGGTCCTATCGTGAGAAGGGAACAGTACTAGGAGTTTTATTCTGTGTCCCTGCTTTCATCCTCTCCGGTTTCTATCATTCTGTGGCTGATGCGTTCTATTATGTAGCGGCTTATGATAGACTGGATATTTGGACTTTATGGGTTTATCCCCTCATAGTAATCGGAAATTTTATTGGGTGTTCATTTAGAAGATTATTAAGTGTAAGTCATGGAAATTAAGGAAGATGTTATTACTAAGCTAATCGAAGTCTGGAAAAAGAAACGAGGCCAGATTTTGAAGGGAGAACTTAAAGGATTCACAATATATCGGACGGGGAAAGGAGAAAAAGTCGTTACCTCACAATTGAAAAATGGGACAGGATGGTATGCGGTTGTCTGCTACTATGAATGCTCTGATGTTGTGGAAGTCTATGATATGCACGTCTTCGATCGTTACCGAGAGAGATTTGTATCTAGAGTTGGCGAAGATTCTATAACTACATTTATTCGAAGAGGAAATGCGGAAGGAACTCTGTTAGTGAAGGATAGGGAAGGAAAGACTGAAAAGAAAGTGAGAGATGGTGCAGTTCTCGGTAAGTTGAAAGGAAATATAGTGTATCATAAAACCTATATAACTGATGAGATGATTACCGAGAATAAAATGGATTACTTATTTGAATTAAGTGAGTAAGAGGTTGAATCTCGAAACGCAACAATCAAAATTATTATGTTGACAATCGAAGAAAAAGAATTCAGGGCAAAATTATTAAACGTCCTGAGAAACATTAACGAAAATTTGGAGGAACTCAATGCAAACCTTAAGCGGAATAATAAAGAGAATTCTGAAGTATAGAATACCAGAACTCTACTCTACGGCATATGGTCCTGTCGTATTTGATCAGATTGGACCACTTGATAAAATTATAGTAAAAGGAGAGGACCAGAAAGTATGGACATTTGACTGTATGGGAAGAATACACCCTAAAGGAATGTGTCTCCTATTTCCTGCCTCTAAAGAATCCTGGGAGGTCTATGAGAAGAGAATAACCGATGAATATTATGAGTCGCTAATGAGAATTGGTGACGTATGCTTGGTGAAATCGGATGAAGGGGCTGAATGGAAACTGGCTATCTATGACGGAAAATTTGATGGTAAGTTTAAAGCTAAGGTGGGAGTAGATTCAGAGACATTCCCATACTGCATCTCTTACGCTGAAAATTCTGGATACTTAGGACGTGCAGCTTTCCCGGATTGGATGTTGAATGAAGGAAGTGAAATTGAAACTCCCTAATCCTTATAAAAGTGAATGTAAGTTAAGACAAACACAAAGTATGAGTTATATACAGAAGAAACTAGAAAGAAATCCACAATCAGCCGAAGAACTGGAGAAGATAGTGGAAGAAGAAGTGCGTGAGTTGGTTGGTCCGTATGCTCAGTTGGTAAAAAAGCTGAATATACTGGTGGACACAAAGAAACCGGATACAAGAAACCAAATTTTTAAATGGCTCTTAGAAAATCCAGAAACTTTGAAGACACTAAGCCAAAATGTAGATAACTTGATTAATATTGTAAGGAAATGAAAACAGGAGTAGAACTTATTGCTGAGGAAAGACAAAGGCAGATTAAAGAAAAAGGTTATACTGAACAACATGACTCTCAACATGATCTTGTCGAATTTATTAAAGCCTCAATTGCATATCTAGTGGCCTCTTGTGATGAAAGTGATAGTAAACGTTATGCCTACGGATATGCTTGGTGGCCTTGGGATACGTTAGAGTGGAAACCAGAAGATATAGAAAGAAATCTAGTTAAATCTGGAGCATTGATTGCAGCAGCTATTGATAAATTACAAAAAGAAAAGACATGTTAAACAAAGAACCATTATACAGTTTGGCCGATATATCAATTATACCAGCCGTCTTAACTGATATTAGAAGTAGAGGAGAATGTAATCCTAAACAACCAGATATAGAGGGGAGTCCGAATTCTCTCCTACTTCCTGTTATCGTATCCCCCATGTCCTGTAATTGGGTTGGAGGAATATCAGACGCCGGGATTTATAGACAGGCAGGAATAAACACCGTAATTCCCCGCACGATTGACTTAAATATCCGGCTACATTCATTCGAGGACACAATGACAGCTTTTTCTCTAGATGAAGCACAGTATATCTTGGAGAATGTTGAAATACCTGGGAAAGCTTATATGTGTATCGATGTAGCTAACGGACATATGACTCACCAGATAGAACTCGGAGAGAAACTGAAAGAAAAGTTTGGTGATCGTCTCGTGCTTATGGGAGGAAATATTGCGAATCCTAAAACCTACCTCGAATATAACAACGCCGGATTTGATTTCGTGCGGGTTGGTATCGGTGGAGGAGCTGCCTGTTTTGTATCCGGCACGAAAATCCTTATGGGAGACGGAACAGAAAAGCCAATCGAAGAAGTTGTACCCGGAGATATTGTGCAGACTAAAAATGGAAATCATCAGGTAACAAATTCCATTGAAAAAGAAACAGAAGAAACAATTACTATCAATGGGAAAGTAACCTGTACAAAAAACCATAAGTTCTTTGTAATTAATAAAAGTGATAAAGAACTGGTTAATGAAAGTAATTTAGATCAATTTGGGTATTATGTCGAAGCCCAAGATCTAAATGAAGATCTTCACCTATTAGTGAAGTTAGAATGAAAGAGAGACAGTATGTTAATTAAATGTTTACATTTAAATGCAAAATTTGTGGAAAAATTATAGAGCACAAAAAAAAAGAAAATGTTATGAGGGCTCAGGCTAATAAACACTTAAAAGAAGAGCATAATATGAGTGTTGAGGATTATTTAGTCAAGTATGAGCTAAATGGGATACATCCAAAATGTTTATGTGGATGTGGAGAAGACGTTCATATCTCACATGGATGGACTTGGAATAAATATGCTAAAGATTCACATGTTGGAAAATGGATGTCAATAGAGACTGCTATCCTAAATAAGAAAATAGCTGAATCAAAAGTAGTTAAATTTAATTTAGAAGCATATTATTCCTCTAAATACGATAGAAGTTTAGCTGAAAATAGCGCAAAAGACTTTTTGTCAAAAGAATATACATTATCCGATTTAGAGGATAAATATAAAATTGATAAAAGAACGCTTCATAAACTATGGATTGCACTTGGGTTAATGACTGCGGAACAATATAATGAAGTAATAACATATACTAAATATACTTTATCTACTCAGAAAAGATCAGACTCAAAAAGATTAGAATCGGATTCTGTATTTGTAAAATTATATTTTCTTCTAAAAAGTCATCCTCAAAAATATACAATATATTCTTTAATTAGAGAGTATAATAAGAATGCAACCGAAAAAATTGTTAGGCACCCAGATCAAATTTATAAAATTCTTTATAAAATGTATGGGGATGAAATAGATATCTATTTTTCAAAGGGATATCATAGTCAAGAAGAATATCAATTTTATGAAGTCCTATCGTTTTATCATCCAGAGTGGAAAATAAAACTTGGCTATTCTATAGAGGGATATAACTATATTTATGATATTTGTATAGAAAATTACCTCATTATAGAATATCAATCTAAAGGATTTTATCACTCAACAGAAACTCAAAAAGAAAATGACGATAAGAAAAGAGAGTTAGCCGTTGAGAAAGGATTCTTATTTAAACAATTATCATTTAATGATATTAAAAATATTAATACAATTAAACAAATAGAAAAATGGTTAAGTTTGAAGAAATAACATCGATTGTTGAGAATAAAAATCGAGTTAAGGTTTATGACTTAGAAGTTGAGGTAGAACATTCTTATCTTGCTGAAGGATTTGTAGTACATAACTGCCTCACCTCCACACAAACCGCTGTACATTATCCTATGGCTTCTTTGCTTGATGAAATTTCCAAGATCAAGGGAAAGACAAAGGTGGTGGCAGATGGAGGAATTAGCGGATATTCAGATGCCATTAAGTGTCTAGCGTTGGGAGCAGATTATGTAATGATGGGTAAGGTGTTCACAAAAGCAGCCATTCACGGAGAAAAGATAGGATCGAATGTTAGCTATTATGGCATGTCAACCAAAACAGCTCAGAAAGAAATGGGATGCTTGAAGCTGAAAACATCCGAAGGTAAATACGAGATACTGACCAAAGAATATACTCTCGAAGGTTGGGCAGAAAATTTCAATGACTACCTGAGATCAGCAATGTCTTATGCCGGAGCTAGAGAACTGGATACCTTTAGAACACAAACCAGAACTCAAGTAATAAGCCCAAATTCTAGTTATGCTATCAATAATAAATAGACTAAATGTATGTAATAATAAATATTACTTATGAAAGCAAAACTGAACGAAAAGAATATAAAAAATGCAATTGGACTGAAGGAAGATCTGGAATATATGATCGACCGCTTTAAGACTGATGGATTGGGGTATGTGAACTTGGAGGAACTGAAAAAGGCGAAAGAAGAGGTTACCAAAGATATAAATGAATACCAGAAAACCTTAGTAACTTCATGTCCTGCCCTTAAAGTTGGAGCCATAATACGGATAAGCGGTGGAGATGGGATTTCATATTCGCAGAGAGATTACTATAAGATTACGAAAATAACCGATTCTAATATACACTTTGATCTAATTACTGTTGTTCATGGAGATTATGGAAATGAGATTAAAGTAGACAAGAAATCTAAGGACCGGAAGGAAGATTGGATAAAGAGATATAACCGGAATTATCATAAGGACGATATCTCAGAGGACGAATGGAATGAACTCTTAGAATATGCGGAGAAAATCCCATGGTCAAAAGAGAGTTAAAGTTAATCCTTTTAGGTTAACGTGAAGAATAAAAAGAGATGGAATTTAAATTTCCACCTCTTTATTTTATTTCAAACCATTTAATCTCATTCTTCAATTCTTTCATTCTCTTCATTGATATCTTCAGGAATCCAAGTTTTCTATGCCCAAACTTCCAAATTCTATCTGGTCTTATTCTTTTATTCCCTTTAATCACGCACGTTATTACAGTACCATCTTCTTTATAATATTTAATCAATCTCTTGACTTTTCTATAACCAATCACAGTATTTGATTATGAATAGGCTCTTTCTTTATTCCTACCAAGCTATTTGTTTTTATGTCAATCAGAATAGCGCATCTACAATCGAGATAATCTGTAATAAGTCTAAGTTGTCCTTTCTCACGATCTACCTCTATTTTTGATGCTGATGTTTTAGAATAATAGGATCCTCTTCCTTCTTCCATCACATTAATAGGCTGACCGTATTTATTTACAACATATTTTACTCTATGATGTCTAGATTCACTATTAATTCTCATCTCCGCTCTTGCTGTCTCTTTAAAGAATTCAATATCTTCGGAGAATTTCTTTTCAAACCAGTCAAGATTAATCTTATATTTCTTAATATAATCTTCCTGTTTAAAGTAATATCTATTTCCCCAACCAGGATCAACATAGTCTACTTTTCTGATTGGTATTATTATCCCATCATCTATCGCTTTCAATACTTCTTTTTTATGTGATCCTTTAAAACGTCTAGGGTCAGAAATCCAACTTCTAAGATTATAAAGACTACCATTCACATGTCTAGTAAATCCATTTAATGTAGTGGGGTAAATAAAATAGGCTCTTCCATTTTTATAGTGGTAGATATCAAGTTTTTTCGCTAAATCTTCTGGAAGCCTTTTAACACTCATTGCTCTAGTCCCAAAAAATATCCACCTCATCTTTTCTTCCGCCAATAATTCATCAAGTCCCATTAGCTTTGATTTAATAAATGACTCCACAAAAGATCTTATTTTCTCTTCCGTTTCAGCCACTAACCGAAAGTGCTGAATACTTGGTTTTATTGCTACTTCATTCATAACAATCAATAATTTTATCTTCAGTTAGATCCACCTCAACATAATCAGTACATCTCCATCCTTGATATACTAAACTATTATCCCCTTCTCCCCAATAACTACCATAGGTTCTGAAATTAAATTTAACTCTGTTGTTTTTAATATCAATTTCAGTAGATATATAATCTTTAGTGAACTTAGATTCAAGAGCTACAAATATTGGCTGCCCTAAGTCATTTATATAATAAAGAGCATCCGGTTTTGGTTTTCCAAGATAAGGATTATTATAAAGAGGGTAATTCTTATGATCTGGTTCTAAATTTATTTTTATATTCTTCAATAGATCTGAAAATTTCTGCTGAAGACCAAACTCGATTACATCTTTATTTAAAATTATACTTTCATACCACGTGGCAAAAGACACCTTATGTTCTCTATCTAGAAATTCTATATACGGGTTAACAGAGAGTCTTTCAACGACTTCATTTTTGTCTAATATCTCACTTACATATCCATGCTTTTTTGTCAACAGATTAACTAGAACAAGAGCCTCTATATATTCAGAGGGTGCACAATACCCTTTATAAATTTCCCTTGCTTTTTCTAGAACAATATCTAAATGTTTTTTGATTTCGTAAGGATCAGCATGTTTTATAATATAGTAAGGATAAATACGACTAAGTCTCTTACACACTGGATAGGCTATTCGATATGATTTTCCTTGTATATCTGCAGACACGTAACCAAAATTAAATAGGTTAACATTCTCTAATCCTTCTTCCTTAAGTTCTTCCCAGCTGATTAATTTTGTGCGTAGGTATTGATAAGTGAAGTAGGTTAGTTGTTCTCGTAATAATTGCTGATCCTCAAAGTACTTAACGTATTCGGTTAAGTCTGTTTGTTCAGTCCAATCTACGTTAACTATTTCTTCTAGTGTCATATAAAAAGAATAAGGAGAAGATCATAGACCCTCTCCTGTGTATACATTAATCTTCATCTTCCTCCAAGCTCTCCTTAATCTGATCAAGAATAATGTCCTTCTTATCAGTATCATCCAGAATATCGAGCAGTTTCGGACAGTTCTTCTTCAATTTCTCTATTCTCTTTTCTGTCTTAATCTGGTCGAGTCTCAGCATGAAGTCGGCTTTCCACTGATCAATTGTATATCCGTCTACCTCCTTCGTAAACTTAAGTTTTTTCGGATCGAGTCCCAGTTCTTTTGCTGCTCGTTCCTTATATTCAGATTTTTCGATAACTTTGGCCAGAGCTGCGACGATAGTTTCTTTGCCCATATATTCAATCTTACCATACATCAAACAGCTCTTTGGAATTTGATAGTCGAACTTCTTTGCCTTCAGAGCTTTCATTTCCGACACTAGATTCACATAAGAATCTTTCTTCAATTCTAATTCTTTTTTCATAATTTCATTATTTTAACATATATAAGGATTTTAAGAGGTACCAGATTTTTGCGTCCAGTACCTCTTTCAATATTACCACATCATTCCTCCGCCGCTCTTGAGTTTATTGATATATTCCTCAGCGCCAGTTCCTCTTTTGTGGGTTTTTAGATATTCAACAACTTTCGGATCGTTCTCATCAAAGATAACTTCTGTGATATCGATTCCAGACCCATCGAGTTCATAAAGTTTATAACCTCTAATTTGCCAAATATACCACTGACCGACCTCATATTTGCTCCAGTCATAGGTAATAATTTCAACTCCATCCTCATCTTCCTCCCAATCTGTTTCAACGATTTTGTAGAAGACTGTCATACCTTCATGTACTCTTGCCATCATCCGATCTTTATCCTCCTTCGTAATTTTCTCTCGATTTAGGTGGATAGTTTTTGTTTTTCTTCTTGCCATAGTTTAAATACCTTTTAAAATTTTTTTACCACGTTTTCCCTTATAAACAATCAGGTCAAACTTTTCCAGATCCACATTAACAAATCCGACTTTCCCTAGATTAATTTCTTCCAGAATTAGTCCTTCGCATTTACAGTTGAGGTCATTATCATCAACTATCAGCGTGTTCATCATTCGTCTTTTCATTTCCCCAAGTCACTTCTAATACTTTTCCACTTTCCTGAACGATTCTCTCTCCGCTTCCTTCCAATGGTTTTCTTAATCGTTTTTCCTCTTCTTCCAGGATACTAAATTTTTCGGCTGCATATTTTCCAATCACTCCTTCCTCCATGAAATCTTTGACAGTTTCTTCAAGGAAATCGAGGTTAGTATATTTAGCTTTATTCCTGATATTATCCCAGAGTTTTCCTATAATTTTTTTCAAGCTTGTAATTTCCTTTTGGTATGGGAAATCTTGAACGTCTTGAATAATTTCTAATAGTTTTTGGATTAGGGTTATAACAGAATCGGCTTTACTTAGATGTTTTTTAACCAATCTCCTATGTTCTGTTATGATGAGAGGTTTAAAGAGATAAATAATACGTTCAGAGGTTGGGTCGTCGTTATCCAATACCATTTTTTGACATTCTTGATATATAGAGTCGAGGTAGGAGATAACGATTCCAAAACGTCTCCCTTCTTTTTCGAGGAGATCATTTAAGTCGACCAGCATATATTCCACCAGTCGAGTTAATCCGGAAGCATAAATTTGAGGGGCTACATATTCTCCGGTTAATTGTGCCCTTTCTTCTATCTTAGTTTTTTTGCTCATAACTTTATTTCACTGTTAAGGTATTGAAGGTCGGAGAAGCGCGTTTCATGATCGTTGTGTGAGAGAAAACAGAGGGGAGTTAAGAAAGTCGGGATTTTTTACGGCCGTTATTTTTCCCGACTTGTTTTTATTAAGGTGTGGAGATTATTACGGCTGTTTTTCTTTACACCTTTTTCCCATTATCCCTCTGTAAAAATCACACAACGTCTTAGAACCTTATATATAGTGGGGGAACAAAACTCCTCTACTATGATAAAGAATGATTAGTAAAGATATACAAGAAAAGTTACTAGGGATTATCAGGAAAGAGATGATCCCAGAATATAAGAACCTGTCATTGTATAAAACCAAACTTAAGGATGAATATGTAAGGTATCTAGAGAAAGATTGTTTGAAGGAAGAGGACTATGATTTAATCCATAAATATCCTGACTACATTAAGAAAGTGAGTCAAGTTCCAATTGCCTATTATCATTATGGTAGTGAATTAAAGCTAGAGCATTTTAGTGGTTATTGGACGAGAGATGATGACGATATGGTAATTGATTTAGGGCGTGAATATCCTTCTGTTTCTGACACCATCTATTCATTAAAGGAGAAAGATAAGGAGGAATGGAAGAAGATTGGTCCGCTTTTACATCAATACGTAAACTCCAGAAATTCATATATCAAGAAAGTAAATTTGGCTTATGAATTTTTGAGTCATAAGAACACTACGGTAACTCTTATAAAGAAAGAATTCCCAGAACTATATAAACTTTACAAATTGTCAGTAACCCACGACTAGAACGATAATCTGGTTGAGGACATGTAAATGCTACTATGCTGATTAGTCTAAGTGAGGTCTCTATGTATTATAGAATTGATAGAAAGAGATGAACTACGTTATGTGTGAATGTAAGAATGTTATCTCGTATTTAACTTCTTATACAATAGGTACCTATGGGTGTAAATTATCTTCCAAGCCTGTAGTTCTACGATTTATGGTTAAAAGTTTCTGCTGGGTAGGAAACAGTGCTGTAAATAATAAACCACACAATAACATTGACGATGGGAGTACTACCTTTAAAGTTATTGGTTATAGTAATATGGTCAATAATGATAAAGAGTTTTATTGTTAAACAATTTTTAAATTAAAAATGAAAGTTTATGTATTAGATTGGAAAGGAAAACCAATTATGCCTACCTCTAGAGGAGGCAGAGTTAGATGGCTGTTGAAGACAGGAAAAGCTAAAGTAGTAAGAACTATTCCCTTTACTATTCAATTATTAGAGGAAGATAGAAAATATTATACTCAAGAAATTAACCTAGGTATAAAACCAGGGTCTAAAGAATTAGGGATATCTGCTACTTCAGAAAAAGAAGAATTATTCTGTGCATCTGTAAAATTGAGAACAGATATAGTAAATCTCCTATCTACCAGAAGAGAAACTAGAAGAACTAGACGGAATAGACTTAGGTATAGAAAGGCTAGGTTCTTAAATAGAGTTAAAACCAAAAAACCTGGTTGGATAGCCCCCTCTATTAGAAATAAAATTCAATTTCATATCAAAATAGTAGAATTTGTTAATAAGATTTTACCTATATCTAATATGATATTTGAAATAGCTATCTTTGATATCCAGAAGATAAAAAATCCTAGTATTAGTGGAGTACAATATCAGGATGGACCACAAAAAGATTTCTGGAATGTTAGAGAATATGTTTTATATAGAGATAATCATGTCTGTCAACATTGTAAAGGTAGGTCTGGAGATAAAATCTTAAATGTACATCATATTGTATCAAGAAAGATAGGAGGTAACTCTCCGGGAAACCTAATTACTTTGTGTAAGACGTGCCATAAGGACTATCATGAAGGTAAGATTAAGTTATCCATTAAAAAGAATAAGTCTTATAAAGATTTAACATGTCTTAATATAATAAGAGATAGATTATATAAAGAGTTATTCAAGAGATATGGGTTTATCTATATTACCTATGGTTACCAAACTAAGTGTGACCGTATATCTAAAGGTCTATTGAAGAGTACTGATACAGATGCTTATGTTATTAGTTCAGGTGATACTAATCCTTTATTAAGTGATACTATATATTGTATTAGTCAGGTTAGGAGACATAATAGACAAATACATAAATTTAATATTTTGAAAGGAGGTAAATTAAAAAAGAATCAAGCTTCTTATAAAGTATTTGGATATCGTCTTAATGATATAGTTAAGTATCAAGGAAATAGATATTACATAGGTGGTAGACGAAGTAATGGTAATTTCAATATCAGATCATTAGAAGAGGATAAGAAATTAGATATATCATATAAGAAATTAAAATTCTTGTATGAACCTAGGCGAATATTTATGTATAATCAAAGAAGGAATATTACTCCAATTCCTCCCACAGCTAAAGCAGTGGGTATCCATGGAGTGTAAATTATGATAACCCTTACTACCGAGATAAAGAGTCGTACGTTTAAGGAATATGAGAAACAAAGACTCTATAATGAACTTAGGAAACCATTTGGGGATAAGATAGAGGAGATTAAGAAAACGTTTAAGGAGTGGTTAGATGAGAATGTGATGATGAAGGTATTAAATCCGGATCTCATGACTCTCGGAAAGAAACCATATTGTATACGAAGTACCGATAGATTCTTGATAACTCCTAAAGAACTTGGCTTGAACGAAACATATACGGAAAAACCAGGATCTAAGATAAAAACTAACCTGAAATTTGAATTTAGATCGAACAATTATAAGTATGCAGTGGATGGAAAAACTTACTTGATAGATATAACTTTGGCGATCTTAAGAAATTGTTCACCAGAGATTATAGAGCAGATAAAATATTTCTTGTATGAATATGCTAAAGCCTGTTACGAATATGATTTTTATGGGATAGGAACCTTCGTAAAACCAGAGGAATATAGTTACAGTAATTATTATGGCATTTTCAGAGATGTCAAGACTTGGGGAAACTTATGGTCTAGAGATCCCGAGATGTTTAAAGTTCTGTATAAGATGGAAGAAGGTAAAGAAATAGAAATAGTGGAACCTGAGAAGAAGTTATTATCGGAATTAAAAACATCCTTAGGTTATTGAAAAGAAAAGAGAAGATTGGAATAAAACCTCTCTTCTCTCTTTTTTTTTAGTCTTCGTGTCTATAGCATTCGCAGAACCTATCCTTATTAAGTCCCCATGCTGTATTAGACCGTACATAGTTTGTTCTATCATAGCATTCGTCTTCAGGATAAACGCCAGATTCCCAACTTTCATAATCAGTTTCAGTCTGTCCTCTAGCTCCACACACACAACATTCTCCATCTGGTTCCTGTGCAAAGAGATAACCATATTGGAATTTAAGACGAAGACGGAGTGTAGACATGAAATCGGACCAGCAGAAAACGAAATATTCTTGATCAAATTCTATTTCCCAAGAGGTTTGACCAGTATCTATATCAATCCAATCTACATCTGGGAGTATTTGATCATCATTATCTATTTCGTGTGATGGTCTTTCTTCATCGGGTACATAATGGCCATAGATATCATTGAAGTATCCAAGAGTTGCTGCTAATAGTTTTGTACGGTGAGCTATAATCAAGTCTCCTCCCCATTCAAAGATTCTCAGCACTTCTTCTACTAATTCCTTAATATCATCCATCCCAAGATCCGTTAGTTTCGTATTCAAGAAGTTTATGATATAGTAATAATAGGGAATCAAAACTTCTCTTTCATTCCAATAATCTAACTGTGAAAGGCCGAGTTTCTGTTTAAGGAATGCTTCAGCCTGTTCATGTCTATAAAAATATGAATCATTCCAAATCATAATCTTTTAAAACTCTCCTCCATCTATAATTCTACTACCATTACCCCATTTAGTAGTATCTCCCCAATCTTCCAGGCTATCTCCAATAAAAGTTTGTTCATTGTAGAAACCGGATGAGCTAAGAAATCTAACTCTAAAGCCGATTCTTCTTCTATTGGCTGGGACTAGTGGTATAACCTCTTCCAGAGTATAATACCTATCTGTTCCCATCTCCAGGTTAGCATCAAATATAGACTTCAGATAGAGATTATTAGCCTCTACATTCTGATTTACCGCACTATTAATCTTATTGAAATCGGCCGAACTTAATCCATCTCCCTTATTTTTCGTAGGGATCCCAGTTTTTTGTATTATATCCATTTTTAGCTAAGTCTCATTACATCAAGTCTATAGTCGCCAAGGTTAGTTCCCCCAGCTACTCCAGATTTCCACGTTGAATCTTGATCATTGTGCGAAATCTTCCCCGTCCTAGGTTTTGTATTCCTAGCCATTGTCTTCGTCGTCTTCAATCTTATCTGACTCGGACTCTTCACTTTCGTTGCCATTGTTAATAGGTTTTACAACAATTCCAATCACCTCTAAATCCTTCCACGTAAAGAAATAATCTGGATATTGGTCAAGGATAATCACAGTAATTGTTTTACCTTCCGTACTTATCCTAAAAATTATGTCCTTTATAGTGAAAGTTTGGTGACAATCAAATCCTCCTGCGAAATTGGAAACGGGCATAGAGGAGATTCTAACATGAGCTCCAATCAATTCTTCCCGTGACCAGCTTCCATACGGACCTACCAATCTTTTAGCTTTACAGTTCTTCATAACTTCGTTGTTGCGTTTCGCCAAATACTTATAAAATTCGTATTTGCCTTACTCACTTTCTCCTTTTGCCAATCCATCCACGTAATTATTCCAGTAGATGTCGGGATTAGTGGTGGAATTTGGTTGATGTCCTTTTACCCATGCATATTTAATTTTTCCGTCGATCCCCTCTTCATGTATCAGGTTCTCTATGGCTTCCTTAACTTTTGCAATATACGGTTCTTTCACTCTCCAATTTCCCATCATCCATTCCCTCACTCCAATATAATCAGCATGGACGTAAACTATATCGGCGGTTTTTATTAGGTCGATGAATTTACGCAGCGATACTAACACGGCAGTTAATTCAGCGGTCGGGTTACTACAAGTTTCAGCTCCCGGTCCAAATTCTTTTCTTAGGTCGGACGGTACTAGCTCAACTCCAAACTCTCCAATTTTCCTGCCGAGAGGACCTTGCTGCGTGAGATCGACCAAGACCCCGCCGATTCCAAGACGTCCATTCCCTCTCTTGAAATGTGATCCGTCTGTATATAGGTCGTACTGTTTCATAATTCTCGGTATCTATCTAATGAATTTATTTCTAAGGGGCCTATTCTTTCCCCAGTTTCTTTCAATAACCACTCTCTAAAATCCTTTGTCCCTAGCCTTAAGACCTCCCCTAAAGCTATAAGGAAATTCTTCATATCTCTTCTCTCACTTGATTGTACTAAGACTAAGGATTGTAAGATAAATTCCTCCACCTTATTCTCTGCCTCTTCTCCCAATATACGAGCTCCACCCCAAACGTTAAGACCTAGAAATAAATCGATCATACGCCAGGGAATTAATATAGAGGTGCCATTCCATAAGTTCAATATATTCCAACCTGCGGAAGAGGTACGGAGAATCATGTAAGGCTTAACCCCAATATCTTTAGTTTGTTTCGGTTTTTGTCCAGGATAGTATGAGAGGGTATGATATTCTAAAAATAACGATCCTATCATATTATAGCACACTATAAACATGTAATAGTGCGATCCCAGTGAAAATTATTGTGTTTGTTTTTTCAATAATCTCCCACCCTGATTTATCGCACTGACTTTTATACTTCAAGATCTCAAGCAGTTCCGTCATTTCATCCAGCAGGTAGAAGGTAATACTTAACATACCTCCTGTGTCTCCTGCCTCATAGCTAAAGATTACGGAAAATGGGTTAAGATCTCTGGACTGTAATTTCCCGATAATGTTCTCTTGTAATTCTTCTTCTTGACTCATAACTCTTTAGGCTCAAATTCTAAGTATCCCGTCCTCCAGAGAATATCGGATACTATGGACCTATGAGACTCGGAAGGATCAACCCCTAAACCACAGAGACAAATCCCATCCGCACCACTAGAATCTACCAAGTTTTCAAGTCGAAGTATGATATTCTGAAAATCGATATCAGCTAATTCTATCACAAACCTCTTGAAATATGTCCCAAGGTCTATATTACCAGCTTTATATTCTCTGAACAACTCTTTACTCGGGGCTAACTCTCTAAAATGAAGAGGAGTACCAGCCCACCTCTCGATGTACTCCAATCTTCCCATCGATCTTATCACAAAAACGGGGAGTAAGTTCATCGATTTAATTTTCTCTATGTTACTCTCCTCTATGTATGAAGTAAAAATTTCTATCTTGCTTTTCATCGTCTTTTATCGCCAAACTTTTTATAAGATTCATTAAACTTGGACTTGGAGAACGTACCACCAGTCCTACCAAATTTCTGTTTCTTCTGTCCTCCTCCACGATTACCTGACGAAGAGGATGTTGTTGTACTTTGACCAAATCTCTGACCCGAAATCATAAAACCAGAAGGAGCTTGACTTAATCGTTTCAAAAGATTAGCATTACTCTCAACCATAGCAAGAAGAGTGGCAGAATCAATATGGTATCTTACATTCTCATCCCCCAACAAATCTCCAGGTATCATCCCCTTCGACTTTAAAAATTCAGAGAGCTTTATGAATGATTCTCCTAAGCTGGTTGTTACTAAAATGGTGTCAGTACTAGGTTCATATACTTTGTAAACCTGCTCCTCTTTATCATATCCAATTACAACATCTATCATTTTATCAATAAAAGCCCTCCTAATACTCCTACTAACATAGCTCCTCCATATAGCGCCGTTCTCTTAACCCTAATCTCCTTTTTCAGTTGTTGATTAAGTTCTTCCAGTCTCAAGTCATATGCTTCTTTCGTTTTTTCCAAGATAATAGAAGACTGATCTATGATGGAATCTTTCCCGGCAATTATTTCAGAATCTACCATAACCATCCTTTTTAAGATCTGGTTTTCATCTTGTGCTCCCTCATATTTGGCTGTGATTATATTTGCTCCCCTAAGATTATTCAGAGAACATACTACACTCGAATCTTCTTTCAAGGTTGGTCTCTCACTTTTTATCTCACCATATGCTTGTAGACCATCATGAAATAATTGAATAGTGGAATCTGGGGGAATGGTTTTAAGTTTCTCCACCTTCACAATCACTCTCTCCTTTACCTTATCCTTCTGTTCTTTAAGCGAATCTATCACTCCTTGCTTTTCCCTAAGAATTATCATCAGGGAATCAATCTTCTTCTCGTTCTCCCTCACTTCTACCTTAACAATTTCCTTTGGATACTTCTCCCAAATTAACCAAAAGCCACTAACTAAAAGCAAAAATAAGAGAACGAGGATCCAGTTTTTCCAGTTCTTCATTCTTCTCTGTGTTAAATAAAAACCAAAGGCGACTCGTGAATAAACACTAATCATTCCTTCGGTTCTAACATTTAATTCTCTATCTCCTCTACATAAATTCCAATCCTATATTCAATATCTCCAACCTTTTTATAGTTTACGAATTTATGAAAGATACGATAAAATTCTTCCTTATCTTCTTGAATCATATGACTATCCCAGCCTGAACTCTTATCCAACTTTGAAATTAAGGATGCAAGTTTAGAAATTCTGGGAGTAAGATTCTTCAAGTCTTCTAAGTCAGCCTCTTCACTCAGTTCCTTTTTCAAGTTCCCTAAGAGACTCAGAGATGCTTCCTTATCTAACAATCCAGGCTCATCAAGATCAGGAATCAGGTATTGTTCAACTCCATTTCTCTTAACAATCGTATTAAGGTATTGGTTAACCACTTTCTTTGATGATATCTCTGTAATGGTTGCCTTAAGTCCATTATCCTCCGTATTAATCACTTCAGCAATGTCCTCCATAACCTTCATACTGGTCGTTATTCCAAGACTTACAAACACACCTTCCAGATGATCAAATACTTTACCGTCTAGAGAATTAATATTGAATATCTTAAACTTCGGTCTATAAAAGATCTCGATTATATTCCTTATCTTATCTCTAGTCGTCATATCCATAATCTGAAAAATCTCGTTGTTTAAAGTATGTCCAATCCCAATCACCACGCTTATAGGAATATCGATTGTTTCCATAATTGAATCCCCATATGCTGTACTTACCCATAGTCTTCTCTACCTCATGCCACTGATCAAGAGAATCACAGAAGTCCGAGATTAAGACTAGAATTGCTTCCGGTCCATAATGCTCTTTAAAATACTTCATTCCTTTGGCCATCTCTGTACCACCTCCACATGAAATCTTAGGATGCGGTTTCCTTGGGTCAATATCTTTCAAATGCTCTCCCAGATAATCAGACCAAGTAATTATATCATATCTCAAGTCTCGATTAATCTTCTTCAGGGTTCTCGAGATTGTACATAAGATACGGTCAATTAATCTTGTGTCCATTGATCCGGAAACATCTATCAAGAATACCAGTTTAGGCTTAGTAGATATTGTAATCTTGCGGGAGAGGGATGGAGCAATCACAGACCTTACGATACCACGATTATACAACTTCATCATATCTCTCTGAATATTCGACTTGATGACACGACTCTTAACATCATTCAATACTTCCGTCAGAGCCATATCAACATCATCGGCAAACTTATCTACTTCCCTCACACAATCAGGACCATTACCACGACCCATTCCAACACCTCCACCAGCTTGAATATGTCCTACTTCACGTTTCTGATCAGCTTCTTTTCTAGCATCTGAACCGTGATCTATGTCGTCTTCTTTTGTACCAGGGAGACCTTCAAATGGGCTTAATGTATCATCCTGTTCACGTCCCTCACCCTTCTTCTGTCCGGGATCTTGCTTGTTGTGTTCCTGAGTTCCACCATCACATTGACCGCCCATTGGATTTCCTTGTCCTGGCTGTCCTCCTGGTTGACCCATTCCACCTCCACTAGATACTCCCATACTCCTCAAGAGATCGGAGAGACCATTGCCTTGTCCCTGTCCTTGATTCTGTTGTGCATTAGCCAGATCATTGAGAGCCTGTTGATATCCGTCGTTGAAGTCCTGCATTTCCTGAGACATTCCACTACCGTTACCTCCTTGACCCTGACCTTGACCTTCGCCTTGTCCTTGACCGGAATCTTGTTGCTGACCGTTGCCTTGACCCTGCTGACCATTCTGACATTGACCTTGTTGTCCACCTTGTCCTTGGTTTTGAGCATTGTCTATAGCATCCTGAGCAGCTTTCTTTCCGTCATTATAACCATCAGAATAATCTGACTGACCTTGACCATCCCCAGGTTGATTTCCAGGACCAGATTGGCTTTGACTACTAGATCCCTGACCCTGTTGACCAGCTCCATCACCTTGACTTTGTTGACCACCATTACCACCAGACTGATTTCCTTGACCAGGTTGGCTTTGTTGTCCCATTTGGTTTCCACCACCAGGCATAGGAGGCATATTTCCTTGCTGACCTCCCTGTTGCTGCTGTTGACCGTTCTGACCAGCCCCACTCTGTTGATTTCCAGTATCTTGCTGACCACTCTGAGACTTCTGTTGTCCCTGTCCATTCTGAGAGTTATTGGCATCTCTTTGTCCAGCCTGATAACCGTTCTGATAATCCTGAGACATCTGTCCACCAGTTTGTCCTCCGTTCTGATTTTGACTAGAACTTTGTTGACTTCCTGACTGGCTTCCTTGATTCTGTTGTCCCTGATTACCTTGAGAACCACTTTGCTGACCCTGATCGTTCTGATCTTGTGTTCCACCATTTTGATTCTGGTTTCCACTTTGTCCTTGTTGGCCTTGGTTACCTTGTTGATTCTGCTGGCCTGACTGTTGACCTTGATTTTGATCCTGTTGGTTTCCATTCTGGTTCTGCTGATTTTGATTATTCATCGCATCATTATAACCATCCTGATAACCTTGCTTGAATTCGGGAGAACCAAAATTCTTGTTAACAGTATCCTCAACTCCCTGCTTAAATCCATCCTTATACTCTTGAGATTTACCGTCAAGTTGCGCTGTCGGGTCTTGTCTCATTTGCGAAGGATCAATCTTTCCTTGGCGAGCATCACGAAGAGCTTGTTTATAACCCTCCCTGAATGCTTCACTCTGTTGCTTTCCGGCCATTCTTTGACGCATCTTCTGGAACATACCATTGAGAGCGTTCTGAATATCCTCTTTCGTAATATCCTTAGTATCACCATTACCTCCCATCTGTATAGACACCATCATCTTTACAAACTGGTCGATATGCATGATAATCAAGATAATATAATCAACATAGGAAAGATCGTTTGGAAATGGAATAGGATCTCCGTTGGCATCCTTTCCGGTGTAATACCTTTCCGGGATAATCAACTTTATCTTAGCCTCCGATTCCATCTGAGCCAATCTATCACTCAGAGCTTTCTTGTAATCTTCCGAATGAGCTGAATCAATAACTTTCTTCAATAACTCCTCCTCATATTTTGGAAGAACACTAGTAATATCCAACTCCATCTCCTCCACATCCTCTTTACTCAGGACACTAGAATTACACTCCATGTCCATAGCAATATTGTGGATTTCATGATTAAGTTGGGGATCGTCTATAATACGCTCTATCAGTCGGTTCGCAGTAGTCTCATCAATTCCACAGTTCTCCACTATAGTCTCAATGATCTCTGGACGATGATCTCTGAATGCATTACAAATTTGGATATCTAACTCCTCATGTATATTATCCAGATGACCAAGATAGATGTGAGCGTATTCATGCATCATTATTCTAAAATCAGTCCTTTCAATACCAATTCTAGAACAATCAATTTTATAGACAACTCCACCCGTAACAGGATCTACATGCTTGAAGCAAAATCCTAGTTTGGTGTGCTCAGGATCGTAAACTTTATTGGTGTCTACGATCAGCTTGTTTCCGAAATGAGTGTAAGTCGAGTCTACAAAATTCTTAACAATTTCTAACTCGTGTCTACTTCTCATATCTTATTCTGTACCAATCGACTTCAAAGCAGGAATCAAACTATCAGCTCCCTTTATCTCACCAGCAATAAGGCGACGCAGAGAACGTAACTTCCAACCAATACCACGAAGGGCTTTTTGTGTCAGTCCAAACTCCTGAACTATTCCATCATCATATCCAAATCTAGACTCCTTCAAGATAGAATCAATATTATCTACCAAGTCTACAATAGAATTCCACTGCACCACATAAGTAGCTACCTTTTCAGGGGGAATCGTTGCAGAAATATTACCCGTGCTCGATATCTTCTCTGGGAAAACACCATGACCAGTATTCTTAAGAATCTCAAAAATACTCTTCATCACATCCACATTAATCGGACGCTCAATCTTGGCCAACTCCTTATCGTTCTTCAGCTCATTCAGTTTGTTGTTAATCGCAATAACCTCCTCCTTGCTGAATATCGACTTGAGCTCTCCCTTCTTCTTGTCGGATTCCTTCTTGATAATATTGTTAAAGAATTTTTCGTACTTTGGCAGAGAATCATTCTTCATCTTCTCAATCTCATTAACGGCTAATTGCATGTTGGTGAAATACTCTGGACCAACATGATTCATCTTTACCTCGTTGTTCTTTCCTTCACGAGTAGTTCCATAACCAACCAAACCGTCAATGGCTCGCTTATAATTATCCGACATTATACCATCCTTACCAAAACACATGTAATATGCTACCGTTACATCTCTTAGGTAACACAGACTTCGCATCGTTATAAAGTTACGAAGCGGCTTGTCATCTTCCGCAGTGTCTTGGTAAATATTCATCAACTCCTGTACTCTCGGATCATGCTTCTTCTCCGAGGTCATAATCATACGAGTTGTCTCCAGAATATTTCTCTCAATATATGCTCCAATCTTGTTATATCTCTCCTCCGAAATGTCCTTCTGCTCAAGCTTATCCAACTCTACCATGGTCTTATACATCTCCTCCATGTAATTATTGGGCTCAGCATCATCATTCAATAGACATCCATCATACTTGTTTAAGAAGGAATCAAGATCTGAAGCTTCTGGTACAATGTTTATAATACACCATCTGTTCAGAGTCGGACCCATCATACTCATAGTGGAAGAAACATTACCACTATAGTTACCTGCAGATACAATCAATGTATCCTCTGGCAGATCTTCGTTTCCGACCTTTCTCTCAAATACTAAGTGAAGCAACGCGGCCTGAACAAACTCATTAGCCGTGTTCATCTCATCAAGCAACAACAATGTCTTCTTACCTGCCTTGTGATTGTCCAAAATTTTCTCAAACCAATCAGGACGAAGATGAACTGCTGCCATAGGATGATCCTTGCTCACTTCCTTCGGGGCAACACTATAACCAATGATCGTCTCATTCGTCTCACTGTTACCTCTCAACAAAACAACCTCATAGCCTCTTACCTTCGCAAACATGTACACCGACGTAGTTTTTCCAGCTCCTACGGCTCCAATGAAAAATACGGGTACTTTCGACTTCTCGGCTACTTTCAGCTGCGTAAACATCTGAACGTTAATGTTGTTTAAATTTTTCTTTGCCATTTTAAATTTTTGTTCTTTAATTTGTTTATAACATTAGTAAGGATTTAAGGGGCTAGTAAACGCGAAACGATTATGAAGATTTGAGCTGTGACTGTCCGTAAAAATTTTATCCGTCCCATAAAAGCTGAAATCCTTATATATGTAATAGAAATGTACCTATAGGATTGTAGAAATTAGGAGTTTCATTACATTAATTTTATTAAATTAAAGAAGAAATAATTATGGGATTTCATCAAAAATGCAAATTGGCTAAACAATGCCCACATGAAAGTGAAACCACGCCCGGAACATGTGGTTATCACCATTGTCGTTTAAGTAGAGAGGAAATAAATGAATTAACAATAGGATGTAAGTACACACGGAAAGAATTAGAAGACCGCTATTATGAACAGGTAAGACCGAGAATTAATCCCTTCGTTGGTGGACTTATAGGAGAATTTGTTTCAGCTGTAAAAGATGATTAATTTATTTTAGAAGAAGAGGAGATTTAAATCCTCTTTTTTTTGTTCTCTTGAAAAAGAAAGAGACTAACCTTTATGATTAATCTCTCCCTTTTGTTTATTTCTTTCCTATTATCTCTAAACCATGTACCCATCTACCCTCTGAGTCTTGAAATTTTACGGCCTTCATTGCATAATAGACCTCAAGATCAGTTGTCTTAGCTTTTTTCTTATATCCCAATTTCTCATATAGCTCATTCAAAACGTCTTTTATATACTTGTTGGAATATCTCTTACCTATTACAAAGGAACCATAAATCTCTAAGTCAACATCATCCTTTACCTCTTGATTCATTAGCTTTTCTGTCCAAGCTTTTTTAATCTCTGATTCAACGTAACTATGTGCAGATATAAAATCTGGTCCTACAATCAGATAATAGTCTTTGTATTTACCAGGTATAAGCTCTAAGAAATTATCAAGATTCTCTTTTGTAGTTATCTTAGAGTAATCAACCATGAATCTAAGTCGATCTCTAACGGTCTTAATAGTGTTAAACTCCTCTACTTTCTGATTAACTTCATCTTTAATGCTGTCGATGCCCTCAGATTGTACGGAAGAAAATACAGTAAATCTATCAGCATAATCTGACTGCTGAAGCTCAAAGGCACGTTCCTCCGTAATAAGAACTAATTTATTGAAAACCGGTTTAAGCTTTACCACTTGACCTGTTTTTTGATTTATAATTCTTGTTACCGCCACATAATCATCTTTATAGTGATATACCTTAGCTACCTTCTGATAATTTTCAGCTAGGTCCCATTTATTATCGTCATCCACCTGAATATAAGAATTCAATAATCTTTCGGACTTCTTGATTTTCTTTTCTAAGTAGTCATTGAAATATTTCTCATCCATAGTGTGCATTTCAGTAGTAGTTTTAACATACATGAGAGCTGTATTCTTCCAGGGATTCTCTTCCAGTCTCTGACGTCCTAAGATTTGCTCTAAGTCCATTGAGATATCTACTGCCAAACATTCTATATTGGAGTCACTAAAGATAAAAGTACGAGCACATTTAGAATAAAAGTCAGCCCCTAAGTAAACGGTTCGAGTACAGAAAGTAAACATCTTATGAGCTTCTCCTTTGACCGGAATCTTGCCTATTACATTATTACCTCTTTTGAAAGTATCAGTCCTCCCCTCCTTTTTTAAGACGTCATTGAATGCTCTTTTAACTGCATCATTATTTCTTGTAGTTTGAGCACATATAACATTACACTGATCTATATGAAGTTTGTTAGTTCTGATAGCCTGACAAATACCCGCCACAGAATTCAAAAACAATACAGCTTCCCTAGATTCTATAAAGTTACCATTCTCTGGATTAATTCTAGTATCAAACTTCCCATCCTTGTAATTCTGAATAACTCCATTAATGGCTTGATTGAGAGATGAAGTTACAAACCTGATCTCTAGCTTTGGTTTCTTTACTCTCCCAGGATCCTCAGTTTCCCAATCTAGCTCATAATAGGGGAGGTCTTTGAATTCATCTAACTTCTCTAAGTACTTATCAAGCATTGGAGTAGCAGACACATAACAAACTTTCTTTACTCCCTTCAAATTATCCAAGAGCTCAATCTCTGTGTCAGACTTAAAGCGAGAATCAATGAGAATAGATTGAAATTCGTCAACCACTACCTGAAACTCATCAAATCTATCATCAAAACTTCCTAGGTGATCGTCCTCATTCCAATAGAAATGTTTTAGAGCATCCTTAACATGTCTGAATGAGTCATATGTTACTAGAATCTTGAAAGGATGTTCTGGGTTATGCTTTCCATACTTTAACTCCCACAATCTCATAGCATCCCTCAGATTTCTTTTTAGACGATCAAGATTTTCTATGGTAGCATTCTTACTAGCTTCTGTCTTTTTCTTCTTCTCATTGATAGCCTTGAGGTCATCTTTGTTCAGATCAAGTTCATAATCGACAGAAGTTTCTAATTCATTCCTGACATAATAGACCTCTCCTGGATGTTGTTCTTCCTTATTTTCCAGCAAGAATTTTCGAGGAGATATCAGGATTAAGTACTGTCTATTTTTAATACAATACTCCGTATATCCACAACCCGTCAATTTTTTGTTAAGGATATGCGGGAAATCATAAAGCTCTAAATCATAATCTAGCCAAACCTTCTGTAAAGTTTCTGGATTTACTTCTCCTATATACCTAATTCCTTTAGGTACTACAATTTTATGTTTTTCCATAATTGTTAATTAATGTTTCGAAACAATGAGAGCCTGGTTCTTCGAACACAGTCTCTCACAAAATCCGCTAACGCGTATTTTAAACCGTCAGCTCTCTTTGAGAATCGAGATCCCTTAGTAGAGAACCCGCCTTCATGAGTAAGGATTTTAGCCTTTTTCAACAGAGTTTTCCACATTTATGAGTATTTTAGAATTATCCCTAATAATGAGTCAGAAATTAAGAAATTTGGAAATCTTTCAATTTTAATCCCTGAAACGAAGTGAAAGGGTAATTGAAATTGAGAGGTTAAGGGTTTGACAAAGTCTAGGCAAAGGGTTATCGGAATGTAATGGAGATAAGACTTCTGACTAACTTTGGAGTGGCCACGGGAAGGCTTAACCTCAGAGAGATGCTTTGTGTAACGTAAAAAGCATAATCAGATCACGGTTCGAACCGTAATAACTCATGCTTTAACTATTTAGCAGTTCTCAACTAGTCTAATCCTTATTATTGTGAAACGACTAGAGAAGAGGTTAACTGAAGAAGTGAATAAAGAAGCGGAGGGGTTTTTGGAGTATTTTAAGAAGAAGAGGTCAGGAAAAGAGTTAGTAAGGTTAGTAGGCCCGAATTACATTTACTTTACTAATGGATCAATCATTAAGGTATATTTTGATGGTTACCCGGAAGAGGATGTTAAATTTATTAATGGTTTGATATTTCCTTTCCGTATTCCATATCTTAAGATTCCGGGTTTAATGAGGATACGTGAGGACTTAATTCGGATACGTGAAACCCTGTAATCTTTATATATGTGAGGGTGATAAACAAGAACTCCCTCACTATAGAAAATAATGGAAACAAAGAAGAATTTTTACTTTTTTAAAACGATCAAAGAAAAAGGTGAAATTAGGGTCGTAGCACTTGACAAACAGAAGGGATCGGATGGTAGTGAGATTAAGACAGCGGTAAAAGTAAGTTGTCCCAAGCCTATTCGATCTATGTATGAAGTAGGAACCATCTTTGTAGGTGATTCCATTAATTTTTGCAAGAAAGGGTGTTATACGACTAGGAATTTTAGGAGACTTACAGATTCGATGTCCCGTGAATGTGCTGCTTATAAGACGGTTTATGGTATTGATTTTGTAGGGACTAAGAAGGAGACGTTATTGGAGAAGATAACGACGGATCCAAAGTTTAAGTGTCCAACTCCGAAGACAGATGGATTTTACATGAAGGATGGAGATTGGAAGCTCTTGATTCGTAATATAAAGAGACATGTTAATACTTTGATTTTAGGCGCTACTGGATGTGGAAAAACTTCTTCGGTGCAGCTTATTTGTAATCGAATTGGTGTTCCCTTAGAGATATTCGATATGTCTACTATTATTGATCCTATATCTTCTCTATTAGGTGTACATAGAATTTCTGAGGGCAAATCTATTTTCGATTTTGCCAAGTTTACTCAAGCCATACAGAAGCCGGGAGTTATTTTGTTGGATGAGCTTAATCGTTCGTCATTATCTTCTGGAAATGTGATCTTGAGTTGTCTTGATCAGCGTAGAACTTTGTATGTTGAGATTGCTGGTTCTAAAGACGTCAGAGAGATCAGGGTACATCCAGACGTTACATTCATAGCGACGGCAAATGTAGGATCAGAGTATACGGGAGCTAATTCTGCGATGGATAGAGCGTTATTGAATCGTTTCTTCCCGCTTGAACTTGGAAATATACCTTCTGGAGATGAGTCGGATGTGTTGATATACCGTACTAAGATTGAGAAGAAGGATTCGGATATGATTGTGAAGGTGGCTAATAATATACGCAGTCTTTACAACAAGCAGGAGATTTCGCTTTCCTTATCTATCCGAGAGACTTTAATGGTAGCGGAGCTTGTTTCTGATGGTTGGACGTTAGGAAATGCTATGGAAATGATTTATCTTCCGCTTTATGAAGGAACAAAATCGGAGGGTGAAAGAAGTACAATATATAAAACGATTTCAAGTTATTAAATATGTCAAAATTCTGGGGTAGCAGTGGAGGATATCGAAGCTACTGGTGGGATTATTGGAGCTCTGAAAAGAAGAAGACCAAGAAAGAGAAAGATGAAGATGAATATGACTGGAGAACAGCTTACAAGTCTCGTTATAAATCTTCCTTAGGTTATTCCTCTTCGAAGCTCTCTGAATCAATCGGCTATGGTTCTTCTTGGTATGGAAGTAGTTATTCATATTCGAGTAGAACGGCAGATGAAACAGAGAAAGCTAGAGTTCTGGTAGAGAAAACTTACAAAGCAGCTAGAGATCTTGTTGTTATATTAGATCTCCCCTTCAAAATATCGGTTCAAATGACGGCAGATGGAGGAGAGATGGAGTTTGGTAATTATAGACGAATATTTTTACCAACTAAAGTACTAGATGACTCGACTTATACAGAGGCAGATAAAATTTCAATCTGTTCTGGCCAAGCAATTCATGAAGCCGCGCACCTTAAGTATACAGAGTTAGCGGTGATTGAGAGTTTTCAGGCTAAGTTGTATGGTGGTGTAGAGGTGGAGGATGTTACAGCTGGATCTAGGGTAAAGATAGAGTTTATAAAGGCCTTGATGAATATTATAGAAGATGAGAGAGTTGAATCCCTTTTACTTCAAGAGAGGCCAGGTTATATTGAGTTTATCGATAAAGCCAAAACCTATCAATACAAAGGATTTATCGAGAAAAAGATGTCTGATTCTGGAAAGGTTACGGCATTCTTGAATAACCTATACCGTCTCATTCGTTATCCGGAAGGTATAGAAGATTCGGTATTAAAGAGTTATTCGATGTATTATGAAAAGATAAAAAACATCCTGACACCTCTCCCAGAAACTACTAAAGATTCTTGTCTCTCTGCTTATCGAATTTATAAGGTATTGTTAGAGATTTTCAAGGATCTAAAGCTGAACATGAAACAGGAGGATGCAGAGATTAAGATTGCTATAGAAGGTTTTAATGCCGGATTTGATACTCCTCTTTATGGTTTTGACAAAGATTCTGGTAGTCATCCTTCATTAGATAGAGTATATAGTGATCTTGGAAAATGTGGTAGAGATGGAGGAAAATTATTAGCTGAGCTTGTTAAGGGTATTGCAGTTAAGGTAGAAAATGAAACTTACTTTAGAATTGCAAAGGGTGAAGAAAAAGCCTATAAATCCTTAGCCCGTCAAGTATCTCCTCATGTAAATGCCATCAAAAAAGTTCTCAAGACTAGTAACCGGAACTACGAATTTAATATTCATGGTTGTAGATCTGGTCTCTTAGATGAAGCCAAGATTGCGGAGGCGTTTCAGGGTGTTCCACAGGTTTACTTGAGAAAGGGTAAAGTGGAAACATCAAGTTCGTCAGTAGTAGTATTGATTGATGAGTCGGGAAGTATGGGAGGAGGTCATTATTATGAAAAGATGGGAATGGCGAAAAGAGCAGCTATCCTAATTCGAGAGGCCCTTAAGGGAACTGGAACTGATCTCTACATTTATGGTCATTCTGCAGATTCCATATATTCAGGGGCCACAGAGATTACGATTTATCAAGAGGGTAAGAGTGCTAATATATCTCCCTACGCTCTTTCCGATGTACAAGCCAAGTATGAGAATAGAGATGGAACTGCAATCTTAGAGGTAGCCAAACGAGTGAGGAAGAAAACAAAGGATCCAATCTTAATGTTTGTTCTATCTGATGGTCTCCCTTGTGCTCATCATTATTGGGGAAGAGAATCAGAGATAGATGTTCGTAATAAGGTGAAGAAAGTAGAGGGAATGGATTTTACGGTAGTTCAGGTTACAATAGATACAATGAACGAGGAGAGCTGTAAAAGAATGTTCACTAATGTTATTCACTTAGAGAAAGACTTGGGTGACCTTCCTAAGAAATTGGGCAGAGTTATCAAGAAAGCTATTATGAAAAAGAGAAAGACGGAAGTAAGTCTCTAAAAAAAATAAAGAAGGACCAGGACATAAATCCTAGTCTTTCTTTTTTATCCAACCCTTTCACAGAATTCAATTACTTTCTGATATAGTTCTGGAAATGTGTCAGCTTTTATCTTCTGTTCTCCACTTGTATTTCCGTTTACAAATTTTATAGTGGCATGAAAATCGTTTACTTCATCTCCAAAAATATTGAATCTCCGGTAAAAGAAAGTAATATCCGTTATGTTATCTTTCTTAAACGGGTCCTTCATCACTGTCAACTCTCCAAATAATCTCTCCATAACAATAATAAGGATTTTAGGTTCATTGTGTGATTTTTACAGAGGGATAATGGAAGAAGGTGTAAAAAAATACGGCCGTAATAATTCCCACACCTTAATAACAACACACAAGGATCTTATCGTAAAATTCTATATATTTTACTTTGGCCGTAAAAACTTGTGTAATCTGTCCCCTCTGTTTTCTCTCACACAATTTATTTCACGTTTCATCGTAAATGCTTGTTTTGCGTTTACTAAGCCTTCAAATCCTTATCTTTGTAATATAGAAGAAGAGAAGTATCAAAAAAGTTCATAAATTTTATTGTAGATGATAGTAATATCTAGGTAATGAATCATTTAGTTCAAAATTATTCTATATAGAATAATGGATTATCGAACAAGACATTATCAAAAAGCAATAAATATTAATTATGAATTTAAATGTAAGCTTAGCGTTGAAAAACAAAGAGTGTACAGGGCATGTAGTTTGTCCACACATTCTAGTTTTAATACTAGAAGTCGAAAGCATATTTCACAAATTTTCATTGAAATGTGTAACTATGGAGAGTTGGAAAATAAGCGGAAGCAAGAAAACCAACTCTTTTTATTTTTTACGCTTTGGAGAATACGCGCAGGTCAGATAACAGCTCTAAACCCTTATTTTGCGCTTCTGAGGCCTTTACTCCCTAATACATGAGAGGCTGGATTAATTTTTCACCAACCTCAATAAGATTAAACATAAAATTAACAAGTAAAATGGATGACGAATATTTAATCGACGACAATGAGGAACTGGAAGAGGATGGATACTTTCAGAGTAATTCCCCAGATGAAGACGTGGATGAAGATATTGAATCAGACGAAGAAGACCAGGACCTGATGGAAGGTGTGTACTCGGGGAAACTAGGAGAACAAGAACTTCGATTTTCGCTAGGTTATGATGACATTGTAGCTATTGGAAAGAGACAAGATGATAATGCTATGCTAGACCTACTTACGGTTATAGTATCAGCAAATCCTCAACACTCAAACCAAAAAACAATCAATGACTTAGTACGTTCGATTCTTGGTAAAACTGGTAAAAATCGTGTCACTAATTCTATCTATACGCCTGATGAACCTCTAAGTGGACAAGACGTAGATGAAGATTTCCTTGGAGACGACACTAGCAAATTTAATCGAGAGTTTGTAGAAGAAGCTAGAAACTTAATCGCAGACTTCGTTTATTATCTTGCTAATCGTGACCTCTCAAAGGATTCAATCTTCTCACGCCGTAGAAAACTTAGACAAATTCCTGCGTTGATTATATTTTTGTTCTCGTCCGGACTTTATGACCTAATCCTAAACTGTCCTACCATGCCTAAAGAGTACGACGACCAAATCAATAACGCGTTCCAAATCATTATGAGAACGAAGTATGATATTGTTGAGGCTCTTGCACGTGAATATGAGGCCAAGGGAAGACAGAAAGTAGCCGATCGAGTTAGGAAAATGGGATTGGCCTGGTTTGAAAGAGAGCCTGCAGAAATTCGTATTATTACAGACTATGCGGATCTAGAACTTACCTATGAAGATGTACAAACTTATAGAGAGTTTAGGACCAAGTTTACGAATACTAGCAAGACCATAACCCAGGACACTATCTCAGACCTTATCGAAGTTTATCAAGATCCAGAAGCAGGTATCTATGAAAAACTAAAAGATAAGACAAGAAGTGAGGCTATTGCAGACGTGAAGCAGGTATGGAAGAAATGGATTGCTGAAAATGCCCAAGATTCCGACCTAGCTAAGAAAATCATTTGGAAATCTATTTAAAAAGTGAACAAAAATGGCAATATCATTAGAGCTATTAACAGATGATGACATTTTAGATTATTCAAGGTCTGATGGAAAAGATCATGTACTCTATTCACACGGAGACCTAAACCTGAAATTTGATAGACTCCAACCAATTACGGGAGGTGTTTATGATACTGAGATTTTTGGTTCTCCGATGGTTGATAGATGTGTGTGTGGTAAAATTCGTCAAGCTT
>Ga0310691_10000584_pt1 | contig 65825 bp, 95 predicted proteins | sample 176DNAGHGlowgp2_FD_203887 | JGI IMG/M metagenome (GOLD analysis project Ga0310691, IMG submission 203887) | Sheep rumen microbial communities from Palmerston North, Manawatu-Wanganui, New Zealand - 1766 DNA GHGlow gp2 (v2) (version 2) | ecosystem: Host-associated > Mammals > Digestive system >...
TGTCGGATGGCTACTCCACCGAGGCACGGGAGATGGCAAGATACTCACATCGGGCAACTACCCTGTAGTGGTGGATGCGGAAGCAGGGGCTTGCTATCCCACCAATGCAAACACCAACACATCAGGTAACTTATACGCTACTACAAGCCCACTGATACGTACTACAGGAGTTAACCTTTACAGAGACCAAAGCTATATAGCATCTATCAATAACCTGGCAAATCCTGTATATAAAACATCTGAGAAAACTATGAAACTCACATATCGTATTACATTCGATGAAGAGTAAGGAGGATTACAAATGAGTAGATTATTTGATAAGTATGATGAAAACCAAAAACCCCTTGAGTGTTATCTGTATAACTCAAAGTGGTTTAAGAACAGTGGTTCATTTACTCCTCGTGGACTTTTGCTTCACGACACAGCAGATGGTGTGACATATCTTCACCGATATGTTATGCCCGCAGATAATGACCCAAACAAGGATTATCTTACAAAATTGCTCGGTAAAAACCCATATAACAATGATTGGAATCATGATGGTAGAAATAAAGATGCAGGGCTGTCTTTTGTCGGTGCAACAGCAGATGGTAAGACTGTAACTACCATGATAACAGCACCCTACAACAAGCGTCCATGGGGATGTGGTGGAGGACGTTTCGGTTCTCTAAATGACACACATTTTCAGTGGGAAATGTGCAACGGTAACTACAATGATGTAGCATGGTTCAAGGATGTCTACGAAGAGAGTATTCAGCTTGCTGCCTATCTGTGTAAACTTTGGAAGATAGACCCTCACGGGACGTTCATGTACAAGGGTTACAAGATACCTACAATTTGCTGTCATTGGGATTCTTTCTTAATAGGGTGGAACGGTATTCCTATTTATAAGTCAGGATCGAAAGGTGGCTTCGGTAGTGGTCATACAGACATATATGAATGGAATGCTCTGTATGAATATATGGGAATCTCTATGAAGCAAGTCTACGGAGACCCATATAAGATTAACCCTCTTGATAATCCTGTAATGAATCGGGTGCGTGATGACATAGCAAAAGCTATGCAGGATAAACCCGAACCCTCACTTCCTGATGGGTGGCATCTTATCGAAGGTAAGTGGTACTATTACAAGGACAAGAAAGCTGTCAAGTCCGATTGGGTTAAGTACAGAAATTCATGGTATTATCTCAGTGCAGACGGTTCTATGCTCACAGGATGGCAGACTATTGATGGTGTAAAGTATTATCTTGATGCTTCGGGTGCTATGGCTCAGGATGAGTGGGTAGAGGGTTGCTTTGCTGACATGAGTGGTGCAATCACAGACCGCAAGGGTGAGTGGCACAATGAGGAACGTGGTGCATGGTACACTGATAAATCAGGATGGTATCCGAAGAATCGCACTATTAGGATTGATGGTGTTAATTGCAGATTTAATTCAGACGGATATCTTGTAGAGTAGTTGACACTTAATAGTTTACATAATATAATTAAAGAAAATTATTAAAGGAGATATACCATGAAGAATAAATATGTTGAACAGCCTACAAAGTCTATGGCAGAGGAAGAGATTGGTACTGTTGCAAAACAATTCCATGAGTATAAAGCAGAAGCAACAATACCGAAACTGCAAGTTAGAGAACAGCCAGACAGTAAAGCAGAAAGTATTGATACCATATCTTTGGGGCAGAGCGTAACTATAGTGGAAGAGAAGAATGGTTGGGGGAAAACTAAGTACGGAAAGGGCTGGGTGAACCTTAAATACACCAGGAGAGCATAATGAATCAGCAAATTACCTTCACACCTCAACAAGTTATTGAGTTAGTCTTATGGATTTGCGGTGCGATTGTATCAGTATCAGCCGCAGTAACTATCATTATCAAAGTAGTGCAGAAAGCAAAAGCACCTGAAAAGAAACAAGACGAACGTATCACAAAGTTGGAAGAGAGAATGGATAAATTTCAACAATACTTCGATAATGACAATAAACGGTTAACGGATTTAGAAAAAGGTAATATCATAACACAGCAGGCACTCTTCGCTTTGCTTTCTCATGCTATCAATGGTAACGATATAGACAGCTTAAAGAAAGCAAAGCGAGATATGGAAGATTATCTTGTGACGAAAGGAGTAACGGTATGAAACTGCCTGATTCAGTCTACACATTCCTCAAGTGGTTAGCACTTATCGCACTTCCGGCACTTGCTACCTTTTACGGAGTGATTGGTAAGGTGTGGGACATTCCCCATACCACAGAGATTGTAACTACATTGACAGCTATCGGAACTTTGATTGGTGCTTTAATCGGTGTATCACAGTATAATATCAACAAAGAAAAGAAGAAAGATGAGAATGTATCAGCATGAACCATATTGCAGACTTTGTAGAATGGGAACTTGATATGTTCCGGGAGAAGTGTAATTTCTCTGATGAGGAACTTTGCTATTTTAATATGAGGGCAAAGAATAAATCAAATGTTGAGATTGCGCTTGCTATGAACATATCAGAGAGCAAAGTCAGTAAGTTGGCTCGTAAAGTCAAAGATAAAATGATAAAGGTGATTTAACTGTTTGTCGCAGTTTGTCATATTTACCTCCTGTAGCAGTACCCTTATGTAGACGTACATAAGGGTACTTTTTTTTATGCAAAAATCGTACAAAAATCGTATAAGTTATAATGCTCTTTTTAATCTACAATGATAAAGAAAATATGTAGAAAGGGCATAAATAGATGATGGATATAAGTGGCAATTTGGTTAACATAATGTCAGAAAATAAGTGTTCATCTATTTATGCCCTTTTTCTTTTGTCAAAGGAGCAGAGAGATGTATGTATCTTACAACCCCAATCCAAAGGGAAACTATGTGGGCGATTGTGTAATCAGAGCGATTGCCAAAGTAACAAATCAAGATTGGGATAGCACTTATTTAGATGTGTGCATACAAGGTTTTATGTTGAAAGATATGCCGTCAGCAAATCATGTATGGGGAGCATATCTAAGAAGTAAAGGATTTATTCAGCAAACTGTACCTAATACTTGTCCAGATTGTTATACAGTGAAAGATTTTACACATGATTATCCACAGGGTACATATCTACTCGCTACTGGAACCCATGTGATTGCAGTACAAGATGGTAACTACTATGACAGTTGGGACAGTGGTGATGAGCCGATTGCATACTATTGGGAAAAGGAGAAATAACAATGGCAATTTATAATTATGGTTTACCAGTCAATTATCAGACACCTATGGCATATCAACCTCAATATCCTATGCAACAAACAATATCTAACACCCCGATAACCACCAATCAGAATAGTGCAGGAATCATATGGGTACAAGGAGAAGCAGGAGCAAAAGCATACCCAGTAGCCCCCGGAAATAGTGTACTTCTTATGGATAGTGAAAGCGAGTGTTTCTATATCAAATCTACAGACCATAGCGGTGTACCAATGCCATTACGGTCTTTCACATATACAGAGATTGTACAATCTCAACAACCCAATGAGGAACCAAAGGTTGATACTTCTCAATTCGTTACCCGTAGCGAATTTGAAGAACTTAAAAAGATGTTACAAGAAAGACAGCCTATGAGAAGGGAGAATCGAAATGAACAAACTCTTTCAAGAAACTCAAAGCAACAGCGTGATGAATAGGATCCAACAAATAATGCAGAAATACAATGTACCACAGGAAATAAGAAATGACCCACAGCAGATAATCAACTACCTTGTTCAGAGTGGAAAGGTAGACCAAAATACTATAAATCGTGCTATGCAACAAGCACAGAAAATGGGATTCAAATTTTAGGTAATACTTGCAAGTTTACATAATATTCTACAAAGGAGGATAATGTTATGTCATTATCAAACGGAACTGAAAACATGGTAATGCCTGTAGCACCGATGTATGGTGGCGGTTACGGTGGTGGATTCAGCAACGGTTTCGGTGGAGACGGTTGGTGGATTCTGTTACTGCTTCTGTTTGCTGGCGGTGGCTGGGGTAACGGTTATGGTGGTTTCGGCGGCGGTAATGCAGAGTTTCCTTGGCTGTTTAATGGACAGTCTGGAATTAACGCAAATACAAACGCTGGATTCCAGAACGCTATGCTCAATGATAACGTCACTTCTATTAGAGATGGTATTGCTTCATTGAGTACACAGTTATGTAATTGCTGTGGCGATATGCAGATGGCACTCTCTAATGGTTTTGCAAATGCTGAACAGGGTGCTAATGCTCGTCAGATGGCAGATATGCAACAGATGTTTGGTATTCAGTCAGCACTTCAGAATTGTTGCTGTGAGAATAGGGCTGGTATTGCAGACCTTAAATACACAGTTGCAACGGAAAATTGCGCTGATAGAACACAGTCTATGCAGAACACACGGGATATCATCGAGAATCAGACACGTAGTACACAGGCTGTTCTTGATAAGCTGTGTCAGCTTGAACTGGATGGCTTCAAACGTGAGAATGATAATCTCCGTTCTCAGCTTAACATGGCTACACTTCGTGAATCTCAGACAGCACAGAACGCATTTATCTCACAGGGATTTGCTAATGAGGTTGACCAGTTGTATAACAGGCTGAATAACTGTCCTGTACCCACTACACCCGTTTATGGTCGTACCCCCATCTTTACTTGCAACAATAACGGTTGCGGATGCGGATGCGGTGGCTATAACGGCTCTTTCTAATCGGAGGTAAGAACTATGGCTGAATTTATGAGGAAAGGAGAAGCGTTTTAATTTGTTTACATTTACTTCAAAGTATGGTAGAATAAGATAAAAGAATATTCAAACTGTACGAAAGGAGAAATGTATGAGCAAATTTATTGATATTACGGGTAAAAGATATAACAACCTTGTAGTGGTCAAACGAATGAAGAACGCACCAAATGGTGTTACTGTTTGGAAGTGCGTCTGTGATTGTGGAAATACCACGATTGTAAGAGGATCAAATCTTAAAAATGGTAGTGTAAAAAGTTGTGGATGTAGAAAACATAACTCCATCAACGCAACCCATAAAATGTCCAAAACAAGAATCTATCGAGAGTGGGCAAGTATGAAATCCAGATGTTATTGTGAGAACACAAAAACTTATAAGGATTATGGTGGAAGAGGTATCGAAGTTTGCAACGAATGGAAAAATTCATTTGAGAATTTTAGAGATTGGGCGTATTCAAATGGCTATTCAGATGAGTTGACAATAGAGAGAAAAGACTACAATGAGAACTATTGTCCAGATAACTGTATTTGGATACCATTTAATGAACAACAACGAAATCGAAGAAATTGTCTTTTATTTACACATAATGGAAAAGAGCAAAATCTAACCGAATGGTGTAATGAATTAAATCTATCATATAAGAATGTTCACAATCGCATTTACAGACTTGGTTGGTCTTTTGAAAGGGCCATTTCAGAACCCGTATGTATCAAAAAACGTAATAAAGATTATGTCCGAGTACACGAGAAATGATATTCAAGTGGTACAACCAAACCAGCCTGTACTGTTAGACACCACTATCGGTTGTCCTAATGGTTATGTTCTTCATCGTGAGGGTAGCGGAATTATCACTTTACGTGGTATTACAAATTGCTGTTTTGCCCGGTATCAAGTCACATTTAATGGGAATATTGCTATACCCGATGGTGGTACAGTAGGACCTATCTCTATTGCAATCGCAATAGATGGGGAGCCTGTACTCACCAGTAAAGCAATCGTAACTCCTGCGGCAACCGCACCAGTACCGCCTACAGAAGATAATTTCTTCAACGTGACAAGTACCGCAATTATTACAGTGCCGAAAGGTTGTTGCTTTAACATTAGCGTAGAGAATACATCTTCTTCTACCACTCCGGCAACAACTCCTGCACCCCCTATCAATGTTCAAAACGCTAACCTCGTTGTTAGTAGAATCGCCTAAGAAAGGAGAGTAATACTATGTCTAAGAGAATGTATGAAGATTTGAAAGAAATCCTCTGTCATGAACTCAACGAGATTACTCGCAAGGGCGATATTGACAGAGAGGGACTTGATGATGTTTACAAACTTTCATCCGCAATTACGATGGTAGAAAGTCTGATGAAGAAACAACAGGGTCAAGGTCAGCAAGGAGAGAGCGAGTATTCTAATCGCTACTCCAATGACTATTCAAATGAGGGTATGTCCAATGCTTATAGAAGAAGTATGCGTGGCTCTTATGATGGTATGTCTAATAACATGGGTACTTCCAATGACTATTCTAATCGTGATGGCTATGCAAACCGTGGTGAACAGTATAGCAGAGATTATAGTATGGATAGTTCATATGAAGGCTCATATGACTATAGCGGAAGAAGAGGACGTGACGCACAGACAGGCAGATATGTAAGTCGTGACGGTGGTTCCTATGATAGCTATGATAGCTATGACCGTGGCTATAGCAGACATACGGCAGAACAGAAAGTAGCACGTAAGCTGGAAGATATGCTTGACACCACACAAGACCAACATATCAGAAATGCTATTATGAAAGCTATGAATATGCTCAAACAGTAATATACTGGGAGGGGTGTGAAATATCACCCCTCTTTTAGGAGGATAATATGGTTGACATAACTACTATTGAAGATACATTAGAGGAACTTGTAAATGACGCACCTACGACCTTTGAAACGTGCGAAAAGATAGCACACCTTACAATTACCCGTGATTTGCTGAAAAGTCGCTTAAATCGAACGAGAGAGGGGTCAGAACGTGTCTTAAATGAGTTGCATGACATACTACCATCATATAATAAATATGTAGACACAAAAAAGCGGTATCAGCAGTATGAAGTTGTGGAGCAAATGGTAGTGATAGCTATGCAAAATCTATGTGATGAGATTGCAGATTTCATCATTACTCTATATCGTAACACAGAAAGCGCAGAAGAAAGAGAAGCAATAGAGACTATGATAGATGAGATAAGAAGTGCAATTTAGCACTTCTTATTTTTATGCTTGACAATAAATAAACATTATAGTACAATGTTTAATGTGAACACGATTTACCGATAAAACACGAAAAGGAGAATAAAGATGATTAACGTAAGAATAGCAGAAGCAGATAAGTGTAATGAAGATTATTCAATGTTTATATCATTCGACTATAATCAGAAGGTAGTTGATACAATCAAGTCTTACCCGACAAAATACTGGAATAAGGGCTCAAAAGAGTGGGAAGTACCGCTGAAAAAACTCACAAATCTTATAACTGATTTGAGCGACTTCTCATTTGACATTACAGGAAAGTATGTAGAACTTGAAGCAAAGAAGGCAGAAGTGCCTTCTAATTTCAAGTTTAAGACAAAACCTTTTGAGCATCAGATTGATGGCTTTAATTATGGTCTTGAAAATGACCGATGGTTACTCGGTGACGAACAGGGGCTTGGAAAAACAAAGACGGTTATTGATATAGCAGTTGCAAAAAAACTTGCAAATGGCTATAAGCATTGTCTTGTCATTTGTGGTGTAAATGGTCTGAAATGGAATTGGTACAATGAGGTGCTTACCCACTCAGATGAGAAGCCTTATATTCTCGGTCAGCGCACCAAAAGAAATGGAATTGCAGTTGGTGGTAATGCAGATAAGCTGGAAGATGTAAAGAACATTGATAAGATTGATGCTTATTTTATCATCACTAATGTAGAGACTTTGAGAAATACAGAGATTATCGCAGAACTCACAAAGCTATGTAAGAATGGCACTATCAATATGATAGCGGCTGATGAATGTCATAAAATGAAGAACCCATCTTCTCAGCAAGGTAAAGCATTCCTCAAATTACAGACTAAAACAATGATTGCTATGACGGGGACACCACTGATGAATAACCCTCTCGACCTCTACATCATTCTCAAATGGTTAGGCTATGAGAAGTACCCCATGTATGCTTTCAAAAAACACTATTGTGTAATGGGCGGTTTCGGTGGTTATGAGATTATCGGTTATCGTAATCTTGATGAGTTGCAGGAACGCTTAAACGAAATCATGCTTAGAAGATTAAAGTCAGATGTACTTGACCTTCCCGAAAAGACATACATTGACGAATATGTAGAAATGACAGCAAAGCAGGCTGTTGTTTATAAAGAGGTTACGGCTGAAATCAAATCAAATATCGACAATATTAAAATGACTAATAACCCACTCGCAGAACTTATCAGAATGAGACAAGCTACTGGCTATACTGGTATTCTTTCTTCAACCGTACAGGAATCAGCTAAACTTGATAGAATGGAAGAGTTAGTAGATGATGCTGTTCAGAATGGACATAAAGTGGTTATCTTCTCTAATTGGACACAAATGACTAACCCTATTGCACAACGGTTGAGCAGATATAACCCGGCAGTCATTACTGGTGAAATCAATACAGATACTCGTCAGCAGATGATTGATAAGTTTCAGAATGTGGATTCATGCAAGGTAATTATAGGTACAATCGGTGCTATGGGTACTGGTCTAACATTAACATCGGGTACAGTTGAAATTTTCTTAGACCATCCGTGGAATAGAGCATTGTATGACCAGGCGGTTGATAGGTGTCATAGAATTGGACAGAAGAATAATGTCACCATTTATAATCTTCTCTGCAAGGATACGATTGATGAGCGTATTTGGGAAATCGTAAACAAAAAAGGTGCTATGAGCGATTATATGGTTGATGGCAAAGTTGATTCTATGCACAAAATGGAGTTACTTAATTATCTTATAGGTTGACATAAGCCTATAAATATTGTAGTATAACGAAAGAAGAGAGGTAAAATTGAAGAAAAGGAGAGTAAATTTAGATGGAACTTAAAATTGACAAATTAGCTATGTTAGTAGGTGTATCAACAAGAACAATCAATAACTGGTATTGGTTTAAGAGTGCAAATCCTAATAATGAGTATGCTAAAATGCTACCCGATTATCGAATTGATAAGAAAAGTCATGGTAGTAGGGTGTGGGATTCAAATGACGTTGACAAACTGATTGATTTTAAGTCAAAGATTCCACATGGTAGAAATGGTGTACTTGGTGATATTACACAACGCTATGAAAGGAAGAAAAAGAATGAAGCGAAGTCAGATGATAGATGAAGTAATTGATTCTTATGCTCAAAATAAAGAGCGATTAGATGCTCTGGATACAGTATGTAAGGTACAAAACGCCGAGATTAAGGCATTCCTCGGCGATGAAAAATCTTATTCTACCGATAATTATAAGGTATCAAAATCTGTACAAAATAGAGATACTATGGATGAAGAGTTGCTGTGTGCAAAGCTGTCTAATTTCGCAGAGTGCTACGATTTAGGTATAATTAAAGTGCAGGAATATGTAGATATGTCGGCACTTGAGGATGCCCTATATAAGAAACAGCTTACTCCAGAAATGATTGAAGTCATTGAGAAGTGTAGGAAACATAAGGAAGTGGTAACTTTGCGTGTATCAAAGATTAAAAAGGAGGAAGAAGAATGAAAGTAAAAACTACAACAATCAAAGCAACCAGTAGAGCAAGTGTAAAGGTACGGGATAACTACTTCACAGTGGAATATAGTGAAGAACGTGTAGTAGAGTATGCTGGGGATGAAGATGATGAAGATAAGCTGAATGAGGCACGACAGAATCTTTGGGATACTTGCAACAATGAAATTGATAATCAGATTGAGGACATTAAGAAATATTGTAAATAAGTCTTGACAAAGCAGAATAAATGTTATAGTATAATAATGTTCTTAACAAGTCTGATGCTTGTTCATAAAAAGGTTAGCGACATTTCGGGGATGTTGCGAACAAACCTCATAGTGTTGCTAACCAAAACAGTTAGTGCGATTGCTGACCCCGAATCAGCGGTTGCACTAACTGTTTTACTTTATAAGGAGAAAAGTATTATGTCGCATTTCACAGTACAAGATTGGATGGTTACAGAGTTAAAATTAAAAGGTGCAGAGAGGGATGCTTTCGCAATAGTGTATGGATTTAGTCAAGATGGCGAAAGTGAATTTCATGGTAGCTTACAATATATGTCAGAGTTAACTGGGTACTCACGAAATGCATTATGTACTGCATTAAATAGTCTTGTGGAACAAGAATTGATAATTAAAGAAGATGTTGAAAAGAATCATATTAAGTATTGTAAATACCGTACAAATTATTTTAATACCGTACAAGCTACTTGTACGGGCGTACAAGCTACTTGTACCAATAAAACAAGTAATAAAAAACCTATACAAAAAACTATATCTAAAGATATAGTAGAGCCTGACACTAAATATAGTACAGATAAAAATACTAAGAAAAAGAACCTATATCAAAAATGTTCAGACTTAGTTACAAACTATACAAATAATACTGAATTGAGAGTATTGTTAATGGAATGCTTTAGTAGATTCTCAGAAAATAACAGAGAGAATGGTATGCCATTCTACACTAATCAATTCAAGGGTAAGTTAAATACTCTATCAGAATTAGCTACTGATGCAACTACACAGATTAAGATAGTCAAGCAGACATTAGATAACGGATGGAATAACTTCTATGAACTTAAAGAGAATAAACCGAGAAGAAGAACTGGTAACGTAGCACATGATATAGAACATTTATACAATGGTGTTAATGAGAAAGCAGATAAGAGGTGTTCTGATGGAGAGAAATTCTAATTGTTGGTATGTAAATACCTGTGATGAGGATTGTGATAGGTGTACTACATATGTTCAGATGAAGTGGCAGATGGAGCATAGTGGTTTACCCGAAGCAAAGCAACGTCCTATATCTCTGTATCTCACGGACGATAACAGTGGAGATAAGAAAGCATTTTATAGATTAGCTGATATACGTAAGAACATAGTAGAATTTGTACAGAGTGGAAAGAACTTGTATCTTTGCAGTAAGTGGACTGGTAATGGTAAAACAAGTTGGGCTGTTAAAATGCTACATACATATTTCCACTATACCGCAGTTGGTAACTACGAAAATCTAAAGGGTATGTTTGTAAGCACTCCCGGTTTACTGCTCAAGCTGAAAGACTTCAATAATCCTGTATCAAAGACATTCAAAGATAATCTTGAAAATGTTGACCTTGTTGTATGGGATGATATTGCAGTAAGCGGTATTTCTCAGTATGATTATACTCAGATATTCACGCTCATTGATAGTAGAATATTTGCAGAGAAGTCCAACATATTTACATCAAATCAAACCACAGTTGAGGGCTTTGCAAGTGTACTGGGTGATAGGTTAGCAAGTCGTATTTATTATACAAGCGAGATAATAGAACTCAAAGGAAAGGATATGAGATAGCATGGTAGCTTTACAAATCTTAAATAAAGTAGTGCAGACCCATGATTACTCAATTATAGAGGATAATCAGTTGACCGAAGATTATTTTCTTGAATATGAGGATGAATATACATTTCTGAAAGACCATATGAAGCAGTACGGTAATGTGCCGGATAAAGCTACATTCTTAGCAAAGTTTCCAGATTTTGATTTTATTGATGTAACAGAATCAGATAGATACCTCATTCAGACAATACGTGAGGAACATTTATATTATAAGTCAGTACCGATTGTTCAGCAGATAGCAAAGCTGTTAAAGACAGATGCAAATGCCGCCGCTGAATACATGATACAGTCAATGCGTGAGTTGCAACCTAATTATAATTTAGGTGGTACAGATATTATAGCAGAGGCAGAGAAGAGATATGAAGCGTTCATAGACCGTAGGGATAATCAAGACAAATGGTTCTTTACAAGTGGGTTTCCAGAACTTGATGATGTGATACATGGTATTCAGCGTGGGGAAGAATTGTTCGTAATCTTTGCAAGAACGAATCAAGGTAAGTCCTGGATACTTGAAAAGATATGTACTCATATATGGGAGATAGGTTTCAATGTTGGTTATATAAGTCCTGAGATGGGTGAGTTAAGCATCGGGTATCGTTTTGATACATTGTATAGGAATTTCAATAACAATGAGTTGACGAGAGGAAGTAAAGACTTTGATGATAAGTCCTATAAGGATTATGTAGATGAGCTGAAGCAGAACAAGCATAAGTTTATGGTTGCTACTCCGAATGATTTTGATAGAAAAATAACTGTGCCAAAGTTGAAAAACTGGGTACAACAGTATAAACTTGATATGATTGCCGTTGATGGTATTACATATCTTTCAGATGAACGCTATAAGCGTGGCGATAATAAAACAACATCTTTAACAAATATTAGTGAGGATCTAATGGGTCTTAGTATGGAACTCGGTATTCCTGTATTTGTAGTAGTGCAAGCTAATCGAAGCGGTGTGGTTGATAAAGAAAGCGAAGATATGCCAGAACTTGAAAGTATCAGAGACAGTGATGGAATATCTCATAATGCGAGTATTGTCCTATCAATCAGACAGACAGGTGATGGTACATTGATAATGCAAGTTAAGAAGCAGAGAAATGGAAGGGTAGGTGATAAGATTCAGTATCAGTGGTCTCCAAATATTGGTGAGTTTATACCGTTATCTGGCTCAAGTTTAGAAACAACAAGGGAGAAGAAAAAGATTGTAGAGAAGGAGGATGTATTTTGATTGGTAATTTTATTCTTGGGGTGATACTTGGTGCAGTTATTGGTTACTTCGCATGTGCGCTTATGACAGCACGTAAGCATGATGAATACGAAGAAAAGTTGTGGGAATTAGAACGAAAGTTATGGAGTATGGAGTATGAAGATAAATGAGGTTTATATCAATGCTGATTTGTCAGACATATTATCAGAATTACAAAGACAGTTAACAATCAATCAGATACCTTATTTGCAGAAAATTAAGGACAGTGGTAATGATATAATGGTTCAATGCCCGTTTCATGGTAATGGTCAAGAGCGTAAGCCTTCTATGGGTATCAGAAAATCAGATGGTATCGGGCATTGTTTTGCTTGCCATGAAGTACATACGTTGCCGGAGATAGTTAGCTTTGTATTCGGACACGATGATGATATGTTCGGTAAGCAAGGTATGAAATGGCTCATTAAGAACTTTGGTACTGTACAGATAGAGGAGAGAAAAGATGTTGAGATTGATTTGGGGCGTGATAACACTGCCCATAAAGATACTGGTAATTCTGATAAATCTCAATGGGTGAGTGAAGAAGAACTGGACAGTTACAGATATTATCATAAATACTGGGGTGAGCGTGGTATTATAGATGATGATATTATAGAACTGTTTGACCTCGGATATGACCCTAAAACCAATGAAATTACTATGCCTAACTATAATAAAGATGGAAAATGTGTTTTTGTTGCCCGTAGAAGCATTATAGGTAAAAGATTTTCTTATCCTAAAAATGTTGAAAAGATAGTATATGGCATATATCAACTTTATCAGTTAGAAAAATTTCCAAAAGAGGTTTATATAACTGAAAGTATGATTGATTGCATTTATTTATGGCAATTTGGTAGATATGCGTGTGCATTAAATGGTCTTGGTACAAAATCTCAGTTTGATGAACTTTGTAAAATGCCTTGTCGTGAGTTTATATTAGCAACAGACAATGACGAGGCTGGTATGAAAGCAAGAGTTGTATTACGAAATAATATAAAAAATAAGTTAATAACAGAAGTTGTTTTACCTACAAATAAAAAGGATATAAATGAGTGTACCAAAGAGGAAATACTTAATTTACAAGAGGTGTTCTGTCTTTAAGTATTGACAATTTATTTGATTTAGGTTATGATAAATATAGTTAAACAATGAGGAGGTCATACTATGTATGGTTATATTTATAAAACAACAAATCTTATAAATGGCAAAATCTATGTAGGACAGCACAAAGCAGAAGAATTTGATACAAACTATTATGGTAGCGGATTTATACTAAAACAAGCCTTAGATAAGTATGGTAAGGAAAACTTTAAATGTGAGATATTAGAGTGTTGTGAAGATAAAACTGAATTAGAAGTCAAAGAAATATATTGGATTGATAAACTTAATAGTTGTGATAAGTTAATAGGATATAATGTGTCTGCTGGTGGATTTACACCCAGATTTAAAGGTAAACATCATCCTATGTATGGTAAACATCATACAGATGAAGCTAAAGAAAAAAATAGAAAAGCACATACGGGTATTAAACAATCAAAAGAAACTATTGAAAAGCGTATTTCTCCTTTAAGAGGAAAGCCTTTATTAGAAGAACATAAACAAAAAATATCCAAAGCTAATAAAAACAGAGCTTTAGGTGATAGATTAACAGCAGATGGTAGGCGTAAGATAAGTGAAGCTAACAAAGGTAAAATAATGTCGGCTGAAACCCGTAAAAAAATTAGCGTTGCTAATACAGGTAAAAAAGCGTCAGCAGAAACCATACGTAGATTATCGGAAAGTCATAAGGGACAGACAGGATATTGGACAGGAAAATGTAGAGATAAAGAAACTAAAGAAAAAATAAGTAAAACATTATCTGTTCCAAGACCTAATAGAAAAATACAATATGAAATTGAAGACAGACTATTTGTAGGTTTAGTTGAAGGAGCAGAGTTTTATGGTGTTACAAAATCTTGTATGTCACTATGGGTAAAGCAAGGACATACTAATGATAATAAACAGATTAAGATTATTGTCGATAATCAGTTGTATAAAAAGAAATACAAAACTTGAAGGAGGTTAGTATGAAATACATTATAATGTGTGGCGGTAAATATGAGAAGTGGGAAACACCTCGTCAGTTAGTGTGGGTAAATAGCGAACCTATTGTAGTTAGAACAATTCGATTGTTAAGACAGAATGGAGTTAAAGATATAGCAATCAGCAGTGATAATCCTATATTTAAGCAGTATGGTGTGCCAGTATTGACACATAAAAATAATTGGGTTGTACCTCGTCCGGGAGTATCAACTGGTGATTGGTGTGATGCTTTCTATCCTACAGATGAGCCTACTTGTTATCTTATGGGTGATGTAGTATTTTCTCCAGAAGCTATCAAGACTATTGTGGAAACAGAGACAGATGATATTGAGTTCTTTGCGTCAGCACCACCTTTTGCTAAGAATTATAGTAAGCCATATGCCGAACCATTTGCATTCAAGGTAGTTGATACAGAGCATTTGAAGAGGGCACAGAAAGAATGTAAGGAATCAAGGTTACAGGGATTATTCCGTAGACAACCTCTTGCATGGGAGTTTTGGCAAGTAGTAAAAGGTACACCATATAATATTATCAATTATCATAACTATACTGTAATCAATGATTATACTTGTGATATTGATGTGCCTGATGACGCTTTCAAGATTGAGAGGTTGATGAATGGTTAATTATATGATACACACCTGTCTGAAACGGTTGTGGTATGTGGAGAGATATTTAATACCATCTATGATAGAGCAAGGAATAGACAGAGAAAATATCATTTTATATGTAGATGCACATAGCGAGGGTTGTTTGAAATCCCATGTAAGAAGTTTTGAGTTAGCATCTAAATCTGACGTTAAGGGTATGTGGCATTTACAAGATGATGTGGTCATATGCAAAGACTTTAAGGAAAGAACAGATGGTTTATCATCCGATTTTACCGTGTGTGGGTTCGCTTCTGAGTATGACAGTCGTAAGGGATGGAAGGCTGGTGATGCAAACGGTTTAGTGATGTGGTACTCATTCCCTTGCATCTATATACCCACACGTATAGTTAAGTCATATGTAGACTGGTTTAATACTTATGTATGGCGTGACCATCAGTATGACAGATGGGTGAAAGCAAATAAGTATGATGATACGATATTCAGAATTTACATGGAAAATTATTATCCAAAAGATTACGTTTTGAATCTTGCTCCTAACCTTGTGGATCATATAGATTATCTGATAGGTGGTACAGTAATCAATGAAGCGGCTGAAAGAAAGCATCCAGTTCGTTCATTGTATTGGGAAGATGATGATGTTGTAACAGATTTAGAAAGGAGATTAAAAGATGATATATCTAAGTGGTAGGCTTGATGTAGATAATTTGAATCATTATCGCAGTCAGTTTTTGCAGGCAGAAGAATATCTGAAAAAGGATGTTACATTGTATCAGGATACAGATGTATTGTCATTGTATAAGCAGTTGAGTAGTATAGATGATTTATCCGAATTGAGTATGTCGGATGAGATTGATATGCGGTTACAGAATGTTATGATATGTGATAAGTTATATTTACTGCAAGGCTGGGAACTCGATGATATGTGTAAGTTTGAGTACACATATGCGAAAGCAAAAGGTAAGAAGATAATTTACTCAAGAAAGTATTGACGTATATGTAACATTGTAGTATAATGTTTAATGTGAGTAAAGATAAAACTCACAGAAAGGTGGAAGATAAGATGGAAGAACACAAGCGTAATATTTACATAATTATTGTAACAATATCAGTAATAGTATTCTTTGGCTCTTTTGGGGCAATAGATACTGGTATCGTTTCAGTAAAACAGGGCGTATGGCAGATTATTATAAGTCTGTTATCATGTATATGGTTCGGTAATTTACTCCGAATCGAAACTAATAGGATAGCAAGTTTTGATTGACCAGTACGGTCATAGCAACCTAATCAAAACTTTCTATAGAAGCCATAAACGAAAAAACGAAAGGAGAGAAAACGTATGGCACGATTTACATTTGAGGATGCTGACAAATATGCCAGCAAAGGTAGCGGTGCAGGATTCTTTAAGTTGGTAAATGATAAGGATGTAGCAACTATAAGGCTTCTGTACAACAATGCAGATGATATTGAGGGTTTCTCATGTCACAGGGTAGAGATTGGAGATAAGTTCAGATATGTAAACTGTCTCAGAACATACCGTGACCCGATTGACGATTGTCCTCTTTGCAAGAGTGGTAACAAACCACAGGCGAAGTTGTTTATTCCTCTTTACAATGAAGATGAACAGCAAGTTCAGATTTGGGAAAGAGGTAGTAAATTCTTTGCAAAGGTTTCTGGAGTATGTTCTCGGTATGGTAAGAAGCCTATTGTATCACAGACTTTTGAAGTAGAGAGAAGTGGTAAGCCGAAGGATACATCAACAGATTACAACTTCTACCGTACAGATGATGAGGCAGATGATAAGACACTTGATGATTTTGAAATGCCTAAGATTCTCGGTGGTGTTGTGATTGATGCAACAGCAGATGATATGGAGTATTATCTTGATAACGGTGAGTTCCCTCCTGCTGATGAAGATGATACACCCCGGCGGTCAAGTCGTAGAGAGCGTGATGAGGAAGAAGAAAGACCTACACGCAGAAGTGAGGGTAGACGTACTCCTGCAAGAAGCAGAAGAAACGAGGATGAATTTTAAGATAAGAGAGGTTAGCATATGCCATCTGTAAAATCATTGTTTGGTGATATGACACGAACAACTGGAAAGTCAAGTGACAAGAAACTTGCACAGAGGGTTAATGCTAAGTCAAGAGTTGCCACTCCTACCATAAAAGGTGGGGGTGGTCTACTTGACAGAATAGCTACTATCAACAGTATGGTAGATAAGCACCTCGGAAAGTATAGAGAAGAATATCAGATTATACAGACCGAAGAAGCACTAAAAGAGTTTGTGGATAATGTTATTGATTGCGGTATTATATCAATAGATACAGAAACCACAGGACTTGACCCGATGCAAGATACAATAGCAGGAATATGTGTGTACTCACCGAATCAAAAGAGTGCTTATATACCACTCAATCATATCAGCTATATAACTGAGATGATAGTACCGAATCAGCTACCGTCTGACGTTGTTAGAAGTGAATTTAAGCGGTTTTTAGATGCAAAGGTACAGATTATCATGTTTAACGCTGATTTCGATATACGGGTGCTTAGACACGGTATAGGGTTAAAAGATATTTATTGTACATGGGATTGCTATTTAGCACAGAGACTTCTTAATGAAAATGAGGATAGTAATGCTCTGAAAAAAGTTCATCAGAAGTATGTGCTGAATGGACAAGAAGATGCTTTTACATTCGATGAGTTCTTCAAGGGCATACCGTTTACGATGATACCTTTGCAGACAGCTTATCTGTATGCCGCACATGACCCTATCATTACATATGAATTGTACGAATATCAGCATAGGTTTATTCGGGAAGATTCACCGAGAGAAGATATGCGGAAGATATATAAGCTGTTTACAGAGATTGAAATGCCCTGTGTACCAGTTGTAGCTGATATGGAAGATAATGGTATTCTGTTTGACTTTGATTATAATGCAAAGTTGAAGGAGAAATATCATAAACTTCTTGATGAGCGTGAAGCAGAGTTTCATAAGTCATATAAGAAGTATGATGAGCAAGTTGAAGCATATAGGGATAAATATGGTAAACTTGACAATCCTATCAATATAAAGTCAACAGACCAGTTAGCAATACTCTTGTATGATATTATGGGTTGTGAGCCACTCTATGATAAGCGTAAGAAGAAGGAAGTGCGAACGACAAAGGAAGATTATCTTGTAACATTAGATAATGATGTAGCAAGAGCAATTCTAAAGTATAGAGAGTTTTCCACAATCGTAGATACGTTCATTGATAAAATGCCAAATTGTGTTAATCCTAAAGATGGTAGAATACATTGTAAGTTTAATCAGTACGGTGCAAGAACAGGAAGATTCAGCAGTTCAGACCCTAATTTACAAAATATTCCATCCCATAATAAAGATATTCGCAAGATGTTTATTGCAAGTCCGGGATATGTGCTTATGTCGAGTGATTACAGTCAGCAAGAACCTCGCAGTTTAGCCGCACTATGTAAACAGCAAGGTGATTCTCAAATGTATGATACATTCATGCAAGGTAAGGATTTGTACTCAGAGATTGCAAGTAAAGCCTTTAATCGTACTTATGAAGAGTGCTTAGAGCATAATGCTGATGGTTCTACAAATGTAGAAGGCAAGGAGAGAAGAACACAAGCAAAGAGTATTCTATTAGGGTGTTTGTATGGTAGAGGTGTGGCAAGTATTGGTGAGCAGTTGAACTGCACAACTGAAAAAGCACAAGCAATCAAAGATTCAGTATTCAAAGGATTTCCAGCTATAAAAAAGTTTGAAGAAGATTCACTTAATATGGCATATGAGTTAGGGTACGTTACAACGATTGCAGGACGAAAGCGTAGACTTCCAGAGTTAACGCTTGATGAGTATGAGTTTAAGTGGATAGACAATCATGCTCCAGATAGTGATTTGCTTGACTTTGATTCTGATGAAGAACGTGAAATTCCCGAACGTACAATCAGAAAATATCTTACCATGCTCCATAGATGCAAGTTTAACGAAAAGCAGAAGATATTTAAGAAAGCTAACGATGAAGGAATATGGATAATTGATAACGGTGGTAAGATAGCTGATGCAAGTAGACAATGTGTTAACTCACGTATTCAAGGGTCAGCCGCAGATTTGACAAAACTTGCTATGGTTGATATAAGTTGTGATGCTCGTTTGAAAGAGTTGGGATTCAGATTGTTAATTCAAGTGCATGATGAAGTGATAGCTGAATGTCCAGAGGAAAATATGATAGAATGTTCTGAGCGATTAGCAAAAATAATGTGTGATTCAGCGTCAAAGTTACTTGAAATGCCAATTACTTGTGATGTTGAAATTACAAGAGAGTGGTACGGGGAGAAATTATGAAATTACATAGTAGTAGTGATGATTATAAATTATATCATGGCAGTATGTTGGATATGGCAGAGGTTGTTGATCCATGTTCGATTGATTCTATTGTTACAGATCCACCGTATGAATTAAACTTCATGAATAAAGGATGGGATAATAGTGGTATTGCATTTCAGAAAGAAACGTGGAAGAATTGCTTTGAAGTGTTAAAGCCAGGTGGTTACTTGTTAGCTTTTGGTGGTTCCAGAACATTTCATAGAATTGCGTGCGCTATTGAGGACGTTGGATTTGAGATTAGAGATACAATAATGTGGCTTTATGGTAGTGGATTTCCTAAAAGTCAAAATGTGGGAAAGGCTATTGAATCTAAACTTTTAACAGGAAGTGCAAATACGCAAAATTATAAAAAACTACAAGGTACAAAAGTTGAAAGCGGTGGTTGGGGTATTAGCAAAAACGCATTTGAATATGGTGCAAGACCTTCTGATTATAGTGCTGATGCACATTTAAGAGTTGATAAAGTAGATTATCAGACAGAGGAGGGTAAGCATTGGGATGGTTGGGGAACAACCTTGAAACCAGCTTATGAACCGATAATTGTAGCACGTAAACCATGTGAAGGTAGTACAACAGATAATGTGTTAAAGTACGGTGTAGGTGGTATAAATATAGATGAGTGTAGGGTAGGTACAGATTCAATAAAGACATTTGGTAAAAATGCTTGTAGCAATCCAAACATTTATGGTGATTACAAATCGAAAGATTTTGATGGAGAATGTCATACAGGTAGATTCCCTGCTAATGTAATATTAACATATGATGATTCTGATTTTGATGAAGTATGTGGTGGTATGCCGTATACAGAAAGTAAAGGCAGTGCAACTACAATGCCTAATTTTAAGGATGCCGGACAGAAAAATACGGTTAATAAAGTAGGATATAATGATGGTGATACTGCTGACCGTATTAAGTCTGATTATATCTCTCCTATTGACGAGGGATCTGCCGCAAGATACTTTTATTGTGCAAAAGCGAGTAATAAAGACCGTGATGAGGGGGTTGGATCAGAAATAAAAAAGAATAATCACCCTACGGTTAAACCATGTGAACTTATGCAGTATCTTGTAAGACTTGTAACTCCCAATAATGGTATAGTTCTTGATCCGTTCAATGGCTCCGGTAGTACAGGAAAAGCCTGTATGTGTGAAAATGTGGAAAGAAATAAAGGGTATATATATATCGGAATTGAATTGTCAGAGCAGTACCTTAACATAAGTAGGGCAAGAATCGACTATGCTAAGACATATAAGTATATTCCAGACGTATATAAACCAATAAATTCTGAATGTAAGTCTGTAAGGAGATTATTTTAGATGGTTAAAAATTTAAGACTAATAGAGTTATTTGCTGGATATGGGTCGCAGGCACTTGCATTTAAATATTTAGGAGTGCCATTTGAATATCATTTTGTGTGTGAGTTTGATAAGTATGCTATTCAATCTTATAATGATATTCATGGAACAGATTTTGAAGTGTCAGACATAAGAAATATTCATGCCGATGATTTGAATATTGTTGAAACTGATAAGTATAAGTATCTTATGACATATTCTTTTCCTTGTACAGACTTATCCGTAGCCGGGAAACGTGCAGGCATGGAGAGAGAGAGCGGTACTTCTTCAAGTCTTTTGTGGGAAGTAGAAAGATTACTCAAAGAGTGTAAGGAGTTACCACAATACTTATTGATGGAAAACGTGCCAATGGTTATCGCTAAAGATAATTTGCATAATTTTGGACAATGGGCTTCATTTCTTACAAAGTTAGGATATGACAATTATTATCAACTCTTAAATGCAAAAGATTATGGTGTTCCACAGAATAGAGAAAGATGTTTCATGGTAAGTATTCTTAAATCTGAACATAAGTCTTTTGCATTTCCAAAACCAAAGCCACTTGAGATCCGATTAAAAGATGTACTTGAAGATAATGTTGATGAAAAGTATTATCTTACGTCTGAAAAAGCACAAAGATTGATTTATCAGTTGGCTGAAAAAGGGCAGTTAAAACCAGGTGGCGTGGATTTATCCCTAAAAAAAACGAGAAATATTGATATTGCAAACTGCGTGGTCGCAAGATATGATTGTGGTATTTCAAATCAACAAAATTTAGGTACTGGTGTAATTGAAGTTGGTCATATAGAGAAAGGTACAGGAAAACATCAAAGTAATACTGTATATAGTGGGGGGGGGCTATCCCCAACACTAATGAGTAATAATTACAAAGAACCAATAAAGGTGGTAGTTAAAAATGAACACTTATGATTATGCTGAGAGTTTGTATGTAGGTAAGTCAGATAGATTTTTTGATGGGGTATTGGGGGGGGGGGCATAGCAAAAACAATTATGACGGGCGGTGAAAGTGCTGTTATTCTAAAGGGGAATAAAAATATGAATGTAGAGTTAAAATGTGTAGGTCAGATGGAGGGTTCTTTTGAAAGTGCAAATAGGGTATATGATCCGAATGGTTTGTCACCAACCATACCATGCTATCATACAGATGCGGAGGTAAAAATACTTGAAGAGAGAGAGAGTGGCTTAAAGATTAAGAACGCAACAAAACAAGGCTACTTAGAGGCAAAGCCTGGAGATAGTGTTGGGATAGGAGGTAGAATGGAGTGGCATAGAGCAAATGTTATGAATGGTATTGCTAAGACATTAACTTGTTCAGAAAATGATGTTGGTGTTGTAGCTGAAGATTATAGGATCAGAAAATTAACACCTAAAGAATGTTTTAGACTGATGGGTGTTAAAGATGAGGATTATGATAAACTAACAGTAAGCAATTCCCAAAGATATAAACAAGCTGGAAATAGTATTGTAGTAGATGTGTTAATGGCAATCTTTGAAAATATGTTTATAAAGGATTGTAAGGGAAGATTATTCTAAAGGAGGATAAAAAGAATGAAGATTAAGACAAAGGAATTTAAGGAACTGGTATCTAAGGTGTCAATCGGTATAGGTGGAGATAAGTTGATACCTATTACAGAATTGATATGTATATCAAATCGTGATGGTAAGGTAACACTCATTACTACAGATGCTACAAACTATGTTTATGCAGAAGGTAATAGTGAAGATAAAAACGATTTTGACGTTGTTATCTTTGCAGAACAGCTTGTTAAGTTAGTAGGAAAGTTGACAAGTGAGTACATCACATTTGAGATTGAACAGGATAATCTTGTAATATCAGCAAACGGTAAGTACACAGTAGAGTTACCTCTTGATGAAAATGGTGAGTTCATTAAGTATCCTAATCCGAGAGAAGATATGAACCCCGATGTTAAGCCAGTTGAGGTATCTATAGAAGATATAAAGAAAGCTATTCAGATTGCAAAACCTTCACTTGCTACAACACTTGAACGTCCTGTGCTTACAAACTACTATGCCGGAGATACAGTGTTTGCAACAAATGGTGTGTTTGTAACTGAGTATAGAAAAAAGCTGTTTGACACTCCACAGTTAATCTCAGCAAAGCTGATGGACATTGTTGGTTCGTTCACAGCAAATAAGGCAACTGTAATGATAGATGATAAGTATATCTATGTTACTTGTGGTGATGTTTCAGTGTACAGTAAAGTTAATGATGATGTAGATGAGTATGCTCTGGATGCAGTTAAGCAGTTTATCAGCACACAGTTTGACCATTCATGCAAGGTTAACACCAGTGAGTTTATTTCCGCACTTGACCGTATATCACTCTTTGTGTCAAAGTATGATAATGATGCAGTAAGGCTTACATTTGATAAAGATAGTATTGCAATCTCCAATGTAAAATCTGGAAGTAATGAAGCTGTCGGGTATGTAGAGAAGAAGTCAAAGAGTAAGAAGAAGTTTGAAGCCTTTGAAGTATATATCAATGCTAAGATGCTGATGGATCAGTTAAAAGCATATGTCGGTGAGAATGTAACGGTAGAATATGGAACTGATTTTGCAATCTCGCTTGTATCAGAAGATACTACTCAGATTATAAGTCTGATGGAAGTATAAATACCTCTTTTCTTAGGAGTGATTGCAGAACAATCACTCCTTTTAATTTACTAAATTTAGTGCTTGCAATATACTAAATATTGTGCTATAATGTTTAATGTAATCAAGTTTATGGTCTTTAAGACAGAAAGGAGAAAAGATTATGCGATTTGTAAATGTAACTGATGAGACTTATGAGAAGTTGGTAAAGATTGCCAAAGAAACTGAGCAACCTGTGTCTAAGATTGTAGATGATGTGATAGATGGATTTATGCACTTTGCAGTGTTATCATTTGCACAGAATGAGGCATTGAAGTTAGTGAAAACCATGTTAGACGATGCTGAAGAGGAAGGGGAGGAATTAGAGTAGTGGCGAGAAGAAATCTTAAAGGCATATTTAATATGCTTGATGCTATAAACGAAGAGTTGCCAGTTGAGCAACTCTTCGTAAATGATTTGAAGCGGTCTATCGAGTTGACCGATGAGAAGAATTGGGTTTCTGGAAGTAAGTCATATAAACCCAGTGGGATGAATTGTATGCGACAAAGTTACTACGTTATAACTGGTGCTGAGACAGACCCTGGAGAATCAAATAGTGTATCCGTTGGTATATGCGAAAGTGGTACTGATAGGCATGAGCGTATTCAGAATGCAGTCTTGCATATGAAAGATAATGGATTTGATTGCGAATATATCAATGTGGCAGATTATGTGAGGCAAAGAAATCTCGATTATCTCAGCATCGTTAAAGAACCAAACTTTGAAGCTGGAGAGTATGAGACAAAGCTATATCATAACCCTTTGAATATATCATTCCTATGTGATGGTATTATCAAGTATCATAATCACTACTATATACTGGAAATAAAGACAGAAACCAGTAGTAAGTTCTTTCAGCGTAAAGAGGTAGACCCATCACATTATCATCAAGCTACCGCATATAGTTTAGCTTTTGGGATTGATGAGGTGCTGTTCCTATATGAGTGTAGAGATAACTGTGATAAAAAATGTTTTATGCTCAAAGTTACAGACAGGATGAGAAAAGATTTAGTGGCATATATCAATGAATGCAATAAATATATTTACAGAAGCGAAGTACCGCCAAAGCCCGAAGATGTAGCTAAGAAAACGTGTAATTATTGTAGCTATAAAGGACGGTGTAAGTTAGATGAATAATCAAGAAGGGTTAAATCGAGGTAAGGATTTTGAGTTGGTAATACGTGATGCGTTTCAGCGAGTACCCAATACAACAGTAGAGCGTATGCCTGACCCAGTAATGGGTTATCTCGGAATTAAAAATAAATGTGATTTTATGATGTATCACTTCCCATTCCAATATTATATAGAGTGTAAGACGATACAGAGCCATAGGTTGCCAATAGAAAATATCACATTTAATCAGCGTACTGGTATGCTGGGAGTCAGTGAGATTGATGGGGTTATAGCCGGAGTTATATGTTGGTTCATACCCGAAGAAAGAACGATATTCTTGCCAATACAGACGGTAGAAAAGTATCGGTTAGCTGGAGAAAAGAGTATCAATCTTAGAAAGATGTGGGATGATAGTTTTATAGAAATACATGGCAAGAAGAAACGTGTATTTTATGATTATGATATAGGAGAGTTTATCAATACGTGTTGTGAGCGAAAACTTGCAGAAAGGAGAAAGAAGTATGGAATCAATATGGAAAGAAAGTCCAGAAAGTCTACCAAAGGTTAAACCTTGTCCGTTGTGTGGGGGGTATGCAAAGCTGGAGCGTAAGTCTAAAACTATTATTGGTGGGGAGCAGAAATATATAACTTATGTAAGATGCTGTGACTGTGATGCAAGAGGTCCACGGGTGTTGTTAGGTATCAATACTACTTATGCAAGAGAGATAGCAATTAAGCGGTGGAATAGGAGGGTGTATGAAGATATCGAGTGCTGATATGCAGAAGATAGCTGGTATAAGAGAGGATGTAGAAAAGCATTCAAAGTTTATAGATAATGTTGTAAATGATATCATAAAGCCATATATTAAGGACTTAGATAAGTATGTCAGCTTTATTAAGGATTGTTTGAAAGATGGTGAAAATCCACCAACAACAGCAGAACTGGATGATTTTGTTATGAATCTTGCAACTTACATTTACTTTGCAAGCGGGGCATGTGAGCAGTTAGGTATTCGGGATGATATAAGCAAAGCTGTGTATAAGGAAATGTATCATAGCAAGCGTTCTGAAATTTCACATGGTACAGTAGCTGATAAGGATAGTATAGCAGAATTGGAAAGTCTGTCAGAGCAGATAACCAATATAGCTTACAATAGGGCATATAAGACTATGAAAGCAAAGGTAGAGAATGCACAAGAGTTATTGAGTAGTGCAAAGAAAGTGCTGAGTCACAGACTTCAGGAAATGTCCTTAGTTCAAATGGATACACATTAAGTAAGGTAGAAAAAAGATAGGGGTAGTTGAATGAATAACAACGATAAAGCGATTATTGTCTTGACAGGATTTTTTGTACTATCAACTCTATCGCTTTTATTTATACCATCAAAAGCACCCGTACAAGACGATTTAAGCACCGAAACAAGTGTAAGTACAGAAATACTCACAGAGACAGAAAAACCGTATGAAATCGTCACAGAGAGCGTATCAGAGCAAGAAGATACTGATTTGACAGATACATATTTTATGGGTGAGCGAATGCACTACTCAAAGCCTTATGAAATTGTAGAATATCCGCTTGCAGTAGATAATGGGTTGGTATTCTTTAGAGGGCACGCAGAAGTATGGTACTCAGTCAAAGAAAAAGTTGGTTATACAACAGAGTATAAAATTCCCGGAAAACACGTTGCTGATGATGGTACAATAAGAGATAAAGATGGATACATATGTGCAGCATCAAAAGACTTACCGAAAGGTCATACGCTTTTAACCAGTTTAGGTCCTGGGAAAGTTTATGATAAATGGGAAACAAGTAGAAGTATAGGTATTTACACAGATTGGAGGAAAGAAGAATGAAGCTGATTATTAACACAAAGAAAAAGACAATCGAAGAGAAGCCACATAAGATTGATAGTAAGATAGACCCAGTTGTAGCAGAGACTATATTAGCCAATCAGCTTGCACTTATAATAGCAACACAAGCACATAGAAATTATAAGAAGAGAGAAGTGCGGGAGCAATATATCAGAATGGTGTGTTGTTCTGCTATGAGAATACTTGATAAATTGGATAGAAATACATCAGCAGAAGAGAGGCTTCTTAGAAATATCTTTGGAGAAGATAGCATTGATAATTTAACGGGAGAAGAAGAATGAAAAAAGCAACAGAAGATTGTTACATCCCTATTACAGAGGAACAGCTTAACGGCGGTGCAGAGTGGGTAAAAACCCACAAAGGTACAAACATTGTCGATACTCCTCTGTGGGTGCTTATATCTTTAGGGGTTCAGGCAATACAGGCAGAAAGTGAGGAATAAACATGGAATTTTTGTATGAGCCAATAAATCCATTTCAAGATGATGGGCTATCAAATAAGGACAGAGAAATGATTAATGCTATGCGTGATACAGCTTATGTATGCGGATATAGGGGAGAAGATGTTGAGTTTGCAGTGCATAAGGCATTAAAAAGAATGGGTAGATACGATTTATTGCCGCCGTGTGAGCAAGACAGAAAGTGAGGTGCAGAATGCAGATAGTGATTGATATATCAGAACGGCGATACAAAGATATACAGAGGATTGCATCGGTGCAACTTAAAAGCAACTACTTTCAAACGGCAGAACAGATTATAGCGAGTGGCACACCACTACCAAAAGGACACGGAAACATATATGACGAAAACGATATTAAAAAGAGAATTGAAAATCCGTACCAATGTCAAACTGTGTTAAATGGACTAAAGTTGATTAAACCAATCTTAGGAGCAGATAATGAATAAGGAAAGGATAATGCATGAATATTTACGATAATTGTAAAAATATAGCGGAACTAATGGATCAGCATGAACTTGATGTTAGAGCTTGTGAAACATTTGAGTATTTAGGAAAAATTGAAAGATTGAAAGAGACTTTGACAAAAAATATAAGGAGTTACTGATTGCAGAAAGTGAGGATAATGATGCATATCGTAATTAATATTCCAGAAGAATCCTACAGAGCAACTTGTGATGGATGTATGTTACCACCGGATGTTGAGAATGTAGTGCAAGGGATTAAGAATGGTACACCACTTCCTAAAGACCGTGCAAAAATAATAGATGATATCGACTTTGCCATCAAGTTAACAGATGAGCAAGATGATTATAGCATGGGTATGCGCAATGGTATGAGATATGTAAAGAGCCTGATTGATGGCAAAGAACCACAGTATGAATTCAGGCGGACTGATGAAGAAATAAAACTTGGGATAAACCTTGGGGATGAGGTGGTTGGTGATTACGGATCAAAAGGTATTGTAGTAGGTATAGACACTTATGAAGGTGAGATTTTGTTATCACTTTTGATGAAAAACCATAAAGTGCCTCAACTTGTTAAAGCATCAAGATATAAAACAAAGACAGGCAGACACTTTCCGCAGATTGTAGAAGTGTTGAAGCAGATGAAAGGAGAAGCAGATGGAAAATAGATTTGTCATGATCCATTGTCCTTATACAGGAAGAAATTATATCTACACCAAAACAATCGTTAACGGCAAGATTTGTATTGATATAGTAAGGATTGATTAGGAGAAGAAGCATTAAACAGGTAGTCAGATTAGGAGATAACTGTAAAAGATGTTGTTATTTCGGCAGACAATGCAGAAAGTGAGGAATAAATGCGAAATTACAGATGGTGGTTAAGCCGCAAGAAACGAGTAAGGAAGAAATACACACTACTTCTTGGATGGTATTATTCTCCGAAAGAAATTAGAGAGTGGTATAACAAGTGGATTGGCAGAAAGTGAGGAAGTAAAATGAAAGTGAAAGATTTAATACATGAATTAAATAAATTACCGCAAGAGGAGGAGATTGATTTTTGTTCCTATGATAATCATTATGATGTAGAAGTAAAATGGAATATTACAAAAGAAGAATACGAAGAAGGCTATACGGATGCACCATACATATATTTAACGAAAATATAACCTTAATATTAAATATTATGTAAGTGGTGTGGTGCAAAGATGAAGGTGGACGGATGATGACACGTGAATATGATTGGTTGGTTAACAATAAAAAATGCCCGATGTGTGGAAATACAGAAAGAATACACGCAATCAGTGTATCAAGTGGCACAGGAGACCACTATTGGGAAGATACAGAAATCTATTTGCGATGTGGTATATGTTTCTTTGAATCAGACCATTGGAGAAAAAATAGAAGTTGGAAAAAGAAATTGAATAAGAGGTGGACAAATGATACATAAAGATTGCGGTGGTAAACTAACGGTAATCGAGAGTTTTCAGCAAGAGCGTAAATGCCTACAAATTGTAAGATACAGAAAATGCCGAAAATGCGGTGTTATTCTCCATTCAATAGAGCAAATACCTGGAGCAGTTATGGAAGTAGGTTATAAACATAGAAATTATAAGCCGGAGGATAAGTATGATAAAGATAGAGAAGATTGAAACATGGGGATTTGACCATGCCATTAGAGGTATGCGTAATCCAATGAATAGTTGGAATAAGAGTGACAGTACAATAGATATGATACAAGGGAATAAAGTAGGATATCATATAGGCAAAAATGATTTAGACCTTATGCGTAGACTATATAAAGCAGGACATCCTCATAGAAAATATCTCAGACAGATAATAGCGAGCATGGATATCACAGCACCGCTTTACTGGATTTCTGAATTTGATACTTATAAAGTTGGCGTTACAAGAAATAGTTGTTCTTTTATGCACAAAGGTGTATCTAAATTATTTGAAATAACTGATTTTTCAATTCATGATGATAGAGTATATGATGTACTATCTCCATTACTCAAAAAAGAATATAAGTTGAAATATCCCTATGAGACAGAAGATTACAAGAAATATACTTGTGAAAATGGTAGGGAGTATAGGGTGTATAAAAATGGTAAAGTATTTGCTGAACCTTTTGAGTACACCGATACAATGGGGAGAAATCGTAAGTTTGAGTTAACAGAATGTAAACCATCTAAAACAAATTCCGGCTATTATGAATTACACATGGGTGGAAGAAATGGTGAAAAATGGTTACTCCATAAATTAGTTGCTACTGTATGGTTAGACAATAGAGATAATTTATACACTGTTAATCATATAGATGGGGATAAAGGGAATAATTCAGTTGAAAATCTTGAATGGTGTAGTTTAGCGGATAATATAAAAAAGGGATTTGAAACTGGTTTATATGATAATAATAATTCATTACACACAAAATATATTAAATGGAAAAATGGTCATACTATTGTTAATCCATTTGTTAAACAGCAGATATTATTAGACCATCGAAATGGACTAACTTGTGGTAAGTTATCTGAAAAATACGATATAACTATTAGTCAGGCTAATAATATAATTTGTGATAACAATAATGAGTTATTTATGCTTTGCTACACTTGGGAACAGATTATTGATGAGTTGAATAGATTGCGTAGTATTTATTTGGATACAAAAGACGAGTCTATATTTCAACAAATAAGATGTTTATTACCATGTGGATATAATCTTAAATTCACAGTTACAATGAATTATGAGAATATAGTTAATATGATCCAGTACCGTAGTGACCATAAGTTAGATGAGTGGAGAATATTCTGTGAAACTATGGTAGCCGAATTGCCGTACTTAAAGGAGATTATAAATGACTGATACACGTAAATATGGTAATTCGTGGAAACGAAAGCGGGATAAGTATATAGCCACGCATAAGAACTGCGAATTATGTCTTATGAATATGAACATATCAAAAGCTACAGAAGTACATCATATTGTACCTATAAGCAGAGGCGGTACACATGAAGATTCAAACTTAATGGCACTTTGTCATGAGTGTCATGCGTGGATACATTTAAGAGAACAGAAAGGAGAGAATAAATGAGTGACAATGTAAATGCACCCAGTCATTATTGTACTGGCAAGTTTGAGTGTATCGAGGTAATGGAAGAGGTGTTCGGTAAAGAAGCAGTAGAACATTTCTGTTTGTGTAATGCTTTTAAGTATCTGTACCGTACTAACAAGAAGAACGGCATAGAAGATATTCAGAAAGCACAGTGGTATATCAATAAGTATCTTGTGTTAGAAGGTGTTTCAGCTACAAATATGAAGTATAAGCCTGAAGATCCAACTTTCAATGGTTGTAGTGATTGTAAATTCGTAGATTGTGATGAGCATGAGGAGCCATGTAGAAATTGTAAGTATAACAAAGTGAGTCATTATGTATATGGGGGAAAAGAAGTATGAGTTTAACAGAGGTTATGAGAGACTTTAATAAGAAGTTTAAGGAAGATTTGGTGCATAAGGGTTTGCCAGAGTATGACTATGAGAGAATACCATTTACCAGCCCTCGACTTAATTATATGACATTTGGTGGTTTACCGAAGGGAAAATTAATTGAGTTCTATGGTGAAGAACATGGCGGTAAGACTACAACAGCACTTGATGTAGTGGCTAATTATCAGCACTCAGATGATGAGCGTAAGGTTTTATGGATTGACTGTGAGAATACTCTTGATATTGTGTGGGCTGGTAAACTGGGAGTTGATGCTGAAGATATGATTATTATGAATCCTACTAATCAAGGTGCAGAATCAATCTTTCAGTTTATTCTGGATTCAATAGATACTGGTGAAGTAGGTCTTGTAGTAATTGACAGCTTTGGCGTTATGGTATCTAATCAAGCTATGGATAAATCCGTAGAGGATAAAACTTATGGTGGTATTGCTATGCCATTAACACAGTTTAGTGACAAGGCAGTTGGTTTATGTCAGCGACATAAGTGTACAGTTATTGGACTTAATCAGCTTCGTGACGATATAGGTAGTATGTATGGCGGTACAAAGACCGTTGGCGGTAGAGGCTGGAGGCATGATTGTTCTGTAAGACTTGAATTTAGAATGGGCAAATACATAGATGATAAGAACAAAGAGTTAACAAGAGGTGCAGAAAACCCAGCTGGAAATATTGTTATGGTGTCGATGAAGAAGAATAAGACTTGTCCACCAACACGTAGAATAGGATTTTATACACTTAAATACAATAGTGGCATTGATTACATCTCAGATTTAATAGAGGTAGCTATTAAGTATGGCATTATTGAGAAAGCCGGAGCATGGTTTACAATCGTTAATATCAATACTGGTGAGATTATCAAAGATAAACTGCAAGGGCAGAATAATGTTGTTAAAGCGTTAGATGATGCTGAGATTTTGAAAGCAGTGGAAGAGTTAATAGATTGTCCCATGGAAAAAGATGAAGAACTTGACACAGACACAAACGAATGATAGTATGTAATTGCTCATAGAGTTACCCCCACTCATATATTGAGAGATGTGCAAGTAAGCAACAGCTACAACTTACTTGCACATTTTTTTTTATTTTATGCTTGACACAGTATAAACATGGTAGTATAATGTTTAATGTAAACAGAAACTTACTGAAACTTAAAACAGAAAGGAGAGATAAGAAATGTTCATTTGCGCTGATTGTCTACACGCATTTGAAAGAGCAAGCAGACATATTGACCGAGAAACATACGAAGAAATATATTGTTGCCCGGTCTGTGGTAGTGACAATATTGAATTTGTCAGAAAGGATGATGCGAATGATAAGTCTGATGAAAGACTGGAAAGGTAAGGTTGTAGTAAACGATACAGAATACGATTCAATACAAGACGCTATGAGCGCATTTAAGACACTTTCGGGTGATATACATATAATTCTCAAGTCAGCGAAGAAAAGACCCGAAAAACAGACGATAGAGCAGTCAGAAGATGCAACAGAATATGAAGTCACAGTGAAGCAGTATATGACTAAAAAAGCTACACCCGATTTTGACTTCATGGCAAAGTGGAATAATAATAATCCGATGCCAATGAGAATCATGAGAGGGACAGTTGAGAAAGAAACTCGTGGCATGATTTATATGAATCTTCATGGGTTTGCTCAAGAGACAATTACTTGTGCTTGTTGTGGTAAAGAGTTAACCAACCCTGTCAGCAGATACTATGGTATAGGACCTATCTGTTTAGATAAACTGGGTATCGCAAGAGACATAGACGATGTTAAGAATATCAAGGAAGATTTGGTTAACATAACTTGGTCGGGTTGGGTTATTCGCAGCAGTATCGTTGATAAGAAAGAGGTTATTCGTAGACAAAATCAATTAAAGTCTATTAGCGATAGAAAGGAGATTTAATTTATGGGAGCATCAGGTAAAGAGTTTGTAGTACCAAATGGTGAGAAGATTTGGGAAGGTATCAAGAAGAGTGGTATCACGCAGGATAAGTTATCGGTAATGGTTCTTGGTAAGAATGCCGCATTCATCAGTCAGAGTATATCTCGTGGCACATTTGATGCAGAGCAGTTACAGAAACTTTGCTCATTCTTAGGTATTGATTATGAAGAGTGCATACTTAAAGAAGTACCTAAGAAAGAAGAATCTGTGAAGAAGGATGAGAAGTTAGCAGATGCAACCCCACATCTTGAAACTCTGATTGTAGGCATGAATACCATGTATGAGATGCAGAAAGAATATAATACTACATTAAAGGATTTACTGGTTGAAATTAAAGCACTCAATGCAAAGCAGAATCGTATTGAGAATGCTCTGGGACAGTTGGTACAGAATAGCATTATAACCAAAGAGAATACCAACAAGATATGTGATTCAGCAAATTCCATTCGTAGTCAGTTGAATCTTGCAAATGGCAGACTGAAAGATTTGGTAGATGAAGTAAAGAGAAATGAAAAGACCTACAAGGTGGTATAGCAGTAGACAGGAGAAAGCAGTTGCAAAAGCTATTGGTGGTAAACAAACCGCCAATAGTGGTGCAACCGCATTTTCAAAGGGGGATGTAACTACAGATAATTGGCTCATCGAATGTAAGACAGCGACTTCTGAAAAGCAATCCTTTTCCATAAAAAGAGACTGGTTAAAAAAGAATAAGGAAGAAGCGTTTAGCATGGGTAAAGATTATAATGCACTTGTATTTGATTTTGGCGATAATGGTGAACGCTACTATATAGTTGATGAGAGAACATTCAAACTGCTAAAGGAGGGGCAGATATGAAAGATAAGTCGATGTGCTGGAAGTGTAAGTACCATACTTATATGGGTAATCTTCCTGCTAAGAAATTGGCTTCAGGTTATGAAGCATTGTCAGAAGGAGAACGTGCAAATATCGCTTGCTTTTATTCAGTTATAGCGAAGTCAAGTGCGTTGAAGCCAAATGGTGCAAAAAACACTGTTGATATCAGAGGTGATGGCTCTGAATGTGCTTTATTTGTAGAAGGAAAGAAAGATATAAAAGAGCATAAGCGAGAGTTTACAAGAGATTTAGGTAGGTTTGCAAGATAAGGAGGTATCTTATGAAGAACAGAGCAGAGTTAGAGCAGTTTATTTTGAGTAAGTTGGCTGAGATTAGAAAAGAGTACATCGACTATATCAGTCAGTACCCGGAGATTTTAAGTCGATGGGATAATAAAACTCATCATCTTAGTATGTCAATATTTGACCATAGTTCAGATGTTACTGGGTTGGTAGTATCCAATAAGCATGAGGATAATAAGCGATATAATACATACACCATAAGTGCAGATTCGCTTTATAAATTTAAACTTCCTAATGATATATTTGTGGATGAGATATCAGAGGATGAATTAAGAAAGGAGTTAAATTATGGAAAAGACAACACAGAGGAGTGAAGTATTGAAGTATCTCAAGGAGCATGAAACAATGACCAGTAAGCAGGCATACGATTTGTTCGGTGCTGAGAGACTTGCCGCTATCATTCATTGGTATAGAAAGCATGGTCATTTAATTGAATCTATTGATTGTTCTGGCAAGAATCGGTACGATGAGACTACTAATTTCACGAAGTATAAGTACATAGAGTTCAATGGCAAAGATAATACCATTATGATGCAGAAGATGAGAGGAGAGAAGTAATGGTTAAACGAGAATTACAGACTGGTATGTTGGTTAAGTTGAGAAGGTACACAGACTTATACGTTATAATGCGTAGTGTTGGGTTTGGTGAGTTTAGGCATCAGGACTTAATTGTAAATAAGAGTGGGTGGATGCCACTTGATGTATATAAAGATGATATGTCATATCCTGGAGATAGTGATTTTGATATTGTAGAGGTGTGGAGACCAATACAGCAAGCATCTTTGCGTATATCATGCGGTGATAGCAATAGAGTGTTTAAAGATGATTATAAGCAGATATATGTTCGTGAGGATAAAATAACAAATGAGCCAGATTGTACTGTAGTTGAGATGACCTTAAAAGAGATAGAGCAAGCATTAGGAAGGAAGATAAAGGTGGTGTCAGATGAAAGCGAGAAATCAGTCGTTAGCAGTGAAGTATCGTCCACAGACGTTTGATGATGTGACAGAGCAGGAGAGTACAAAGATTATTCTCACTCAGCAGTTGCAGAGTAACAGTATTCAGCACGCATATTTGTTCGTTGGGTCAGCAGGATGTGGTAAGACAACTTGTGCGAGAATCTTTGCGAATGAGATTAACAAAGGACAAGGTTCACCAATAGAACTTGATGCGGCAAGTCATGGCGGCGTAGACGATGTACGTGATATTGTTCAGCAGGCAAAGCTGAAGTCGCTTGATAGTGAATATAAGGTATTCATTATAGATGAGTGCCATGCAATCTCAGCACTGGGTTGGCAAGCATTTCTGAAGTTGCTTGAAGAACCACCTGCAAAGAGTATCTTCATCTTTTGCACGACAGATCCCTCAAAAATACCGAATACAATCATATCACGAGTACAGAGGTATGAGTTCAAGCGTATCAGTCAGCAAGGAATTGTAAACAGATTGCGATATATCTGTGATAGAGAAGTCACAGGAGAAGATGGTCTTGTCAGACTTGAAGCACTTGAATGGATTGCTAAAACCGCAGATGGTGGCATGAGGGATGCGATTACCCTTATGGATAAATGCCTTGCGTATTCAAATGAGTTGACTATCTCCAATGTAATTAAAGTTCTCGGTACAGTAGATTATAAGGTTATGGAGAAACTTACAGAAGCAGTTATATCACATGACAGACAAGAGTGTATTGGAATTATAGAGAAGATTCATGCAGATGGTAAAGACTTAAAGCGGTTCATGCGTGACTATATGAATTTCCTGCTTGATGTGTGTAAGTATGACATTACACGGTCATTTGATTATATCAATATACCACAGACAGAAGCAGAGTGGCTGAATGAATTTGAGGATAGTTGGTATGAAACAGTAGATGCCATGTTAGCACCTATGGTAAAGCTGATTGATAGAATCAAGTATGACAGTAATCCTAAAAGCATGATTGAAATATCAATGTTGATTATGATGGAAGAGGTGATTAAATGATTGGACAAAACCAGTTGACAAGTCAAATTGATGATTTGGTTAAAGCAGACAAGTTTCCGCATTTCTGTATTATTGAGGGTGCAGTAGGTGGTGGAAAAAAGACATTGGTTAAATACATTCATGATGTAATGGAAGATAGCGTTTTAATGTGGATGCAGAATACAGTAGATGATGTACGACTTGCAATCTCGCAAGCATATAAAGGCGGTGGGGATATGATATATGCTTTTGCTGATGCAGATAATATGTCAATGTCAGCACAGAACGCATTATTGAAGATAACAGAAGAGCCACCGTCAAATACATACTTTATCCTTACAGTTAGTAATATCAATAACGTACTGGAAACCATACGAAGTAGAGCAAATATATTTCATATGGAGCCATATACGCAATATGAGTTAAATGAGTATTTAGCACCATATGATGATGGGTTTGATAAGAAGTTAGCACTTGAGGTATGCGAAACTCCCGGCGATATAGATTTGCTATATAAGAATGGTGTAGAAAAACTCTATAACTTTGTAGAAAAGGTTATGGATAACATAGCAGAGGTTAGTGTTGCAAATGCCTTGAAGATTGCAAACAGTATTGCGTTCACAGATACAGATGAAGGTAAGTTTGATTTAGCACTATTCTGGAAAGTAGTAATTATGTATTACTGTAATGAGTTTACCGCTGATGTGAAAAATATGTCGGTGGAAGAATTGCGAACAAAGGCGAGAATAGTTATGTCAACTAAAGAATGTATTGATATGATAACCAAAACAAGGGGCATAAATAAGAGGAATGTATTTGATATATGGATTCTCGATGTAAGAGATATATTGGGGGAAGAATATGGGCAATAGATGTTGTGAGTTCAATAAATTATCGCATAAACTAATTGATGAGGTTGGGCATTGTGAGTTGTGTGGTAGTAGACGAAATTTAGAAGTACATCATATTATACCACGATGTGTAGAAACCTTTGGGATTGATTTAGATAACGAAAATAATTTAATTGTTGTGTGTAGTTGTTGTCATGCTAAATTGACGCCGAAAAAATTACTTACATCCTATGGAATAGCAAAAGCAAAAGCAGAGGGAACTGATGCCAAACTCATACAATTTTATAATCTTGTAAGTGATTTGGATATTTGTGATGCGGTTGATGTAATGGATTTAGTTGAATATGTATTCTCAAAAACTATATCAAAAGAGCGTAGAGATGAATTAAGTGCAAGATTAGGAATTGAGGTGTTAGATGGAAGTAATTGATTTGAAGAATCTCATTAAGTCAAATCAGATACCAAACTTTATGATATTTGCTGGAGAAGAGTATATGGTTCAGAAAATCTATATTCAGCAGATAGCCAAAGTGATGAATCTCAAAGTGCAGTATATAGATGCAGTAGCAGACATAGTTCAATCATTAGGAACAAAGTCCTTGTTCTCTGAAAACCATTTATATTTGGTGCGTGATGATAAAGATTTCATGCAGAGTGATAAGGTTGCTGAAGTCATAGCTAAACTAAAGTCAGATATGCTCATATTAACGCTCACAACGCTCGATAAGCGACTTAAATTCATTAAGACGTATAATTCGTCAATAGTAGACTTCAAACCGCTTAAAAGCGAAAATTTGAAGGTTTACATAAAACGTGAGATAGACTTATCAGACCGAAACATTGATATACTGATGGAGATATGCGAGTATTCATATGGGCGGTGTCTGTTAGAGATAGATAAGATAAAGAGATATGGCGGTAAAGTAAATGAAACATTTCAATACTTAGTAGAGACAGGAGCAATTTATACACCACCGAGGGATGCGGTATTTGATTTTGTAAAAGCAGTATTGCAGAATAAACCGAAGTTAGCATATGAATTGTTACAGGATTGTAAAGAGATAGGTGAAGCAACTCTGATAATTATATCCAATCTCTATAATTTGACTCGATGGATATATCAAGTACAGAATTGTAAGTCAGATAACATAGAGAAGTCAACAGGGTTAACATACTGGCAGATAAAGAACGCTAAAGAGTGTGGCAAGCATTTCAGTAATGATGACTTAGAATATCTCATGCGTTTATGTCAGAACGTAGAAATCAGACTGAAACAGGGGAGAATAGCAGAAGATATAGCAGTAGACTATATCCTTGCAAAGTTCTATTGACAGATAGCAAATATTGTAGTATTATATTATTATACCGTGATGTACATGGTTGCTATGTAGTTTAACTGGAAAAACACTATGTTGGTTGTGGGTTCAAGTCCCACCATAGCAAAGAGGTCGGGTCATACCCGAATGATGTGGGCGAGAGCAGGACACCCCACAGAGAATGACAATGCAGAGGACGGTTGGTCACGAATTAAGATGTGTCTGTGACAATGTAATGGGAACACTACATATCCCCCTAATCTGAACTGCACAAACAAAAAGAAAATGTTAAACATGCTTATGATTTAGGGCTATTTAACAATAAGAAGCAAATTGTGTGTGAACAGACAGGCAAAGTTTTTGACAGCATCAAATCTGCTTGTGAATGGTGTGGGTTGAAGAGTAGCGGCTCATTAAGAAACCATTTATATGGGTGTAGTACAAGAAAACCCCAATTTTCAGCTGGAAAACACCCTATCACAAAAGAACCTCTTACATGGCATCTAATATAATTTATATAGATGATAGCCGTTTAGTATAAAAGAAGTACATGAGACTTTGACTCTCAGGGAGTAGGGGCAGTACCTACAACGGCTGAATGGAATGGGTCGCACCCATTGGGAGTAGGCGAATTAACGAGAACGGATTGCGACTACCACGTGTGTTGAGTGGGTAGGCACACACATCCTGGCAGACAAAATTAAGTACCGTGTCTTTCTGAGAAATGCGGCAAATGGGATGGTGACGAATAAAGCTGGGAATAATGTCACACAAATGGAGAAAAAGATGGAAGATAATAAGAAAGACTATAACAGATGTTTATGTTGTGGCAGAAAACTGAAATCAGAAGAGGCACGAAAGATAGGCTACGGTAAAGTCTGTTTAGAGAAGATGCAGAAGCGAAAAACAAAGAGGTTGTTTTAGTTTACATAATATGTTATTATATTAAGAAAGGTGGAAGATAAATTATTGGTGACGGAGGTGTAAAGTATGAATGGTGGAAGAGATATTGAGCAGAATGATGTATCATTTGCTACTGAATTATTGCATTTAGTTCGACTTAGTGCAAAGCGGTGGTTTATAGCATTCATCGTAGTGTTATGTCTATGGTTTGTCACTATCGGAGCATTTGTGTGGTATATAAGCCTGCCAGTGGAGGTAACTGATAACATAGAACAACAATCCGATAACAATAGTTCTAATTATGTTGTAGGAGGTGACTATAATGGCGTATCAGAGAGTAACAAGGACAGTTCGGAGAGCAACGAGGACACGGAGTAGTAGTTCCGGTAGTAGAACACGCAAGGTTCATACAGTAAGAAGAACAACACGGAGAAGATGAAATGGCAAGTAGAAAAGGTATGATAAATACTTTTCAGTTAGCGTTTAACCAGGCTGGTTATCCGATACTTTATCATACTACACAATTTTACTCCATGCGTCAGCATCGCCCTGTAACACAGTATCATCTCAAATGGGTTGTTGTGGATCGTGAAACCAATCGTAGTCAGGGAGTGGAGATATTCAACACTTACTATCAGATGTGGATAATATTCTTCTTACGGGATCTGTGGGATTGTATAAATAATAGACCTATTGATACTTCTAACCCTTATTGGGAGGCATATAAGAAGAAACACAATATCGTGATAGAGGATGTGATGTTAAAATGATGCCATATATAGACCCTATTTTAACAGATGAAGATATAAAAGCTGATGTAAATGCTGTAAAGCAGTACACATTAGAGGATCGACCAAAACCAAAAGCCACCCCAATTACACAGACAGAAACCTATAAAAATAGATATGTGACACATAATAAGCATAAATTAACAATGCGAGAATACAGATTCATAGATGCTTATATGGCAAGTGGTGATGGTAAAGAAGCAGTTATTAAAGCTGGGTATAAGGTTAAAGGTGTATCGGCTAAAGCCAATCAGTTACTAAAGACAGATTATATAGCTGATGAAATAGCATATAGAACAGAAATATTAAGAAGTGCCCAGGTTGCGGATAGACACGAAATTCTGTCATTCTTAACAGCCGTAATGCGTGGTGAAGTAAAAGACCAGTTCGGATTAGATGCACAATTAAAAGACCGTATAGATGCCGGAGAGAAACTTGCTAAACGATTGATAGACGATCCAGTAAAGATGAAGCAGAATGTAGCTGCACAGCAAGTAGTAGTTAATATAGACTTCAACAGGGATGAAGAAGTAAATCCTGTTGTAGATGTTCAGCAATTATCTGACTAAGCCTCAGATTTTTCCATAATTGTTTCTCCTAAAAGGGAGGTGTATGCGTAAAAAACATACACCTCTTTTAATTTTATTGTTGACAATCTATAATCATTGTAGTATAATGTTTAATGTAAATAGAAACACATACCATAGAGGAGGTATCTATGAAAGATATGGAGATGAGGACGAAGATGGATTACCCTAAAATGAGAAAGGAGTTTATTAAGACGAGAGGATTTAAGAACCTCTCAGTATTCGCAAGGGCGGTAGATGAATACCCTACTAATATCCATAAGATAGTGAAGGGTATTCAGTTACCAAAGATTGAACGATTACTTCAATGGGCAATCGTTCTGGATTGTGATATAGAGCAGTTAATCACATTATTTTATCCAAATGAAATGCAGAAGTATGTAGAAGCCAAAAACCGAAAGTATGCAGAAACTAAAAACCAAAACATTACAGGGGTAAAGATTATGTATAGAGTATGGGAGAAATCAGAGGAAACTGATAATAAGTGGAGAAAGACATGGTTTACCACAAATTATAAAAGTGAAGCCCAGGATTATGTTCACGATATGTATATGGCAAATGAGGCAGATAGAATGGTTGGTTGTTATGATCCAACATTACAGTATAAGATAAAGGAGGAGGTAGCAGTATGTTAGTAAAGTCAAATATTTCATGGAATGCAAAGCAGATTGGTAAGATGATTGAAAAGGGTACAATCTCTTTTGATAATGCCGTACAGAGAGGTCTTGTGTGGGATGTGAAGAGGAAGTCTTTACTTATTCACTCCATTCTTATGGGTTATCCCATTCCTCCGTTCTATGCTACAAAGAGGGATGGTGTATATGATATGCTGGATGGTAAGCAGAGGTCAAATGCCATTGTAGATTTTATCAATGACAAGTATGCCTTAAAAGATATTCCAGAAGTTCAGAATCCTGATGATGCAGACGTTGATGAAGATATTAACGATATGAAGTTTTCTGAGCTGGCGGAGGAATATCAAGACTTGATCCTGTCATACACATTTACTATCTACTACTATGATGGTATTACAGATGAGCAGATAAATGAAATGTTTTATCGGCTGAATAATGGTAAGCCTTTGTCAGCCATTGAACTGAGTAGAGCGAGAGCAAAGAGTCTTGATGTTATCCGTAAGCTGGCTAATCATCAGTTATTTACCAGTACCCTTACAGAGAGTGCTTTAGCGAAGTATGCCGCAGATGATTTGGTAGTAAAGGCCTATGTAATCCTCTTTACAGATACATATGACTTATCTTCAAAGAATGTACGGAGTATCATTGAAAACACAGAGATTACAGAAGAACAGGCAGATTCCATATCAGATACTCTGGATAAATACTTCAATCTGTATAATGAAGTTTTAGTAAGGTCAAAGAGTGCGGCGAAGAAACTGGTTCAGAAAGTACATATGTTGTCTATTCTCCCTGTTATAGAGGATATGGATGCAGATACAGCTATTGAGTTCTTCAATGATATGCCGGAAGAATATAAGGCAAGTTGTTCTAATGGTACAAATTCAAGTGCAAATGTAAAGAAAAGAGTAGACATATTAAAAGAGTATGTCAGATAGAAAAGGATCCCCAGTATAAAAGCTGGGGATTTTTTTATGTCTGAATAAATCTCTGTGACTCGTGAAAGCATTAAAGTTCGTTGCATATATTTTTATGGAGAAAATCTTTTCTCATAAAGGAGCAGTTAGCACTACTCCAGATGAGTGCTAATACCTACTCACCTACTGGATTATAGGATTTTTTGGTGGATCGTAATAATTCTTTAGGGGTCTCGAAAGCATTAAAGTTCGTTGCAGAATCCAGGGTGGATTTTTCTTCATTCAGCATAATACAGTTGTTAGCACTCCCTGGGGTGAGTGCTAACATTATGTACAATCAAATGCAGCCGTGGCCCCTGGAGGGGCCCCTGTGGGCATGATCCAGTATCTTCGTGCTGATGGTCCAGCCGTGGCCCCTGGAGGGGCCCCTGTGAACGTGATACAGTATCCTCTTGCTGATGATCCAGCCGTGGCCCCTGGAGGGGCCCCTGTGGGCATGATCCAGTATCTTCGTGCTGATGGTCTGTTGTGGCCCCTGTGGGGCCCCTGTGGGCATGATCCAGAGGCTTGGCTTTTGTTGCATTATATGGAAGGAAAAAAATATAAAAAAGTGATTGACAACAATATAAAAAGTGTGGTATTTTATTATTGCAAGCAATACTTGCAAACAATAAAAAAATCATTTTAGGAGGAAAACGCAATGATGAAAAACATTAAAAGAGCTATTAAGGCTCATGAGGTTGAAAGCAACCGCAAATTTGCGGCGGATCTGGAAGGCAAAACGGCGAGTCAGTTGCTGGAGTCCTGGTATTATCGCGACAATATGACTCCGAAGGTGTTTGAGGCAGTTAAGGCACTTGACCCCAATGCAACGCCGGAAGGCTGGATCATTGAAAAGATGGAGAAAAAGCACGCAAGGAAAGAAGCGAAGGCAGCGGCGAATCGCCTGGAAAAAGTGGAAAGAGTAGAAAATACTGATCTACCGAAAAACATTATTGTTTCTGTGGAGTGGCATAAGTCTCGGATTTGGGGATATAATCCAATGGTTACAGTTTCAGCGGACCACAGACGGACTACAGGAACGGCCTCCGGTTGCGGTTATGACAAGGAATCGGCCGCCATAGCAAGTGCATTTAACGCACACCCCGAAATTATGCGAATCATATATGAATATGCAGAGAGTGGCCAGACGTTCCCGTATGGCGTTCATACGTGGGCCGGGGTTCCGTCTTTTGATGGCGGTTGTGGTGTATCTGTATTTTATGCAATATTTGAGGCTTGTGGCTATGAGTTTAAGCAAATAGCAAGCGGCAAATTGTACAACGTATACGCAATAAATAGGAAGTAAGAAAAGGGCCGCAAGTGTTGACCCCGTGTGGATATCCGGCGCCGCGAGGCTGGAGTGCTACACACGGGATCGACAAAAGGCCGGAAGGGAGGAAAGAATGCTAATTTATGCACGTTTTAAGGATGGACGGGAGGCTCTATATTCTGGAGCCGTTCTTCCACTTATGTTAAGCGATCCGGACGTATCCGAAATAATGGACGCTGAAACAGGCGAGATATATAAGGCAAGTTATCCAAATTTAAAGGGAGGGCATGAGAATGAATAATTATGTATTCCGTGATAATAACGGCCAGGACTGGAAACGGGTTACGAAAAAGGCCGCTAAAAAGGCATATATAGCTGGAAATATTGTTGTTTTAGTACCTTGCAACCTTCGACCCTTCGGTCCGTGGGGTATCGGCTGTAGTATCAACCGCAAAGATAGAGCCGCTTTTGTAACTGATGAAATAGGCGTGAAAAATGACTTTGATAATTTGGTAAATAGTCATGAGTTTTATAACTGTATAAATTCAGAAACGGGTCGTTATAGTGCTTTTTATATTCAGATGGATTAAAGGCGTTTTAAGGCGTTTTTAAGTCCGGAAGGGGTAAATATCCCTTGGATAGATAAAAACGCCTCAAAACGTACGAGAGAGGCCTCAAAAGGGCCGGAAAATACAATATTCAGTGGATCCAGTTTGGCGGTTGGACCATTTCAAAATATGGATTCTTTCCAAGGGAGGAAGGCCGTGTATGATGAAAAGAAAATATAAGTCGCCGGAGTTTTGGAGATATTATATAGACGGGAAGGAAGTATCAAAAGCCGAGGCACTGGATCAAAGAAAAAAGAATAGTAAGTATTTATCAAGTAGGAATGTTGCATTATGGGATAAAGTAAAAATCATACGGATGGAACGGAGGTAGAAAAAAATGTATATTCTAACATATAAAGCAAAGCGGAAAAATGCTAGACGCCATATATGGGGAAGGTATAATAGCATAGATGAGTGTATAGTAAACGCAAATAATAGTAATTATATATTCACTGTATATAATAACAAGTGGGAATATGTCCAGGAGGTAAAGAAAAAAATAACTACTGTATAGGGGATATAATAAAATAAGAAGGGAGCCGCTGGAAGGGAAAAACACCCGGAAGGCGGCCCCTTTTTTGGTCCCCTTGCTACCTTCTATATATGTCATGTTTCATGTGAAACACAAGTGAATTAAGGGGTCATGGGCTTAATGTTTCACGTGAAACACGATCCGCCGCTGGATCGTGACCCCACTGGATCCAGGGGCCCACCCGGCAAAAAACCGCCACAGGGGATCGAGGCGGGCATGGGGTGGTGTGTCCCAAAAAATATTGAACATTTGTCTAAGTAGTTGTCACGTCAATTTTGTAACCATATAACTTCAATAGTTGTCACGCCTATTATACTGAGTATTTATACAAATAGTTATCTTGAAAAAGAGGTTTATAAGAGGTTTATGCTTCTATTTTTCTTCTAATCCTCCGAAGATTTTGGTTTTTTGTGCATATTGCACAACAGGGTGTTTATTTCCTATATAGTAAAATAAACACTTCTTCGTGATTTTGCACAAAAGATTTTCTATTAGTTGTCCCCGGATTTTGATTTTTATGGTTAATTCTTGCATTATGTAAACTAATTTGTTATAGTAAAGTGTAAGAGGTGGAAGATGAATATAGATATTAAGCTACAAAACTTAATAATTCCTTCTTATGATGGGGTGTTTAAGGATATAATGCAACATAACCATGTGCATTATACTTTGAAAGGAGGAAGAGGCTCTACCAAATCTTCTTTTATTGGGGGCATTGTTATTCCTCTTCTTCTTATGCGATATCCTAATGTTAATGCGGTATGTTTTCGTAAGGTAGGGAATACTGTTCAGAACTCTATTTATAGCCAGGTTACTTGGGGTATATATCAGATGGGGCTTGAATCGCTCTTTCATATCCCGAAAACATATTCTAACCCGATTATTTATAAACCTACCGGGCAGAAGATATTCTTCATGGGCATGGATGACCCGAATAAGGTTAAATCTATTAAGGTAGAGCGTGGGTATATAGGCATTACATGGTGGGAAGAACTTGACCAGTTTGCTGGCGACAATGAGTTACGTAAGGTATTACAGTCTACCATGCGTGGCGGTGATTTGTTTTGGGACTTTCGTACTTTTAACCCGCCGATTTCGATTGATAACTGGGCTAATGAGTATGCAGAAGAAGCAGAGGATAAGGATAATACCCTTGTAGTTTCTAATACCTACTTAGACGTACCCGAAGCATGGCTGGGTCAGCAGTTTATTGAAGAAGCTGAGGACTTAAAACGTGTTAATGAACGTGCATATTTACATGAGTATATGGGCTTACCTATCGGCACTGGTGGCTCGGTATTTCCTAACGCTTGTGACCTTGATATGAATGAGCAAGTACCTGTCTATGACTTTGATGGGCACGTACTTGAATATACACCGATGTGGAAAACCTTTGATAGGATTTATAATGGCATTGACTGGGGCTTTGCTATGGATCCATTTCGCTATATCCGTATGCACTATGACCAAAAGAAACTTGACCTTTATATCTTCACTGAATATTCAACCGTAGCGACACGAAATCAAGTGGTTTTTGATATTCTCTATAAAGAAAAGAAACTCTTGAAGATGGATGAATTAGTTACTGCTGATAGCGCAGAGCCTAAATCTATCGCAGACTTTAGGGCTTATGGGGCGTATATCAGAGGGGCGATAAAAGGTCCTGATTCTGTGAGATATGGCATTAAATGGCTGCAAGGACTTAATCATATCTATATAGACAAGCGGAGATGCCCACTGACTTATAAAGAGTTTACTCATTATGAGTATTGCCAGGATAGAGATGGCAATTTTATCAGTGACTATCCAGACGAAGATAATCACAGTATCGACGCTTGCCGTTATGGTCTTGAACGCTTCTATAACCGCAGAGGTAACTAAGATTGACACAGATAGATACATACTGTATAATGACTCCAAAATATCTTTTGGAGGTAATTATATGACATACCAAACATTTGATGGAATACAATTTGTGTTAGACGAAAAAACAGGTTATTTTAAGCACTCAACACTACGAAAGTATATGCACCGATATGTGTGGGAATACTATAATGGCAAAATACCGAGTGGTTATGAAGTACATCACATTGACTTTGATAGGTCAAATAATGATATTTCAAATTTACAGCTTCTTTCTCGTAAAGAACACAAAAAACTACACGCAGACTTATTAACCGAACAACAACGAGAATGGCGTAGACAGAATTTAGCCAAAATGGCAAGACCGAAAGCGTCAGAGTGGCATAAATCAAAAGATGGTAGAGATTGGCATAGCGTTCATGTTAAACAACAGCATGAAAGCGGTCAATTTAAGCGAGAATTGATATGTACTCAATGTGGTAAAGAATATGTTGGTGAGTTATACAAAGTTGGGGGCAATTCATTTTGTTCAAATAAATGTAAATCCGCATATCGTAGACTACATGGACTGAATAATATTACAAAAGTCTGTCCTATATGTGGTAAAGAATTTGCAACAGATAAGTATGCTCCAACTATGACATGTTCAAGAAGTTGTGCGAATAGATTGAAGTGGAATAATAGGAGAGGTAATTAAATGGCGAGATACACTTATGGGGCTGGACCTAAACCACGCAGAAGGACTGAAAAGGTAAATCAAAATACAGATAATGTGTATGGTGGTAATAATGGAGCAAACAGAGGTAAGTCATACACAAAGAAAAACAACCCTACGGATCGAGGAAATCGTATAGATAATCTACAAGGTGAAAAGAAAGAACGTAGAGGTAGACGATCCACAGGAACTACGAAATTTAAGTCTAAAACTACTGGACAGAAAGCAAGAAGTAGAAACGCTAATAAGCGAAACAAAGCAAAGGGGTGATGTAAATGCCACAATTATTAAATACCTCTTTGCGTGAATATGAAGGTGTGGGCGAATATAATATTCCCGCTATTCAGCCTATATATGAATTACCACAAATAGATAATTGGCTGGAATTTGAGAAAGCAAAGAAATTGCGTAATAAACCCTCAAAAACAGGAGTACATTTCTTTGAGTATGACTTCAAATTTGAGTGTTGCTGGAACTTTCCAGACCGCTATGCAGAAGTGCTTTCAGCTTATGATGCTATTGTTACTCCCGATTTCTCTTACTATATAGATTTTCCAAAAGCATTACGTATCTATAATAAATATCGTATGCACTGGATAACAGCATATTGGCAAGAGAGGGGACTTAATATGATACCCCTCATACGCATTGGTCTTGAAGAAGATTGGGATTGGTGCTTTGACGGTTATCCTATTGGTAGCATTGTAGCAGTATCAACGGTTGGTTTAGGAAAGAAATCTGAACTACACGACTTGGGTAAGCGGTGCTATGATGAAATGCTCAAACGTCTACAGCCCAAAGAAATTTTAGTATATACACGAAATTTTGATTATTTTCCTGGCAACGTGCGATATATCAAGTACAGTATTGATAAACATATTAAGGGCATAGACGATATTGATAAGGAGGACAATGATGGTTAGTTTCTCTCAAATCATTCAAAAGTTAAAGGAGGTTTTCTCTAAAATGGTCAAAGGTAAATCTATTGAACGTGAGATAGGTGTTTCTCCGCTTATTTCAAATCAAATGGCAAATGCTATTCAGCTATGGGAAGATATGTATAAGGGTCAATCTCCATGGATACATGAACCTACTTTTAACGACCCTACACGGGTTGTCAGCCTTGGATTACCTCAGATGATAGCAAGTGAGAAAGCAAGAACAGCTTTACTTGAATTTAAGTCTGAGATTACAACTCCCATGAAAGAGGTTGAGGTTGAATCCGAAGCTAATAATGCGATTGAGCGTTTTAACGAATCTCTTGATTTTGAGAAAAACTCGCAAAATAACGAAGCAAATCAGCCGCAAGGCGGTGTTCGCACCCCGATGTTTCACCCTAAGAACACAGTTAAAGAACTTGTACCAAAAGGACCTACTGAACGTGCTGAGTACCTAAATAAGATTTATCAGCGTAAGATACTGCCTAAATTGCGTAGAGAAATTGAGTACGGTATTGCTTTAGGCGGGTTGGTAATTAAACCTTATGTTATTGTTAATGAGCCTATAGAAACCATGCAGGATGATGATAATGTACTCACACTTAATACAAAGATAGATAAAGCTGAGATGGAGTTTGATTTTGTCTATGCTGACCATTTTTATCCTCTTGCTTTCAATGGTAGTGGTGATATCACAGAAGCCGCTTTTATCGAACATAAAGTGGATAAGAATATCACATATAGCAGACTTGAGCATCATAAGTATATTAGTAGCACACATCAAGTTGTTGTTACTAATAAGGCTTTCAAATCTACTGCAAATGTACAGGCGAATGAAGGTGCAGACCTCGGTCAGGAAATTTCTTTGAAGCAAGTACCCGATTGGGAAGGTATTCAACCAATGGTTGTTATCAATAATGCTGATAGACTTATGTTTGCATACTTCAAAATGCCTGAAGCCAATACGATTGATATGTATAGTCCTCTTGGTGTGAGTGGTTTTGATAAAGCAATTAAACTGATTAAAGATGCAGATTATCAGTATAGCAGACTTCTGTGGGAATATGAAGCCGGGGAAATGGCTATTGATATTGACCGTGATGCTCTGAAAGATACAGAAGTAAGAGATAATAACGGAAATCTTATCATGGTTAGTAAGATGGGGCATATGCAACAAAGATTGTATCGTCCTGTTGTGCTTGATAATGGTAACGGTAGTGATACATACCAACCTTATGCTCCCACTCTTCGTGATGCAAGTTTTATCAATGGTCTAAATACAATACTCACACATATTGAAGATGTAACTGGTCTTTCCCGTGGTACTCTTTCAGAGGTTACTATGAGTGAAGCCCGCACTGCTACAGAGTTACGTATCCTTAAACAGCGGAGTTATCAGACAAATGCTGATATACAGAAAGCTATTCAGCGGTGCTTAGAGGACCTTGTATATGTTATGAACGCTCTTTGTTCTCTCTATGATATTACAAGCGAAGGAGAATATGAAACTTCATTTGAGTGGGATGATAGTATTCTCGTTGATGTGGATACAGAACTTGGTAAGCGTATGACGCTTATGCAGAATGGTATTATGAGCAAGGAAGAGTTGCGTATGTGGTACATGGGTGAGACTGAGAGACAGGCTAAAGAAGCACTTCTCAAAGTACAGGAAGAGAATAGACTTGCTGTTGAAGATAACCTTATGACACAGATGGAATTTAGAGATAACGGCATGGATAGTAGTATGCAACAAAAGCCGGATTCTTTTAGACAACCTACTGAGGGTAATGAATAATGCTTAATGATAATGAAATTGACAGCCTTATACAACCGTTTGTGGAACGTCAGCAACAACTGAATACTTTTGTTGTAACTAAAATTGCACACAGGGTGAAAGAGGTGGGTAAGTTATCTAAACAGGATGTGTATAAACTGTCCCAACTGTTAAGGGTTGGGGCAGATGCACGTATCATCAATCAAGAGATAGCAAGTGTATTGAATGTGCAAGAGCAGAATGTTAAAGATATGATACGTAAGGCGGCTACTAAAACTTATGCTGATGCTAAACCGTTTTACGATTATCGCCATAAGTCTCAGATACCTTTAGAGAAGAATACCCGTTTACAACGCACTGTAAGGGCGATTAGCAAACAGACGGAAGGTACGTTTAAGAATCTGTCAAATTCTAAAGCTATAGGGTTTAGTATTCGGGATATGAAGAATCCACAGGTTTTGAAGTTCCAGGATGTAACTCAAACATATCAAACTATTATTGATGAAGCAGTGCAAGCAGTACATAGCGGAACTATGGATTTTGATACTGCTATGAGAAGAACATTAAGGCAACTTAACGATAGTGGTTTAAGAAGAGCATATTGGGAAAGCGGTTATTCAAGACGTTTAGATAGTACCGTAAGGATGAACCTTTTAGGTGGTATTCGTCAGCTTAATCAACAAATCCAATTACAAATAGCAGATGAAATAAAAGCAGATGGCATTGAAATTTCAGCACATAGTTTTTCTGCTCCTGACCATGAACCAGTACAAGGTCATATCTTTACGCTTGAACAGTTTGACCGCTTACAAAGTGAGTTGGATTTTGAGGATGTTAATAAAGTAAAATTTACATCAATTCGCAGACCGATAGGCGAATGGAACTGTAACCATTTTACACAGGCTATTATTATCGCAAAACATAAACCTACATGGACACCCGAAGATTTGGATGAACTAAAACGTGCTAATGAAGAGGGCTATACTACAAAAGATGGTAAACACTATACAATGTATGAGTGTACACAGATTCAAAGGGATTATGAGACAAAGATTAGAATAGCAAAAGATGGTTATATAATGGCATTACAAGCTGGAAATAAATCGCTTGCAGATTTCTATGAAGCACGTTTGTCACAACTTAATGCGGAGTACAGACAATTCAGTAAGGATTGCAATTTAACCCGTCAAAGAAAACGTACTTTTGTGCCAAATTTTTCATAAAAATGGTTTACATAATATATATTATATGCTATTATTAACTATGAAAGATTGTTGTTTTCCACATTCTTTTATCTTCCACCCTCCGTGTGGGGGAATCCCTCATGCGGAGTTCAGAAGTTTTTGTCGAGCATAAAGACGTTAAAACAAATGCCATTCAGTCCACACTGTAATGGACGATTAAATATAACAGATATAAATGAATGAAGGAGGATTGTAACATGACAATCAAGGAACTTTTTGACAAGTCGGAAAATGGCTCACTCGACTACTCGACCTTTGAGAAGTTGATGAATGAAAATGGTGCTAAGTTTGCAGATTTATCCGAAGGTAAGTATGTAAGTAAGGATAAGTACGAGAACGAAGTTGCAAGTAAGGATTCACAAATCACGAAACTCAATGATACCATCAAAGAGCGTGAAAAGGATTTGAAGAATCTGAATACTCAACTGAAAGACGCTGGCACTGATTCTGAAAAACTCGCTGAGTTGCAGACACAGTTCGGTAATCTCCAAACCCAGTACAAAACAGATACCGACAATTACAAAGCACAGTTATCTAAACAGGCTTATGAGTTTGCGGTAAAGGAATTTGCAAGTGGTAAGAAGTTCACAAGCAACGCCGCAAAGAGAGACTTCATCAGTTCCATGATTGCTAAAGAACTGAAAATGGAAGGCGATAAGATTCTTGGTGCAGATGATTTTGTAACATCATACTCTACAGAAAATGCAGACGCATTTATAACGGAGAAAGCACCCGAACAGAATACACAGACACCGCCCCCTACATTTTCAAAAACCGTCAATCCTAATACACAGCAACCACAGATGGGTGATAATCCATTCGGATTTCACTTTTCACAAGTAAGACCGAAACCAAATAATATGTAAAGGAGATTAAAATTATGCCTACTTCTTATGTAGCTCCCGCTAATAACGGAACAACTGGTACTAAAGATGGTACTTATGCCATTGGCGCTCTTAACTACGCTGACGAATATCAACGTGCATTGGAGCAAAACTTTCCGTGGGTTCTGAACTATGGCGCTCTTTATGCTACGCCGAATAATGGTCGGTACAGATGGCTGAATAGCAAGACGATTGAGATTCCGTCTATCAGCACAACTGGTCGTGTTGACGCAGACCGTGATACAATCGCATTTGCACAGCGTAACTATCAGAACGCATGGGTAAGCCTTACTCTGGAGAATCAGCGTAAGTGGTCTACTCTCGTTCATCCCCGTGATATTGATGAAACCAATATGGTAGCTACCATTGGTAATATCACACAGGTATTTAACGATGAGCATAAATTCCCGGAGATGGATGCTTACTGCATCAGCAAGATTTATGCTGATTGGTGCAACGCAAAGAATCCTGATACTGGTGAAACTCTTGCACCCGATACTACGGTACTGACTACATCTAACATCCTGTCTGTATTTGACAGTCTGATGCTGAAGATGGATAATGGTCGTGTTCCTGCAAATGGTCGTATCCTGTATGTACCTTTTGAGATTCTGTATATCCTCAAAGAGGCACAGGGTATTTCTCGGTCTATGGATATTACTTCTGGACCTAATGCAATCGACCGTAGAGTAAACCGTCTGGATCAGGTACAGATTGTCGGTGTGCCCAGTACACTGATGAAAACTCTGTATGAGTTCACAACTGATTATGCTGTTGCTGATGATGCAGAGCAAATCAATATGTTCCTTGTTCATCCGATGGCAGTTATCACTCCTGTATCTTATACGTTCTCTCGTCTGGATCCTCCGAGTGCTATGTCTGAGGGCAAGTATGTTTATTACGAAGAGTCCTTCGAGGATGTATTCATTCTTGCAAATAAGGCTAACGCTATTCAGTTTAACGTATCTAACGGTGGTGGAACTTCTACAACTACTTCTACATCTACATCCACATCGTAATAGGAGAAAAACCTATGATTAAAGTCCATAAGGATAATCGGTATATTCGGGTAACTGAAAACGAATTAGACAAATATCTTTCTAAAGGTTATACAGTTGTTGAGGAAAAGCCTGTTGCAAAGCAGGCTCCTCAACCTCAACCTAAAGCGGAAGAGCCTACATTTGCTAAAGTGTATAAGAGCATACCCGAAGAAAAGGTTGTTGAACAGCCTAAACCTCGTAAGCGTAGAAAATAGTTAAAAGGCGGTGAAATCAATGTACCTTACTTATGAAGTCTATACAGAAATGGGTGGGACGTTAGACGAAACCGCCTTTAACGATTTTGAGTACGAAGCTGAGACTTATGTAAACTGGTACACATTCAGACGGTTAGTCAATGAAGTTGAGTATCCCGAAGAACTTGCAAGGTGTATGTATCGTTTAATCATGTTAGCAAAGCTGAAAGCTGATACAATGCTACTTGGTAAACAGACTACAGTAACTGTAGACGGAGAAGGAAATACTACCACAACCGAAGTATCAACATACATAAAAGGTCAGTCAAATGATGGTGTCAGCGTTGATTATAATGCTGTCGATGCAGGAAACTTGTTTGAACTTCTCGCCTCCCGTAAACAGGGTAATGTAATTGAGGATACAATACAAAGATACCTTAGTGGAGTAAGACGTAAAAGTGATAACAAACTGCTAACATACAGAGGTTTATATCCTGATGAATAATGCAATTTACCCCGAATGGTGGGATACCACTGTTACAATCTTCAATAAGTTTACAGACCCACATACACAGGTTGTACGATGGTACAAGACCGTTGTAGAGGGCGCATATTGGAAATATGTTGGTGATAAAATAACAGTTGGTAAAACTGTTCTTGAAACCAACAATATCATCTGTCGCATACGTAAAGATGATAAATTTCTGGAACAGTATCAGTGGTTGCAGAAACCCAATGACCAAATGGGGGATTACTTTACATTGGGAAAAGGTGATATCATTATTAAGGGCGAGGTTGATGATGATATCAATGAGTATCAAGCCGGACACCGTTCAAATGATATAATAGCTAAGTATAAAGACTTGCAAGGTTGTATGAGTATAGAACGTGTAGCAATCAACGTAGGAGCAGGACGATGTGATGAACATTATTATGTAAAGGGTATATAGTTATGGCAGAGGTTTCGATTACAGTAACAGATAAAATATCTCGCACCACAAGTAGATTGTTATTTTTATTGCATAATGAGCGAGTACGGAAAAACTGTAATCAGATTATTGCTCAGATACTAAAACCCTATGTACCTATGAGAACTGGTGCGCTTCGTGAATCTGTAAAGGTTTATCCTGATAAAATCACATGGGGTGAATCACAAGCTACAGAGTATGCGAGATATCAATACAATGGAATTGTGTATGGTCCTAACTTACCAGGATGGGTAGGCAATACGGCAGGTTGGCGTTCTCCAAAAACAAAATACCCAACAAATAGAGTATTAGGTGAATCTGGGGATGCAACATTAAGACCTGTATGGGTGTTTGACAATGGTAAATATAGGCGAGCAAATGAAAATGATGCAGATATAACATGGCACTTTGGATATTTTACACAAGGTACTCGGCATCATTGGCCTAATGCTTATCAAGGTCAAGTTAAGAGTGAGGCAAATAAAAAGATTACAAAGTACCTTAAATGGGTATGGAAACAGAGAGGTGTAAATGTATGATTGACAAAAATCAAGCTGTTATTGATTATCTCATACAATGCCCTCAAATCCTTAACAGCCCACTATATTTTAACCTTATAAATGCCAAAAACGATAATGTTCAAATAATAACATCTGCTGACGATGTAACTACAACAAGACCATATGTTGATGGTAGCATTCCTAAACGATATACGTTTAGCATTGTTACTTTTAAGTCAATAACGGACTTGGCTTTGGTTAAGGATAGTGAATATCCAAATGAAAATGTAGACGATTTAGCAGAAGCACAAGCCCTAATAGATTGGGTACATGAACAAGAAGATATCCAAAACTATCCGAACTTCGGAGAAGATTGTTACATTGATTCCATACAAACTACAACTGATACCCCTCGATTTGATGGTATCAATGATGAATTAACACCCCCTCTTGCTATGTACACCATAGCGATTGTGATAAACTATATTGACACAAGTAAAATGATATGGAAGGAGAACTAAAATGGCAGTATCTCAGTTTAATCTTAAAGACCGCCAGAGAGCGGAACGTAAACTGCTCATCACTGTAGCAGAGTGGAAAGAAGGCGAGGGTACTTCTGTATCCCCTGTAAGAGAGATTCTTGGTACACGTACTGAGGATTCCAGTATTGAGTATAATGCTGATATTGAAACCACAACTGATATCCGTGGTATCAATTATACGGATGTAAACAGAACTCAGCCTCAGCAGAATTTCGACCCGTATCTTATTCTTGGTGGCTCTAAACTTGGTGCTTTCCTGAATGATAAGCGTAGGCGTAATGCTGTTAGCGAACTCAATGACTTTACCATTTATGTTATTACCGCATTTGTTGGTGAGACTGGTCAGTATGAAGCTGAGTGCCATACTGGTTGTACGATTGCTTACAATTCTATCGGTGGTGATAGTAACGTAAATATGCCCATCTCTGTATATCTGTCTAATGACTATAACGGAAGTGGCGCACCTGCTACTGGTACAGTAGATAAGCTGTCTGATGATTTTGTATTTACACCGGATTAAATAACTAAAAGATGGGAGATAAAAGAATGGAAACAACAATGAATAATAATATAATTGACCTGTCATTATCTATCAAGAAGAAGATTCGGATTGATGGTGACGATAATCGTATTATCGAATTGAATACCTCTGATATGGGTATTATAGAGCGTATTAACGGTCTTGCTGACAAGATGGTAGAACTCTCTAATAAGTTTGTCACTGTTAAGTATGATGATGATTTGGAAGAGCGGATTGATGGTAATGCACTGGCAGAAGAAGTCAAACTGATTGATTCTGAAATGCGAGAAATCATAGATGATTTATTCCAGTCACCTATATCAGACGTATGCGTGCCAGATGGTACAATGTTCGATATGTTTAATGGAGAGTTTATGTATGAGATTATCATTCAGAAACTTCTCAATCTGTATGCTGATAATATTCATGCAGAAACAGAAAAGACCATGAATCGTATTCACAAACATACTGACAAGTACATTCCACAAGACCATAAGAAAAAGTCATAATGTTTGAATTACCTACAAGCATTACGATAGGAGAGCATGAATATCCTATTCGTAACAAAGGTGATTTCAGAATGGTTCTGGATTGCTTCGCTTGTTTACAAGATGTGGAACTTGATGAACAAGAACGTGTAATAGCCTCGCTGTGTATCTTCTATTCCGATATTACGTCAATAGATGGTATCGGCGAGGTTTTCTCGTCAGAAGATGAGTTACTGACCGCAGTAAACAAAATGTATAATTTCTTTAACTGTGGACAGAAAAGCGTCGGAGCAAAGCAAAGCCATAAGCTGATTGATTGGGAACAAGATAGTCAGATGATTATATCTGCTATCAATAAGGTAGCACAAAAAGAAGTACGTGCGGAAGAGTATGTTCATTGGTGGACATTTATGGGTTATTACTTAGCAGTAGGTGAGTGCCCATTATCAACTGTAGTAAACATACGTGATAAAATCGTCAAGGGTAAAAAACTTGAGAAGTGGGAACAGACCTTTAGACGAGATAATCCAGAATATTTTGTATGGAACTCTAAATCTGTGGAAGATAGAGAAGCCGAGGAATACATCAAACAAATCTGGAATAATGGTGGTGAGACATAATGGCAAAACATGATGCTGATGTTGTATTAAAAGTGGATCTTGATACAAGTCAAGTACAATCTCAAGCTGACCAATTAAGAGGACGTATTGAATCAATTTTTAAAAAAACCAATGGTAAACAAATGTCCTCTTCTTTTGTGCGCTTAAAGCAAAATATGCGGGATCTATATACTGAAAGCAGTGAGGTTAGTGCTAAATTAGATAGGTTAAACAGGTTTAGTTTTAAGGTAGTTAAAACTGATGAATTTAAGCGGGCAGAAGAAGATATAAAACGGTTTCAAGCACAGGTAAATAAACTTGATGAACAAATGAGCAGAGAGCAGGCAGTTCATGGGACAAACACTGTTCGCTATAATATGCTTTCTTATGATTATCAACAGGCTCAAAATGCGTTAGCAAATGCAAAACTTGAGTGGAAACAGATAAATGCAGAGGGCAGAGCATATAAAGAAATTTTAATGTCCTCTACTCCTGAATACCAGGAATTATTACAACGTCAAGCACAACTTAATGACCGTATGCAAATAGCAGTATTAAGAGCAGGTGAAATGCAGGGTGCTGTTAGTAAATCTGTGCATCCATTCAAAGATATGCACAATGCTATAGTTAAAGTTGGTCATGCAATCAGTAAAGTAGTTGGTTGGGTAAAAAATCTTGTTAATCGCTTACGTGGTGTAAAGACGGGTACAGAAGATGCTTCTAAATCATTAAAGAATTTAGCAAAATTTGCTATGAAATACTTCTTGGGATTACGCTCTATCTTTATTCTGTATAAGCGTATTAGAAGCGCAGGAGTAGAAGCATACAAAGGTTTAGCAAAGCAATTCCCGGAATTAAATGCAGAATTAAATGACCTTAGAAATAGTTTCTTCCAACTCAAGAATAGTATTGCTACAATGGCACAACCTATTCTTTCTTATCTTGTCCCTGCTATTAAAACTCTTATGAGTTGGCTTACTGCCGCTATGAATGCACTTGCTAATTTCTTTGCTATCTTTACTGGGGCTAAGTATATTTACAAAGCTACTAAGCTGAATAAAGATTGGTCGAAGAGTGCGAGTGGTGCAGGCAAAGCGGCTAAAGAAGCGAATGAGGATATAGCAGAATATGATAACCTTATTCTTATTCAGCAAGATAAGAATAATGGTGGCGGTGGTGGTAGTGGTGCGGCTGATGATTATGCTGGAGCATGGGAGAAAGTAGAAGCTGAATCTGATTTTGCTCAAAAACTCAAGGATGCTATCAACGCTGGAAACTGGGAAGAAGTAGGTAATCTATTTGCTAAGAAACTTAACAGTGTTGTAGATACCTTTGATAATTGGCTGAATAATACATTCAGACCAAAAGGTAAACTATGGGCAGATAGAATTGGTAGGATACTGAATGGTCTTACTGATGGGTTTAATGCAAAGAAACTCGGCAATACTTTAGCTGATGGTGTTAATGCTATCTTTGATATCTTTAATACATTCCTTAAACGCTATAATTTCAAGAAGTTAGGTACAAGAGTAGGAGAAGCAATAACAGGATTCTTCACAAGACTCGACCCTAAACTAATTGGAAATACATTAGCAAATAAATTCAATGCGGCTATAAACTTTTGGGGTGGTCTTATTAAAAGCACTGACTTCAAAGTTATTGGCAGTAGAATTGGTATAGCACTCAAAACACTCATTGAGGATATACAGTGGGCAGAACTTGGTGCAAATCTTTCTAACCTTGCCGCAGGAATACTTGAAGGTTTATCCCAGTTTATTATCGACAGTGACCTTGGAGTAACAGTTGGTAATGCTATCAATGAGTTCCTTAGCAAGATAGATTTTGGTAGACTGATGCGTGACTTGTCTGACCTTGCTATCAACATTCTCAATGCTTTAGCAGATGCGATTGAGACAGTTGACTGGGAGATGGTTGGTCAAGCTATTGCAGATATGTTGAAGAACATTGACTGGGGTAGATTTTTAACAGCTTTAGTGAGGGTGGCACTCGGACTTATCAAAGGTCTTGGAACTGCTCTTTTACAGATAGCTACTGACCCCGAAGCACTTGGCTCTTTAGCAACAGGACTTCTTGCTATCTTTGGTGCTAAGTGGATATGGAGTAAGATTACAGGACTGTTTAAGACAGGACTTACGGGTGCTATTACACAAGGTGCGGCTGGTGCTGGCGGTGCAACCGCAGGATTAGGCGCGGCATTATTCAAAGGTTGGGCTTTATTTGAAGCAGGAAGTAGTCTTGCTGGAAGTATAGGGTCTGTAATATCTTATGCTTTCGATGATGAGTTAATGTCGGCTGAATACCAAAAAATGGCAAAAGCACCAACTCAATATCTTGTAAGTGCTATATCCACAGCAGTAGAAGCAGCATCAGAATACTCAGAAACTACAGGAAAAACTACTCTACAAAACGCAATCGGTGATATGCTTGGTTATGGTGTTGACCCGATGGAACTTGCCAAAGAAAATTCTGCTAAAATGCAGGCAGATTCTTGGGAGGCATTTCAAAGAGCAAAACTTGGTTGGGGTACGGAAAAAGGTGGTTTAGGTCTTGGCAGAGAAGTAACAGACCTTGAATGGTTTGCATATCGTTATGGTGAAACTGTTAATCAACTCAAAGAATCAAGTAATACATTAGCACAAGATACCAACTCAGCATTTTCTGGAGTAGGTAAAGCACTCAATGGTATGGCAACCGAAATGGAGAAAGCTGTTAGTGAAGGACAGAAATCGCTTGGGTTATACACAACAGATAGCAGTCATTATGCGGAGATAGCAAAGAATAACGCTATAGCTGTTAGAGACACTGTAAAGTTAGCAGAGCAATCTTCTAACCACTATGTAGAAATAGCAAAGCAGAATAGTGGTTACTATGATAAAATCAAAGCAGAGACAGAAGCTACCTCAAACCATTATGTTCAGATAGCACAAGCAAATGCACAGGCAGTTACTAATACTGCAAAAGAGGCAGAGGCATCATCTAACCATTATGTTGAAATAGCAAAGGCAAATGCACAAGCTGTTCAAGCATCACATAAGGAAATGGAAGATGCATCTACACATTATGTAGGAGTAGCAAAACAGAATGTTGATGCCGCAATAGAAAACGCAAACCGCATGGCAACTGAAATTGAGAACTCAGTTAGTGGTATTCCCGATAGTTATGATAAGACATTCTCAAGTGCATATGAGAAAGTTACAGGTGCATTTGACGGCACAAAGAGTTATTTCCAGCAAGTTGCAGAAGGTGTTAAGGCTCCATTCGGCACAATGGGTGAATACTTTGATGATACATTCACAGACGCATGGGGTAATGTAGTAGATGTATTTCAGACTAATACACCTCATTTCCAATCTATACAAGATAGCATCAGTGGTTCATTTAAGACCATGATAAATGGCATGATTACTGGTGTTAATAACTCTATCACAAGTCCATTTCAGACATTAGGCAGTCTTGTAAACAGGCTGAAAGGAATGACAGTTGGTGATAGTAAGATATTCGCTGGGCTACCTACAATCAATGTGCCGAAGATACCGAGACTGGCACAGGGTGCAGTTCTTCCCCCGAACAGTCCATTCTTAGCTATGGTCGGAGACCAAAAGAGTGGAACGAATATTGAAACACCCCTTGATACAATGGTTGAAGCCTTTAGACAAGCTATGAGAGAATCGGGTGGAGAAAGTCACGCACCAATCATTCTGAATCTTAATGGTAAGCAGATAGCACAAGCAGTGTGGGATGAAGAGAATAAGCGGTACAAACAGACAGGAGTAAGATTCAAATTTTCGTAAGGAGAGTAGCTATGGCATGGCAAGGTTATCTTTTTAAGTCAACAGCAAATAATAAGATATTTCCTGAGAAGTATATTGCACTTGAATCTTGGAGTTCTACACCGAATCAACGTGAAGAAATCAAGGCTTATCGTGATGATAACACAAGAGAACTAACACGTATTACGGCACAGGGTAAGAAGTCTGTATTTAGTTTTAAGACAAGGAAGAAATTGCACCTTGTAGAGAAACAGGAAATACAGAACTTCTTTACCTCTGCCGAGGTTGACTCAACACAAAGAAAGATTCAGCTAACCTACTGGGATGAAGAACTGAATGACTATAAAACAGGGTATTTCTACCGACCAAATATGCCATTTAAGATTTACAAAATCTCAAATGATGATATAATATATGATGAAATGTCCTTTGAATTGATTGAGTATTAAGAGGTCTTATGGAAGTATATTTCAAACGACAAACTGTAATATCATTCCCAGATAATACTTCTCTTGAAGATATCACCACAGGAATTGCTGATGGGTCTTTGATGATAGATGAGGTATTGTTTACTGACCGCTTTACAATCGGAACGTGTAACTCTAACAGATTTGAAGTTGAATTATACGACTTTGATACAATCGGGAATGAGAAAATCTATGTTTATCAAAATGTGTGGGACAGCGAAGAAGATGTAGAACCACGGGAAGTACCACTATTTACAGGATATGTTGACAGTTGTATCACCAACAGAGGACGTTTTGAAGATAGTAAACACATCGTAGCATATGATGCTATACAGAAATACTCTAACGTAGATGTAGCGGCATGGTGGGAACAGGTATTTGATACTGAGATACAGGTTACAGTCAAGACTTTACGTGATTCTCTATGTGACTTTGTAGGTATTGATTATGAGGACGTAACTCTACCAAACGATGATGTTTATATCAAACAAACTCAGCAAATCAATACTGCAAGTTTTATATCCATGCTTACCTACATCATGCAAGTTAATGCTTGTAATGCACATATGGATAGAAGCGGTGTATTGAGGTTCATCACCATTTCTGATAATTCCCCGATTGATGTTACAGACACTTATGCACAGAATACAACAGAATTTGATGATTATACAATCCCGCCATACTATGCTGTGCGTATTACCAACAGTACAGAGAATGTAGTAGCAGTATCAGGCGGTGAAATTAACTATCTTGATATAACTGATAATGTACTCTTACTTGATAAGACTACACAAGAGTTAATACCAATAGCAGAAGCGATATTCCTGGAAGTAACTAATGTAGAATATAAGCCTGCAACTATTGATATGATTGTGTCAGACTTAAACGTACAAGTTGGAGATAAGGTACTGATAGATGGTAATACTTATCTTGTGTGCGAACAGACGTTAAGTGGTTCACAATTTGTGGACCATCAAATCAACTCCATAGGTCAAAGCACACTTGAAGAATCTTCTGCTGAGTATAATGCTACTCAAAAGGATATACAGAACAAGATAAGTGCGAGTTCTCTGAAATACTACAGATTCCAAAACAATAAAGCGATTGCATTCTCGACATCCAGTGAAATTATAAATATTCGCTATTCCTGTGCCGAAGATGGTGTGGTAATATTCCATGGTTGTGTAATATTTGACTTAGAGAGGATTGATACTACACAGCCCGCATCTGTAGAAATGAATTACTCTATCGGGTACGAAGTAGTGAGAGAATATACACCAACTGATACCTACTACCATGATGGAAGATACACGTTTAATCTCTTACATTTTTGGGAGGCATCAGCAAACAGAACAGAGCATTTCATAGTGACTTTAGTTCCAACAAACTGTAGAATTACAATAGGTGCATATCGTGAAGAAGGCTACATGGAAGGCATGGGTCTTATCGGTGAGAGTATTTGGAATGGTCTTATTGAAATCGAAGATAACTTTGGTGAAGAAATCACTCTTATCACTACACCTACAAGTGTTGATGCCATTAGTGGTGAACTTGCACTTAATCTCATTCAAAACATTGTACTCAGCCTGTCCGACAGTGCTGATACGGTATCACTCAATACTGTACCTGTTCCTGAGAAGAACTACACAGGAAAGGTTAAGATAAATAAGAACACCAATGTAATCCATGGCAACATGACTTGGGGGGACCTCAAGCAGATTACATGGCAAGATGCAAACGATGATTATGCTTGGTAAAAGGAGAAGAGTATGAATAACACTCCTAACTATGGGTACAATTTGCCAGAATATCTCGAAGATGCAGATGTGGAAATTCTCAATCAGAATTTTACTGCGATTGACAAGGATATTCTCGATGTACGGCAAATAGTTGTACTAATGTACGATTCTGACGAACACTATGATACAGATGATTTGGTAGGTTTTGAGAATCCTACAGACCATCACATCCGTATGTTCAGATGTTTGGAAGATAATGTTACTGGTGTATGGGACAGCACAAAATGGACTAACACCAATGTTGCCGCAGAGTTGCTTAGACGGTCAGGCGGTGGTACAGAGGTAGAAGCTAACCCTACAGGAACAGCTACTGATACACTTGTAAAAATAAGAATTGGTAGTACCATCTATGCAGTAAGTAGTGGTGCAACCGCTTTAGAGGATTTAACAGATGTTGACTTATCAAATCTCACCACAGGTCAAATCTTAGTATGGGATGGAAATGAGTGGGTTAACTCTGACCCGATTGGCGGTGCATCATCCCTCTCCGACCTTAACGATGTAAGCTTTACCACACCCACAGAGGGGCAGATACTTAAGTATGATGGAGATGATTGGGTAAATGCCGATGCTCCTGATGTGGATGTCACTAAGACAGCCACGGGCAACCCCATCGAGATCAGTGACGGAGCAGACGCGCCGCTTGTCAAGTGCGTGACACAAATCACAGGCTTGCAGGACTTGCACGGATATGATAAGCCGTGGGTTGGGGGAGCTGAGAAAAATAAGTGTCCTATGACGGTTGATGGAATTAAAGCACTTAATACCTCTGGAACTTGGAGCAGTAACGCTTATACTGTCAATGGTGTTACGTTTACTATTCAAACAGATGCTGACGGGAATGTTATTGGAATAAAAGCAAATGGAAATGCAACCGCAAATATAGTATTTATGTGTGGAAATTATATTCTAAAAGCAGGCTCGTCTATTAAATATAGCGGAAGTGTTAATGGGTCTTTAAACACCTTTTGGGTCGCTTACCATGGATACCCTAAAGCACCAGATGGAGATGGTACAGCAGATAGAACATCAGCCTCGACAGATTGGGATGGTGGCTTAGAAATAGGCATCAGTAATGGAGTATCATTGTCTAATCAAATGTTCTATCCTATGATTCGCCTCTCCACAGAGTCAGATTCAACCTTCGAACCCTACTCCAACATCTGCCCCATAACGGCATATACAGAGGGGGAGATTGAGGTGAGTAACGGAGATGGAAATACCACCATCCACACCACCGCTTTCTCGCAATCCATCTACCAAGGAAATGCTGATTTCGTGGGGGGAGAGGTAGAATGTGATATGCCCGTGATTGATTTAGGTGATTTGACATGGGGGGTAAGTGGTGCGATATTCTATGCTTCTATTACTGGCTTAAAACGTCCAGCGACGACGGGAAACGTGTTAAATGCTATATGCGATAGTTATGAAATTGTTTCACAGGCTGCGGCTCCGAGCAGAACGGAAGCATGTATCAGCGGATTGAACTGGATAGACGGAATAGCTCTTTGGAATAGCAATTATACAACGGGCGCTGAAGTGAAAACAGCTATGGCTGGTATAAAAATGGCTTTTGAACTCGCCACCCCCACAACCTCATCCGTCACCCCCACCAACCTACCAATAAAATCTCTTAACAGCTACTCCCACATAGAGTCCACCACGGGTGATATGGAGGTGGAGTATATCACAGAGGGGTATCAGCCGATAGTCGACTTGATAAGCGAGAGTAGTGGGGGAGATAGTCAGCATCACTACTCTACGGATGAACAGGTGGTAGGAACATGGATAGATGGGAGTACACTGTATGAAAAGACGATCAAAAAGCAGAACATTTCCAGTGCGTCAAGCTCGACTGTGCTTATCCCGAGTTCCGAATTAACAGGAATGAACATCATTGAAATCGACGGTAGTTATGTGAGCAGAACGTCAAATTCCACCTACGCTATCAATGCCTATATCAATTCCGACACAATAACTGCCACATGGCTTGCGGAAGATAATATATATTACTGGCTCTACTGGGGGGCAACTGATACCTACGATGCATATATCACCATCCGCTACACCAAGACCTCAACGCGTTCGCTTTCAAAAGGCACGACAGAAGCAGAAAAGACCTCTTCAGAGCCAATTTCAGAGCCTTTAGAGACTAAGACGGACAACTTATCAAAAGATGAAACAGAACTCAAGGAAGAGGACGAGAGCAAGGAAATAGAAGAGATTACGGATGTACCCGAAGTAACAGAAGAAGAACCCGTTGACCCCGAACCCTCAAAGGAGGAGGAAGCAGATGAAAGATAACATCAAAGCCTCATATCTTGACTCTGGCATCGACATAGGTGAGATACATGGACACATGGACATAGTCCTCACTGATGTCAAGACAGGCAAGGTCGAGGAAGTGCATGAGGATAACCTCATCACCAATGCAATCCGAAAGTATTTTATAAATTGCGGATTTCTCAACTACCCCGACTTGGATAAAAATACCATCGTTGAGCAGTTGCTCGGCGGAATCATGTGCTTTGATGATAACATCTCAGAGGATGCCACCATAGTACATGCTCCGGCAGGGCTACACATGATCGCCAATGCCGCTCAGGACTATACCAACAACACCAACACCGAGCAGGGCACCATGGTAGCCAACGATGAGACTCATGTTTATAACGGGTGGCAGAGTGACGGCTCTTATGTCCACACTTACGAGTGGGCAACAGGGCAGGGCAACGGTACTATAGCTTGTGTATGCCTTGCAGGGCGGAATTACGCATGGATTGGCGAGGGTAACAGCGTAAGCCTGACACGCCACAACACCAAAGCAAGCCTTACGGCTCTACAGGGCTCAGTGACAACTCTCAGTGGCATACCGGGCACGGTCT
>Ga0310691_10000585_pt1 | contig 65754 bp, 51 predicted proteins | sample 176DNAGHGlowgp2_FD_203887 | JGI IMG/M metagenome (GOLD analysis project Ga0310691, IMG submission 203887) | Sheep rumen microbial communities from Palmerston North, Manawatu-Wanganui, New Zealand - 1766 DNA GHGlow gp2 (v2) (version 2) | ecosystem: Host-associated > Mammals > Digestive system >...
GGAGCTCCAGCTTCCTGTCTTTCCTTTAGGTACATAAAGTGTAAAACTACTACCCGTATTCTCGAGGTAGGAACCGCCTTGGAACTCTACTGTATTTGCGATTCTGTTGGCATTGATACATTGTACTGTGCCAGCAGAAATAATCAGGCGCTGTAGCGATGAAGCGATATTGAATTTCATCCAGCCGCTACCTTTTTTGGTGAGCATCGTACCAGAGATCGCCTTGTTGACGACAAAGTCACCGGCATTATTGATGACGCCACCTTCCGCGCCGGCCATCTGCATCGGCGAGCCCTGTGTAATCACACCGCTCGTAGCCAACTCTGCACCATTCTCGATAACGAACTTTGCAGCCGCAGTTGTCACAGCGCCAAGATTACCATACGCCATGTTCTCATTGCTGAGATTGGTGACGGTGACCTTACCTCCACTAATACGCGTTCCGCCTGTGTAGGTGTTGTCTGTCTGCAATATGAGGTTACCTGTACCACGTTTGACGAGGGTGGTTGCACCGACGATACCACCTATCCATTTAAACGTATAGGTTTTCGAGGCATCCACAATGACACTGTCGGCCTCGATATCGCCTCTGATATTCACACTGCTTTTCGATGCCTCGTCAGTGAAGCGCACGACATCACCTGTGACAAAATACTCTTCACTGCCCTCAGCCTGCTCCGTGAGTCTGAAGTTGTTGGCTCCGCCAAACTGCCAGTCCGCACTTTCTGCTCCCGTCCACGTGATGTCGCTCGCTGCACGAACATCGCTCACATCTAGATAGAGTTTGTTACCGTCCTGACGGAGGGCGGTTTTCTTCTGTGTACCCAAGCCCTCAATAATAATGTCATCGAGGTTACCCTCGACTAATTCCAGCCCATCCATGATGAGATACTCTCCGGCGGCTATCTCGCTGCCATGATTGACGAGTTCTATGACCGGTACACGACACTTAGGTCCGTAGGTAAGCCAATTGCCAGTGAGTCTGGAGTCTATATTGAGCAAGCGTGCCGAAATCTTATCAGCCTGAATGCCATCAGCATAGATATCCAGTTGCAAGCGAGAACCGAATCCAAGCATCAACGAGTCTGTGGTTATATTGCCACGCTTATCTGCACCTCCAGGACGGATAGTGGAATTATAATCCGCTTTGATACACCTAAAGGCACCGCCGTCAGAGTTGAGTGCCGTATGACGGTTAAGCCAGAGGGTGGACTGCAGCATGGTGCCGGAGAACGTGAGCGTTCCATTCCAGATGTCGGAGGGAGCCGTGTGGTTCATGGCAACTGCAGGAAGAATCAACTCACCCTCGCCCTGCTTTACGAGTCGTGTCGCGCCGGCAAAGCCACCACCCGTAGCCGTACAGGTGTAGGTGGTATATGTCGGTGCAATTTTGCTGCTTGTCTCAGAGGGATTGTTACCCTGTACCCACCCGGGGACATTAAAGAATGCCACATGCGGCTGAGCGCCCTCGGCAATGGTGACTGAGAAGTTATCGTTGGCAAAGGCCAGCACCTGTTTGCCATTCATGTCGGCCCCAATGGTTCCACCGTTTGCGATGAGCTCGCGTCCTGTGGTTGTGAGAGCCGGCGGGGCGGCCGTGATACCCTCCATTTCACCGAGGAAGTAGCTGGGATGTGGAGGTTGATTATAGCCAATGGTTTCCCATACCATACCATTGCGATAGCCGTGATCGAACCACAGCGAAGGAATGCGGAAGGTTGTTGGGCGCGAAGTGGTATAAAGACGCATATCTGTACCATTGGCCACAAGCAGCTCTTCACGCCAGTCACCGAGGATGTCGCCTGTCAAACAAGCATTGTTCTTAGAATCATTGTTGAGGTGGCCTTCAGAGTTGAAGATACGACCGCCGTCGAGTTTCTCGATCTTTGCTGCCTTAGCTGTTCCTGGACTGTCAAGGATCTCGGAGCACAGGTCGCCGTCCCAGTAGATTCGGAAGTTCAAAGCATAGCCACTCTGTCCACTGATGACCCTATCTGCGGTAAGACTGAGGACGCCCGTCTGCGAGGTCTGTCCCACACTGCCAGGATACCGGTTGGTGAAGTTGCCCGCCAATGCACGGCCATCGTCGCCCGTGCTCTGCATACGATAATAGAATTGTGATGTTGTCGCATTGCGGTAGTTCATGGCTGGCTCGTCCTCATTGCAACAGAATTGTTCCAGTCCCCAACGATAGGGGTCGAGATCGCTGCAATGCTGTGCATCGCCATGACCAAGGCCTGTAGTGCTGAGTCCTTTACCATTATCATCAATGACCATGGAGCCGAAGACGATTTCATCACGTCCGTCCATATCCACATCCTGGATGGCAAAGTTATGGTAGCCATTACCATACCAAGGGCTACCCCAGCCCACATTATTAGTCCAATACCAGAGCTGTGTCAATTCATGTGTAGAAGGGTCCACATTGAAAGCCACGAACTTATGACGCGTATAGCATCCACGGCCAAGGAAGATGCTGGGTCGCTGCCCATCGAGATAAGGAGCACCGAAGTAGTGCTTCGTGGAGCGATGGCCGCCATCTCCATCCTTACCCCAAACCGCCAGGCTCTGCGATTCACCATTTTCGTAGCGTTTTAGGGGATAGGCCATGGGGGTGAATGTGTCCTGTGTGCCATTCCACCCATAAGGTTCGCCGGTTTCACCGTTCAGATAGAGCAGGAACTCGTCGCCCACACAGGTATATTGGTCGCGTGGGGCATAATAGTTCATATTACCGATGGCGATATCGTGCCCTGTTTTGGTGTGAACATACATATTGTTAGCACCGCGCAACAACACCTCTGCCTTGCCATCCATATCCCAGTCATAGGCCACCGCATCCCACTGCTCATCCGGGCCTGCCATCATGTTCGGTCCAAGGTCTATCCACCAAAGACGCGTACCATTGAGTTTAATGACTTCAATCCGATGGAATCGCGTTTTATTATTAGCATCATTCACGCCACCAGTATAGTTACGCTTGCACACAAGCTCCACCTGACCATCGCCATCCACATCGGCAGCCACGCAGTCATTAAATTCGTATTGGTCTGTGCAAACTTGATTGTCCCTATCTACTGCAGGCTGGCATTTGATATCGATATAACCCGTGTGAGGATTGTCACTCACCCCATTGGTTAAATTCGAAATGCCCGTCCAGCGTGTCACCTCTGGGCAGAGCGGGCCGACCTCCCCGCGAAAGACAGGTGCCACCTGATACTTGCTGTTGACATTACCTGCACTATGTACATAGTTACTCACTGTAAGTCCACTCTTGAGGAGACTTCCATTGCAGTAGAGGTTATAGGTCACATCATAGTGTTCCTCTGGGAGTATGCGCCATGAAATGAAGTTACCGGAACCACTCATAGCGACAGTCACCACAAGTCCACGGTCGAGCTTGTCTGTGATGCGTTGTGCGAAGCCTGCCACTGACAAGCTCAGTAGCGTCACGATTAGGAAGATTTTGTGTTTCATTGATGATGTTGTTTGTCGTTTATATACGAGGCAAATGACCATATTGCGTGGCAAAGGTACATCTTTTCTTTTAGAAAGCGCAAAAAATAAATGGATTTTAACCTAACTTTTACCCAAAGGGCACCTTCACATAAAGAAAATGCACGCTTTACTTGGTCATGCGCAAAAAAATGTGTTACTTTGCGCACTTGACAACATTAAAAGTTACAGCTTATGACATTCACAGAGCTGGCACGCCCCATCTTCGAGCAAGCCATTCTCAATTACCACAAGACAGACCATGTGGACACTCCGATGCAAAATCCGTACACGGAAGGCATCGAGGCCGACCTCTATCGCAAGTGTTGGATCGACACGGTACAATGGCATCTGGAGGACATCATCCGCGACCCGCAGATTGACCCGTTGGAGGCCTTGGCCATCAAACGTCGCATTGACCAGAGCAACCAAGACCGCACGGATCTGGTGGAGACCATCGACAGCTACTTCTATACCAAATACCACGATATCACTCCGCAGCCCGATGCGACCATCAACACAGAGAGCCCAGCCTGGGCTGTCGATCGCCTCAGCATTCTGGCGCTGAAGATCTATCATATGCGTGAACAGGTGGAACGTTCCGATGCCAGCGAGGCACATCGTACGACCTGCCAGCAGAAGCTCAACGTGCTGCTGGAGCAGCAGATAGACCTCTCCTCCGCTATCGACCAGCTCTTGGCAGACATCGAAGCCGGGCGCAAATGGATGAAGGTGTATAAGCAGATGAAGATGTACAACGACCCCGATACGAACCCCGTGCTATATTCTAAATGACACACGTTATTGTTCTTCGTTTTTCGGCTATGGGCGACGTGTTGATGACGATTCCCGTCATTGACAGCTTTGCCCGTCAGCACCCCGACGTCCGCGTGACGGTGGTAAGCCGTCCTTGGGCGCAGCCGCTCTTCAGTTTGCTGCCGTCAAACGTAGGATTCATGGCTGCTGACTTGAAAGGAGAGCACGCAGGCTACCATGGACTTAACCTCCTGGCGCGAAGGCTCTTTGCCCTGCAGCCGACACACGTTGCCGACCTGCACGACGTGCTCCGCACGAAATGGCTGCGGATGCGCTTGCATATCGCAGGACACCACGTGGCTCATATCCGAAAGGACCGACGTGCACGAAAAGCATTTCTATCTGCTGAGGTAAAAGTGCCGCAGACGAGCATGTTCGAGAAGTACGTGGATGTGTTTCGTCGTCTGGGCTTCGATGACTGGTCTCTGGATTTCAAGAGCCTTTATCCTCAAGGAGGTGCCGACCTCTCCACGGCAGTGCCCTCTTTCGACCCCTCTTTGCGCCCCGAGCTTCATTGGGTGGCCATCGCCCCGTTCTCCATACACGATGGTAAGACATATCCTCAGGAACAGATGGAGGAGGTCATCCGTCAGCTCAACGCACGCGGCGACACCCGCATCTTCCTCTTCGGCGCAGGCAAAACGGAATCCGACATCCTCAGCCAATGGGCCGAACGATATGCTTACGCCGAAAATATGGCGGGCAAACTCAACAACATCGCTGAGGAGCTGGCGCTCATCTCGCATTGCCAGGTCATGGTGAGCATGGACTCCGGCAATATGCACCTGGCCGCCTTAGCTGCCGTTCCCGTCGTCAGCATCTGGGGCGCCACGCACCCTTATGCGGGCTTCCTCGGCTATCGCCAAAAGCTCGACAACGTACTGCAACGCACAGACCTCCCCTGCCGCCCCTGTTCCATCTATGGTGACAAACCGTGCCAATTCGGCGACTATCGTTGTCTGACAGGCATCACCCCCGAAGCTGTTGTCGAGAAAGTGTCAGCTATCGTCTGCGCCAACGCATAGTCGTATGAGACAAAGAGTTACATTCCTACTTCGGACCTATCTGTGGACGATTCTCGTATTCTGTATGGCCAAGATAGCCTTTATGGCGAGTTGCCATACAGGGGACCTTACAATCACAGATTTGAAGGATGTACTCTGGCACGGGTTGACGCTTGACCTTTCAACAGCACTGTATTTTCTCATACTGCCATTCTTCTTGACAATGGTGTGTGTCTGGTGGTATCGCCGCTCGGTCATCAACAAGTTTTTTTACACCTATTTCATTGTCATCTCCGTCGCCTTTGCCTTGGCATTCGTGGCAGACTGCAGCCTATACCCCTTCTGGCGATTCAAGCTTGATGCCTCTTGTTTGCAATACCTGTCCTCCCCCAATGAAGCCGCCGCCAGCGTATCCACTGGTTACCTCATCTTCCGGCTGTTCATACTATTGGCCACGGCGGTATTCATCTTCTGGGGTTATGTGATTCCTATGCATCGGTGGAAAAATGTTGCAGCTTCAACCATAAAGAAAACGTGTGAAACGATCTTCTATATCCTCTGTATCCCGCCAGTTGTCATCGGCATCCGCGGCGGCCTAGGCGAATCAACAACCAACATCGGGCAAGTCTATTTCTCGCAGAACCAGTTCCTGAATCATGCTGCCGTGAACCCGGTTTTCAGCTTTCTGGCCTCTTTTGAGAAGACGGCAAGTCATATCGTGGACTACCATTTCTACGACGACGATGAATGTGCAGCACAGCTGGAAGGCCTCTATCCCACAGCATCCACGGATACTGACACCCTGCTCACCACCCAGCGGCCCAATATCGTCATCGTACTCATGGAAAGTGCGGGGGACCTCTTCAGCGAATATATGCCGAACCTACAACGGCTGAAAGCCGAAGGCATCAACTTCTCAAATTGTTACGGTAACAGCTATCGGACAGACCGCGGCACCGTGTGTACCCTTAGCGGCTACCCTTCGTTTCCGACCTCTTCCGTCATGAAAATGCCTCAGAAGACCCGCCATCTGCCCAGCATTGCTTCCAGTTTGCAAAGAGAGGGATACCACACCTATTATCTCTATGGCGGTGACATCAATTTCACCAATATGCGCAGTTATCTGGTAGCTACAGGTTGGGAGACGCTCACATGGAAGAAAGACTACACGCAGCAGGAGCAGCGCTCTGCGAAATGGGGCGTCAGGGACGACATCACCTTCTGTACCCTTTACCAACAAATCCTGGGTATGCCCGAGGACGAGCGCTATCTCATCGGCTTCTCAACCCTCAGCTCCCACGAACCTTGGGATGTGCCCATCAAGAAATATGAGGATGAAGTGCCCAATGCCTTCTCCTACCTTGACGCCTGCATTGGCGACTTCATCGGAAAGCTGAAGCAGACACCACAATGGGACAACCTGCTGCTCGTCTTCATCCCAGATCACAGCATGGATTACTGGGACTATTCGCTGGCTCATCCGCTGCGCAACAGGATTCCCCTGATATGGGCCGGCGGTGCTGTCAAGGGCCCCAGGGACATCCCCGTCTTCTGTAACCAGACAGACCTCGCCGCCACGTTGTTAGGCCAGTTACACCTACCCCATGACGACTTCCGCTGGAGCCGTGATGTGCTGAGCACCTCCTATACCTATCCCTTTGCCATCCACACCTTCAACCACGGCTTCGCACTGACAGACAGTACAGGCTACGTCGTCTATGACCTCGACGCCCAGCGCTTCGCGGTAACAGAGAGCACACAGCCCCAGCACATGGAACGCATGGGGAAGGCCATCCTGCAGGCTACGGCCGCAGACTTAAAATCATTAGACTTAAGCCAGTGAGTTCCTCTAAAAGACATATAACCGTTTCCCTGCTGCTGCGCACGCCGTTGGCTTTTGTGTGCAATATGGCTTTGGCCTACGTGGCCTATTGGCTGTGCCGTGTGGCGTTCTGGGCTGAGAACCATGCTGCATTCCCCCAGTTCTGGAGCGGCAACTCACTGTGCGACATCTTCACAGGTGCCTGGATGTTTGACACCTCGGCCATCCTCTATACCAACGCGCTTTATGCCCTACTGATGCTCATACCCCTGCACCTGAAGGAACGTCGCTGGTGGCAGATGATGGCAAAAGGGCTCTTCCTGCTGGTGAACAGTCTGGCCGTCATCGTCAACCTGTCCGATGCCGTTTACTTCCAATACACAGGACGCCGCACTACAACCACCGTCTTCCAGGAGTTTTCCAACGAAGGCAACCTCGGAGGTGTCGTCGGTGTTGAGCTGTTGCGCCACTGGTATTTGGTGCTCGTCGGCATCGCTCTCATTGCACTTCTATGGAAGGCTTATAGGCTTCCATCGGAAGACCACGGTCTTCAGGCCGTAAGACCACGGTCTTCAAGCCATAAGACCACGGTCTTCACGTCGAAGACCCAAGGGGTTTATTATAACCTCCTGCACCTAGTGCTCTTCGCCGCCTACATCCCATTGACCGTTATTGGCATGCGTGGCGGTGCCACCACAGCCGTGCGTCCCATCACCATCTCCAATGCCAACCAGTATGTCGCGCGTCCTGCCGAGGCCGCCGTTATCCTAAACACGCCCTTCGCCCTTATCCGCACGATTGGCAAAGCCAAGTTTATCACACCCGACTACTATGAGGATGCCGATGAAATGGAGAAAATCTACACGCCCATCCACCAGCCTCAACCCGACAGCGCCTTCGTGAAGAAAAATGTCGTGGTGTTCATCATCGAAAGCTTCGGACGCGAATATATCGGAGCCCTCAACGAGACCTTGGAGGACGGACATTACGCTGGCTATACCCCCTTCGTAGATGAGCTCTGCCGTGAGAGCGCCACGTTCCGCTGGTCGTTCTGCAACGGTCGCAAGAGCATCGACGGAATGCCCAGCATTCTTTCCGCCATCCCCATGTTTGTGGAACCCTTCGTGCTCACGCCCGCTTCCATGAACACCTACGGGGGACTGGCACAGGAACTTGACAAACACGGCTACGAGACCGCCTTCTTCCATGGTGCCGAAAACGGAAGCATGGGTTTCCAGGCCTTTGCACGCAAGACAGGTTTCCAGAAATATTTCGGGCGCGACGAGTTCAACGCCGATTCCCGTTTTCGTGGGGATAAGGATTTCGACGGCATGTGGGCCATCTGGGACGAGCCCTTCATGCAGTTCTACTGTGCAAAGATGTCGGAACTGAAAGAACCTTTCATGACCGCCCTCTTCACCGCCACCAGCCACCACCCCTATGCGATACCCGAAGCCTATCGCGACACCTTCCCCGAGGAGGGCATCATCATCCACAAGTGCATCCGCTACACAGACCACGCCCTGCGCCGTTTCTTCGAAGAAGCCCGCAAACAACCGTGGTTCAAGAACACGCTCTTCGTGCTCACCTCAGACCATACGAACCTCAGCGACCACGCCTTCTACCAGAATGATATCGGCGGTTTCTGCTCGCCCATCATCTTCTACGACCCCAGCGGCGAGCTCTTTGAGGCCGGCATGCGTGAAGCCATCGCCCAACACATTGACATCATGCCCAGCGTCCTGGGCTTGCTCAACCATAACGAGCCCTATCTCGCCTTCGGCTGCGACCTCTTCCATACACCCGCCGACAGCACCTGGGCCGTCAACTACAACAATGGTCTCTATCAGTATGTTAAGCACAACCGCTTATTGCAGTTCGGTACCATGCATACGCACGCAGTCTATGCCCTCACCGATAGCCTCCTTCAGCATAACCTCATCAATGAGGAGCCTCAGCTGCAGGCATTGATGGAACGAGAGCTGAAAGCCATCATCCAACAGTATATGTCTCGCATGAACGAAGACCGCCTCACCCCTTAATCCACGTCTCATCATGGAACAATCCACATACGCCCTCACCTTCTGGCAGCGCATCGCCTACGGTTTAGCTTTCACACTCATCTACAGCGTGTCACTGTTGCCGTTCTGGTTGCTATATCGCCTGTCGGACCTCATCTTTGTGCTCACCTATTATATAATAGGTTATCGCAGGGCCATTGTCCGCAAGAACCTGCGTGACAGCTTCCCCGAGAAAGATGAGAAAGAGCTAAGTGAGATTGAACAGGCGTTCTATCGCTGGTTCGGTGACTATATTGTAGAAACGCTCAAGCTGTTCTCCATGAGTAAGAAATCCATGTGCAAGCATATGACCTTCCGCAATGTCGAAATGGCCGAACAGCTTGTGGCGAAGGGCCAAGGCGTAGCACTATATCTGGGTCACTACTGCAACTGGGAATGGATCTCAAGCATTCCACAATGGCTCAAAGGCAACTACGCAGGCGCACAGGTCTATCACGTGCTGGAATCCCATGTCATGGACAAGCTCTTGCTCTATTCACGCCATCGTATGGGGACCGAGAACGTGAAGATCATGGATGTGCTGCGCTATATCGTTGACAGCCGGAAAGCCGGGCTGCCCGTGGTGATGGGATTCATTGGAGACCAAGTCCCGTTTTGGAACAATATCGGTCACTGGATGACCTTCCTCAGTCATCCCGACACGCCTGTGCTGACAGGCACCGAGCGCATCGCCCGCAAGTATAACATGGCCTGCGTATATATCGATGTCAGACGCTTGCGTCGCGGTTACTACGAGGCTGAGTTCCAGCTCATGACCGACACCCCCAAGGAGCAGCCCGACAAAAGCATCACCGAGGATTATTTCCAAAGGTTGGAGCTAAGCATCCGACGCCAACCGTCCTATTGGCTGTGGACCCACAACCGCTGGAAGCGCACCCGTGAAGAATACGATAAGATGATCGATCCCGCAACAGGAAAACTTAGATTCTAAGCACAATGGTACTTTTGAGTTTCGATACCGAAGAATTTGATGTCCCTCGTGAGCATGGTGTCGATTACGACACGCTCAAGGAAGGCATGGAGGTCTCTGTGCTGGGCACGAACCGCATCCTTGACGTGTTGAAGGAGAATGGTGTGCGTGCCACCTTCTTCTGCACAGGCAACTTCGCCGAGCTTGCCCCCGAGGTGATGCAACGCATCCTGCGCGAGGGGCATGAGGTGGCCTGCCATGGTGTTGATCACTGGGAGCCAAAGGCCTCTGATGTGAGTCACTCCAAAGAGATTGTGGAGCGCGTGACGGGCGTAACGGCCTACGGCTATCGCCAGCCGCGCATGTTCCCTGTTTCCGATGAAGCCATCCGCAAGGCAGGCTACACATACAACTCCTCGCTGAACCCGGCCTTCATACCTGGTCGCTATATGCACCTCACGGCGCCAAGGACGTGGTTCATGAAGGATGGCGTCATGCAGATCCCAGCCTCCGTCACCCCCTGGCTGCGTTTCCCGCTCTTCTGGCTCTCCCTGCATAACCTGCCAGAGCGTGTATATCATTGGATGGTACGGTGCACGCTGCAGCACGACGGCTACTTCGTCACCTACTTCCACCCCTGGGAGTTCTACGAGCTGCGCGAGCATCCAGAGCTGCGTATGCCCTTCATCATCCGCAATCACAGTGGCCTGCAGATGTGCCAACGCCTCGACCGTCTCATCAAGATGCTGAAGGCTGACGGTGAAACCTTCGTTTCCTTCCAGGATTTTGTTCGTATGCAACAGGTTTAATCATGCTCCAGAATATCCGGACATATTGGAACAATCACCCAGAGAAGCGTGCCATCGTTTACCGCTTTCTTCGGTTCGGGCTCGTAGGTATCATCGCCTCCGGTATTCACTATGGCGTCTATGCCCTATTGATTCTGCTGCACCAGGATGCCAACATTGCCTATACCGCAGGTTTCGTCATTAGTTTGTGTTGCAATTACCTGCTAACAACCTACTTCACCTTTCGCCAGAATCCTAACAAACGAAATGTGACTGGCTTCATTGCCAGCCACATTCTCAATTATTTTGTGGAAATAGGTTTGCTGAATCTGTTCCTGTGGATAGGGTTCAGCGAATGGATTGCACCCATTCTTGACATGGCTATCGCGTCATGCATCAATTTCCTGGTGCTACAATTCGCCTTCCTTTACAAGCGCGCATAGCCATCTGTCAACAGTTCCCCGTTATATTCACGTGCGATATACGTTGGACGATGCTTGCTTTCATGATAGATGTGTCCCAGGTATTCTCCGATGATACCCAACGCCAATAATTCTACGCCTCCCAAGAAAAGAATCACGACCATCAATGTCGGGTAACCTTGTACAGGGTCACCCCATATCCACGTGCAGACGAGCACATAGACAAGGAAGAGGAAAGCGGCCAAAGAAACAGCAACACCGATGATGGTTGCCAAACGAAGCGGGAACGTGGTAAAGGAAGTGATGCCGTCAATGGCTAAGTTAAACAACCCCATGAAGTTCCAGGAAGAAGTACCCGCCACACGATCCTGCTGCTCAAACAGTAGTTCCTTCTTGCGGAAACCGATCCAACTATACATTCCCTTCGTATAACGCTGACTCTCTCGCATCCGACGTAACACATTGATACATTTACGGTCAAGGAGTCGGAAATCACCTACATTAGGAAGAATATCCACCCTCGTTGAGCGTTGCAATAAAGAGTAGAAGAAGAGACTCAGCTTACGTCGCAACCAGCTCTCACGTCCTCGCGAAAGGCGTTTGGCATAGACGTCGTCAAAGCCCTGTTCCCATTGCTCCAGCATCTGCGGAATCAATGTTGGTGGATGCTGCAAGTCTGCATCCATGATGATCATGCAATCACCGGTAACATAGTCAAAGCCTGCCGACATGGCATTCTCCTTACCGAAGTTGCGCGAGAGGTCAATATAGCAGACGCGAGGGTCATTCTGTCGCAATTCCTTGAGGACATCCAGCGTCTGATCCACGCTACCATCATTGATAAAGAGCCACTCCCAATCGTAGCGCTCGCCCAATTCAGACGATGACACCAGATCGCACAATGCCTGATACATCAAGGGAAGTGACTTCTCCTCATTGTAACACGGAATCAATATGGAAACTTTCTTGTTCATTCCTAATTCTGCCTATTATCGCCGCAAAGGTACGTTTTTTTCACGATATTCCACCTTTTTATTGCTCAAACAACCATCATTCAGTAAAATTTTGTACCTTTGCCTCCGTTTTTGAGCCCCCGAGAACCTCATCACCTCATAACCTCACATACATGCTGAAGCAGTTCCTTTCCATAATGTCGCGCTACCTGAAGCCCTACCACAAGTACCTGGGCTGGTCGGTCGTGCTCAATTTCCTCTCGCAATGGATGAACGTGTTCTCGTTCATGGTCCTCATCCCAATCCTCAACATCCTTTTCAAGATAGACCAGGCCGTCTATACCTATCAACCTTTTAAATGGGAAAAGGATGTCATCGTTAACAACGCCTATGCATGGGTTCAGGAGATGATGACCAACCACGGAGCTTTCCTCACGTTGGTGCTCATGGGCGTCGCCCTGATTATCATGACGGGGCTCAAGACGTTGGGCTACTTTGGCTCCTCCGCCATCATGGTGCCCTTACGCACAGGGGTCGTTCGCGATATCCGCATACAAGTCTATGAGAAGGTGCTGAAGCTACCGCTAACCTTCTTCTCCGAGGAGCGCAAGGGCGACATCATCGCCCGTATGTCTGCCGACGTGCAAGTGGTTGAGAACTCCATCACCAGTTCCATTGACATGCTCATCCGTCAGCCCATCGCCATTCTCGTCTGTTTCCTCACGCTATTTATCACCAGCTGGCAGTTGACCGTCTTCGTCATCATCTTCGCTCCTGTTGCCGCATGGCTCATGGGCATCGTCAGCCGCAAGTTGAAGAGTCAGTCGCTCAGCGTGCAGCAGCAATGGGGAGGAATCATGGCCCAACTTGATGAGACGTTGGGTGGCCTCCGCATCATCAAGGCCTTTCTAGCAGAGGCCAAGATGCTGAAGCGCTTTACAGCCATCAACAGCGCCTACCGAAGAGAAATGATCTGGATGGCCATCCGCCAGAACGCCGCCCACCCCATGTCGGAGTTTCTCGGCACCATCATCATCGTCATCGTCCTATGGTTCGGCGGCTACCTCATCCTGAGCGAGAGCAACCTCATCGACGCCTCCACGTTCATCTTCTACATGGTCATCCTATACAGCGTCATCAACCCGCTGAAGGAACTGTCGAAGGCCACCTACCAGATACCTCTTGGCCTCGCCTCCATGGACCGTATCGACTTCATCCTCAAGGCCGAGAACCCCATCAAGGAGCCCGAGCATCCCCAGCCCCTGCCCGCCTTCGAGAAGGAAGTGGAGCTGCGCGACGTCAGCTTCAGCTACATCGAAGGACGCCCCGTGCTCAAGCACATCAACCTCGTCGTGCCCAAGGGCAAGACCATCGCCCTCGTGGGGCAGTCTGGGTCCGGCAAGAGCACCCTCGTGGATCTCGTGCCGCGCTACCACGATGTCAAGGAGGGCGAAGTGCTCATCGACGGTATGAACATCAAGGGCGTGCGCATCTCCGAGCTACGCTCCCTCATCGGCAATGTTAACCAAGAGGCCATCCTCTTCAACGACACCTTCTATAATAATATCACCTTCGGCGTGGATAACGCCACGATGGAGCAGGTCATCGAAGCCGCGAAGATCGCCAACGCCCATGAGTTCATCATGGAGAGCGAGCACGGCTACGACACCATGATCGGCGACCGCGGTGGCCGTCTCTCGGGCGGCCAGCGTCAGCGCGTCAGCATCGCCCGCGCCATCCTCAAGAACCCGCCCATCCTCATCCTCGACGAAGCCACCTCAGCCCTCGACACCGAGAGTGAGCGTCTGGTGCAGGAAGCCCTGGAGCGCCTGATGAAGTCGCGTACTACCATCGCCATCGCCCACCGCCTCTCCACCATCAAGAATGCTGACGAGATTTACGTCCTCTACGAAGGCGAGATTGTGGAGTATGGTCAGCACGACGAGCTCATCGCCAAGAACGGCTACTACAAACGCCTCTACGACATGCAGCAGCTATAGCCCTCCACTGGAAAGCATGAATCCAATCATACAGCCCACCCTGTTCGTCCACGACCGTGGTCAGATGTGCAACAACATCCTGCAATTTGGCCACGTCTATGCATGGGCACGAGAGCACGAATACCGAGCCCTCTCCATGCGTTTTTCCTACAAGTACCAATACTTCCACATCTGCCATGCCCCTTGGCATACCTTTATTGTCTATGCCTTGGCAAAACTGGCAGCAAAGACACATCTATTACCCACCACCGACTTCGACAAGGAGCCAGCCGCTAATGAAGAAGGTAAAAGCCGGCTATTACAGAGACATCGGTTCGCATGGATTGACGGTTGGAACGTACGTTTCCCCTATCTCTTCCTAAAGTATTTAGATGAAATCCGCGCCCTCTTCGCTTTCGATACGGCTGTAGAACAGGCAGCACAGCTGCGCATGATGCCGTGGCTGACACGTAACAATTGCATACGCTTAGGGGTTCATATCCGCCGTGGCGACTACGCCAGCTTCCTCGGAGGTAAATACTTCTATGACGATGAAACCATGCTGCGCTTCATTGGACAGTTTCAAGCCCTGCATCCCGAAAAGCAGATGGTCGTCTATATCTGCGGCAACGACCCGCACCTACAGCCGACAACCTACGAGCGAGCATACCCCGATATCCATTTCGTCTTCCCGCAAGGTAATCCCGGCGAAGATCTTTGTGTACTGTCTCACTGTGATTACCTCATGGGAGCGCCCAGCACCTTTTCCCTCGTGGCCGCCATGTACCATGATGTACCCATCTGGTGGATTCCATCGCGCGATGCTACGTTAACAGATGACAGCTTCAGCCATTTCCAATCTCTGTTTCAGCAGATTGAAGCGTACCATACGCTTTAAATGTCATCTCATAGCACAATTGCAGCCATACAATGATAATGGGTAACGCCTTCAGCGCATAAGGCTGCACCCATTGCTTGCGCACATAAGCAGGGAAGAGGTCAGAAGGTGACATGCTGGAAAGGATAAAGACAAAAACGAGAAGGGTGACATCCCAGCGTGAGCGTTTCCATGGCGAGGCGGTGTACCAGATGACGACACCGATGAATGGGGTGATATAGCCACTTGACTCACTGCCCGTAGAAAACAGCACTACAAACATGAGCACTGACGCCAACAGCGTTTGGCGAAAGGCTTTGTATTTATACTGTGAGAAGCGCAAATACGGAATACAGAATAATACCAGCCCACCGAGAATCAGCCAAGCATCGGAATAGGTAGCACAATGCGTCACCTTCCGCACGAATCCCAAGAGGGAGATATTCGTGCCGCTACCGAACATATTATCGGCATTCTTGTCCGTGAGGCTAACATACCATTCTTGATACTGACTGATGATATACTTAGGAGTACTGATCAGCATGGGCGCAACGAACAGCACAACCCCCCAGAAGAGAAGCGAGAGAATCAGCCGTCCCTTATGGCGCGAAAAGAAAAAGAATGCGAGACCGACGATGCCGTAAAGCTTGACAAAAGTACCCAAAACTATCAGGAAGGCAGCCCAGAAATCCTTCTCACGTTCAATACAATAATACGTCAGCAAAATTATGGCCGCTATCGCAATATTAAACTGCTGCATGAAGAGCGCTGTTAACAACTCATGGGCACAAAACCAGAAGATGAACAATTGCTGGCGCCATGTAAACTGCGACCAACGCACCGCGACATAGAGGATGCCCGTGAGTGCCAACAGCCATGTCAGCAGGCCTATAAAGAGTGGCGCCATGGCGAAAGGAGCAATGATTAGCGAGAAGAGAGGACCATAAAAGTTCAGGTCGAAATATTCTTCTGGATACAGTGCATACAACGATGTCTGGTGGATGGTATGCCAGAATACGCCCCTAAAGATAAGGAAGTTATTACAACGTGAATATTTGGCGACGGCTGCCGCTATGGCAAGCAACATCCACAAACAAAAAACGGTGCGGCGGTCCGAGAAGAATGGCCTGGCAAAGAACTCGCGACAGCGCTGAATAAAAGAGGTTGGCATATCTGTATATCTGTAATTTGCGACAAAAGTAGTAAATTCAATACAAACCAACGAGTATAACAACGTTTTTCTGCAAAAAAAGTTGTCAACACACATTCTTTTACCTACCTTTGCGCCATGATGAAGCAAGATAACAGGATTTCAGTAGTCATCAATACGCGCAATGCTGCGCAGTATCTTGAACAAGTCCTTACATGCGTAGAGGGCTTTGACGAAGTGCTTATCTGCGACATGGAAAGCGATGATGATACCCTCAGCATTGCCCAAGCACACGGATGTCGCGTTATCACCTTCCCCAAAGGGAACCATAAGAGTGCTGAACCGGCCCGCAATTTTGCCATACAAAGCGCTACACACGAATGGGTTCTTGTGGTGGATGCCGATGAATTAGTGACGCCTGAGCTCCGGCATTTCCTTTATAAACGCATCCAAGAGGCTGACTGCCCTTGTGGAATCTATATACCTCGCCTCAATCGCTTCATGGGGCACTATACCCGTAGCATTGCCCGCGACCATCAACTGCGTTTCTTCAAGAAAGAAGGCACTGTATGGTCATCACATGTTCATACCTTCCCCATCGTGAATGGGAAAACAGAACGAATCTCCTCACGGAAGAGAAATGTACAGCTGATACACCTGGCTGATGAGTCCATCAGCGAGCTCCTGCAAAAGACAGACCGATATACCGACGACGAGATACTGAAGCACGAAGGACAGCGCAACAGCCTGTGGGCGCTCGTATTCCGCCCCACATGGCGCTTCTTCAGGTTTTACTTTCTCAAATTAGGTTTTCTTGACGGACGCCCCGGCCTTATCCAGGCAGGCATGGCTGCCCTCTACCAATTTGTGGAGGTGGCCAAGGGTATAGAGGCTGACATGCGACAACAAGCATCCTCCGAAACAACGCAATTATAAAAACTTCATCGTCTGTGCGATATGGCAGCCCCTCTCTTCTCCATACTCATTCCTACATGGAATAACCTCGCATTCTTAAAGCTCTGTGTGGAAAGCATACGTAAGAACTCCGCCTACGAGCACGAAATCCTTATCCACATCAATGATGGCAGTGATGGCACCTTGCAATGGGTTCAATCAGAAGGGATTCCTTATCGGCATACGAGCCAGAACGTAGGTGTCTGCTATGCCCTCAACGGTTTGCGTCCATTGGTGAGCACGGATTATATCCTTTTCATGAACGATGACATGTATGTCTGCCCAGGGTGGGACACGGCCTTGTTAGAGGAGATACGAACGCTACCGGACAATCGTTTCTTCCTCTCCTCCACCCTCATCCAGCCACGCCCTTTCTTCTGCAAAAGCGTCATCGCTCCTGCTGACTTCGGACAGAGTGTGGAAACGTTTGACGAAGAAAGGCTGCTCCGGGAGTTTTCCTCGCTGCCTCATAGCGATTGGCAGGGCGCTACATGGCCGCCCAACATCGTACACCGTGACATCTGGGATTTGGTGGGAGGCTATAGTGTGGAATATAGTCCGGGCATGTATTCCGATCCGGACTTCTCAGCGAAGCTTTATCACGCCGGAGTCCGGTATTTCAAAGGCGTTAATCGTAGTCGTGTCTATCATTTCGAAGCACGTTCGACACATCGCATCATCAAGAATGACGGCAGCACACAGTTCCTGTGGAAATGGGGCATCACATCTGCCAGTTTTATGCGTGACGTGCTACACCGTGGTGAGCCATGGGGTAAGGAGATGGATGATCGCGGTCAGCTGAAGAAAGATATTGCGCGAAGCAAATGGAAAAAGGTTTTCACCATACTACGGGACACTAAGGCACAACATATTTATGAAAACGACTAATCTCCCCACTACGATGAGCAGACGAGCAGAACTGCTGCTGGCCTCTCTGATTATCGGCCTCTCCGTCATCTACCAAGTACACTGCGCCATCCACGGCTTTGACCTAACCGATGAAGGGTACCTCATGTCCCTGTATCAGTGGTTTGGCACCGACATCGACTTCGCGAAAGGTGCTGGCGGATACCCCCTGACCTGTTATCTTGGATGGTTGCTGAACTTCTGGACGCCAGGCATCCTCCCCATGCGTTTATGGGGCATCCTCATCGTAGCACTGACAGAGGTTATCGTGTACCTTTATTTGCGCCGCCACTTCAACCCCTATTTTGTCCTTGCAGGCTTATTCATTCAGGCTATCATGGTGGCCGGTGACCCCAAGCCCTTCGGCTACAACACCCTCACCGCCTTTGTCGGAATCCTCGCCCTCATCACCATATTAGAGGGCTCCCGTGGTCAGCACAACTACCTACTCTTTTTAGGAGGTTTAGCTTTAGGCGTGAATGTCTTCGTGCGCATACCCAATCTGACCTGTTGGGCCTTCATCCTGTGTCCTTTCCTTGTCCACTTCACAAGCTGGAAGCAGTTGTCCTGGAAGAAAGGCATTTCACAAGGGGCATGTATCCTCCTGGGTGCCTTGACCAGCTTAAGTCTTACATGGATATGGTTGACACACATCGGTGCGGATAGACACGTCGTTGAGCTTCTGCAATCCATCACAGGAACCCTGCACGGCAAGAGCACACACTCTTCAGCATCGCTCATCAGTACCTATTTGGGCAATATTACATCCAGTATCATTATCTTTGGTGCTTTTATCCTATGCATCATAGCCGCCAGCTATGCAAAAAGCGCCGTCAACAAGATGGGGAAAATCTGTTTGTTCGCCCTCTCGTTTTTATGTCTATACCAAATACTATACATCCATAGCACACTCTTAGGTCGTAACCTCTTTGCACTCATGAACGGCATTGCCCTTTTCGGGGCGTTTCCCTATCTCTTCTCCGACAATCATAAGCGCGCCATCGCCATCAGCGCATTCCTGCTCTCTTTCCTCATCCCGTTAGGCAGCGATGGCGGCTATCAAACCATGTGGGTTGGCACTTGGATGGCGCTACCTGTTGGCCTCTGCGGGCTTTATGAGTGTTTCCAAAATCTATCAAATCGTTGGACACACCTCTCTATTACACTCTCCATACAGCCCTCTCAGATATCATCCACAAAGACCTTACGACTTCCCACATTGGTCTCCGGTTTGATCTTTTGCACCGTTGTGATGGTTGTATCCGCGCTCATAAAAATCGAGCGTAAGTCCTACTATGACCCAGGCAGCAGGAGTTCCAAGACTACAGCCATCAACAGCCCATTGGCAGCTGGTATCTATGCCACCTCTCAGCGGGCCGATATCATTAACCCGTTATTAACCGCTTTACAGGATTATGTGCATGCTGGTGATACCATTCTTGTATATGACTCTTCTCCCTTAATCTACTACCTCACCGAGACGAAGCCCTTTGCAGGGATTTCATGGCCCTGCGTCTATTACGGCCAAGCTTATGTGGATCAATTCATCGAGGCCGAAAAGTCCACCGACAAAATGCCATTAATTGTCCTGCAGCATTTCTATTCCAGCAACTATTGGTCCAAAGTCCTTCCCCTGTACATGGATCCTGAGGCTGATTGCAACTTCTCCAGTATAGAGATGACCCACAACCTTCTACGCGTCCGGAAGCAATACCACTACAGACAAGTATGGAGCAACAGATACTACGACATCCTGATGCCTGCCGGTAAGTAGCCCCGTATTACTTGAACAGAGGCTTCTGCGCTGTGACATGCGGCATAAAGTATCTGCAGAACGGAATAATCACAGCATAAGACCCTAACGTCAATAAGAAATTCACGACAGGAAGAGAATACATACAACCGACTTTGCACAAGACTTCATGAAAAGATTGATAGACGAGTGCATGGGTGCATAGCACAATGATGGAATAACGGCCGAGATAGCTCACACCTGGAATCCTGCGGAAATAACGGCCTACAGACATGACAATCATGACACCCGAGGCACCTGTGATATACGCCCACCAGTTTGGAATGAGGTTGCTACGGTAATCCACGTTCAAACTCAAAGCCACCAAGAAGATACAATAGAAGGCCACACACGACAACGTCAACAACGTGTCCAGCCAATGCGGGTTCTTTTTGAGAACATACCCCATAAAGAAGAAGGGGAGTACAGTACACGCGGAGTCCGCATAGCCCCACCAATTGATATGTGCATAACTTAAATACAATCCTATCGCACCTACGATACTGACAGGGAATAACATGATAAGCGACTTACCTCGACACAATTTGTAAATCGCAAAGAATAGAATGTTCACTTCCAGAAGGCACAGGAGGAACCATATCGCTATATTGGGGAACTCCTCTTTTGTCAGACACTGAGGCAGATAGTCCATAAAAGTCCCAGGAATCGCCCATTGCATCTGATAATGAAAGGCCTTCATGAGAAGAATCGGGAGAAGGACAGACGTCACCAGATAGAAGAAAGCAAAGGGGACCAACAGATTATTGACCTTCTTCCGAAAGAACGTGAACCCGCTATAAGATTTAAAGAAGAATCCGGAGAGGAAGAAATACAAAGGCATCCTGAAATTCCGGAGAATGACACGTAGCATATTGTCGTCCACTTGATAAAAGTGAGCAACATGTTCCACGACCACCAGGATAATACAAATACCTTTACAAAGGTCTATATATTCTATCCTCTGTGCGGGGCTATTCGTTTCCTTGCTTGTCGTCAAAGTTTATTCTTTCCTTTTCTATTACCAACGGACGGCGACGTACTTGCGTCAGGATGCTACCCACATATTCACCTACGATACCGAGGAAGAACAACTGTACGGAGGCAAAGAAGAAGAGCCCGATAATCAGGGGCGCAGAACCCAATTGGAAGGAATCCCAATAGAAGAGTTTGTAAATGAGATACACGAAGGCAATCAACAAACTGACAGCACCACACAGGAAGCCAATGAAGCTCGCCATGCGGAGAGGTACCTTGGAATGGTTGACAAAGCCGAGCATGGCCATATCATAGAGCGTGTAGAAATTGTTATGCGTCTTGCCGTGCAGGCGCTGAGGTTGGGTATAGAAGACCTCACCCAGGTCACCGCCATACTCTGCCACCAGACCACGCATATAGGGATAAGGATCGTCTATCTGGCGCAACAAGCGGATGAAGGACTGGTCGTAGAGACCAAAGCCTGTGAAGTTCTCCACCTGACGCGTCTCGCTGATAAACTTAATCATCTTGTAGAAGGCCGTGCGCAAGCCATACATGATGGGGTTCTCCTTGCTCTTGTTCTTCACACCCACGACGACCCTATGGCCCTGTTCCCATAAATCCAGGAACTGAGGTATCAGCTCGGGGGGATCCTGGAGGTCCGCCACCATCAGCATAGCCGCATCTCCTGTAGCCTGACAGAGTCCGTAGAAGGGCGAGCGGATATGCCCGAAGTTCATCGCATTGACGATGATCTTCACGTTGCGGTCCCGGGAGGCGATGCTCTTCAGAACCTCTACCGTGCGGTCAGTGGAGGCATTGTCAATGAAAATATGTTCGTACGTATAGCAGTCACTCAGCTTTTCAAACTGAGCCTTCACCTGCTTATAGAGTTCCTCTACGTTGGGTTCCTCATTGTAGCAAGGGGTAACGATACTAATCTTTTTCATCTGGTTCTTGTTTCTTTTTGCGATAGACGAAATATTTCAGGAGACTATAGGAGCAGACTGCTACGATGGGTGTGGCCAAGATACCTGCCCAATAGTCGTTGAGACCAGCGACAATCAATAATTTGACAACGCCTGTATTGACGAAGTAGATGACCACATAACACAACACAAAGCGGAAAATCAGCTTCGGGTCGTTGTTACGGAACACCAGGTTTCCCGTAGTGAAGAAGTTAAAGCATACACCAAGCACATTGCTCAGCAAAGTAGCAATGAAATAGGGCAGCCCGATGAAGATGGCCAGACAATAGACACCCACACCGAAAGCCGTGTTCAGTCCACCTACCAGAATGAAGCGTAGGAACTGGCTACTAACAAGATCGTAGTACTTCTGTAACAGGCGTCCAAACATCGTGCGCTCCTTTAGGGTTCATAGATGCAGCGGCGCTGCAACTCCTCGGGCATGAAGGGTGCCATCTTCTCCAACGGGGCTGAGGACATCTTACCCGTCTCCTTATCCATGAAGGAGGCAGACTTGGGGAAGAGTGTCTGCTCGGGATGCATGTGTACCTCGCAGATAACGGGGCCCTCGGTGGCCAGCGTGGCTGAGATGGCATCCGTCAGGGCCTGACCGTTCTCGCTGATGCTGATATATGGTATGCCGTAGGCTGCCGCAATCTTGGACAAGTCCGGGCAGATGACGCCGCTAGCGGGGTTGGAGCCCGTGAAGTGACCCTTGAAGAAAGACTTCTGGGTCGTCTTGATGGCTAGGTAGCTCTCGTTCTCAAGGACGAAGAGCTTCAACGGCAGACGATAGGTGACCAACGTCTGCAGTTCCTGCAGGTTCATCTGGATAGAGCCGTCACCCGTGACGCAGATTGTGCGCCCCTGCTGGTTGCTCACGCAGGCACCTATGGCGGCGGGAAGTCCGTAGCCCATGGCGGCACAGCCTTGATTAGCAAAGACACGCACACCCTGCTTGACACGCATGGCCTGATACGTGCAGGTGTAGGCCGTGCCGTTGCCTGTTACCACCACGTCACCGGCTGTGAGCTGCTGGAACAACTCGTCGGCAAAGCGGTAGGAGTTCGTATAGCCCTCGCTGTCGGGGTTGTCATCGAAGAGAGTCGGCAACTGAGCCTCTATCTTGCGGCCCCACTGGCGCCACGCTGTGAAGTCCGGCAGGGCACCCTCAGAGCTGAGAGTCGTCAACTTATCAATAGCCTCATCCAGCGTCGCATGAATCTGCAGGTCTATGCTGAGCGTGGGCTTCTGCATCTCGGCCGCATCTGCATCAATCATCACCTTGTAAGCCTTGGGTGCCAACAGGTCGTAGGCATAGCTGATCTGACGGATGGAGAGGCGCGTACCCATGACGATGAGCAGGTCGCTGTTTTGCACCATGATATTGCCGATACGGTCGCCACAGATGCCAGGTTTGCCGTAGCAGAGGGGATGGTCGTACCAGATGATGTCACTGCCGCTGATGGCCGTGACCACGGGCACTTGCCAGCGTTCCATGAGCTGGATGAACTGCTGCTCGCGACGTGCCAGTCGTACGCCATTGCCGACATAGACGACGGGTGCTTTGGCGCCCTTCAGGCGACACATGAGCTGTGCCAGTTGCTCATCGACCAGCGCATGGTTGATGTCATCGTTCAGCTCCGCAGGATCGAACTCACGGAAGGTGGACTCATCCACCATCGCCCCCTGGATATCCAAAGGTACATCAATCCACACAGGGCCGGGACGACTGCTCATGGCGATGGCGATAGCCTTGTCCAACTCGTATTTCACATCACGCACATCCGTGATGGTGACGCAATATTTGGTGATGGAGCGCACCATGCTCTTGATGTCCGCTTCCTGGTCACCGAGCTGGCGCAGGGGTAGCTCAGGACATGCCGCGATGGTTGTCGATTGCTTCACCTGTCCCGAGATATAAAGGCCAGGAATGGAGTCCAGCCATTGCCCCAGCACGCCTGTGATGGCATTCGTGCCGCCAGGACCTGTGGTGACACACGTGACGGCGAGTTGTCCGGAAGCGCGATAGTAGCCCTCTCCGGCGATGGCGGATGCCTGCTCATGATGGTTACATACGTAGCTCAGGCCGGGTGTATGTCCGATGGAATCGTTCAGATGCATCGCACCGCCACCTGTCACGAGAAAGCAATGGTGAATACGATACTTCTCCACCAGATACTGAAAGATGAAATCACTAACTTTTATCATAGTCTATCTGTTAATATTTTCGGAAATAATGGACCGCACCACATCATCAAAAGACACGGAGCTGATGAAGCCTATCGCCTCCCGCACCTTAGAGACGTCCGGTTGCAGCGTCACCACATGGGCGGGTGTCACGGCGCCGAACTGCAACACGCTCTTCGAGTGCGTGAGCTGCTGCATGGACAAGACGAAGTCGCGCAGTACGCGCGTGTCCTCTGAAGCGATATTAAAGGTTTCCGCGCGAAAGGCGTCCGCGCTGAGCGCGTAGTCGCACAAGCGCCTAATCTGCTGTGCTGCATCCTTGACGTAGAGGAAGTTCCAATGTTGTGTGCAGGCACTCAGCGCGATGGGCTCATGCTGCAGCATCTTCTGCACGCACGTCATCACCAGCGTCCACGGATGGTCATCCTCGCCTATTAGGCTGAAGATACGGCAATGGATATACTTCATGCCCCACTCCTGACAGCGCTGTGCAGCCTCTCCCCTGAAACGTAGCTTCGCTTTCCCATACTCGGAGAAGGGATGACAGAGTGTCGTCTCGGAGATGGTCGTCGTCACAATACCATACTCTGCCTGCGAGCCGGCATCCACGAACAGTCGGCACCTCATCTCACGGGCTGCCTGCAGAGCCTGCAAAGAGCAGGTCACATTCTCTGCCTGTAGTTCCTGCTCGTCGCGCCCGTCATGTCCCGTGCCCATCCACGCCAGATGGATGAACACATCCGCAGCAGGAATCTGCTGCGCCAGCGTGCCGTAGTCCTGCATGGTTGCCTCCACAATGGTGAGATTCGGGTTTTGTGCAAACTTGCTTTTAGAGGAAGCCCGACATACCGCTACTACCTTATCCCCCGCTGCCAGGAAGGCATTGGTCAGATGCACACCGATAAAACTGGAGGCACCGGTAATCACGATATGGCGACCCGGAGTCATGGACATAGAAACTGCTGTATTTGGTTTACACACAACTGATAGACATCCTCTGTCCGATACTTCTTATACCAGTCTGCCACCAGGTCAATGGTCTGCATGGCATTCAGACGTGGTTTCCATCCCAAGCGGCTCTTGGCCTTGTTGATGTCCAGCATCAGCAGGTTCGCTTCGTGCAGAGCGTTAGGGTCGGAGACATCCTTGAGTTCTCCATGTCCGAAGCTCTGCACCAGCTTGGTAGCCACCTCCCAGACGGTCGAGACGGCATCTGGTTCGGGGCCGAAGTTCCAGCCCTCGCAGTAGCCCGTGGGCTGTTCCCACATCTTCTGTGCCAGCAGCATATAGCCGCTCAGGGGTTCCAACACATGCTCCCACGGGCGCACGGCCTTGGGGCTGCGGATATCAATGGGCTTGCCAGCTTCCAGCGCACGGATGCAGTCGGGGATGATACGGTCCTTGGCCCAGTCGCCGCCGCCAATCACATTACCCGCGCGCACACTGGCCAGGCTGACATGATGTTTCTTCCCGTAGTCGTCAGGATTGAAGAAGCTTCTGCGCCAGCTCTGGATGGCCACCTCGCAGGCTCCCTTGCTGGAGCTGTAGGGGTCGTAGCCGCCGAAGGGGTCATCCTCTTTGTAGCCGCGCAGCTGCTCCTTGTTGTCGTAGCATTTATCGGTGGTGATCATCACGCCGACGCGCACGCTGTCGGTGGCACGGATGGCCTCCATCACGTGGATCGTGCCCATAACATTCGTCTCATAGGTCTCCACCGGACACTCATAGCTCAGGCGTACGAGAGGCTGTGCGGCCAAATGGAACACGATCTCAGGCTGATACTGGGCGAAGATGGCCTTCATCTTCTCACCATCGCGGATGTCGGCACGAATGTCGGCCTTCATTTTCTTTCCGATGCCACTGAGGACAAAGTTGTCACGCTCGCTGTAGGGGGCCAAGCCGATGCCCACGACCTCAGCACCCAGCTCATGGAGCCAGATGCAGAGCCATGAGCCCTTGAAACCGGTGTGGCCGGTTACCAGGACCTTCTTGCCCTTATAGAAGTTATTGAAGATGTCTGTCATTCTGTGTGTACTAACCTTTACTGGCCACGAAAGCCTTGATGGTGTCAATCATATACTGCAGTTTCTCGGGCGTCATGCCGGGATAGACGCCCAGCCAGAAGCTGTTGTTCATAATGCTGGTGGTGACGGGCAGGTCGCCGATGGTGCGGTAGTCCTTACCCTCGACATACTCCTCGAAGGCAGGGTGCATCAGCAGGTTGCCGGCAAAGAGGTTGCGCGTCTGCACCTGATGTTCCTCCAGATAGGTGGTCAGCTCGTTGCGCGTGTAGCCGGCATCGTCCTTCACGGTGATGAAGAAGCCGAACCAGCTGGGGTTGCTGTTCTTCTGCGGTTCTGGCAGCAGCAGACCCGGCGTGCCCTTCAGGCCTTCGTACATGGTCTGATAGTTCTCGCGGCGACGGCTGACGATGAAGTCCAGCTTCTCCAGCTGTGCGCAACCGATGGCAGCCTGCATGTCTGTGGCCTTCAGGTTGTAGCCCAAGTGGCTATAGACATACTTGTGGTCGTAGCCCTTGGGGAGCTTGCCGAACTGCCCTGTGAAGCGGCAGCCACACGTGTTGTCCACGCCGCCGACACACCAGCAGTCGCGTCCCCAGTCGCGGAAGCTCTTCACGTATTTGTCCAGTTCGGGGTTGTTGGTATAGACGGCGCCGCCCTCGCCCATCGTCATGTGATGAGGGGGATAGAACGAGCTGGTGCCGATGTCACCGATGGTACCGGTTTTCTTCCACTCGCCGTCGATGAAGTACTCGGAGCCCAACGCGTCGCAGTTGTCCTCGACGAGCCACAGGTGGTGCTTCTTGCAGAACGCCACCACGGCCTCCAAGTTGAAGGGATTACCCAGAGAGTGCGCCACCATCACTGCCTTGGTCTTGGGACCGAGGGCGGCCTCCAGCTGGGTGACATCGATGTTGCCCTCCTCCACGCTCATGTCCACGAATACGGGCACGGCACCGAACTGCACGATGCAGGCCACGGTGGTGGGGAAGCCCGCCGCCACGGTGATAACCTCGTCGCCACGCCGGATGGCGCGGTCGCCCAACTCATGGGCTGTCAGCGCGCTGAAGGCCAAGAGGTTGGCACTGGAGCCGCTGTTGCACAGCGCGCAGTATTTCACGCCCAGCCACTTGGCGAAGCGCGTCTCAAACTTATGTGCCCATGGGCCTGCCGTCAGCCAGAAGTCAAGCGATGAATCCACCAGATTCACCATCTCGGCATCGTCGAAATAGCGGCCGCCGTAGTTCACCTTGGTCTTTCCAGGCACGAACTCCTTCGCCTGGCCGTGCACTTCCTTGTAGTATTCTCGTGTCAGCTCAAGAATCTGAGCCTTCAGTTCTTCTTTTTTTATCATAAACTTAAAGCCGTTAACTTTAAACTTTCACCTATAAACTATTAACTAAAGAATCACTCCCAGCACTTCCAGGGAGCTTTGTTCTCGTCCCACATTTCATTCAGCTCAGTATTGTCACGCAGCATGTCCATCGGCTTCCAGAAGCCTCGATGCTTGTAGGCGTGCATCAGTCCTTCAGCAGCCAACGTCTCCAGCGGTTTCTTCTCGAAGACACAGCTGTCATCGCCTTCGGGGATATAGTTGAACACCTCGGGCTCGCACACGAAGAAGCCTGCATTGATCCAGTTGCCGTCGCCATCGGGTTTCTCCAGGAACGACAGCACCTGACCCGTGGAATGATTGATCTTCACGGCGCCGAACTTTCCGGCGGGCTTGTACACCGTCATGGAGATCTTAGCGCCACTCTCCTCATGGGCACGGATGGTGTCAGCGATGTTCAAGTCCGTGACACCGTCCCCATAAGTGAGGCAGAAACGTTCATGTCCGACATAGCGTTGGATGCGCTTCACGCGGCCGCCGGTCATCGTGTTCAGACCTGTGTCGATCAGCGTCACGCGCCACTGCTCCGAGTGATTGCTATGAATCTTCACGCTATTATCGGAAAGATCGACCGTCATGTCACAGTTATGCGTGAAGTAGTTGGCAAAATATTCCTTGATGACATACTGCTTATAGCCGCAACAGATGATGAAATCATTAATGCCATAGGAACTGTAGATCTTCATGATGTGCCAGAGAATGGGCTTGCCTCCAATCTCTACCATAGGCTTCGGGATCAGATGCGTGGCTTCGCTGAGGCGAGAGCCGTAACCGCCAGCTAAGATAACTGCTTTCATATTAGTTCATGTTTTAGTTTGTACTGAATAGTTTTAGGTCTTCATCCTCATACACCACCTCGTAGTGTTGGGCCTGTAGCCAAGGATATAAAGAGGCCTGATAGTCGTCAGGCGAAGGTTTCCCATGTCCACGCTTGAGGAACACCACCAAGGGGAGGCGGCCATGCCTGCGCTGTTGTTTGTCCAGCGTCGCAAACAGATGTTCGCCCGTAAAGGTTTCCATCTGTGTATTGCTCGTGAAGGGCAGCCGGTTCGTCGCGTAATAGAGCTCCGAAGCCTGATTGCCAATCAGCATATAGGGATTGTCCGCATCATACTGGTTGATACATGCCACAATATGCTGATACTGACGTGCACGGTCCGGAGCCGTCCATACATTGAGCGTCCCGTCGAGCGCCTGCTCCGTCAGCATATAACGCGGCTGCTGCTCGCCGTAGGGCTTATAGATCGTCTTCCCCACCAAGGCGATGAAGACGAAGCCATACAAATACCAGAGAACCGGGCGGTAACCCTCCCAAGAAGACTGCGCGACACAACAGGACGCAGGCACCACCATGAGGGCCCCATACCAATGGAACACACCCGGCACGCCCATGTCACTCCCCAACGGGAACAAGCTGGCAGCCAGGATGACATAGCCTAGCATAATCATCAACGCAGAAGATATCTCCCTACGGAATGCAGGCACAAGCATCAGCACCAAGCATGAGGCAAAAGCGGACAGGACGGGCAGACTCGTTACGATCAACACGAACAGCGCGATAATTAAAGCAGTTCGCGCTGCGATGCGCCAAGGCTTCGGACATTGCTCCGCCTTCACATATAAGAAGAAAATCAGCGCCAGCGCCAACACCTGCAAGCCTATGTTCAGCCAGCTCTTCAGATAGACGATGATCAGGTTGCCGGACGTGTGGCTCGTGCCTTCGCCGTGGAAAAAGCCGAAAGCGTCCATCACACCTTCCTGGAAATAGCTCCATTGGTGCGTCACCAGCAAGAGCGCCAGCACCGACAGCACGCCCATCAGCATACCGCCGGCATACATGCAACCCAACGACAGCGCACGCTTGGCGGACGTCCTCCAGCCCACCATCAGGGGAATCAGGCACAACGCTGCCATGCTGACATTCACGATACGGGCAAAGAAACAAAGGCCCACGAGGTAGCCGGCAGCCACCAACCAACCCTTGCTGTCGCCTTGTGCCCAACGTCTCATGCAATAGGCCGAAGATGCTATCAGTAAGAATGTCAGCGTATTGTAGTGGAAGACGATGACGAACGAGGGGAACAGGAAGCTCATGAGAATGGACCATGCGGCCATCCGTTGGGAAGGCAGCCAAGGCTTGAAGGTCTGATAGGTCAGCAGGACGCCCGCCGACATCGTCAGCACCTCAAACAGGCGCGAGCCCCACAGCCCCCATGAGCCGAAAGCCCATTGCCAACAGCCGCCAACAAGACCCGTCAAGTAGTAACAGAAAGAATAAGGCATTGCATCCGGGCGGTCGAAGATGTGCTGAAAATAAGTCATGTTAAAACCCGCATCCACGGCATCTAAGCCCTGCAAGCTTAACAGTAGCCGATATAAAACACCAACAACAAATGCCAGTAGAATTATATGAGTTATCTTGAGATTGCGCATCTTCAACAGGGAATGAATGAAATTCATTGTTAATAGCGGTGCAAATATAGAACTTTATTGCCATCCCCCCAAAAATATAAGCATAAATTTACGTTTACAGACAAAAATCCACATTTCTCACGCTAATCCGCATCGTATAACGTTTGTTATACAACCGTTAAACAACCGCGTGAGAGATGTGAGAATATTTTAGATGGATATAGCTAAAAAAGAGAGGCTAAATGATGTTGGCGTAGAGTTGGAGGAGCTGCATGGTGAGTTTCTCGGCGTCGAAGCGCTGGGCGTAGGCGTGGCCGTCGGCGATCATCTTGGCGCGCAGGTCCTCATCGGTGAGGACGCGCTGGAGGGCGTCGGCGAGGGCAGCGGGGTCGTCGGGCGACACATAGAGACAGGAGGGGCCGCCGGCTTCTTCGAGGCTGGAACCCGTACAGCCGATGGCGGGTGTGCCGCTGGTGATGGCTTCGAGCATGGGGATGCCAAAGCCTTCGAAACGAGAGGGATAGACAAAGGCCTGCGCCAACTGATAGAAGACAGGCAGGTCGCCAAAGTTCACGCCACTGATCATGCGGAAACGACGGCCCAGGTCGTGGTCTTCGGCATAGCGACGCACCTTCTTGGCGTATGCTGTCTGATGGCCGAGGGCGATGACGGTGATGTCCTCGTCGGGCAGCTGCGTCAGCGCCTGTGCCAGCAGCAGCAGGTTCTTGCGCTCTTCTATGCTTCCTACATACAGAATGAAACGCTCGGGCAGGTGATAGCGGCGACGCACCTGATCCTGATGGTACTCTGTAACAGGCTGCGCGAACTGTTCGTCGCACCCCTGATAGACAACGGAGATCTTCTCCTCGGGGGTACCAAAGAAATGTATGATATCGCGCTTCGTGCACTCGCTCACGGCGATGATGCGGTCGGCACGAAGGCAGGCGGAGCGGAACTTCCAGTGGTATATCCAGCGGTCGATGCAAGGATAGTAGTGCGGGAAACGCAGGAAGATGAGGTCGTGGATGGTGACCACGCTCTTGATGCCTTTCGCGCGCAGTCCCCAGGGCAGCTCACCCGTGAGTCCGTGGAAGAGCCTCACCTTCTTACTCGTCGCAGCGCGGACGACGCCCCACTGGCGCCACAGCGCACGGCAAAGACGCCAGAAGAGGCTCTCGGGGAAGCGCATCCTCACCGCCGTCAGCTTAGCGATGTCACCTATGGCCTGGGTTTTCTTCGCATTGGGAGTAAAGAGGTACAGGCGCAGGTTGGGAGCCCACTTAGCCAGGCCGCGGATGACAAAACGGCTGTAGTTGCCCAAACCTGTTTTGTTCTGCGCGGCGCGTTTGGCGTCGAAGCCTATATGAATATGTTTATGAGACATGCGAGTGAGGTTATGAGGTTATGAGGGGGTGAGGGCAAAGTGCCAGTGATAGGGTTCTGTCTCGAAGGTCGTTATGCTCAGGCGCACGCTGTCCCCGGTGATACGATGCTTGCTGAGGGCATCCTCATCGATACTGAAATAGACATCCGTACTATATGCCGTCGGGTCGCCACTCTGGTCATGGTAGAGCGACACCTCGTAGGTGGTACCGCCAGCGGTATTGGCATACGAGCCATCCAGGATGAAGCCCCAGGTGTGGTCACCGCCCTTCGTCTTTTTCTTCAGGTGTATGTTCACGAATCCTCCACCCATCCACGCGCTCACGACATCAACGGGGTCGCGCTTGAGGGGGGATAGCTCGCTGCTGTTGGGCAAGAGAGGCACGTTCAGCAAGGTCCTCACCTCCACGGTGCTGGCATCCTGCAAGACATAGCCGAAGAGGCCGCGTCCCCAGGTGCGGGGCTTCAAGCCTTCCAGCTCGCCGGCCACACGGTATTTCTTACCGCTGTCGGTGTACATGGTGATGTTGCTCGTCGTCTCGCCCACCTCTATGAGTGCCATCTCCGTGATGAGCGAGGGAAATGCGTCCTCCGTCTCCTCCTGGTCGCTGGAGCAAGCTGTCACAGAGAGAAATGATAAATAATAAATGATAAAGAATAAATGATTATCTCTCATCTCTAATCCTTAATCTTTAATCCTTAATCATATTCCTCGCTGGATTAGCGTACATCGTGAGGATGCGTTCACGCAGGAAGACGGTGTCAGGGGTGACACCCGCAGCCTGCAAACCTTGTGCGGCCAAGGTCACGCGCTCCTGGAGATACCTTTCGAAGGTGGCCTTGTCGGCAGGAGAATAGCGGGCCTCATTGGGTTTATTGGCCCCATTAGCCTCATCCAATAAATCGGCGGCCACATAATTACCGGGATAGAGCTGGTAGGAGTGGTGTATCTCGCGGTCCATGCGTTGCGCAAAAGCCTGGAAGAACTCCTTCTCGGGCAGCTCGGCCAACGTGTCTATCCATTTGTTCACAGGGCTTCCCGTCTGGTAATGCACATGCCCCTTTTGCCCGAAGATACCCGTCTTCATGTTCGTGAGGTCGTCCTGCTTCGACTTCTTCCATTCGGGGTTGTCGCGCTTCAGCTGAAACTCCTGCGCCTTCAGGTAGTCACACGGGTCGTACTCATAGCTGATGGCCAGCGGCACGATATGCAGGTTCTTGAGGCGCTCGATGGCGGTAGCGGTGTCATCGGCACCTATGGCCAGCATCTTGAGCAGCGACGTCTGCGTCTGGTCACTACTGTCCTTGGCGCGTCCTTCGCGCTGGGCAATCCAGATATTCTCGTGCTTCTCGTTGATGGCATAGTGCATGTAGCGGCTCATCGTCTGCGAGGCCTTCAGCATCTCCCGCATCGGCAGCGAACGCTGCACGATGAACGCCTTGTTCAGTCGCACCAGCGTGCGGATCCAAGGGTAGATGAGCAGGTTGTCGCCGATGGCGATCTCGCAGGTCGTGGGGAAGTGGGCGTCGTGGAGCATCACATCCAGGATGGCGCTGTCGAGCACGATGTCGCGGTGGTTGCTGATGAAGGTGTAACGCTCGGGTCCCGGGGCGATGCCGTCATGTGCAAAAGAGTAGCCCGTGGAGCAACGGCGCAAGATGCGCTTCACGATGGGTTTCATGAAGCGCAGCTGGAAACCCAGTGTGGAGTGTATGCCCACGGTAGCCAGACGCAGGATGCCCCTGCTCACACCCAGCGGCAGGAAGGGCACCATCCCTTTCAGGATATGCGAGAACTGTCGGTCGTGGAGCAGGCTGTCGATGGCTCCCCGCACCTCAGCATCGTCATAAGGGCGAATATCCTTAAACTCTTCTGGCGTCATACTCATTGAAGGTTGAGAATTGATGACTTATAGTTTGTCTTCGATAATCTCTGTCAGCACATCCTTGATGTCAAGCCCTGCGGCACGCACCTGCTGGGGGATAAAGCTGGTGGCTGTCATGCCAGGTGTCGTATTGATTTCCAGCATATTGATGCGGTCGTGCTCACGGCCGTCCTCATCCTTGACCTTCGTGACGATATAATCCACGCGGACGATGCCCGAGCAGCCCAGGATGTCGTAGATGGCGCTGGTAAGTGCCTTCACGCGGTCGCTGAGGTCCTCACTGATGCGCGCAGGGGTGATCTCATCGACGGAGCCGTTGTACTTGGCATCGTAGTCAAAGAACTCGTTGTGCGTCACCACCTCCGTGATAGGGAAGACGACCTCCTTGCCAGCTACCTTGTAGCAGCCGCAGGTGAGCTCCGTGCCAGGCATGAAAGCCTCCACCATCACCTCGTCGCTCTCCTCCATCGCCTTATGGATGGCGGGGCGCAGTTGGTCCAGCGTCTTCACCTTGGTCACACCGAAGCTGCTGCCGCCGGCATTGGGCTTCACGAAGCAGGGGAGACCGATATGTCCGGTAATCTCCTCATCGGTCACAAGATCCTCGTTGCCGCGGCGCACGACGAGGCTCTCCGAGACACTCACGCCGAAGCCTTTGAGGTACTGGTTCAAAGTGAACTTATTGAAGGTCATGGCCTCGATGAGCACACCGCTGGTGCTGTAAGGCATGTGGATCAGGTCGAAGTACCCCTGCAGGATGCCGTTCTCGCCCGGGGTGCCGTGGATGGTGATATAGGCGAAGTCGGGACGCACCGTGCGCCGACCCACCTTAAAGGAGAAATCCTCGCGGCTGACCTGCACGCGCTTGTCGCCCTCGAGGTGAGCTTCCCACACGAGGCCGTTGAGTTCAACGATGAACACCTCGAAGCGTTCTTTGTCGAGGAAGCTATAGATGCCCTGCGCACTGCGCAGGCTGACATCGTGTTCCGAACTGTCGCCACCGCAGACGATGGCTACAATGGGAGACCCTCCCCCCTGCCCCTCCCTTGTATGGAGGGGAGTAGTATCTTTTACTGATTGATTCTCTTTCATTATTATATATAATAAGGTGTATGGTTGATTTTTTCTATTCTTAAAGGTAATTACTCCCCTCCCTAAAGGGAGGGGCAGGGAGGTGGGTCCGCCATTTTGTTAATAACATTGTTAGGTCCTCGGGCAGTGCTGCTTCAAAGAACATCTCCTGCTTGGTGCGGGGGTGTACGAAGCCGAGGGTGCGGGCATGGAGTGCCTGACGGGGACATATCTCAAAGGCGTTGCGCACGAAAGCCTTGTAGCTGGCTGTTGGCTGCCCCCGCAGGATCTCGAAGCCGCCATAGCGCTCATCGGCGAACAGGGGATGCCCGATGGACTTCATGTGGGCCCGGATCTGATGGGTGCGGCCGGTCTCCAGCACACATTCCACCCATGTGACAGGCCCGAAGGCTTCCAGCACACGCCAATGTGTCACGGCGGGCTTGCCTATCTCGCTCTCGGGCGGCAGCACCGTCATGCGCTGACGGTCACGCGGGTCGCGGGCGATATTGCCTTCTATCCTACCCTCCGGTTTGTCGAAGCTGCCCCAGACGAGGGCGTTATACTGTCGTTTTGTGCTTTTGACGAAGAACTGACGACAGAGGTGTGTCTTCGCCTCGGGCGTCTTCGCCACGACGAGCAGCCCGCTGGTGTCCTTGTCAATACGATGCACGAGACCCACGCTTGGGTCGTTGGGATTGTATTTGGGGTTGTCGCGCAGGTGCCAGGCCAGTGCGTTCACAAGGGTGCCTGTGTAGTTGCCCACACCCGGATGCACCACCAGTCCGGCCGACTTGTTGACGACCAACAGGTCATCGTCCTCATAGACGATGTCGAGCGGAATGTCCTCGGCCACGACCTCCGTCTCCATGCGCGGATGGTCCAACATCAGCGTGACCACATCCAGGGGTTTCACCCTGTAGTTGCTCTTGACGGGGCGGTCGTTGACATGGATGCAACCGGCCTCGGCGGCTCGCTGGATGCGCGCACGGCTGGTGTCGCGCAAATGCTCCATGAGGAATTTATCCACCCGCAGGAGCGTCTGTCCTTTGTCCGCCACCACGCGACGATGTTCGTAGAGCGTGCCGTCGGGTGCCAGCTCTAAGCCCTCGTCATCGAGGGTTTCATCTTCGAGCAGCAGCTCGTCATCCTCATTCGAGCACATCGTCGAGTATATCGTAGGAATCGATGGTTACGTCGTTCTGACTCTCGTCTTCCCCTTCGGTATCGCCATTGCCCACCTGCAGCACCAAGGGCACATCAATGGACACGCGCTCACCCGCATATACGTTGCGGCCGCCGCTCTTGATGCCATAGACCCATTCCCTGTCGCCGTGCACGAGCTCCACGGGAGCCAGCCGGAAGCCCATGGCCGTGAGCTTCGCCTGCGCCTCGCGCAGGGAGCTGTTGTCAGCCAGGTCGGGCAACGCCACCGTCGGTGTGCGCTCGGTGTTGACCGTGATGTAGATATTGCGGCCGCTCTTCACACGGCGTCCGGCCGCCGGCGTGTAATCTAACACGCAGCCCGGTGCCATGCCTTTGTGATAGGAGGAATCCACCACCATGGCGTGCAGGCCCAGCTGCTCCAAGCGGTATTGGGCATCCGTCATCTGCAAGCCCTTCAGCTCTGGCACCTGGATGCTCTCTCCGTGGTGCGTATAGCCGGCCATGCCCTGCCACACGACGAGCGACAGGACTATCGTTACCAGCACCATTGCCAGCAGGTTACCCCACACGATGGGGCTGAGAAGTTTCTGTTTGATACTCATGTTCGCTTCTTTAGAAAAGCCGTGCGGCGCAGATGACACATTCACTGGAGTGTATCATCTGCGCCGCGACAACAAGTGTGACGGTCCGAGAATTACTTGCCGTGACGCTCGTCGGAGACGGTCAGCTTCTTACGACCTTTCGCACGACGGGCAGCCAGCACGCGGCGGCCATTAGCGGTGGTCATACGTTCACGGAAACCGTGCTTGTTCTTTCTCCTGCGGTTGTGGGGTTGAAATGTACGTTTCATAATGCTATATTTTTTTGTTTTGTTGCTTAAGATGGTCTAACGGGCTGCAAAAGTAGGCACTTTTTTTCATTCACGCAACATTTTCCTCAAACTTTTGTTCCTTTTCGCTTATTTTCACTACCTTTGCACCCGATTTCGAGAGAATACCCTCTTTATTCATCTTTAAACATTAAACTTTATACATTAAACTAAATAGAATTATGATCAATTCCCAAGACATCAAGAAGGGCACCTGCATCCGCATGGATGGCAAGCTCTATTTCTGCATCGACTTCCTGCACGTGAAGCCTGGTAAGGGCAACACCATTATGCGCACCACCCTGAAGGACGTGGTCAGCGGCAACGTATTGGAGCGTCGCTTCAACATCGGTGAGAAGCTCGAGGATGTGCGCGTAGAGCGCCGCAGCTACCAGTTCCTTTACATGGAGGGCGAGGACTACATCTTCATGAACAACGAGACCTTCGAGCAGATTCCCATCGCCAAGGACCAGATCAACGGCGTCGCCTTCATGAAGGAAGGTGAGAACGTCGAGGTCGTCACCGATGCCAGCACCGAGACCGTCCTCTACGCCGACGTGCCCGTGAAGGTGAAGCTCGCCATCACTTGGACCGAACCCGGCCTCAAGGGCGACACCGCCACCAACACGCTGAAGCCCGCCAAGGTGGAGACCGGCGCTGAGATCCGCGTACCTCTCTTCATCAACGAAGGCGAGATCGTCGAGGTCGATACCCGCGACGGCAGCTACCTCGGTCGTGTGAAGGCATAAGGAAATATTGATAAAAAGGAAACGCCCGACGAGCTGTCGGGCGTTTCCTTTTTATCAGTACTTCCTTCTTCCTGTCAGGATGAGGTAGCGCGTCTTGGCCTGCATATACTCGCAGACGGCGCTGTTGTGCTGCATCTGCGCCTGTTGCTGCTGGCGCTGGGCATCCAGGAGTGAGGTCATGTTGGACATACCTGCGCGGTAGTGCTCGCGGTTGATGCGCAGGTTCTCCTCGGCACGTGTAATGCTCTTCTCGGCAATCTGCAGCTGACGGTAGGTGCTCTCCAGGTTGTCGTAGGCATCCTGCACCTGCAGCGTGATCAACTCACGCTTGTCCTTGCGGAAGTCGAGGGCTTTCTGCTCAGCAATCTTCGAGCGCTTCACCAGATGGCGCTCGCTCCAGTAAGCACTGATGGGCACCTGCAACGTGGCGAAAGCGATGGCGCGCGGCTTCCAGCCACCGAGGAGCTTTCCATAGTTGGCCGAGCCGCCTATGAACACCATGGGGAGGAACGAGGCTTTGGAGATCTTGGTCTCCAGCGATGCCTTGTCGGCCCAGATATCCAGTAGCTGCGTCTCCGTGCGCGCCTCCACGGCCTGTGCCGTGTTCATCTTCAAGGTCTCGGGAGCCTCCACATCGAAATCTACATTCATGTCCACATCGATGTCCTCGTCGGCCATACCGATATACTTGGCCAGCGCGCGACGCAGCAGCTTACAGCCGTTGGCGGCCTTCACGCGGAGGGCAGACAGCTGATCCTGTACAAGCTCCACGCTGAGGACATCGTTCTTATTCACGAGGCCGTTGTCAAAGATGTTGACCGCATCCTGGTGGATGCTCTCCGTCTCGCGCTCCATCGCCTCCAACAGCTTGTCGGTCTCGTGGAACTCCACCACCTTATAATATAATAGTTCCGTGGTCTGCACGACATTGTCATCCACCACATCCTTCATCATCGTGCGCGCGTCCACGTTCATCTTGGCCAGCTTGTTGTAGTTACGCAGGCGACCGCCCGTGTAGAGGGGCTGCAGGAGCGAGATGCCCGCCGAGGTGCCGCGCTTGAGGGCACGGATACCACCATCCTTATAGACAGAGACGTCATCGAGGATGAGATCGACAATCTCCTTGAGCGTGCCGTCGAAGAGATCGACACTGATGAGGTAGTCCGTCGCCTCGAAATGCGAGAACGAGGCGCTGACCATGGGGTAGTACTTGGTCTTCATGTACTTGCGCAGCTCGTCGGCCATCATCAGGTCGTACTCCGCATCCTTGACCTGCGTGTTGCCCTGTCGGGCTGCGGCGATGCAGTCCTTCAGCGTCATGATCTTCTGCGCCTGCGCCGTCAGCGCCGAGGCGACAGTGAGCAGCGCTGTCAGGCACGTTATCTTACATATCTTCGTCATAGTCCGTTTCCTTTTGTCTGTTTCGCACGATACAATAGCCGACCGGGATCATCGTGACAATCAGCACCATCGACACCAGTGCGCCGATGCTGATGACCACACCCATCGGTCCCCATAGCGGGGAGTTCTTGATGACCATCGGGATGACACCCATCGAGGCCGCCGCCGAGGTCAGGAAGACCGGACGGAAGCGTCGTTTGGCCGATTCCAACGCGGCTTCATTCACGCTGAGGCCGTCCTTCACATGCAGCTCCTCGGCATAGTCGATCATGATGATGCCGCATCGCGTGATGATACCCATGAGCGAGATGAAGCCCAGCACGGCCGTGGCGCCGAACTCCTGCCGGAACATGAACATACCCAGCGCGCCGCCCAGCATCGAGAAGCCCAGGGAGTACATGATGAGCAACGTCAGCGGGATGCTCCTCAGGTGGAACACGATGATGAAGAAGATGAGGATGACGGCAATCTCCAGTCCGAGGTAGATCTGCGGACGGTACGTAGCCTCCATCTCGGCCTGACCACCCTGACGGATCTTCACGCCCTCGGGCAGGTGCAGCGTCTCCAGGTCCTTATAGATGCTCTTCGTCAGTTCACCAATCCTGCCATTGCGCCCCATGAGTCCGAACACCGAGGCGCGGCGCTGGCCGTTGACGCGCGTGATGCAGCCGTCGCCCCACCCTGCCTTAACCTCGGCAATCTGCGAGAGGGGCGTTGCCGTCAGCGTCGGCAGCAGGCCGGTGACGCGGATGTTCTTGAAGTCTTCGATATTGTTATCGCCCTTGTCGGCGTCCTTGACGACCACGTCCAAGGCCTGCTCACCCTCCCATATCGTGGTCACGGGAATGCCGCCGCCATAGCGCATGGCGAAGTTCAGCGACAGCAGCGACTTGCTGATGCCCATGCGGTTGGCCTCCTCGGGGTGCATGATGACATCAATGCTGCTGTTGGTGGCGCCGAAGCTGGTGCTCAGCGATGCCACGTCCTTGTTCTGTGCCAGACGCCCACGGATGCTGTCGATGGCCACGTGCAGGCTGTCCAGATTGTCACCCTCCACGATGACCTCGATGGGGTACTGGCGGTCGGAGTATTCAATCTGTCGGAACAGCACTTGCGCATCGGGGAAATAGGAGGCATATTTCTCAGCGTAGTCATCGAGCATACCCTGCGTCTCCTTATCGTTGTGCGTGTTCACGATGAACTGTGCGAAATGTGTGCCGCCGAAGTTTGGCACGAATGTCACGTGGAAGCGGGGCGAGCCGCTGCCGTAGAACGTGGTGAGGTTCGCCACACGCTCGTCCTTGCTCAGGATGGCTGCCAGACTGTCCGCCACCTGAGCCGTATATTTCAAATCCGCACCTGTCGGCAGGATGATATCCACCGCGAACTGGTTGCGCTCGGCACGCGGCAGCAGGCGCTGCGGCACCTTCATCATCAGCAGTCCGCCCACGATAATACTCCCCAGCCCCACAGCCATCGTGATGCGCTTATGCCGGAAGCACCCCTCGATGAGGCGGTCATAGCCCCCCTGCAGCACATCCAGCATCGATCGCCGCGGGGCCTTTTGCTCATTACCGTTCCCGAGGGCCTCATTACCGTTCCCGAGGGTTCCCCCGAGGGTCTCCTCCTTCTGATGCAGTCCCTTGCGGATAAACTGGTACTGCAAAATCGGCACCACGAAGATCGCCACAATCAGCGACACCGTCAGCACGATGGCCACCGAATACGGGAACCACTGCAGGAAGTCGTGAATAATCTGGCTGGTCGTGAAGATGAGGGGGAAGAAGGTGATGCTGATGACGAGCGTCGCCGTGATGATGCTGGCCGCAAACTCGCGCGACGACTCCACCGCCGCCCGCCAGCGTCCCACGCCGGCATCCAGCTTATCCAGGTAGCAATCCACCACCACGACGCTGTCATCCACAATCATACCCAATGTGACAATCAACGCCGCCAACGTGACGCTGTTGATCTCCACGCCGAAGAGCAGGAACACCGCGATGGATGCGAAGATGGTGATAGGAATCGTGGCCACGGCGACGCCCGCCACGCGCAGCGGCAGCATCAACATCACCACGATGATGACAGAGATGATGGCAATCAACATCTCGTTCATGAACTCATCCACGGAGTGGCTCACGACCTGGCTCTGGTCGCTGATGATGTTGATATGCACGTCCGACGGCAGCGTGGCCTCGTACTCCCGGACGATGTCCTTCACCTGCTCACCAAAGTCAACGATGTTATTGCCCTTGATCATCTGCAGCGAGAGCAGGATGCATTTCTTGCCGTTGTTCTTGATATAGGTACGCGGGCTGGGGTACTCGCGCTGGATGGTGGCGATATCGCCGACACGCACCACCTCGCCCGTGGGGGCGCTGTTGAGGATGGTCTGTGCCACGTCGTTTTCCGTGTTGAGCGACGACTGCACATGGATGTCGCGACTCAGCTTGCCGTCTGCCAGGTTACCCGTGTAGAGCGTTCCCGTCTGTCCGGAGAGCTTGCTCACCAGCATGGCCGTGTTGATGCCGTAGTTGGTCAGGCGGTCGCGGTCGAGATAGATGGCCAGCTGCTCCTTCTGTCCGCCCATGCGGATGACATTCGCCAGGCTGGGCACCGAGCGCAGGCGGTTGCTGAGACCCGAGACATATTCCTCCATCTCGCGATAGGTCTTCTGCTCGCTTTCCAGCGTGATGAGCATCGCCGAGGCATCGCCGAAGTCATCGTTGGCTATCAGCGCCAGCACACCTGTCGGCAGCGTCATCTTAAACAACTTCAGGCGTTCCTTCAGCTTGTTCCAGAACTCCGTCGTCTGCTTCACGTTCGGGTCCAGCCACACGACAGCCGCACAGATGCCGTTGAAGCACTGCACGCTGGTTTTCTTCTTGTTGATTTCCTTGAACGTCCACAGGAACTCCTCCAGCGGGCATGCCAGTTGCTGCTCCACCTCTAATGCCGAGGCGCCGGGATAGACGCCCACGACAAGGCCCAGCGGCATCTGGAAACTCGGGAACTCATCCTTGGGAATATGAATCAGTGACACGACACCCGCCGCCATCATGACAAACACCAACAGCAGCGTGATGCTCTTGTGGCGCATCGCCGCCGCCACTATGTCCGTTTTTTTCTTTTCCATCTATCTTATTCTCTTGGCGGCCTCATTATTTCGTTATTACGTTATTACGTTATATCGTTAAAACGTTATTACGACATTCCCTGGCCGCCTTTCTCTAATCCTTAATCCTTAATCCTTAATCCTTAATCTTTATTCCTTAATCCTTAATCATTCTCAATCTCCACCGCCGTGTCCTCGCACACCTTATTCTGTCCGGAAACAACGATTTCATCGCCAGATGTAAGGCCGCTCTCCACGATCACGCCCTCGCTGATGACGTCGCCCGTGGTCACCTCCTGACGATGTGTCTTTCCGCCCTGCACCTTCCACACGAACTTGTCATGTCCGCTGATCTGCACCGCCTGCTGCGGCACTACGATGGCGTAGTCCTCGCCACCGCCTTCCAGGCGGACCTTGCAGACCATGCCCGGCAGCAGCGTGTGCTTGCGGTTCTCCACGAGGGCGGTGACGGCATAGGCGTGGTTGATGGGGTTCGCTGTGATGCCGCGGTTCACGACCTTACCCGTGAAGATGCTGTCGCCCAGGGCACCCACGGTGAAGCGCACCGTCTCGCCCTTGCCAATCTGACCAATCTCCTTCTCCGGCACGGACAGCTTCACCTTCACGCGGTCGATCTTCACGAGGCGGAAACCCGTCACTCCCAGCACGGCACCGGCGCCGACATGGGCATTGCACGAAGCTACATAGCCGTCGAAGGGCGCGCGCAGCACGATCTCCTCCACACTCTTGCGCGAGATGGCCTCAGCAGCACGGGCCTTCACCAGCGCGCTCTCCATCTCCACCATGCGTATCTCGGGCAGCGTGCCCTTGTCGTAGAGGTCCTTCACACGGCGGTAGGCATCCTCCACCTGCGCCAGCGTCGAAGAGCTGATCTCGTAGGAGTTACGGACATTCTGTCCGTCCACCTCTGCCAGCGCCTGGCCCTGGCGCACAAACTGACCTTCCTCGGCCATCACGCGCACCACCGTGCCGAGGACGCCGAACGAGACATTCGCCCCGTCCTCCTCTTCGATGACACCCATATAACTCTTGCCGACCACATGGCTGTAGGCCGTCACCTTCATGGTCCGCACCTTCACGCTCGAGGCACGTTCCACCTTCTTTTCCTTACTGCAGCTGCCCGTCATCAGCGCCGTCAACACCAGCGCCACCAACAGCTGCACACGCATAATCTGATTCATATTGATGCAATATATCCTAATTCTCGGCCGCAAAGTTACGAATAATTATTGAACGAGGAGTTACAAAGAGTAAAAAAAGAAAAACTACACAGAAAAAGGCCGTAAAGCGCAACTACTGGCGATCTTACGACTACCGCTGAAAGACCTTAGGGATGTAACCCGAGTCTTGTCCAACCACAAATTCACAGAGGTACACAAAGGCAGGTCCTCTCCAACGGGTTCTTCGCTATTGACCTCTAGGAGTACGGAAAGCCAGCCAAAACGCTTCGCAAGGTTTTGGCTTAGACTAAGGACACAAAGAAATACCACTACCCATTAACAACTCGACGGATACCATCCTTTAAATGAGCCGTATTGAAGTTAATCAGTAGCCCCAAATAGAGTCCTGACAGTTTGAGATAAGACAGCAACTGAGCAACATTCGTTTCAGAAAGTTGCGAGACTGCCTTAAGTTCCAAAATGACACGATCTTCCACCAAGATGTCTATGAAAAGAGGATGCCCAACGGGGTTACCCTTGTATATAATAGGCCTCTGCACTTGGCGCGCGACCTTCAATCCACGCTGTTCCAGCTCATACATAAGGCAGTCTTCATATACGGCTTCCAACAGCCCAGGTCCCATGTGCTTGTGGACTTCCAATGCTGCTCCTATTATCTCATGACTCAAAGCATTAAGGTGCTCTTTTTCTTGTTCATTCATACCTCAAATCTGTTATATGACGGCTCAAAGGTACGCTTTTTCTTTCACACGGCAACCGCATATGTCTCACTTTTTTGACTCACAGCAGAATTTCTCTGTGACCTTCGCCTAGCAGGAAGCTTGCGTAGCCGTTCCTGCGGCTCTCAGTACTTCAGGATAATGACGACAACAGGACATGCCTTTGTGTGCTTCGTGCCTTTGTGGTTATTATCCGTGTAGATCCGAGAGATCCATGTTCGTTATAATTTGAGTCCGTATTTGTTAAATATTCGCAACGGTACGCAACTTTGTGGTCCGCAAACTTGTGTACCAACGAAACATACAACCTCGGCACCAAATCAAACATCAGCCGCATTAGGACAGCCCTGCTCGCCAGAGAGCTTATAGATGTCAATAAAGACGGCATCTTCTTAGAGGACCCCGTCTTCAAGCTCTGGATGCAGACAAGACTATCATAAATTAGTGTAATTCGAGCAATTCGATGTTAGAAAGAAGATTTATGTTCAGATTCCTGTCCGATTTAGGTTCTTATGTTACTGCTTTTTGACTGATTCGGGATAAGCATTCCATCAATTATCGGTTCTTACCTACATACCCAAGGTCTTTCTGCGGTAGTCGTAGGACTGCCAGTAGCTACGCTTCAGGGACTCGGAAAGGAAGGAGCGGGTGATGAGGGGGAGGGCTGTGGGTTGCTCAGCGGCGAAGAAGCTCAGCACATTCCTCGTAGCTCAGATTGCTGTATTTGAAGTCGTTGCCACCGTTGGCTCTGGTCAGCCCGCCCAGTGATGCAAAGTCCTCCTGCTGGTATTTCGAGCCATCGAGAGCGATGTCGAAGCGCCGACAGATATACGCTGCCTCGCCATCACGGAAGAAGCACATGGCATTGGCAGCTGTTTCGATATGAGGCACCTTCGGAAAGCATATTGAAGAAATAGGGAAAGAGTGTGCTGCTGCGGTAGGGCTCCACTCGGACGGGCATTGCCAGACAAACAGGGGCTCCCTGGTAGTCAGGAAGATACGTAAACATGTACTGGCGATCGTCGCCCTCCTGCAACACGCCTGCTTCTACATCATGGACATAGACTTTACACTGTCTCATAGCTCAATGTTTTGAGGGTTATATTCATCTGCAGGCCGAGCGTGTCGAGGATGGTGAGCAGGGTGGAGAGTTGCGGATTGCCCTCGCCGCGCTCAATGGCCACGAGGGTGTTGATGCCCACACCCGCAAGGTCGGCCAACGTCTGCTGGTTGACCTTCAGCTGCTTGCGTCGCTCTTTGATGATTGTACCTATTTCTTGCTGATTCATACTTCACTTTTCACATTATGCTGTGAATTCGCATGCAAAGTTAAGATGATTCAGTGATACTGCCAAATAAAATCACAACAAAGTGTGAAATTCAATCTTTTTCGCTCACTTTTTCCTCGGAGATGGCGGCTACCTGATGGTTATATACACCAACAGCTGCAACGCGGGATGCGTTGCAGCTGTTGGCAATTTCCGTGGAGGGACGTTAACTTTCAGGTTACCACTCCCCTCGCCCTTTGGAGAGGGGTTGGGGGTGAGGCCATCCATGAACCATGAACCCTTAACCGCGAAGCTCCGCTTCGCTACTCCTCGTCCCAAAGATCCCCGTCTTCATCCTTTCTGGATTCCGCCCCGTCAAAGCAATTCATGATTCATTCATGGTTTTTTATGGTCAATTCATGTCCGATGTATGTTCGATAAAAGATTTAAGTCTCGATTTAAGTTCTGCTTCAAAGGCATAGATGGCCTCGCCACCGCTGGAAGAGTATGTGGTGTGAGGCGGAAGAGCTTGCGGTGTGCGCCGGAAGAGCTTGCAGCGTGAGTCGGAAGAGCAAGGTCCGTGAGGTGGATCACCACGGTGGTCCACCCAGAAGGTCTAGGCGTATCGGCCTGAAGGACTATACGCATCGACCGAAAGGACTAGGCGCATCGGCCCGAGGGGCTAGGGGCATCGAGCAGCGGAATTAAGGGTTTATGGTTGAGGGGTTATGGATGAGGGCTTGTCTATAAATAAATAGTTTCATTTTTATGGCAATTATTCGATAGATGGCGGTGAATCAGGTACTTAGCAAAAATTAAATAGCGATTTATATGGTTTAAATAGGCCTTTTTCGTGTTAAATAGCGGGTTTTTACTCGCTAAATAGGCACTTTTTCTTGCTAATTCAAGCTTTTTTCAGCCAATTTTGGTTGAAATTGATGCTAAATATCGCATTTTCCAGCGCAATGACGATGAGCTGGAGGACATATCGCGCGACAGCATATTTCAAAAAATTGCCTATTTATCTCACTAAATATGGGTATTTAACCACAAAATATGCCTATTTAACGAGCAAAATAGCCTATTTAATAAGAAAAACAGCCTATTTAATAAGCAAAATAGCCTATTTAAACGCAAAAAACGGCTATTTAAAATCAGTTAAGCATTTGATTATTAGCAAAGAAACTATATATAATAGACTTTTAAAACTTTTAATTATATTTTTGAGGTCTTAGGCCAACCCTACAAAAGATCAACCAAGAACGTAAAATCAGGCATAAATCTGAACTTAAATCGATGAATTGGAAACAAATGTGCATAATGACCATAATCTCAGTCACAAATAAGCAAAAATATTTATTCGAATTAATGAACCAAATTATGCGCATTATGCACATTTATTTCCGTGTCTTTCCGCTCTGTTCCGTGTCATTCCGTGATACAAAATGCGCCGCATCAGGACAGCCCTGCACTTCGCATCATGAATTATAAACCAACAGCTGCAATGCGGGATGCGTTGCAGCTGTTGTACTGTGGTTACGATTGTCGTTAAAGGTTAAAACCGCTTCGCCGACTACTCGTCTCTTACATTGCGAGCAGATAATCCGATAAGCTTTTCATATCTTTGAATTCATACATCCTGGCGGTGCCTACGCCACGTCTCCGTTCTTTTGCGCGGCCTTCACTTACTTTCGTTAGCATCGTTGCCACATCCTCGTTCTGACCTACGAACGTGAAGACTTTCTCTTTCATGTCATCGATGATATTACACACCTCATCTGCAAACGATCGCGACATAAATCCAATACTCTCGAAATCAAGTGTCACCTCATTGGCCTCCTCTTTGATTCGTGAGCGCAGTTCTGAAGCCCTGGAGCGGGTATATAGATCATCACAATAGATGTCTCGTAGTTTGATCGTCTGTTTCATAACATCTCTCGCTTATTCATTATTCTAAATAGTTGATATAGTTAAATCCTTCTGGTAGAACTGTAGGAATGCGCATTAAAATGATGGTTCCCTTCCAGTGAAAAATGTCCTTTAGGTCGATGTAATCATTAGCTCCGTTTTCATACCTGTGGAAGGCACTGCCAGAGAGCATGAAAAATGCCCCTTTCATGCCCGAAACAAGCATTGATTTCGAAGTGGAAATGCCGTAGCCTCGGTTTTCTGCCTCAGGACGATTCTTGGTGGAATAACCCTCATTAGCCAGTTTCAAAGCCTCCGCCTCGTTCCCTCCTATTTCTCTTTGGTAGAGGTCTGCTTTTTCGAAACTACCAGCAATCGTGATACCCGTATCTGCTATACAGAGATTTATCATGCCATCACGCTCCAAGAACTGCGAGAAGACATATCCATTTATGCTTTCTGAATGTTCATAGATATTGTCAAGCAGCTCGCTGATCAGATAGCTCAAAGATGTACTGCCACCTTCTCCAATGTTCGTCTGCTTCATGAGAATCATTTTTATGATGGAGCCAAACGTATCTTTGTTTGCATCGGTCATCGAAAAACTGCACAGGGGAAGAAATGTTTTATCTGTGTACTTTTGCATGACAGCTTCCACATCTTCCTTCTTTTCTTGGCCAAAGTGTAGTAAGCGGTCGAAACAAATGCTATTCAAATATGACTGCACGCGCAGCGACATATTGATGCATTCGATACTTTTGCCTGAGGTATTTTTATAAATGGCCAATGGGGCAAGGAAGAATGGATGTAGGAACGTGACATCCGCAAAGTCCCACAACACGGCATCGGCTACTTCTGTCTCAGCTATAACCTGAATCATATAGTTGAAACTATATCCAATGCGTATTTCTTCTACTACGTTGGGTATCTTTACGACTGTTTTTTCCATCTGCAAATGCTTTTCTGGCGGCAAAAATACTAAAAGTTTTTGATATGACGTTATTATCGCTAATCTTTTTCGCGATTCAACCCAACAGTAGCACTAAACCAACAGCTGCAACGCGGGATGCGTTGCAGCTGTTGTACTGTGGTTACGATTGTCGTTGTAGGTTAAAACCGCTTCGCACTTTACTCGTCCCAGAGATCAAAGTCACCGGAGCCTTTGGTATCTCCATATTCTCCAGCTTCACCTTCTGGGGCATCGCTCAAGTCTGTTGTGCCATCTCCTAGAGATGTGGCTATCATGCTGACAGGACTCAAAGGAACTGTCATTAACGCGGGAGTGATATATACTTTCTTATCCATAGTCGTTTATAACATTTAATGATTATCTCTTGCTTTCACCTTTACTTCACGAGCACTTTCTTGCCATTGACGATGTTCACGCCCTTCTGCAGTTTGCTCATCTTCTGACCTGCAAGATTGAAGATTTCACTTATTCCATCTTCCTTCTTACTTCTTACATCGCTGATAGCGTCCGTATCGTCGAGGTTGAAGCCATTTTCAAAGAGCGCCTTAACCGATAGGGGGGCATCTGCATCCACCGTGAAGTAAGCGCGGAAGCCCTTGAGCTTCTGTTGGCCTGTTGACTTCTTCAGTGCATTTGACTTCACATAGTAAGTATCCAGCGTATTGGGAATAGTAATCTCTCCTGCATAGTTACCTACGAAGTTGACACCATTTTGGCTAACAGTAGGAGTACCATCTTTGATAGTCACGCCATTGAAAGTGAAGCTGCTCTTAGCTGATGAAACTCTCAGCAAGACTGGCTTATTTGCTGTGATCGCAGGTGTGGCCATAGGAGTAAATGTCACACCTGTTTTGTCATCTGCCGAGAACTCAGATACGCTTACGTCATCACCGAATTGAGCCTCCAGTGTCGTATTGTCAATATCGAATGGTACAACAAACGTTGACCATGTGTTTGCTGAGATATTACGGGTAAGAGTCACATTCGCTGCCTTTGCGACAATGGTAGAAGTCTCATCATTGTTTTCATTCAATGCAACAGCATCCAAGTCACCAATACGAACGAGGCGGAAGTTATCGGCATTGAACCAATGGCCGACTGTGCCTTCGGATTCTTTTTGTGCCTTAAGGAATATTGTTGCCTCTCCATCGGATCCGACAGTGAATTCAACAGATGTATCATCCCAACCATTTCCAAAGACACCATTGGGGTGAGTAATGTTTTGCCGGACCCCGTTGCCACTAATAAAGAATGTTGGTATCGCGCCTGAAGACTTTGCCCTTACTGTCAGCAAATACTTACCAGCAGGAAGGCCGCTAACAACTTGCTCTAATGAAGAATTTCCGCTTCCTTCGAAGTCCCCCCAGAAGAATCCATTTGAGCCATAATAGACATCGTGAGATGTTGAGGAACCAGTCCATCCAGAACCGCCGTCAAAGCGAATATAATCGAGAGTCCAACCATCAGCCGAAGAGTATTCCTTATCTGTAGCTGTCTTTGGCCCAGGACAAAGTGCATTCGTTATTTCGCCAGTATAATCCGTAGCCCCGACAACACCTTCTGCCATAGCATTACTCTCTACATACGCACGGATAGCCGAGTAAATAGCTGACGATTTTGTATTAGCATCTGAGGCCGAAGTTGCGGCTGCGGCTCCTTGTGCCGTAGCAATAGCTGAGTATTTCGAAGAAGAAGCATAAGCCAGTTCACTTTGAGAGATAGCCCTTGCCGTTGCCAAGTTTGCAGCAGCAGTCTGAGCAGAATTAAAGTCTGAGATGGCATTCTTAACGGCTGTAATAGCTGTCTGATAGTCTGAAACACCTGAACCGCCAGCGGTAGCCTCCTCAGCAGAAAGAGAAGTCAAAGTTGATTGTTCAGAATACCCATCCAATGAAACTGAAGAAAGCACCTGACGACCGTATTGCTTAGCTGAGGCATAAGCCAAAGCGTATGCATCCGCAGAAGTACCTAAATAAGAAAGGCGGAAATTGTCGAACAAGGTCCAATCGTATGTACATGCATCACTCTTCACAGCACCGATTCTCAGAGTTCCGTCTGCTACTTCCACGTATAATGCATCATTTTCATAGAGACCTGCAGAGAAAGCGGTAGAACCATTATCCTGATTATCCGGGAACTTGCCAACGATGCCTTCAACTTCTACACCATCATTACCCGTCTCTCCAGCATCCTCAAATATGGACTTAAATTGTAATGCAATATCTCCAGCATAATATTTGGCTAAAAGCTGCTCCGTACTAGCATTATGCTTAACTGCTGCTTCAGCATATCCACCATTGCGATAAAAGCCCTGTACCTCCATTTTGTAAATACCATTTGTCATGCCAGACAAATCCTGATAAACATCAAATGTCGTATTATACTTCTCCGCATTCATATTGGTTTCAAGACCTTTTATGGAAGGACTACCTGACCAAGACGAAATACGCAAATCATTGCGCCCGAAATTCGGAGCTTCAATGAAGAAGGTTGCATCAACGGGAGAAGCTGCAGTAGCACTACTGAGTGCTGCAATACGCTCAGCCTTTGTAACTAATGTCCATTTTGCATTGTCGGATGTAGCATTGTCCAAAGCCAAAACTGTAGTGCTTCCATCATATGCCAGATATTTATTTTCAGAACTCTTCAGCGTATAGACAACTTTACCACCTGTTGTAATGTCAACTGGCGTTATTGTCCATGTGGATGTATTAACATTGTCACAATAGCCATTAGGTCCCAAATACTCATTCGTAATACCGTTATTAAGTTTTGTATCTATTTTATATACAGCATCACTCTGCTCGATTGTAACATCAAGACCACCAGTACTTGTTAAGGACGCTTGTGTGCCATAGCCATTTGCACCTACAAAATACTGATCTGCGGCTTCATTATGTAAATAATAGGTACCTGTGATCTCTGGCAAAGCTTGATAGGTTAATTGGAAGTTGTCAAGGAGCAACTGATAATGCTGTCCATTATTGGCTCCACCTGGTGTGAGGGAGGCCTTAATGGTCAAATTTGAAGCAGCCGATGCTTTTAAGATTGTTACAGTCCAATCCGTCCAAGTATTACTGGCAAGAGTATTATTAGACTTTGTCAGTGTTCCGTCGGATACAGAGAGCGTGTAAGCAGAAGCAACTGACGAATATTGCGCAGCCTTACAGGTTACTGTATAGATTCCTGCAGGCAAATTAGAAACTTCCTGTTCTATAGAATACACCTTATCTGGATTCCAATTGTTTCGAACGTTGAAGTAATTAGCGCCGTCATTGGGAGAAAAAGAGCTTCCAATACCTGATATCATAGATGAGGCATTGGCTATACCCACTTGCGAGTTTTCAGGTGCCGATGACTGGCCGTTGTCATACTTAATTGTCCAACCAGGAACAGAATTGTAGTTCCAAGCAACGGTTTTCATGTCTGGTATAGCGGCACCGGTCTCGAATGATGGATTGTTAATCAAAGCTGTCATGTCGATGTCTGTAGCAGCTTTGGGGGTGGGACTTGTGCCGAGGAAAGTTGTGACAGCTGATTTAAGGGCTGTATATGCCGTAGCATATGCTGTAGATGATTCGTGTGTGTCAATAACACCTTTCAAAGTCGTCTTAGCCTCACTGTCTTCATAACCATTGTACAGACTATTTGCAGTTGCAAGCATCTTAGTATAAAGAGATTTTGAACCTAAATACTTTAGATGTACCTCGCTTATGCCAATCCATGTGGCCGAGATATTATCAAGTCCAAATGTGAGAGTTCCATTTGTTACTTCAATATCATCCAATGTGAGAGTTTCATAAGTACCTTTGCTTGTCATAGCCTTTGACTTGGAACCTGCTACAAAGTCTGCAGAATTTCCATCATCTTTGAAAGCGTAAGCAGTAATGCTATATATACCGTTTGGCAATGATGTAAGAGTTCGTTTCAACGAACCTGTGAAAGTTGTACCACTATTCCAAGCCTCTACAAAATAAGTGTTTGTACAGGGGCTACTACCTGGCTTGTCACCATTCTTAATTGGTTGATAGTTATGAGAAAAGTCTGTAAAGTCTTTCACCCAACCAGATGTTGCATAGTTGGTACCCACAGTCGTAACAGATGTGATGTCAACGGCTGCATCTAAAGTGGCTGCCTGGTTATTGTAAAAAGCATAGAGGTTTGCGAATGCACCACGATCTATGGCGTAAATTTGATAATTACCAGCATTCTCAGCACTCTTACCCACTACCAGTTCTACATTTGCCGCAATAGAAGCATTGCCTCCTAAATATGATGATTTTTCAAAACTATAGAACGTCCAAGAGCTACTGCTATAGTTGAAGACAAAAGCAGGCCACCAATCGCCAGTATAACGTTGAATATCTTGAGTCATAAAGTAATTACCTGATCCATACCATGTATTGATCAGATAATCTGGACGAGATAGATTACGAAAGACATAACATTCCGTGTCCACATTGTCTTTTGTTGCCACAACTTTTTCAATGATGAAAACTTTTGCTAGGTCTGTTGCAGGATTAACAGAAGTTTGATAAAAAAGAGCTTGATTAGCATCTGTAGCACCCGTATTAACACCACTCTTTTTCATACCAAGCATTAGGTCGTTGGCGTTATCCACAATAACAAAGAACTTTTTGCCTAAATCCTCATCGGAAGGCATAGAAGTAATCTTAGTCCATCCATCACCTGAACTCAAAAGGCTGGTGTCAGCCCACGTTCCGACCGAACACAAAAGTGCTACGGCCATTAGAAGCAATTTTCTTTTCATTTGCATAATGTTTTTATAATTTTGTTTGTACTTGTTGTTATCGTAGTAGCGAGATTCTTCAGCTATCTTCCCTCTTGATGAAGTCAATGAAGAAGTTTGTTGCATCAAGCAAAGGCTGCAAGTCTTCGTTTATGACTTCCGATATGATGTCAACGTCTATGTCAAAATAGCCATGAGCAATCCTATTACGGAGACCAAAGACCTGATGCCAAGGAATTTCTGGTCGCAGCGGAAGCAACTTCCCGTCTGTTATTTTATCTATCTTCCTGAACCCTTCGCCGATAGCCATGATTGTCATGCAGTTGCCTGCAAGGTCTTGCATTCCATCGGGTGACAAGAGCAAATCGTTCATGTCATTGATGCCCTGATTCCACGTCATCAGGTTACCAATGGCTTCTTGTACTTGACATAGGGTGTCAAGCAGAACCTCACGCTTGTCCATAGATATCGATTCCATACTTATTAATTTGGTTCAAGAAAAATGGGCGCATATTGCGATGCTGACGAACGAGATCTACGCTTTTGCCAAGGATTGACTCCAAATAGTCTGCAGCTGCACAAAGCGTATAGGCTTTGGGGGGCATTACGACAAAGAGGTCAACATCGCTATCTTCGTGATGCTCATCCTTAGCCACTGACCCAAACAGCTTCATATAGGTTATACCAAACTTGGCCCTCAGTTCATCCGAGTGGCTTCTTAGTATGTCTATATATTCTTGCCTGGTTCTCATTTTCGCATTTTGTTATTGTGGACAATGGAAGCACCCCTCGCGAAATGCGGGCGCAAAGATAGACATAAATGTCTATATGAACAAGGGAATTACGTTACTTTTTCATTTGTACCCTATTTTCTTGACACGGATACACGGAAAGACACGGACGGGAACGGAAATACACGGAAAAGAACTGAACTTAAATCTCTCTTAAATCAAAACTTAAATCTCTCTAATCGAACATAAATGACCATAATTGATCATAATCATCAAGAATTATGGACATGATGGCTAATTCGTGTTCGAAAGAAGATTTAAGTTCAGATTTCCGTCTGATTTAGGTTCTTATTATAACCGCAAAGGCTCAAAGGCTAGCGCGGAGAATCAATGGTCGCTGCGCTCAAAATTAAAGCAAAAATTTAAAACAAAAATTATTCAACATCGCCTTGAGAGATTGTCTTCCTTTCGACCACGGATTGAACGGATTGAACGGATAAAGAACGGAACTTAAATCTGAGATAAATCGGGACTTAAATCTGCGGTTTGAAAACAAAAACAAGAAAAACCCCTCTGATGAGGGCTGTGGCCTACGGCCTACGGGCTGCGCTCATGAGTGCTCTTATGAAAGCGAGCTCTCAACGCTCACTCCTAAGCGCCATCCCTGTATCGTTCCGATACTCAGCCCTCATCTGAGGAAAAAACCTCGCGCTTCGCGCTAAAAAAACAGAAACTTCTTAAACTCCTTGAACTCCTTGAACTTCTTGAACTTCTAGAAAACGGCAGGCCAATGTTTTTTAGCGAAGCGATGTTTTTTCCGGTAGGGGCGGCTGAGTGATGGTACTTCACCGTGGATGTTTTGACTGTAGTGCGAGAGCTCGCTCTCAGGCACAGACAGGCGAAACAGACACGAGAGGTCGAAGACCTCAGCCGCCCCGGCCGGTGTTTTTAATGTTTTCTTCTACATGAAATCCGCCAAGCGCGGACAATACTGCTTATTCGTGTCGATTCGTGCAATTCGTTCGAAAGAAGATTTAAGTTCAGATTTCCGTCCGATTTAAGTTCTTTGTTCAACCGCAAAGGCGCAAAGAAACAAAAATTTTTGCTTTAATTTTATTTGTAATTTTTGCTTTAATTTTGAGCGCAGCGACCCCTTGATTCTCAAGCGCCAGCCTTTGCGACCTTTGCCCCTTTGAAACCGGCGTAGCATTTCAAAGGTTCTGCGGTCTTCCGATAGACAGAGGACCGACTTAGAGAACTTAAAAATCTTATTTTCTTTGCGTCTCTGCGGTTAAAAAAGAGTTTCCGTAGGGGATTTGACATACCTTCATCATTTTTTGGATAAGTAACTGTATAATAGGAAGATGCAAGAAAACAAACCTACACTAAACCTACATGGAACCTTCATGGGGTACCTTCATAGTGACCCACAGAGATGCCTAAGAGGCAATGCTGGTTTGATGCTGGTTTGATGTAGGTTTGATGTAGGTTTGAAATGATGTAGTTATTTACTATTCAACCCGTTAAGCCCAAAATGATGAAGGTATGTCAAAATTCATGCACCGCGGTGCGAAGGCGATTGCACCGCGGTGTAAAGGCAGATGCACCGCGCTCCTCCGGCGTGAAGACCGCGGTCTTATGAAATGGAACCAAAAGTTCGAGGATGGAAAGAATTTATGGTAATTCGTGGATTAATTATGCATATTCGTGTAAAAACAAGAACAACGTATGTATATAATGCTTACCTTTGCCGCGGATTTAGCAACTAACTCTATTGTTCCACAAAAAACAAAAATGAAATGAAAAAGATTCTTTTCTTTGCTATGGCTCTCGTGGCCATGAGCTTCGCTGCCTGTGGCGGCAAGACCGCAGCTAATGCAGACGCTGACTCCCTCGCCGTGGAAGGCACTGCTGAGGAGCAGGCACAGACCGTAGTGGCTCTGCTGCAGGACCAGCTCCAGAATGCCGACCCCGAGCAGATCAACGCCATCGGCGGCATGATCGCCGAGAAGGTGTCTGAGTTCATCGCTGCCGGCGACACGGTGGCTGCTGCTGCCTACACCGCCGTCATCACGGAGTTCATCACCGAGAATGCCGAGAAGCTGAAGAACAGCGAGATCGCCTCCACCGTCACCAATGCCATCGGCAGCGTGCAGGGCGTCCCCCAGAACATCTTCGAGACTGTACAGACGGCTGCCAGCAGCGTGGAAGCAGATGCCGACGCTCAGGCCGCTGCCCTGCAGGAGTCCGCAGATGCTGTGAAGGCCGCCGTTGAAGCTGCCCCCGAGGCTGCCAAGGAAGCTGCGAAAGCTAAGGTGGAAGAAGCCGCTAATGCCGCTCAGCAGAAGGCACAGGAGTCCGCCAACAAAGCCATCGACGACGCTGCTGCCGCTGCCAAGAAAAAGCTCGGACTGTAAGAAGCGCTACTCACCCCAGAGGCGGTAGGGGTAGCGACGGAGGTGGGAGTTGTAATAACGACGGTCTCCGGTCACCTCATCGCCTAAGAAATCGGGACGCAGGAAGGTCTCGTCAGGGCCCGCGAGTTCTATCTCGGCCATGACGAGACCTTCGTTGTCACCGAAGAATTCATCGACCTCTACGGTGTGACCGTCCGCCAGGGGCACGAGCCAGCGCTCCTTCTGTATGATGCCGGGCTCGCAGAGCTGCATGAGGTCGTGGGCATCGCCGACGGCTATCTCCGTCTCGAACTCATAGCGGCTGAGGCCGCCGTCGAGGCTGGGGCCTTTGATGGTGATATAACCCCGGTCACCCCGGATGCGGACGCGCACGGTGCGCCCATTGCCAGAGGCGATATAGCCTTGTTCGATGCGGGTATGGCTGGTGGCCAGTGTCTTGTAGCTGTCGTCGCGGACGCGGAACTTACGCTCGATCTCAAGCATACATAATCAGGTAGCCGAAGAAGATAACGAGGAAGAAGACGAGGAGTCCCCCGACGATCCAGTTGATGACACGCTTAGCCTGACGCTCTTCGCGTGCGGCCTTCTTGGCGGCACGCAGTTCTTTTTTTGTTTTGCTCATTATGTTGTTTAGTTTAATGTTTAAAGTTTAAGGTTTAATGAGGATTGCTCTGCCATTTGCGATGTTAATTGTCCAAGGTTTCTGCATTAAACTTTAAACCTTAAACTTTAAACTTCGCGCTTGCGCGAGCGCTACGCTTCCCCGCCGAACTCCATGAGGTAGGCCTTGATGAAGCCGTCGATCTTTCCGTCCATGACGGCGCCGACGTCGGAGGTCTGGAAGCCTGTGCGGTGGTCCTTGACGCGGCGGTCGTCGAAGACATAGGAGCGGATCTGCGAGCCCCATTCAATCTTCTTCTTACCAGCCTCCACCTTGGCCTGCTCCTGCATACGGTGCTGGAGCTCCTTGTCGTAGAGCATGGAGCGCAGCAGTCGCAGGGCGTTCTCCTTGTTCTTGGGCTGGTCGCGCGTCTCGGTGTTCTCGATGAGGATCTCTTCCTCCTCACCCGTGTAGGGGTCTTTATATTGATAGCGCAGACGTACGCCGGACTCCACCTTATTCACGTTCTGACCGCCGGCGCCGCTGCTGCGGAAGGTGTCCCATGAGATGCGGGCCTGCTCGATGTTCACCTCGATGGAGTCATCCACGAGGGGTGTGACGAAGACAGAGGCGAAGCTGGTCATGCGCTTGCCCTGGGCATTGTAGGGCGACACACGCACGAGGCGGTGCACGCCGTTCTCACCCTTGAGGTAGCCGTAGGCGTAGTCGCCCATGATCTCAAGGGTACATGACTTGATGCCGGCATCATCGGCCTCCAGCAGGTTGCTGACGACACATTTGTAGCCGTTCTGCTCAGCCCATCGCATATACATACGCATCAGCATCTGTGCCCAGTCCTGAGCCTCGGTGCCGCCGGCACCGGAGTTGATCTTGAGGACGGCATCCATCGAGTCCTCCTCGCGCTGCAGCATATTACGCAGCTCCAGGACTTCGATGGAATCGATGGTTTTAGCATATAGCTCATCTACCTCCTGTTCGGTGACGAGGTCTTCCTTATAGAACTCGAAGGCGGTGGCGAGTTCCTCTGCGAGGGTGCTTACCTCGGCATAGCCCTTGATCCATTTCTCGAGGCCCTTGACTTTCTTCATCTGCTCCTCAGCACGCTTGGCATCCTCCCAGAAGTCGGGGGCTTGGGTGCGAAGCTGCTCCTCTTCATATTCCATCTGCTTGCGTGGAATATCGAGGTATTTACAGAGCGCCTCCACGCGCTCCTGGGTTTCTTTTAACTGTTCTTGAGTGATCACGAATTATTTGACAATTTGACGATTTACAATTTGACAGTTGAGAGTCTTTAATCTCTAATCCTTAATCCTTAATCTTTAATCCTTAATCCTTAATCCTTAATCCTTAATCCTTAATCCTTAATCCTTAATCCTTAATCCTCATACATCTTATCAATGAGATCCTTGTAGTTCTTGGCGATGACGGGGCGGCGCATCTTCAGGGTGTTGGTGAGCTCGCCACGCTCCATGGAGAAAGGCCTTGGAAGAAGCGTGATGCGCTTCACCTGCTCGTAGTGGGCGAACTCCTGCTGCAACATAGAGATGCGACTGAGCACCATCTGCACAACCAAGGGGTTCTCGCAGAGCTGCTCGCGCGTCTCAAAGGCAACGGCATTATCGCGCGCCCATTTCTCCAGAAGGCTGTAGTCGGGGATGACGAGGGCGGAGACGAACTTGCGCTCATCGGCAATAATCGCGATTTCATCGATATAACGATCCACGACAAACTTCGACTCCAGTGCCTGCGGGGAGATATACTTACCATTGCTGGTCTTGAAGAGGTCCTTGATGCGATCGGTGAGGTAGAGCTCGCCGTTCTTGATGTAGCCGCTGTCGCCGGTGTGGAACCATCCGTCCTTGTCGATGGCCTGCGCGGTCATCTCGGCCTTGCGGTAGTAGCCCTTGGTGATGGTGTCGCCCTTGAGGAGAATCTCATTGTTCTCGCCGAAGCTGATTTCGATACCTTTAAGGACACGGCCCACGGAGCCTACGCTGACGGGTGAGTCATGCCAGTCACAACTGACGGTGGCCGTCGTCTCGGTAAGACCGTAACCGGCTGTCATATTGATGCCGCAGGAATGCACAAATTCCTCCACCTCACGCGGGATAGCAGCGCCAGCCGTGGGGAAGAAGTGGGCATTCTCAAGGCCGAGGGTTTTCTTGAGAAGAGAGATAATGGTCTTCTCATAGAAAGCATAGCGTAGCTTCAGCGGCAGCGGGGGGATGATGCCCTTCATCTTGTAGTCGATATTGTACCTCTTGCCTACAGCGAGCGCGTCCAAAATCAGCTTACGCTGCATGGCACTGCTGGTGGCAATCTTCTCCTGCACGCCCGCATACACCTTCTCCCAGAAGCGCGGCACGGCGGCCATGCAGGTGGGGTGTACCTCGCGCAGCGTCATCAGGATATCCTGCGGCTTGAGGTTGATGGCGAGCTGTGCGCCACGACTCAGGCACCAGTAGCTCCAGGCACGCTCAAAGACATGTGTGAAAGGCAGGAAGCACATGATGACATCCTTGTCAGAGAGATGCATAACAGCATCGTTGGCGGGGATGGCAGCAGCATACATACGATAGGTGAGAGTGACACCCTTGGAGACACCCGTAGTGCCGCTGGTGTAGAGAATGTTCACCAAGTCATCAGGCTGTACGGCGGCAGCACGCTCTGCCACCTGCTCCGAGAAGGGGAAGCCCTCGCCCTGTCGCAGGAATTCATCAAAGTAGAGAGATACCTGGTCCTGTGGGTTCTTTTGCACCGCGCGGTCGAAGATGATGAGGCGCTCCAGCGTGGGGCACATCTTGAGGACGCGGAAGGCGGTATCATACTGATACTGCTCGCCCACGAAGACGAAGCGGATGGCGGCATCCTTGATCATATATTGAATCTGCGCCTCGCTGCTGGTGGCATAGAAGGGGATGCTCACAGCGCGGATGCCATACGTGCCAAAATCGACGCAGACGCTCTCGGGCTTGTTCTGCGAGAAGACGGCGATGTTCTCCTGCACGCCCACGCCCATCTTCAACAGCGCATTGGACACCAGCGACACGCGCTTGGAGAATTCGTTCCATGAGATAGTGTGCCACGTGGCTGTGGCATAGTCGCGATAGCTCAGCGCCACGCGGTCGCCATAGACCTTGGCCTGCTCGTGAATGAGCACGGAAAGAGAAGCCTGATTCAACATAAGCGATAGCATTTGACAGAAATGATGGGACAAAGGTAGTGAAAAGTTGAGAGTTTAGAGTTGAAAGTGGAGAGTTTTGTGTGAAAAGGTGTAAGTTTTTTCCTTTTTGGCTCATGAAGTGTCACTTTTCCTGAAAAAACAACGCTTTTATGACACCACAAAAGAAATTTTCATTACCTTTGCCGCTGCAAGACGCAAAAACCACCATGAGCGACCCCTCATCCCTGACCGACGAAGCCGTTGCACTCCTGCGACGACTCATCGCCACGCCGCGCACCAGCCGCGACGAAGGTGCGGCGGCAGACCTGCTGTACGATTTCATCGCGCAGCGGCAATGCGATGCCGATGGGCGCGAATGGTTCTCGCTACAGCGCGACGGCCACAACCTGTGGTGCATCGCCCGCGACTACGACGCCGGGCGCCCCACCCTGCTGCTCAACGCACACATCGACACGGTGAAGCCCGTGAGCGCCTGGCAGCGCGACCCCTTCACGCCGACGCTGGAGGGCGACCGCCTCTATGGTCTCGGCAGCAACGACGACGGCGCCTCTCTGGTGGCGTTGCTACAGGTGTTCCGTGTGTTGGTGACGCGCCCGCAGCACTGCAACTTCATTTTCCTGGCCTCCGCCGAGGAGGAGGTGTCGGGGCGCGACGGCGCCTCACGTGCCCTGAAGCAGCTGCCGCCCATCAGCGTAGCCCTCGTGGGCGAGCCCACGAAGATGCAGCCCGCCATCGCCGAGAAAGGCCTGATGGTGCTGGACTGCACGGCCCACGGCAAGGCGGGTCATGCTGCGCGCGATGAAGGCGACAACGCCATCTACCACGCGATGCAGGACATCGAATGGTTCCGTAGCTACCGTTTCCCCGAGACCTCACCGCTGCTGGGACCCGTGAAGATGAGCGTCACCATCGTACAGGCCGGTACCCAGCACAACGTGGTGCCCGACAGCTGCACGTTCACGGTCGATGTGCGCTCCAATGAGTGCTACACCAACCAAGATATATATGAACAGGTGCGCGCGCACGTGAAGAGCGACGTGACGGCACGCTCCTTCCGCCTCAACTCATCCTCCATCAACGAGCAGCACCCGCTGGTGCAGCGCGCACTGGCACTGGGAGCGACCCTGAACGGAGAGCCACGCCGCACCTTCGGGTCGCCGACACTCTCCGATCAAGCGCTGATGTCATGGCCCTCGCTGAAGATGGGCCCCGGCGACAGCGCCCGCAGCCACACAGCAGATGAGTACATTCGCATCCCAGAGATAAGGGGAGCCATTGAGGACTACTTGACCATGCTCGATGGCATTATCCTATAATCGCTTCACCAACACCGCACTTTTCAACAGCTATAAACACTAACTAACTCCGATATGTTCAAACATCTTCTTTCACCGCTGCTTTTCTTGGGCCTTTGCCTACCCGGCACAGCCCAAGACTACAGTTTCCGCCTGAAGAACACCTTGGCCATCGACCGTCAGGACGAGACGGTGGAGGTAGTATTGCCCGAGGATATCAACCCAACCACTCATACACTGAAGACCGAAAACGGCACGATAGTGCCCTTCGAAGCGCTGGCCGACGGGCATACCATCCGCTTCCGCGCCACCGTTCCTCACGGCGCTACGACTGGCTACACACTGACCGACGGTACACCCACGGCACCATCAAAAGTGACTTATGCCGCTGTCAAGATGCCATCGACGCGCAATGATATCGCTTGGGAAAACGACCTCTGCGCCTACCGCATGTACTCATCTACTCTACTCAAGAACGAGCCCAACACAGCACAGGGCGTAGATGTGTGGTTCAAGAAAAAGGCAACACCCGTCATCGACGACATGTACAAACTCTCCAACTACCACAATGAGAGCCAGTATGGCGTGGATGCCTACTCTGTCAACGGAAAACGGTTGGGATGCGGAGGCACGGCAGCTGTGGTAGGCGGCCACCTGCAGATGCATAATCCTTATAACAGCTGCGTCATCGACGAACAGTCAGCACTGCAGTCGAGCTTCACACTGACCTATAACAATGTGATGGTGGAAGGCACGGCCTATACCAAGATTCTCCACATCACGACCACGGCTGGGGCACTGCTCAATAAGGCTACCGTGCGCTTCGAAGGCCCTGCGAAGACATTCAAGCTGGCCGTAGCGGTGTATCAGCATACGGATATGACACATCTCGTGGAAGGCGTGGCCGACACGAAGACACCAGGCTTGGTGGCATGGGCAGAGGCAAAGAGCGAGGGCAGCATCACGAGCGCCGGGGCACGGTTCTTCCAAGGGGCGTATATACCTTCTGGAGAACACGCAGGAGCTATCACCACTGAGGTGATTGACAGCCACTTGTGTCTCACAACCGATTACACGGTGGGCACAGAGTTCACATTCTACTTCGGTGGCGGATGGTCGATCTTCCCCGCAGGGCGCTATGACAGCGACGAGGCATGGTTTGAGGCATTGCTCAATTTCAAACAGACCATTGAGCAACCGCTCACTCCCACATCCATGCAGACACTGCCCCAACGCGAGGAAGTACTACATATTCTGAACACCGTCAACCAGACATGGCAGGAGCGCCATCCCAACCACGGCGACTACTTCTGGAACAGAGCCGTCTATCACATTGGCAACATGGCCGCCTATGATGTGACCGGCGATGAGCAATACCGCAACTACAGTACGGCATGGGCCGAGCGCAGCAACTGGTGGGGAGCCACCGGCACGAATCCCGAAACATGGCAGTATAAGACCTACGGCGAAGGGAGCAACTGGGTGCTCTTCGGCGACAATCAGGTATGCTTCCAGGTATATGCCGACCTCTATAACCTTGACTCGCAGCACGACCCGAAGAAGATTGAACGTGCCTTGGAAGTCATGGGCTATGAGATATCGACCGATGCCAACGACTATCTCTGGTGGGTAGATGGTCTGTTCATGGTGATGCCTATCATGACCAAGCTCTATCACATCACGGGCGAACAGACTTATCTCAACAAGATGTACGACTATTGGCAGTATGCCAACAGCATCATGTATGACGAGGAAACTGGTCTTTACTTCCGCGATGCCAAATATGTCTATCCTGCCCACACGACATACTCCGGCAAGAAGGACTTCTGGGCGCGCGGTGACGGCTGGATCTTCGCCGCCTTCGCCAAAGTGCTCAGCGAGCTACCCGAGAACGATGTGCATCGCGAGGAGTATATCACCTACTACCGTCGTATGGCAGCAGCCCTCAAAGCATGTCAGCAGGACGAGGGCTACTGGACGCGCTCACTCCTTGACCCGGCACAGGCTCCAGGCCGCGAGACCAGCGGTACAGCACTCAACACCTTCGCATACGCCTGGGGTATCCGCAACGGTATCCTCTCCGAGATGGAGTACGGCGCCACACTGGAGCGTGCCTGGAACTATCTCTCCACCATCGCGCTACAGGAAAACGGCACTGTGGGGTACATACAGCCTATAGGAGAAAATGCCAGTCCCAACACGACCATCAAGGCTACTGACTACCATGACTTCGGTGTAGGCGCCTACCTCATGGCCGTCGCAGAGATGAGCAAGCTGGCGGCCGATGATGCCAACCTGCCAAAGCTTCGCATGACGGGCGTGCGGATCAGTGATGATGCCGCACGAATCACCGTGACCTTCAACCAACAGCCCGACGCCACAGAGGCCTCAGATGCGGGCAACTACCTGTTGCGCTCGCTCATCAACGGGGATCCTTATCTAAGTGAACTCACTGCCGTTGATGCCGCAGACTTCCATATCGGCGAGGACCACACGGTGACCATCACGCTGAGTGAGCCACTGGACTATGGCCGCTATGAGCTGATTGTTTCCGACATACACAGCGAGGCGGGCGGAGAGATGGCTGACAACCAGCGCCGCACACTGATGCGCACCGTGCCGCTGGACGAGAAGCAGGACGACATCACCATCACTGCCATAGGACGGGAAAATAACACGAACGTGGAAGCCAATGTCAACGACAGCAACCTATCCACCCGCTGGAGCCAAGAGGGCATGAACCAATGGATCTGCTTCGAACTAAAGGATGTCAAGAATGTCTATGCCGTAGATATGTCTTTCTACAATGGCAATCAGCGCACCTTCACCTTTAAGATACAGACCTCCATCGACAACCGGACTTGGACAGATGCCACCGGTACCATCGTCAGTAGCGGCCTCACCAACCAGATGGAGCGTTACCGTTTCACACCCGTGGAGGCTCGCTATGTGCGAATCCTCTGCAGCGGCAACAGCACCAATAAATGGAACAGCCCCACCGAGATTCGCATCCGCTTCAATGAATCCGTAGGCATCGATGAAATCACAGAAAAACCACAATCCACGACTCCTGCAGCTATCTACGACCTAAGCGGAAGGCGCGTACACCCTGCAACCTGGAACAAGGGAATCTTTATCGTTAATGGCCGAAAAGTGGTGAAGAAATAAGAGAAAGAACATCAAGAACATATACTAACCTACCATGACCAAACCTTCTGAAAAGTACTTTTGCCTCATCTTAGCCGGAGGCACGGGAAGCCGTCTGTGGCCCGCCAGCCGCGAGCACTTCCCCAAACAATTCATGGACTTTGCAGGCACCGGTCGCACGCTGATCCAGCAGACCTACGACCGCTTCGCCCGCTTCATCCGACCCGAGAACATCTTTGTCAGCACGCTGCAGTCCTATACGTCGATCCTACAGGAGCAGCTGCCGCAGCTGCCCCGCGAGCAGATCCTCGAGGAACCCGTGCGCCGCGGCACCCTCGCACCTGTGACATGGGCCACGACCGTCATCCTGCGCCGCTGTCCCGAGGCGTGCATCGTGCTATCCCCCTCGGATCAGGTCATCTACGGCGACGACCAGTTCGACAACGACCTCCTTCATGCCCTGCAAACGATGGAGCACCACAACGGCGTCGTCAACATGGGCGTGCCCCCTACCCGACCCGAGACGGGCTACGGCTATGTGCAAATGGGCGAATCCATCGAGGAAGAACAGCGCATCTATCGCGTGAAGACGTTCACGGAGAAACCCGACGAACACTTTGCCCAGATGTTCATGGAGAGCGGTGAGTTCCTGTGGAACACAGGCCTCTTCGTATTCGGGGCCCACTACATGCTCAACAATATCATCAAGCACGTGCCCGAGTACCAGGATGTGTATCCCTCACTGGCCACCTACCCCGTGCTGCCCAACCTGTCGATGGAGCACGCCGTGCTGGAGCATACCGGCCACAGCTACGTGCAGAAGTGCCGCTTCGGATGGGCCGACCTGGGCACATGGCAAGGCATCGCCACCGATGTCCTCCACGCGCCGAAGGTCAACACCCCTCACCCTCCCTCCGACGTAAAGACCGACGGCCGCGGCAATGTCACCGTCCACAGCGAAGCCCTCTTCGACAACGCCGAAGGCAACATCGTGCGCCTACCCTCAGGGCACCTCGCCGCCATCAGCGGTCTCAAGGACTTCGTCGTCACCGAGGAAGGCGGCGTCCTCATGATCTGCCCCAAGGACGATGCCGCCGCCATGCGACGCCTCCAAACCCTCGCCCACATCGATGAGTTGAACGAATAGCAGGCGCTTCAGCAATCTGCAAAAAACTTTTGCGGAAAACCCTACGCACCCTCCAGCAGGAGTATTGCTGAGGAAGAAACGAAGTGCCCGACCTGTGATGGGTCGGGCGCTTGGTGATACAAGGAACAGATGTCAGCTATTCGTTATATTCAGGGAAGCAGATGGTCAGGCTGGGAGCTGAATTGGACTCAGCAGTATGTTCCGGACCACCGTCCTCGCTCACAGTGAAGGTAGTTTTCGTGACAGATAAATATGGTTTTACCGATCCATCTGTCATATTGCTCAAATAAAAACCGCGGCTGTCATCGCTTGAACTATCGAATGTACACGTAAGCGAACAGTCAAGGGTGTGGTCTATATCACCTTTGCTTCGAATCTCTCTCCAGTTCCATGTGAGCGTTCCGTTTCTCACGTAAAAACGACGTGCATATTCGATTGCTTTAGCAGAAGCTGGCGACACGATGTCATATTCCATCTTGAAGTTACGGTCTTCGTCGCTGGTGATGGTGCAATGCCACCCTTCGTTATTCGTCTTGCGCGTGAATTTGCTTGTTAGCGTCGGGAAGCCCTTCGGATATATATAGGTGAAACTCTCTGTGTTGACGCTTGGAAGATATCCACTCTCAACAATAGTCTCAACAGGATTGATGGATTCATTGGGTAGGACGGCCATGACGAGGACCAGGCCCGCAGAAGAAATTTCGTTCCCATTTCTGTTCCCTTTACCCATATATGACGTTCTCGTGATAAGGGTATCGCCGGGGGCGTTGTTGTATCCATACAATTCTTTGAACTTCTTGGCATCAGGCGAAATCTCGAACTTGCCGTCACCTCCATTAGTTATTT